>Ga0081538_10000943_pt1 | contig 31327 bp, 32 predicted proteins | sample TabmetS5T2R1_FD_71022 | JGI IMG/M metagenome (GOLD analysis project Ga0081538, IMG submission 71022) | Tabebuia heterophylla rhizosphere microbial communities from the University of Puerto Rico - S5T2R1 | ecosystem: Host-associated > Plants > Roots > Rhizosphere ...
GGTAAGGAGCTGGCCGAGCCGGCGGTCGTGCGCCCGACGTCCGAGACCATCATTAACGCATCACTCGCGCGCTGGATCTCGAGCTACCGCGACCTGCCGTTGAAGGTCAATCAGTGGGCGAACGTCGTGCGCTGGGAGCTGCGCCCGCGCCTGTTCCTGCGCACCTCCGAATTTCTCTGGCAGGAGGGCCACACCGCCCACGCGACGAGCGAGGAGGCCCACGCGTACGCGCTGGGGATCCTCGAGGACGCGTATGCCGCGACGATGGAGGTCGATCTCGCGATCCCGGTCTGGCGAGGGCGCAAGACCGAGCGCGAGAAGTTCGCCGGCTCGGTCGTCTCCTGGTCCTGTGAGGGCCTGATGCGCGACGGCAAGGCGCTCCAGATGGGCACCTCGCACGAGCTCGGACAGAACTTCGCGCGCGCATTCGACATCACGTACACCGATGAGCACGGCACCCTGCAGCGGCCATGGCAGACGTCCTGGGGCGCGTCCACGCGCTTGCTGGGCGCCACGATCATGGTTCACGGCGACGATCGCGGCCTGCGCCTGCCGCCGCGCGTCGCCCCGGTCCAGGTCGTCGTGCTCGTGGCGCGGGCGGGCGAGGGCGTGATCGAACGGGCCGAGCGCCTGGTCAGCGACCTCATCCAGGCGGGCATCCGCGCCGAGCTGGACCCGCAGACCGACGTCTCGGTCGGTCGGCGCATCGTCGACTGGGAGTTGCGCGGCGTGCCGGTTCGCGTCGAGCTGGGACCGCGCGACATCGCCGCCGGCACGGTGCCTGTTGCGCTTCGCGCGCGAGGCGAAAAGACCAGTCGCGCGCTCGATGGACTGGCGCGCACGATTCCCCCGCTCCTTGAAGCCGAGCAGGAGGATCTGCTGCGCCAGGCGAGTACCCTCCGCGACCGGCTCACGAGTCGCGCGCGGACGATCCAGGAAGCCATCGAGCAGGCACGCGCCGGCGCAGTGCGCGTGCCGTGGGCGACACTCGGTCCCGACGGTGAACGCCGCCTGCTCCAGCACGGCATCTCAGTCCGCTGCCTGGTCTGCGAGGACGGCGAGCCGCCAAACGACCCGGACGCCGACGGGGTCGAGGCGATCGTCGCCCGCGCGTACTGAGGCCGCAACGCCTCGGTCAGGGGCCGACGTAGGCCGCGAGATGCTCGCCGGTGAGGGTGGAGCGGGCGGCGACGAGGTCGGCGGGTGTGCCCTCGAAGACGATCCGGCCGCCGTCGTGACCGGCGCCGGGGCCGAGGTCGATGATCCAGTCGGCGTGCCCCATGACCCCCTGGTGGTGCTCGATGACGATGACCGACTTGCCGGAGTCGACGAGCCGGTCGAGCAGGCCGAGCAGCTGCTCGACGTCGGCGAGGTGGAGGCCGGTGGTCGGCTCGTCGAGGACGTAGACGCCGCCCTTCTCGGCCATGTGGGTGGCCAGCTTGAGCCGCTGCCGCTCGCCGCCGGACAGCGTCGTGAGCGGCTGGCCGAGGCTGAGGTAGCCGAGCCCGACGTCGGCGAGCCGGTCGAGGATGGCGTGCGCGGCCGGCGTGCGCGCCTCACCGGCGCCGAAGAACTCCTCGGCCTCGGTCACCGACATCGCGAGCACCTCGCTGACGTCGCGGCCGCCGAGGCGGTGGTCCAGCACCGACGCCTGGAACCGCTTCCCCTCGCACTCCTCGCAGGTGGTGGCGACGCCGGCCATCATCGCCAGGTCGGTGTAGATGACGCCGGCGCCGTTGCAGTTGGGGCAGGCACCCTCGGAGTTGGCGCTGAACAGCGCCGGCTTCACGCCGTTGGCCTTGGCGAACGCCTTGCGGATCGGGTCGAGCAGTCCGGTGTAGGTCGCCGGGTTGCTCCGCCGCGAGCCGCGGATCCCGGCCTGGTCGATCGACACCACACCCGCGCCGGCGGGGATCGACCCGTGCACGAGCGAGCTCTTGCCGGAGCCGGCGACGCCGGTGACGACGACCAGCACCCCGAGCGGGATGTCGACGTCGACGTCGCGCAGGTTGTGCGCCGCCGCGCCGCGGATCTCCAGCGTGCCGGTGGGCGTCCGCACCGCCTGCTTGAGCGCGGCCCGGTCGTCGAGGTGGCGGCCGGTGAGGGTGCCGCTGGCCCGCAGCCGCTCGACGGTGCCCTCGAAGCAGACGCTGCCGCCCGCCGTACCGGCGCCGGGGCCGAGGTCGACGACGTGGTCGGCGATCGCGATCGCCTCCGGCTTGTGCTCCACGACGAGCACCGTGTTGCCCTTGTCCCGCAGCTGCAGCAGCAGGTCGTTCATCCGCTGGATGTCATGGGGGTGCAGCCCGATGGTGGGCTCGTCGAAGACGTAGGTGACGTCGGTGAGCGAGGAGCCGAGGTGGCGGATCATCTTGGTCCGCTGTGCCTCGCCGCCCGACAGCGTGCCCGACGGCCGCTCGAGCGAGAGGTAGCCCAGCCCGATCTCCACGAACGAGTCGAGGGTCTGCCGGAGGGTGGCGAGCAGCGGCGCCACCGACGGCTCGTCGACGCCGCGGACCCATTCGGCCAGGTCGCTGATCTGCATCGCGCACGCGTCGGCGATGTTGACGCCCCGGATCCGCGAGGCGCGGGCGGCGTCGTCGAGGCGGGTGCCGTCGCACTCGGGACAGGCGGCAAAGGTGACCGCGCGGTCCACGAACGCCCGGATGTGCGGCTGCATCGCCTCCCGGTCCTTGGAGAGGAACGACTTCTGGACTCGCGGGACCAGCCCCTCGTAGGTGAGGTTGATGCCGTTGACCTTCACCTTGGTCGGCTCGCGGTGGAGGAAGTCGTCCAGCTCCTTCTTGGTGTAGTCGCGGATCGGCTTGTCCGGGTCGACGAAGCCCGACTCGCTGTAGATCCGCACCGACCAGCCGTCCGCGGTGTAGCCGGGGATGGTGATCGCGCCCTCGGCGAGCGACTTGCGCTCGTCGTAGAGCTGGGTCAGGTCGATGTCGGTCACGCTGCCCATGCCCTCGCAGCGCGGGCAGGCGCCGGCGGGCAGGTTGAAGCTGTAGTGGAACGACGGCCCGGCACTCGGCTCGCCGAGCCGGCTGAAGAGGATGCGCAGCATCGCGTTGGCGTCGGTGGCGGTGCCGACCGTGGAGCGGGCGTTGGCGCCCATCCGCTCCTGGTCCACGATGATCGCGGTCGTCAGCCCTTCGAGGACGTCGACCTCGGGCCGCGCCAGCGTCGGCATGAAGCCCTGCACGAAGGCGCTGTAGGTCTCGTTGATGAGCCGCTGCGACTCCGCGGCGATCGTGTCGAACACCAGCGAGCTCTTGCCGGAGCCGGAGACGCCGGTGAACACCGTCAGCCGGCGCTTCGGGATCGCGATGCTGACGTCCTTGAGGTTGTTCACACGCGCGCCCTGCACGCGGATCAGGTCGTGGCTGTCGGCAACGTGCGGCGCAGGCAACTGCGCGTCCGTCCTCGTGGCCATGCTCATCGTTTCTCCATCTGTCAGGCGGGGCGGCCTTCGCGGTCTCCGTCGGCGTCGCCCATGGGCACGTCGCGGGTGTGGCCCAGCCCCAGCCGAACGGCCCGGGTGGCGGCCGGGTTCCTGCCGGTCGGGCCGTCCGTCGGCGTGGCCATCAGCAGCGCCTCGCCGTCCCCGTCGAAGGACGGCGGCAGCCCGGGGACGTTGCCATCGGGGTCGGTGCCGGTGGCCACCGGGCGGCCGCCGCCGGCGTCGTGCGCGGGCTCCGTCACGGTGCCGGCCGTGCAGGTCATGGCCGTGATCGCCGGACGGCTCAGCGGAGCTCCTGGATGCGGATCAGGTTGCCCGCGGGGTCGCGGACGGCGCAGTCGCGAACCCCGTAGGGCTGCTCGGTCGGCTCCTGGACGACCTCGGCGCTGGCCTGCAGCCGTTCGAAGGTGCCGTCGAGGTCGGCGGTGGCCAGGTTGATGGCGGCGTAGGTGCCCTTGGCCATCATCGCGGCGATGGTGCGGCGCTCCTCGTCGGTGACGCCGGGGTCGGCGGCGGGTGGGTGCAGGACGATGGCGGTGCCGGGCTGGCCGGGGGGGCCGACCGTGATCCAGCGCTTCCCGCGGTAGCCGACGTCGTTGCGGACCTCGAAGCCGAGGGTGTCGCGGTAGAAGCCGAGGGCGGCGTCGGGGTCGTCGTGCGGGAGGTAGGCCTGGTGGATGGTGAGGTCCATGGCGTCATGCTAGCTGCGGCGCGGGGACCGGCGCTTCTCGATTCCTGACCGGTCTGGTCACCTGCTTGGCCACGCACGGCGGCATCCCCGCCGTCGCGCGTGCCGCCTCGCGCCGGTAGGTGCTGGGCGGCACCCCGACCAGCTCGGTGAAGCGGCTGCTGAAGGTGCCCAGCGACGAGCAGCCGACCGCGAAGCAGGCCTCGGTGACGCTCACGTCGCCGCGGCGCAGCAGCGCCATCGCGCGCTCGATGCGCCGCGTCATCAGGTAGCCGTAGGGGGACTCGCCGTAGGCGCGGCGGAACTCGCGGCTGAGGTGCCCGGCCGACATGTGGGCGCCGCGGGCGAGCGCCTCGACGTCCAGCGGCTGGGCGTACTCGCGGTCGATCCGGTCGCGGACGCGGCGCAGCACCGCGAGGTCGCGCAGGTGCTGCGCCGAGGCGGATCTGCTGGTCACCTGCGAGATTGTGCCACGTCGCGCCGGGGTTGCCCAGCGCCGCTGGCCTCTCCCCCACTCCGCTCTGGCGAGGCTGCCACGCGCAATGAGGGGCAGCGATGCGCTCGCGTGGTATCGCGGGCCCGCCTACCGTGTCGCGCGTGGTTGATCCGATCTTCGCCGAGCCGCGGCTTGCCGAGGTCTACGACCCGCTGGACCCCGACCGCAGCGACCTGGACGCGTACCTGGCCATGGTCGACGAGTTCGGCGCGCGCAACGTCCTCGACATCGGCTGCGGCACCGGGACCTTCGCCTGCTTGCTCGCCCACCGCGGGCTGACCGTGACCGGCGTGGACCCGGCAGCAGCCTCGCTTGCGGTCGCACGGAGAAAGCCCGGCGCCGATCGGGTGCGGTGGGTGCACGGCGACGCGGCGGACCTGCCCCCGCTGCAGGTGGACCTGGTGACGATGACGGCCAACGTCGCCCAGGTCTTCGTGACCGATGCGGACTGGGCCTCGACGCTGCGGGCCGCGTACGCGGCGCTTCGGCCGGGTGGGCGCCTGGTCTTCGAGACCCGGGATCCGGCGGCGAAGGCGTGGCGGGAGTGGACCCGCGAGCGGTCGTCCAAGCGGATCGTCGTGCCCGGCGTCGGCGGTGTGCAGTCGTGGGTCGAGCTGCTCGGCGTCAGCGGTGAGCTGGTCTCGTTCCGTGGGACCGTCGTGTTCGAGTCTGACGGTGCGGTGTTGACCTCCGACTCCACGCTGCGCTTCCGCCGCCGCGACGAGCTGGCCGCTTCGCTGGGTGCCGCGGGCTACCTGGTCGACGAGGTGCGCGGGGCGCCAGATCGGCCGGGCCGCGAGATGGTCTTCATCGCACGGCGGGCGGGCTGAGGTCCGCGCCGCAGGCCACGGGACCGGGCGGCGGCCAGCATCCGGAGCCACGAGGTTCCGCGGGATCGGTGACATGCTCGCCGCGGAGATGTAGAACCTGGTTCCGCAGCCGCGACACCCTTACGGGAGCGCAAACAGGAAGGAGCGCCATGTTCGAGCACACGAAGGCGTTCAGCGGGTTCTCGGTGGACGACCTCCCCAAGGCCAAGCAGTTCTACGGCGAGACGCTCGGGCTGCGGGTGTCCGAGGAAAACGGGCTGCTCCACCTGCACCTCGGCGGCGGCACCGAGGTGCTGGCCTACCCCAAGGACGACCACACCCCGGCGACCTTCACGATCCTCAACTTCCCGGTCGACGACGTCGAGGGGGCCGTCGACGAGCTGACCCGGCGCGGCGTGCGCTTCGAGCGCTACGAAGGGTTCGAGATGGACGAGAAGGGCATCTTCCGGGGCGGTGGCCCGTTGATCGCCTGGTTCAAGGACCCGGCCGGCAACGTCCTCGCCGTCCTCCAGGGCTGAGGGAGGCGGTGGCGCACTACAGCCGGCTCTCCAAGGTCGTGGTCGACGTGCCGGCGTCCGACCACGACCGGGAGGTCGGGTTCTGGCAGGCGGCCACCGGCCAGACGCTGACCAGGCTCGACCGGTACCCGGAGTACCACGGCGCCACGCTGCCGGGCGGGTTCGGGATGCTGGTCCAGCGCCTGGAGGCGGGACCGGCCCGGGTGCACCTGGACATCCACACCGACGACCTGGAGGCGGAGGTCGCGCGGCTGGAGCGGCTGGGCGCCGAACGGGTCCGGCAGGTGCACCGCTGGTGGATCATGCGGGATCCGGCCGGCCTGCTGTTCTGCGTCATCCCAGGGCCACGCGGGTCGCTGGACGACGGCAACGCCCAGCGCTGGGATTGAGGCCCCGGACGGTCCGGGAGGCGCGGGCGGTGGCGGCCCGCTGGGCCGCCGGCCACGCCGCCGGGTTCTCGAACTTCGCGGGTGCGTTCCTCAGCGGGCCGGCGGCCTGGCTGCCGGCTGACGCCTTCGCCGGCGACGTCACCCCGGCGGCGCGGCGGAGCTGCTCGACGACCTCGGCGTCGGCTCGCCGGCGGCCTTGCGCCGGCGAGGCCGCGAGGTGCGCGAGTTCCTGCCCCGCCTCGGGGAGGTCAAGGAGGCGATCCTGGCGGCGAACCCGCTGGTCGAGGACTGGTCTCCCCCGGTCCCCACTCCCCCGCCCGGCGCCGGTCAGTCGAGCAACGGTCCGTAGCCGACGTGGACGTGGCCCTGGTGGCCCTCGTCGGAGAAGTAGGGCCGGTGGCCGAGGTCGAACGGCGAGCCGATCTCCGAGGGCCGCAGCGGGCCCTCCACCCCGTCCAGCCACGTCACCAGCCGCCGGGCGGCGCGGCTTTGGCGGGACACCCGCCGGCCGTCGACGCGGTCGATGTCGACCGCGCGCCAGACGGTGTGGTTGGACACCCGGGTGGTGCCCTTGACGTAGCGCGAGTGGCCGCTGCGCAGGCAGGAGATGCGCACGGTGTGGCGCTCGGCCAGCACCGCGAGCAGCGACTGGACGCGCAGGTCGAGGCGGCCGGAGGCCAGGTCGGGGCCGGGGTTGCAGCCGTGGCTGGCGGTGGTGGCGATCCGCGGGTTGCGCACCAGCGCCACCACGAACGGGTCGCGCGACGGCGCGCGGGGCGGCGCGGCCCTGGTGTAGCGGTCGGCCAGCGTCACCACCTCGTGCACGTACCAGCAGGCGTTGTTGTAGCGCTTGAGGGCGACGTGCAGGGCGGCCGGGCCGAGCACCTGCGGGCAGGGGTCGCGGGCCACCGCCTCGGGGCGGGCGAGGCCGTCGCCGCAGAGCTTGCGGGCGGCGGCGGGGATGGCGTGGGCGGGGTTGTAGGGGGAGCCGCCGCGGCCCCAGCTGTCCCAGGTGGAGGGCGGGCCGTTGCGCAGGTTGAACTGCATCGGCCCCGCGCAGCAGCCGGCCCGGTTGACGCCGGCCTGCACCCCGGGCGCTGCCGCGCGGCCGTGGTCGGACTCGACCTTGCCGATCCCCGCCAGCACCTGCCAGCTCAGCGCGGGGCAGGCGTCGGCGGCGGTGACGTACTGGGCGAGGTAGCGCGGCGGGATGTCGCCGAGGGCGGCGTCGCTGGCGCCGATGTCGGGCCCGCCGGCCAGGCTGCCGCCCGGCGCGGCGGGGCCGGACGGCCCGCCGCCGAGGGCGCCGGCCACCGCCCGTCCGACCGCGGCGGGCAGGGCGGCGACCCTGAACCCCGGCGACGCCGCCCCCGCGAGCAGGCCCAGCAGCAGCAGCAGCGCCAGCAGCGCTCCCCCGCCGCTGAGCCTGGCCCGGGTGCTCACCGCACCTCCCAGCCGGACGGGCCGAGCCGCACGTGGACCAGCGCGGTCCGCAGGCGGCCCTTGCCGGCGTCGGCGAGGACCAGCACCCGCGCCCGGCGGGCCGAGAGCCGGTCCTGCTGCAGCGCGCGCACCCGGTTCCTGGGCAGCCCGTGGCGGGCGGCGTACCAGGCGGCGGCGACCTCCGCCGGCTTCGCGGGCCGCACCGTGCGCTCCCCCGCCCCGGCGCGCCCGTCCGCGGCGGCGGGCGGCCGCGGCGCCGCGCGCGGCCGGGTCGCGGCGCGGCCGGGGCCCTGGGGCGCCGTGGCCGCCCGAGGGTCGCCGGCGGCCGGCCGGGCCGCGGCGCTGGGCACGTCGCCGTGCTCGTAGAGGACCACCACCAGCACCGCCAGCGCCAGCGTCAGCGCGGCCAGCCGCCCGAGGCGCCGCGCGGTCTCGCCGCGGGCGACCGCCAGCCCCCGGCGGCCCGCCGCGGCCGCGGCGCGGCGCCCTGCCGCCAGCGTCCGGCGGCCCGCGCTGGCCGCGCCCAGGCGCCCGGCGCTCACCGTGCCAAGGCGCCCCGCCGCGCTGGCCCGCGCGCTGGCCTGGTGGCCTGCGGCGGTGGCCCGGCGGCCCGCGGCGGCGGCCCCGCGGGCGGCGGCCGCCGCCCTGGCGGCCAGGCGCCCGCGGCGCCGGTCCGGCCTGCCCGGGTCCTGGTTGCGGCCCGGGTTCGGGGTGCGGCCCGGGTTCGGGGTGCGGCCCGGGTCCGGGGTGCGGCGCTTGCCGGCCATCAGGCGACACCTCCCCGCGCCACGATCACCTTCGGCTGGCCCGAACCGTCCTGCCCCCGCGCGCGGCGGACCAGCCGGCGGACCACCAGGACGGCGACCGCCACCGGCGCCGTCGACCCGGCCAGGAGCATGCCGAGGTAGGCGTCGGCGGCGTGGGCGAGCTCGGCGGCCCGCACCACCACCAGCGCGCCCAGCGCCGAGCAGGCGAGCAGGCCGACCGCGGCGGCCAGCGGCAGCAGCCACAGGCGCAGCACCGCCCGCCGCCGGCGGGGGTCGACCGCCAGGGGCGCCACCAGCGGCCCGGCCAGGCACAGCAGCCACACCATCGCCTGCGCGCAGGCGGCCAGCATGGCGAGCACCACCAGCAGCAGCGCGAACGGCACCACGTACGCCAGCGCCAGGGTGGCGATCACCGCGCGCTCCAGCCCGCGCCGCCCGACCGCCCAGTCCCCCACGGCGGTCACCCGGCCGCGGACGAACCCGAGCACCCCGGCCTTGCCGGCCGGCGGCGCGGTGGCCAGCACCGTGGTGCCGGTCTGCAGCCGCGACAGCGGCTCGCCGACGAACGCGGTCCAGTAGCGGCCCGCGATGGTGCGCTGCGTCGCGCCGGCGCCGGGGGTGGCCGCCACCGACCCGCTCGGGTCGCCCTGGACCCCGCCCCGCAGCACCAGGTTGGGCACCGCCACCCCGGCCTGGCCGGCCAGCCGCGTGGCGGTCTGCGGCCTGGTCACCAGCACCGTCAGGCCGAGCAGCACCAGCAGGGCGACCAGCCACACCCGGCCGGGACGGCGGCGCATGGTGCCCCACGCGGCCAGGCCGGCGGCGGCGACCAGGGTGGCGCCCTGCAGCGGCAGCCGGTGCCGCTCGCGCCAGCCGGCCAGGGCGCGCGCGCCCGCCTCCCCGGCGAGGAAGTCGAGCGGGCTCAGCCGGTGCACGTCGCGCTGGCGCTCGATCGAGCCCCTGGTCAGCCAGGCGGTGGAGCGCACCGCCCAGCGGGCGTAGGCGTTGAAGCCGCCGCCGCCCTCCAGCGCGACCGTCTCGCGCTGGTAGTCCCAGGTCGGCGCGGGCGGCGCCGCGCCCCGGTGCGGCCGCAGGGCGTAGACGGTGGCCAGCAGCACGAAGGCGGCCACCAGGTAGGCGACCAGCACGGTCGCCATCGCCGGGCCGGCGTCCTGGCGGCGGCCGCGGCCCTGCCTGGCCGGGTGCCGGCCTCGCCGGAGGGTCATGCTCACGGTTGCCCCCTTTCGGAGCCGGGCGCGATGGACGGTTCGGGTCACGGCCGCCGGGCGCGGTCGCGCCTGGGCCGGCCGGATCGGGTAGGTTCGGAGCGCGGCGCCGCCTACCGCGTCCCTCAGGCGCTCACGCCGGTGGTCAAGGCCAGGCTAAGCCTGCCGTGTGACCAGGGGAGGTGGGAGGAGGATGCTGCCTGGCACCCATGGTCGGCCGGGCCGCGACCAAGGTCAACCCTTGACTTCTCCACCGGCCACGGGATGCGCTGGTCTTCGGTGAGGGCTCTCGATCCGCGGAGGTCTGGGCATGAAGGTGCTGGTCACGGGGGCCAGGGGCAAGGTCGGCGGGGCGGTGGCGGCGGCCCTGCTGGAGGCCGGCCACGAGGTGGTCGCCACCGACCTGGCCCGCGCCACCTTCGAGCGCCAGCTCGACGGTGAGCCCGCCTACGTGCAGGCCGACCTGACCGACGCCGGCCACGCCGACGCGGTGGCGCGCGGGGTCGACGCGGTGGTCCACGCGGCCGCCATCCCGGACCCGGCGCACAACCCGCCCGCGGTGGTGTTCGGCAACAACCTGATGGCCACCTTCAACGTGCTGGAGGCGGCGGTCCGCTTCGGCGCCGGCCGCTTCGTGAACATCTCCTCGGAGACGGTGCCGGGCTACTTCTTCCCCGAGCGGCCGTTCCTGCCCGACTACCTCCCGGTCGACGAGGACCACCCCGTCCGCCCGCAGGACCCCTACGCGCTCGCCAAGCACTTCGGCGAGCAGCTGATGGACGCGGCGGTGCGCCGCTCCGACCTCCGCTGCACCTCGATCCGGCCGTCGTGGGTGCAGTGGGAGGGGAACTACGAGCGCAACCTCGGCCCCGACGTCCGCGACCCGGCCACGCCGTCGGCGGGCTTCTGGAGCTACGTCGACCTGTACGACCTGGCGGCCGCGATCCGCCTGGCGGTCGAGTCCGACCTGCCCGGCCACGAGGTGCTCTACGTCGCCTCCCCCGACAACGCCACCGGCCGGCCGCTGGCCGAGCTGGTCCGCCGCCACTACGGCGACCGGGTCCAGCTGCGCCCGCTCGCCAGGGAGGACGCCTCCGGGATCTCCTCCGCCAAGGCCAGCCGCCTGCTCGGCTGGCGGCCGACCCGCTCCTGGCGGGACTATCTGGACGAACAGGGCCGGTTGCGCCCGCGCGGCGAGAGAATCCGCTAAACTCTTCTAACTACTCATTCGTCGCTCACCGTGGGCCGCGGCTGGCCTGCACGTCGGCCTGCTCGGCGGGTGAGGAGGGGGGCGGGATGGACCTCGGCCTCGGCTTCGACCAGGCCGCGATCGGGATGGCGCTCGTCGGCCTGGACGGCCGCTTCCGGCGCGTCAACCGCGCCCTCTGCGGGCTGCTCGGCCGCTCCGAGGAGGAGCTGCTGGCCCGCACCATCGACGACCTGGCCGACCCCGAGGAGGTCCCGGCCCTCGCCGACCTGGGCCGTGCGGCCGCCGGGCAGGAGGGCCAGGCGTCCTTCCAGGTCGAGCGGACCTGCCGGCGGGCCGACGGCGCCCGGCTGGAGCTGCTGATCAGCGCCGCGGTGCTGCGCGACCCGGAGGGGCGCCCGCTCGGCTTCTTCGGTCAGGTGCAGGACCTGACCGAGCGCAACCGCTCCGCCCGCGAGCTGCGCGCCAGCGAGCTGCGGCTGCGCTCGGTGATCGCCAACGCCCCGATCGTGCTGTCGGTCTACGACCGCGACGGGATGTGCACCTTCTCGGAGGGACGGGCCTTCGAGCGGCTCGGCATCACCCCCTCCGAGCGGGTCGGCCGCTCCTACGTGGAGCTGCGCGGCGACCTGCGGGAGGCGGCCGCGGACTTCCAGCGGCTGCTCGCCGGCGAGGAGCTGTCCGCCAAGCGCCCCGTCGGCGACCTGGTCTTCGACGTGCACTACCGGCCGCTGCTCGACCCCGAGGGCGGCGTGGTCGGCGCGATCAGCGTCGCGGTGGACGTGACCGACCTGGAGCGGGTCGAGCGGGACCGCCGCCACCTGCTCGGCCAGCTGATCACCGCCCAGGAGGAGGAGCGGCGGCGGCTCGCCGGCGACCTGCACGACGACGCCATCCAGTCGCTGACCGCCGCCCGCATGCACCTGTCGGTCCTCGGCCACCAGCTCGACCGGCTCGGCGACGCCGCGGCGGCGGTCCGGCCGGCGCTCAGCCACGCCCGCGACAACCTCGAGCAGGGGCTGGCGGCGGCGCGCACCTTCCTGTTCGACCTGCGCCCGCCGCTGCTGGACAGCGCCGGGCTGGAGCCGGCCCTGCGCCAGCAGCTCGCCAAGCTGGCCGAGCGCGCCGGCTGGAAGACCGAGATCGCCTGGCTGCTGGAGGAGCGCCTGGAGCGCGACCTGGAGACGGTCGCGTTCCGGGTCGCGCAGGAGGCGCTCGCCAACGTGGCCAGGCACGCCGACGCGACCGCGGTGTGGGTGCGGGCCGAGCGGGACGGGCGCGACGTGGTGCTCCAGGTCGCCGACGACGGCGTCGGCTTCGACCCGCCGGTGGCGCGGGAGCGGGCCGCGGCCACCGGCCACCTCGGGCTGCGGTCGATGGCCGAGCGGATCCAGACCGCCGGCGGTTCCCTGGAAATTTCCTCGGGGCCTGGTCATGGGACCCGCGTCGTCCTGCGGTTGCCCGCGTAGTCCTCGGTTCGTTTCGGGGGGAGCCAGCTCCCCCCGAACCCCCAACAGCCGGCTCCGCCCGGGCGCGGGTGGTCAGGCGGAGCGGCGGGCGGCGAAGGCGCGCAGGTCGAGCACGGGAGCGACCGGCTCCCGTGCCGGCGGCGGGGCGGTGAGGGCCGGTTGGGCCGGCAGGAACCCGATCGCGGGGACCGGCGCGGCCTCGGCGGCCGCCAGGGTCTCGGCCACCTCGAACAGCAGCTCGGCGAGGACCAGGTCGAGGGCGGAGCAGACCGCCTCCAGCACCTCCGAGGAGGCCTCCTTGCGGCCCCGCTCGACCTCCGACAGGTAGGTCAGCGACACCCCGGCCGCCTCGGCCACCTCGCGGAGGGTGCGGCCCTGGGTCTGGCGCCGCCGCCGCAGCGCCGCCCCCACGGCCTCCCGGAGCTTCACCCCACGACCTCGTCGACCAGGCCGTAGTCGCGGGCCTCCTCGGCGGAGAACCAGGTGTCGCGTTCGGTGTCGCGGTGGATCCGCGCCACCTCCTGGCCGGTCGCGTTGGCCAGGATGTCGTCGATGCGGGCGCGCTGGCGGAGGATCTCCTCGGCGGCGCGCTCCAGGTCGGTCGCCTGGCCCTGGAACTGGCCGGCCCACGGCTGGTGGATCAGCACCCGGGCGTTGGCGGTGGCGCGGCGCCGCCCCTTGGTGCCGCAGGCCAGCAGCACCGACGCCATCGACGCGGCCATGCCGGCGCAGGTGGTCGCCACCGGGCAGCGGAGCTGGGCGATGGTGTCGACGATCGCCAGGCCCGACAGCACCTCCCCGCCGGGGGAGTTGATGCGCAGCTCGATCGGCTCGGCCGGGTCCTCGTGCTCCAGGAACAGCAGGCGGGCCATGACGTCGTTGGCCTTGTCGCTGTCGACCGGGCCCGACAGCATGATCACCCGGCGCCGCAGCAGCCGGTCGACCGGGTCGATCGGCCGGTCGAAGGCGTCGGTGAAGGTCCCGATGCTCATGGGTGCACGGTACCCGACCGCCCGGCCGCCCGCGAGCGGTTCCGCCCAGGGCGAACCGCACCCGCACCTGGCAGACTTCCGGACCGGACGTCGGGAGCCGACAACGGAGCGTGGGCATGGCGGGGTTCCACAGGGTCGAGGGGTTCGTGATCGTGGCCGGCTGGGGGGTGCTGTTCCTGTTCGGCATCGGGCTGTTCATCGCCCGCCGCGACGCCGGCCGGCTGTACTGGGGGCTGCTCACCGTCCTGCAGGTGCTGCTCGGCGTGCAGCTGGTCGCCGGGCTGGTGCTGCTGGCGACGGGCGGGCGCCAGCCGCTGCTGCACTACCTGTACGGCGCGGTCTTCCCGGCGGTGGTGCTGGTGGTCTGCCACGTGTTCACCCGCGGCCTGGAGAAGCCCCCGTACCACCTGTTCTTCACCATCGGTTCGTTCTTCGTGTTCGGCTTGACCGCCCGGGCGCTGATGACCGGGCTGGGTGTGGGCTAATAGGCTACAGTCCCCTTGCGCAGCACCGACCACGAGGAAGGCCACCCTGCCCCGTCGCCGTGCCACCACGCTCCGCCGGCTCGCGCTGGCCGGGCTGCCGCTCGTGGCCGCCGGCTGCGCCCCCCGCAGCGTCACCGAGCAGGGCCGCGCGATCGAGGGCGCCTACAACCTGTTCCTGTACGTCGCCGCGGTCGTCTTCGCGCTCGTCTCCGGCCTGGTCGTCTGGTCGGTGGTGCGCTACCGCCGCCGCGGCGACGAGCTGCCCGAGCAGACCCACGGCCACAACACCCTGGAGCTGCTGTGGACCCTGATCCCCACGGTGATCGTGCTGGGGCTGTTCTGGGTGACCCTGCAGGCCCAGGACGAGGTGCAGACCCCGGCCAGCCGGCCGGCGCTCACCGTGGACGCGACCGCGTTCCAGTGGAGCTGGCGGTTCCGCTACGAGGACTCCGGCGCCGAGGTGGCCGGCGGCCCCGGCAACATCCCGGAGCTGGTGGTGCCGGTCGGCCAGCCGGTGCGGGTCAGGCTCCGCAGCGCCGACGTGGTCCACTCCTTCTACGTGCCCCAAGCGCTGTTCAAGCGCCAGGCGATCCCCGGCGTCACCAACGAGTTCGACCTCACCTTCGAGAAGGTCGGCATCTACCACGGGCAGTGCACGCAGTTCTGCGGCCTGGCCCACGCCGACATGATGTTCCGGGTGCGCGTGGTGAGCCAGGGCGAGTTCCAGAGCTGGATGGCCAGTGCCACCAGGAGCGGCGCGCCCGGCCAGCCAGGAACCTGAGGAGCGATCCGAGATGGCGTCCACCACCGACCTGCCCCTTCCGGCGCTCCCCGAGGCGCAGCCCGAGAAGCCGGCCGGGATCGTCGACTGGGTCACCACCGTCGACCACAAGAAGATCGGCATCCTGTACATCGTCACCTCGTTCGCGATCTTCCTCGTCGGCGGCTTCCTGGCGTTGCTGGTCCGCACCGAGCTGGCCCGGCCGGGCCTGCAGACCATGGGCCTGAACACCTACAACCAGGTGTTCAGCATGCACGGCACGCTGATGATCTTCCTGTTCGCCGCCCAGGTCTCCACCGGGCTGGCCAACTTCCTGGTGCCGCTGCAGATCGGCGCCGCCGACGTCGCCTTCCCGCGCGCCAACGCGATGTCGTACTGGCTGTACCTGTTCGGCAGCCTGATCGTGCTGAGCAGCTTCTTCGTCGCCGGCGGGCCGGCCGCGGCCGGCTGGACCGCCTACCCGCCGCTGTCCACCAGCTACCTGCAGGGCACCGGCATGGACCTGTGGGTCATCGGGCTGGCGGTGGTCGGCATCGCCGGGATCCTGGGCGCGGTCAACCTGGTCACCACCATCTTCCGCCTGCGGGTGCCCGGCATGACGATGTTCCGGATGCCGCTGTTCACCTGGGGGGTGCTGGTCAACCAGCTGCTGATCCTGTTCGCCTTCCCGGCGCTGACGGCGACGCTGGCGATGCTGCTGCTGGACCGCAAGTTCGGCGCCGACTTCTTCGAGGCCGCCGTCGGCGGCAGCCAGGTGCTGTACCAGCACATCTTCTGGTTCTTCGGCCACCCCGAGGTCTACATCATCATCCTGCCGATCTTCGGGGTGATCAGCGAGGTCATCCCCGTGTTCGCCCGCAAGCCGCTGTTCGGCTACCGGGCGATGGTGTTCGCCTTCTTCGCCATCGCGGCGCTGTCGTTCGGCGTCTGGGCCCACCACATGTTCACCACCGGCGTGGTGTACCTGCCGTACTTCTCGCTGATGTCGCTGCTGATCGCGGTGCCCACCGGCGTCAAGGTGTTCAACTGGATCGGCACCATGTGGCGGGGGTCGATCCGCTTCACGCCCGCGATGCTGATGGCGATGGGGTTCATCCTGGTGTTCGTCGTCGGCGGGATCACCGGCGTCTTCCTGGCCTCGCCGCCGATCGACTTCGCCGTCAACGACACCTACTACGTGGTGGCGCACTTCCACTACATCATGGTCGGCGGCCTGCTGTTCGGGATGTTCGCCGCCTTCTACTTCTGGTTCCCGAAGCTGACCGGGCGGAGGCTGTCGGAGCGGCTGGGCCACTGGCAGTTCTGGACCTTCCTGATCGGCTTCAACCTGACCTTCTTCGTGCAGTTCCTGGTGGGGCTGGACGGGATGCCGCGGCGCATCGCCGACTACCAGATCACCCGGTGGACCTCCGCGAACGAGGTGTCGACCGTCGGCAGCTACCTGCTGGGCGTCTCGGTCCTGCTGTTCCTCTGGGACTTCCTGATGTCGGTCCGCCGCGGCCGGCCGGCCGGCGACGACCCGTGGGAGGGCAACAGCCTGGAGTGGGTGACCACCTCGCCGCCGCCGCACCACAACTTCCACCACATCCCCCCGATCCACTCCGAGCGTCCCGCCTTCGACCGCCGCCACGGGGAGGAGCTGGCCGGCGTCAGCGACCCCGAGAGCAAGGACCGGGGGTGAGGCGATGACCGACGAGGCCGCCGTGATGCTGCGGGTCTCGGCGTTCGGCTTCGTCGCCGGGGCGATCTACTGGTTCCTCAGCTACGAGTGGCTCGGCACGGTGGCGCTGCTGCTGCTGGGCGCGGGGCCCGGGTTCGCCGGGCTCATCCTGGTCCACGAGCAGCGGCAGCGGGGCGGCGCGGCGGAGTCCCGCGCCAACACGCTGCGCCGCTTCGCCGGCTTCCCGCCCCGCGACCCGGAGGGCCCCGACGACCTGGAGGCCGAGGACCTGGGCGTGCTGCCGCTGCCGACCATCTGGCCGTTCGCCGCGGGCCTCGGCGTCGCCATCCTGCTCACCGGGCTCATCTACGGGCTGTGGCTGGTGGTGCTGGGCGCCGGCATCTGCGCCTACGCGACCTGGGGGTGGCTGGCGGCGGTCAACCGCGAGAACCGCTACGGCCGGGTCATGGCCGACACGCGGCCGTCCTCGCCGGCGGCCGCCCCCGCGGAGGCCACCGGCCCCACCCCGGCGGCGGCGGCCCGCGACCCGGCCGAGGAGCCCCCGCAGCGGCCGGGCAGGCGGCGGGGGCGTGGTCGGGGCCGCTCCGGGCCCGCCGACGGCTGAGCGCGGGCGCTACTCGGGGTTGGCGGAGGTCGGCTCCAGCGGGGTCGTCTCGTAGCCGCCGTCGGGGCTGCGGCGCAGCCGCACCCCGGCGCTGGTCCTGGCCGGGTGGATCTCGGAGCGCTTCAGCGCCCGGCAGACCCAGAAGGTGGCCAGCCAGCTGACCACCGGGGCGATCAGCAGCGACCACTGCAGGATCCGGGTGATGACCTCCACCGGGACGTTGAGCAGCACCCCGAGGATGTCGTTGCCGCCCTCCAGGAACATGATGAAGAACACCATCAGGCCGGCCACGCCGGTGGCGGTGCGGGCCGGGGCGTCCCGAGGCAGGTCCAGCAGGTGGTGCTCGGCGCGGTCGCGGGTGAAGCGCCGCTCGATCCACGGCCACAGCGTGAGGATGCCGAAGGCGATGCCCGGGAACAGGATCGCCGGCCAGAACACCTCGGAGATGGTGAAGCCGAACAGCGTCAGGTCCCAGGGTGGGCCCAGCCGCAGCGCGCCGTCCAGGAAGCCGATGTACCAGTCGGGCTGCGCCGGCGAGGTTACGTCGAAGGAACGGAACTGCCCGTACTGCCACACGGGGTTGATCTGCGCCAGGCCGCCCAGCAGCGTCAGCACGGCGGTGGTGAACAGCAGCAGCGAGACCGACTTGAAGGTCTGCTCGGGCCAGAACCGCTTGCCGACCACGTTGCGCTCGGTGTTGCCCCTGGCGCGGTACTGGGTGTGCTTCTGCAGCACCAGGATGAAGATGTGGACCACCACCAGGGCGATCAGCAGCGCCGGCAGCAGCATCACGTGGAGCACGAACAGCCGCGAGATGATGTCGGGGGCGGGGAACTCGCCGCCGAACAGCAGGAAGGTCACCCAGGTGCCGACCAGCGGGATCGCCAGCGTGACCGAGTAGAAGATCCGCAGGCCGATGCCGCTGAGCAGGTCGTCGGGCAGCGAGTAGCCGGTGAAGCCCTCGCCGAGGGCCAGCGCCAGCAGCGCGATGCCGACCAGCCAGTTGACCTCGCGGGGCCGGCGGAAGGCGCCGGTGAAGAAGATGCGGCACAGGTGGACCACGATCGCGGCCACGAACACCAGCGCGGCCCAGTGGTGCACCTGGCGCATCAACAGCCCGGCGCGGACCTCGAACGACAGCCGCAGCACCGAGTCGTAGGCGGCCGAGACCTCCTGGCCCCGCAGCGGCTGGTAGGGGCCGTCGTAGACCACCTCCTCCGCCGAGGGGGTGTAGAAGAAGGTCATGAACACGCCGGTGAAGACCAGCACCACCAGGCAGAACAGGGCGATCTCGCCGAGCAGGAACGACCAGTGGTCGGGGAAGACCTTGCGCACCGCGCCGCGCGCGAAGCTGGAGGTCCCCAACCGCTCGTCGAGGTACTTGAGCGAGCGCTCGATCATCATGCCTATCGTCGCTCCTGATCCCAGAACGCCGGTCCGACCGGCTCGTAGAAGTCGCCCTGGGCGACCAGGACGCCCTCGTCGTCCACCCCCAATGGTAGCTGCGGCAGCGGCCGAGCGGCCGGTCCGAAGAACGGCTTGGCGCCGTCGAGCACGTCGAACTGGGACTGGTGGCAGGGGCACAGCAGCGACCGCTCGGTCGCCCGGTACAGGCCCACCGGGCAGCCGGCGTGGGTGCAGATCTTGGAGTAGGCGACGTGGGTGCCCTGTGGCACCGCGGCGAGCCGGTCGGGCGGCAGCCGCAGCAGCCCCTCGGGCACGTGGATGAGCAGCGCCTGGGCGTCGGCGGAGCCCTCGTGGCCCTCGGGGAACACGGTGAGGAAACCGTCCTCGGGCACCGAGTCGAGGGTGATCCGGCGGCCGAACTCGTCGACCAGGCGGCTGCCCCGCCGCCAAGGGGTCTCCTTCAGGGTCCGGCCGGGCGCCGGGCCGAGCGACAGCACCGGCAGCAGCAGCGCCAGGCCCAGCGCGCCACCGGCGCCGACCAGCAGCTTGACCAGCAGCGAGCGCCGTGCCAGCACGGGCCCGACCTCCGCGGCCAGGGCGTCCCCGAACGCCTCGCGGCCGGCCGCGCCGGAGGTCAGCTCGTGGCGTTCCTCCACCGCCTCGCGGGCGCGCAGCAGCCGGTGGGCCCACAGCCCCAGGCCGACGCCGAGCCCGCCGAACGCCAGGAAGAACAGCACCCCCTCCAGCTGGGTCTGGCCGCCGGCGAAGTAGACGACGAACAGGCCGATCCCGGACAGGATCGCCACCGTGAACGCCACCGCGGCGGCGCGCTCGGCGCGCCGCTGGGCAGCGGTCAGCCCCCGGCCCGGCGGGCCGTGCTCCCGCTGCCGATCGTCGACCTCCACCGGGCGGCTCTCCTCCCTCGCGCTAGCTCCGCCCGCCGATCCAGCGGGCGGCCACGATCAACGCGCCAAGGCCGATCACCCAGGCGACGAACCCCTCGGGCACCGGCCCCTTGCCGCCGATGGGGGCGCCGCCGCGGTTGTAGGGGCGGGTCTTCAGGCTCTCCACGTAGGCGGCGATGTCGTTGACCTGCTGGGTGCTCTCGGCGCTGCTGAAGTCGTAGTCCGGTATGCCGCCGCCGGGCGGCATCACGCCGGGGCCGACCTTGGTCGCCTCGGCGACGTCCAGCGGCGACACGTTCTGCAGCGACGGGGCGATGTTCTGGCCGCCGAGGGCGGCGCCGGCGCCGTTCATGCCGTGGCAGGCGGCGCACGCCTGCGCGTACAGCGCCCGGCCGCGCTCGACGTTGCCCCGGGCGACGTCGACCTGGGGCAGCTGGGCGTCGCCGACGGTGCGGCCGACGTAGACGGTCAGCGCGCGGATGTCCTGCTCGTTGAAGCGGGGCCGGCCCCGCTCGATCGCCGGTCCCTTGTTGTCCTTCCACGGCATCCGGCCGGTCCGCAGCGTCCAGTCGACGGCGGCGGCGCCGCCGACGTCGTTGAGCGACGGGACGGTGGCGTAGACGCTGGCGCCCGCCGGGTCGGGACCGTGGCAGGAGGCGCAGGCCTGCTGGTACAGCTCGCGGCCGCGGGCGAACAGCGCGGGGCTGGTGCCCGGCTGCTGCTGGGCGAGCCCGGAGGTCGCGGTCCCGGTGGCGGGGGTCAGCAGCAGCGCGAGCAGGGCGACGCCGCCGAGGAGGGTCGCGGTCCTGCGCACGCGGCAGCTCCCTTCGCCGAGCCGTCCGGGCTGACGGTCCGCCCTCATGCTGGCAGAGGGCGGCGGGACCGGCAATTCACGGTGCCATCCTCCCGTGCCGCGCGCCGGCCCCGACAGCGATAGGCTGCCTTGACGGCGTGCGAGGAGGGAGGTCGATGGGCGAGGGCGAGCTGACCTACGGCAGCTACCTGCGGGTGCCGGAGCTGCTGGCGCTGCAGCAGCCGCGCTCGCGGCCGCCGCACCCCGAGGAGCTGCACTTCATCATCGTCCACCAGGCCCTCGAGCTGTGGATGAAGCTGATGCTGCACGACCTGGAGCGGGTGGTCGGACTGCTCGACCAGGACGCCTTCCCGGCGGCCCTGGCGCTGCTGACCCGGGTCAACCGGACCCTGGAGCACGGCCTGGACCAGATGCGCAGCCTGCACACCCTGCCCCCCTGGGACCTGCAGCAGTTCCGCAGCTACCTGGGGACCGCCAGCGGCTCCCAGTCGCTGCAGTTCCGCGAGCTGGAGCTGCTGTCGGGCCTGCGCGAGCCGGCCTACCTCAAGGCGCTGGAGGTGGAGTACGGCGGCCACCTGCCGGAGGTGCTCGCCGGCCGCCTGGCGCAGCGGTCGCTGGCCGACGCCCACGCCGCCGCCGCCGCCCGGCTGGGGATCGCCGACATGGCCGGGTGGGCGGAGCTGTACGCCGGCCGCGGCCGCTGGACCGACTTCTACCTGGTCTGCGAGGCCCTGGTCGACTACGACGAACGCTGGACCCGCTGGCGGCAGGAGCACGTGGCCCTGGTGCAGCGCGCCATCGGCGACCACGCGCGCGGCACCGGCGGGATGGCCCTCGGCTACCTGCAGCGGACCGTCCGCTACCGGTTCTTCCCGGTGCTGTGGGCGCTGCGCGACGAGCTGGTGGTCAGGGGCGGCGGCGAGCTGGTCGGCGGCGCCCGCGGCTACGCGCCCGGCGCGGCGGGGCCGGTCGCCGAGGGCGCACAGGCAGAGGGAAGCTGAGGAAGGGCGCGGCAGTGGAGTACCGCCGGTTGGGCGCGAGCGGGGTCAGGGTGTCCGAGGTCGGGCTCGGCTCCTGGCTCACCTACGGGGTGGGCGTCGAGGCCGACGTCGCCAAGGCGTGCGTGGCCAGGGCCTACGAGCTCGGCGTCAACTTCTTCGACACCGCCGACGTCTACGGGCGCGGCGCGGCCGAGCAGGTCCTCGGCGAGGCGCTGGCCGGCTACGACCGCTCCTCCTACGTGCTGGCCACCAAGGTGTACTTCGCGGTGGGCGAGGGGCCCAACGACCGCGGGCTGTCGCGCAAGCACGTCGTCGAGCAGTGCCACGCCAGCCTGCGGCGGCTCCGCACCGACTACGTCGACCTCTACCAGTGCCACCGCTTCGACGACGAGACCCCCCTCGACGAGACCCTGCGCGCCCTGGACGACCTGGTCCGCCAGGGCAAGGTCCTGTACGTCGGGGTGAGCGAGTGGACCGCCGGCCAGATCGCCGAGGCGCTGCGGCTGGCCGACGACCTCGGGCTGGACCGGATCGTGTCCAACCAGCCCGAGTACTCGATCCTGCAGCGCCGCATCGAGGCGGAGGTGCTGCCGCTGTGCGCCCGCGAAGGCGTCGGCCAGGTCGTCTGGTCGCCGCTGGCGCAGGGGGTGCTGACCGGCAAGTACCGCAAGGGGGAGCCGCCGCCGCCCGACAGCCGCGCCGCGTCCAGGCAGATGGGCACCTTCGTCGGCCGCTGGCTCACCGACGACGTCCTGGACGCGGTCGAACGGCTCCGGGTGGTCGCCGAGGAGGCCGGCATGTCGCCGGCGCAGCTGGCGCTGGCGTGGGTGCTTCACGAGCCGACCGTCGCCTCGGCGATCGTCGGCGCGTCCCGGCCGGCGCAGCTGGAGGAGAACTGCGCCGCCGCGAGCCGGGTGCTGGACGCCGAGGTGCTGGCCGCCGTCGACAAGGCCGTCGCCGGGGTGCTGGAGCCATGACCCCGCTGGCGTTCATCCCGGCACCGCCCAGCAACGGGTTCCACCTGGGCCCGCTGTTCTTCCACTACTACGGGCTGTGCATCGCCGTCGGCATCCTGCTGGCGTTCTGGCTCGCCAACCGGCGCTGGGTGCAGGCGGGCGGCCGCCCGGGTGAGCTGGAGCAGCCGGCGATCTGGGCGGTCGTCGCCGGGTTCCTCGGCGGCCGGCTCGGCTACGTCGCCACCCACACCGGCGACTTCCGCGGCCGCTGGCTGCACGTGCTGTACATCTGGGAGGGCGGGCTGGCGTTGTACGGCGGGCTCACCCTCGGCATCCTCACCGGGCTGTGGGTGGCCAGGCGGCGCGGCCTGCCGGTGCTGCGGGCGCTGGACGCCGCCATCCCGGCGATCCCGCTGGCGCAGGCGTTCGGCCGCTGGGGCAACTACTTCAACCAGGAGCTGTTCGGTACCCCCACGACGCTGCCGTGGGCGCTGGAGGTCGACCCCGAGCACCGGCCGGAGCAGTACGCCACCGCCGCCACCTTCCACCCGACGTTCCTGTACGAGTCGCTCTACAACCTGGTCGTGGTGGCGGTCCTGATCCGGGTCGGTGCCACGCGGCGGCTGCGCCCCGGCAGCCTGACGCTGCTGTACCTGGTCCTCTACGGCGCCGGCCGGTTCCTGCTGGAGCTGCTGCGCACCGACACCACCTACCGGCTGTTCGGGCTGTCCCGCAACGCCTACGTGTCGCTGGCGGTGGTGCTGGGCGGGTCGGTGTGGCTGTTCCTACGGGAGCGCCGCGGGCCCCGGGAGGCCGAGCCGGCCGAGGCCGCGGCAACCGGGCCGGCCGCGCCAGGGGACGCCGGGCCGGCGGGCGCCGAGGCGGGCGAGGACCCGCAGCCCGACGAGGCCGCGGCGGAGGCCGGTGGCGGCCACGCCGGCGCCGACCAGGCCGGGGAGGACCAGCCGCGGGAGGACGCGCCGGCGGGCGGGCGGGACGAGGCGGGCGGCCGGGCGGGGCCGTGAACCGGCGGCTGCGCGAGCTGTTCGGGCAGGACCAGGCCGACCCGCGGGCGGGCGGCTGTGGCCGGGCGCCGACGAGCGGGCCGCCTGGGACGTGCCGCCGCCGGCGGAGGCGCACCGCCGCGCCGCGGAGCTGACCTGCGGGGAGCCGCCTGGTACTGTCGGTGGCGTACCGCACCGGTAGCGGCCTCCAAGTCCCCCGCGCCAACGGCGCCGTCCTCGTGGAGGTTCGCCCATGTCCGCGGTCCAGGTGCGCCCGTTCCGCCGCGGCGACCGCGAGCAGCTGAGCGCACTGGTCAACGCACACGCCCAGGCCGTGGTGCCGGGCATCTCGGTATCGGTCAACACGGTGCTGAGCCAGCTGGAGCGCGACCCCGGCGAGTTCATCGTCGACCCCTGGGTCGCCGAGCGCACCACGCTGGTGGCCGAGCAGCGCGGCCGCGTGGTGGCAGCCGCCCACCTGCGCCGCTACGGCACCGGCGAGGAGGTCGGCGAGGGCTACCGGGACGCCGCCGAGGTCGGCTGGCTGCTGTTCTGGCCGCAGGCGCCCTACTGGCCCGACTCCGCCGACGCGGCCGACGCCCTGGCCACGGCCTGCCTGGCCCAGCTGGGCCGTTGGGGCGCCTCCCGCTGGTACGCCGATGCCTCCCTGCCGACACCCGGCGTCTACGGCGTGCCCGAGCAGTGGCCGCACGTGCGCGCGGCCTTCCAGCGCGCCGGGTTCGTGCACGACGGGCACACCGAGGTTGTCCTGCTCGCCCGGGTCGACGAGCTGCCGCGGCCGTCGCGGCCGCCGATGGAGGGGCTGGCGGTCCGGCGCGCACTGGGGATCAACGGCACCCGCCTGTCGGCCTGCCTCGGGGACGAGGTGGTCGGGTACGTCGAGGTCGACACCAACCTGGCCGAGGGCGGGCGGTTGGCGCAGCTGGCTGGCTGGGCCGACGTCGGCAACCTCCACGTCGCCGAGGCGTTCCGCCGCCGCGGCGTGGCCACCTGGCTGCTGGGGCAGGCGGCGGACTGGCTGCGGCTGGCGCGGGTCGAGCGGCTGCTGGACTACGCTGACGCCGAGCAGCACGACCGCCTGGCGCTGCTGGGCCGGCTCGGCTTCCGCGAGCTCACCCGCACCGCGCGCGGCTGGACCAGGCAGCCCGGCCCGCCGCCGTGAGCGCCGTCCCGCCGCGCGGGCGGCATCAGCGGCCGGCGCGTTCGAGCCTGGGGTGGGCCGGGTCGCTGTTGTCGACCACCACGTCGGCGAGGCCCGGCGCGCCGGTGTGCCGCTCGTACAGCTCGTGCAGCGGGATCCAGAGCCGCCGGTAGCGCTCGCGGACGGCCTGCTCGGGCCCGACCCACGCCACGTCGCGGGCGACGCCCCGCTCGACCATGGTGTCCGGGTCGACCTGGACCCAGATGACGTAGTCCCAGCAGTCGCGCAGCTCCGGCCGTAGCAGGAAGGCCCCGTCGACCACCACCACCGCGTCCTCGGGCACCTGGACCACCTCCCCGGCGGCCGGGGCGTCGTGGAACGCGTCCCACAGCGCCAGGCGGCAGCGGCGGTCGCCGCCCGGCCCCAGCGGCGCCAGCAGCAGCTCCCGGACGGCGCGGTAGTCGAAGCCCTCGGCGTAGTAGCGCTCCGGGGTCCAGGCGCCGGCCCGCGACCGGCCGGCGTGGCCGGGCGGGTGGAAGTCGTCGATCGAGGCGCGCACGCAGGCGCGGCCGAGCCCGCGCAGCACCGCGTCGAGCTCGTCGGCCAGGGTGGTCTTGCCCGCCGCCGAACGGCCGTCCACCGCGACCCGCAGCGGCCCCGCGGCGCGGCGGCCGGCCAGCTCCTCGGCGAGCCAGCGGACCACGGCGGCCCGGCCGCCTGGGGCGGTCACATCCAGGGGCGGGCGTCGCGGGGGACGGTGACCACGACGGTGGCGCGCTTGAGGTCGGGGGTGCGGCCGCGGCGGTCTGCCCAGGCCCGCGAGCGCATCCACGCCGGCAGCCCGGCCGGCAGGTCCCGCTCCGGGATCGCGGCGTAGTCGGCGTCGGTCAGCGCCTCGCCGTAGGGGACCGGGTCGCGGTCGGCGTCGGGGTGGCGGATGGCCGGCCGCAGCCGCTCCAGGCCGGCGTTCCAGTTCGCCAGCATCCCCCGGACCGCCTCGGCGTACCGCTCCGGGTCGCCGCCGGCGCTGGACTCCGGGGCGGTCGGGTGGGTGATGCGCTCGAAGGCGACCTCGACGCCGCGGCCGGCCGGGGTCTGCTTCCACGCCTCGAACGCGCGGCCCGCCAGCCGCCCCAACGCCACCACCGCCTCGACGCGGCCGCCCACCAGCAGCGCGTCCAGCCAGCGGTTGCGGTAGGCGGCGATGGCCGCGTCGTCGGCGTGCCGCTCCCCCCCGCCCTGCCCGAACACGCTGTAGAGGAACGCGTTCACCATGACGTAGCTGGCGTCGATGCCGAGCTTGGCGAGGAAGCCCTGGGCGCGCTGCCCGGCCGCGCCCACCAGGATGCGGCGGGTGACCACCTCGTGCTGGGCCGGGTCCTGGCCGATGACCACCACCCGGGCGCTGCCGTCCAGGCGGCCGCGGTGGAACACCGGTCCCCACTCGACCCGGAAGTCGTCGGCGGGATAGGTTTCCTCACCGGGGTAGTCCTCGCACAGCGACCGGAACGGCTCCTGCTCGTACCCCGGGTCGAACGGGTGGCTGGCCATGGCGGCTCCTGGTCGCGGCGGTGGGGCAGGCGTCGGCGCCGCCACCTTCGCCGCGGCCCTGCGGGAAGTCAAGCATCGACGGGGGGTGGCGGGTGGCGCTGGTGATCCGGGGCCGGCTGGTGCCGATGGCGTCCGACCCGCAGGTCAGCGCCGACCCCCTCGGCCGCTTCCGCGGCGCCGTCTGGATCGGCGACGACGGCATCGTGCAGGCGGTCACCAGGGCCACCGGGGCGGGACCGCCCGGGTTCGAGGCGGCGCCGGTGGTCGACGTCGGCAGCTCGCTGGTCTTCCCCGGCCTGGTCGACCTGCACAACCACCTCGCCTACAACACCCTGCCGCTGTGGGTGGAGCCGGCCCAGCAGGCCCCCTTCCGCCACCACAACGACTGGACCGACGCGCCCACCTACTCGGCGCGGGTGACCTGGCCGGCGGCCGCGTTCGTCGCCGCCGCGCCCGAGGAGCTGCTCGCCTACGTCGAGGCCAAGGCGATCGTCGGCGGGGTCACCACCATCCAGGGGTCGCCGCCGAAGAACCGCCCCAGGGACGGCTGGCTGGTCCGCAACGCCGAGGACGAGACCTGGGGGACCGGCAACCGCAACCTGGTGTACGCCTCGGCGCTGACCCTGCCGCCGGCGACGCTGGCCGACCGCGCCAACAGCATGCGGGCCACGCCCGGGTCGAGCTTCATCTACCACTGCGCCGAGGGCCAGGTCGGGTCGGTGGTCGCCAAGGAGTTCCACGCCGCCAGCCTGGCGGGCTGCCTGCAGGACCGCTTCGTCGCGGTCCACTGCAACGCCGTCGGCCCGGAGGCGTTCGCCGCCTGGAGCGCCAACGCCGGCGCGGTGGCGTGGTCGCCGTTCTCCAACCTGTGGCTGTACGGCACCACCACCGACGTCCCCGCCGCCGTCCGCGCCGGCCTGACGGTCTGCCTCGGGTCCGACTGGGGGCCGTCGGGCACCAAGAACGTCCTCGGCGAGCTGAAGGTCGCGCGGATCGTCGCCGACCACCTCGGCTGGGAGCTGGCCGACGCCGACCTGGTGCGGATGGTCACCTGCAACCCGGGCGACGTGCTGGCGCGCAGCTGGCCCCGGCGGATCGGCCGGCTGCAGCCGGGCACGGTCGGCGACGTCACCGTGGTGCGCGCCAGCTCCGGCGCCGACCCGTTCGCCGCCCTGGTCGCGGCGACCGAGGCCGACGTCGAGCTGGTGGTGATCGGCGGGCGGCCGCGCTACGGCCGGCCGGCGCTGCTGGCCGCGGCCGGCGCCCAGGGGACCAGCACCGTGGCGGTCGCCGGCGAGCCACGGGCGCTGGCGCTGACCCGCCCGCGCGACCCGGCGGCGCCGTGGCCGTGGGAGGAGGTGCTGGCGCGGCTGGAGCAGGTCCGCGCCGACCCCAAACGCGAGATCGAGGCGGCCAGGGCGCTGCTGGCCTCCTGGGCCGGCCGCCTGGACCAGCTCGACGCCCCGCTGCGCCTGGCGCTGGACATGCCGTCGGGGGTCGGCCCGGTCGCGGGCCTGCCCAAGGACCTCGGCCGCATCGTGGTCCCCGAGCTGGACGGCCTCGCCCACGACGACCGGTTCGTCGCCGCGCTGCCCAACCGGGGCTGGCACGGCGGCGTCCTGGACCGCCTGGCCGACTTCTACCCCTGAGGAGCGCACGGCGATGACCGAGGCCGAGATCCCCCAACGCGCGCTCGACGCGCAGCTGGGCGTGACCCTCACCGACGCGCTGATGGCGGCGCCCGGCGAGCGCGCGCCGCTGCGGCTGGCCGGCATCCCGGCGACCCTCGACGGCGGCCAGCGGGTGCAGGTGGTCGACACCCTGGAGCTGGTGCTCGGCGGCGCCTACTGCCACCTGCACCAGAAACGGGCCGGGTACGCCGTCGACCCGGTGCAGGCGCTGCGGCTGCTGCGGCGGCGCTGCGTGCAGATGAGCGACGGCGAGTTCCACATCGCCCTGACCGGCCTGGTCGCCGGCCTGCGCGACGCCCACACCCGCTACGTCGGGCCGGTGGCGCTGTGCGACGGCGTGGCGACGCTGGGGTTCCTGGTGGAGCAGTACGGGCCGTACGAGGCGCCCAGGTTCGTGGTCTCGCGGATGGCCGCGAACGCCGGTATCGACGAGTCGACCTTCGTCCCCGGGGTGGAGCTGGAGTGGTGGAACGGCGTCCCCTTCGGCCGCGCGGTCGACCTGTACGCCGACCGCGAGACCGGCGGCCGGTCCGACGCCCGCCGCGCCCGCGCGCTGGAGTCGCTCACCTTCCGGGCGCTGGACTACGGGCCGCCACCCGACGAGCACCGGGTCGACATCGGCTACCGGACCAGGCGGGGCGCCGCCCGGGAGCTGCGCGTGCCGTGGCGGGTGCTGTGGCCGGGCGCGGCCGCCACCGCGGTCGGGCCGCGGTCCGCCGCCAGCCTGCGGGTGGCCGCCAACCCCGCCGCCGAGGCGGTCCGCCGCGCCAGGAAGCTGCTGTTCGCCCCCGCGTACTGGGACGCCGAGCAGGAGGGCGGCGTGGTCGAGTCGGGCGAGTGGCTGCCCACCCCGATGCACGACACCCTCGCCGCCCGCCGGCTGCGGACCGCGCGCGGCGAGCTCGGCCACCTGCGGATCTGGAGCTTCGACGTGGCCGACGACGACGCCTTCGTCGCCGAGGTCGTGCGGCTGCTGGGGCAGCTCCCGGAGCGGGGCCTGATCGTCGACCTGCGCGCCAACCCCGGCGGCCTGATCTGGGCCGCCGAACGGCTGCTGCAGCTGTTCACCGACCACCCGGTCACGCCCACCCGCTTCTCGCTGCTGGCCTCCCCGCTGACCCGCGCGATGGCGGCCAGCCCCTTCAACCGGCTGGAGCTGCACCAGTGGGCGCCGTCGCTGGAGGCCGCCGTCGCCAGCGGCGAGCTGTACTCCCAGCCGCTGCCGCTCACCGACCCCGAGTGGTGCAACGACGTCGGCCGCCGCTACCCCGGGCCGGTGGTCGCGGTGGTGGACGCCAACACCTACTCCTCCGGCGACCTGTTCGCCGCGGGCTTCGTCGACAACCAGGTCGGCCCGCTGGTCTGCGTGGGCGAGGGCACCGGCGCCGGCGGCGCCAACGTCTGGCAGCACGGCCAGCTCCGCGACGCCCTCGCCGGCACCGCCTTCGGGTTCGGCACCCCGCCGGGCGGGGTGGGGTTCACCCTCTCGATCCGGCGGGCGGTCCGCAGCGGCCCGGCCGACGGCGTGCCGATCGAGGACCTCGGCGTCGGCGGCATCCCCTACGACATGACCAGGCGGGACCTGCTGGACGGCAACCGCGACCTGCTGGAGTTCTGCGCCGGGCTGCTGCCCGGCTAGCCCGGTCAGGGACGCGCCCCAGGAGGCGGTCGAGGACCTGCCGGGCGGTGAGCCCCGAGCGCCCCGGGTGGATCACCACGAACCGTTGGCCCTGCGGGTCGACGTTGGTGCCGAACCCGACCCCCTGGCGCCACAGCCCCTGGCGGCAGAGGACCCTGAGCAGCCGGCTGCTGATCACGTCCATCTGCTGCTCGCTGACCTCGAAGCGCACCCAGGCGTCCTCCGGCTGTGCCGCGCCGAACGGCTTCGGTCCGCACAAGGCCGCGAGGCTCTGGGTGGTGGGTGCCGCGGGCGGCGGGCCGGGGAGCGGCGGCTCGCCGGGCTGGTCGGGCGTGCAGCCGGCGAGGACCGCGCCGGCGACCAGGAGGACGAGCGGCAGCCGCACGGTCCCGCCGGGACGCGTCCAGGGTCCGGGACGCGTCCAGGGTCGTGGCATCGGGCTGCTCCTCTCGTCAGCGGGCCGCGGGCGCGAGCAGGGCGAGCCAGCCCCCGCCGAGGCGCCGCACCGGCGGTCCCGGGCCGGCCCAGCTCCAGTGGCCGGGCGCCGGCAGCGGCCACCAGCGGTCCGAGGCCGGGTCGTAGGCGTGGCGACCGCCGGCGACCAGCGCGGCGCCGGTCCACACCAGCGCGGCGGGGTCGCCGAACTCGACGCGCTGGGGCGGGTCGGCGATCGGGGTCCAGCGGTCGCGGTCGGGGTCGTAGCGCCCGGCGAACGGGGCGGGGTCGGGCGGCAGCACGCTGGTGTGCTGCACGGCGAGGATCTCCCTGCCGGTCCACTCCAGGGAGGCGCGCGCCAGCAGCGGGCGCGTCCGGGGTGACGGGGACGCCAGCGCCGTCCAGCGGTCGGCCGCCGGGTCGTAGGCCCACAGGTCGACCTCGTCGGGTTCACCGGCGGCGGTGGCGGCCGAGCCGGGCTGGTCGAGGAAGCTCCAGACCAGCAGGCGCGTCCCGGCCCAGAGGACGGTCCGCTCCAGCAGCTCCCCGCTGCCGAGCGGTGGGCTGGGGGCGAGCTGCCGCCAGCGGTCGGTGAGGGGGTCGTAGGCGGCGCCGCGCAGCCTGCCGCGAGTGGCCTGCTGCTCGGCGGCGGCGGCGTCGACGACCAGCAGTTCCTGGCCGGTCCACCCCGCGGGGCGGGTGCGCCCCGGAGGCAGGCCGGGCGGGGGCCGAAGCCGCCGCCAGCTGCCCGCGGCGGGGTCGTAGGCCAGGCCGTCGCCGGGGCGCATCGCGCCGTCGGCCCGGGCCCCGGCGGCCGGGGTGTCGCCGCCCCAGAGCAGGAGCTCCCGGCCGGTCCACACGGTGGCGCGGTCGTCGGTGACGGTGAAGGCCTGGGCCTGCGGCGCGGGCGGCAGCGGCCGCCAGCGCCCGCTGCGGGGGTCGTAGGCGGCGCCGTCGGCGCGCACCAACCGGTCCCGGGTCCGGCCTCCCCACACGACCAGCTCGCCGCCCGCCCAGGCCACCACGGCGCCGGTGCGGCCGGCGGCCGCGTTGGCCGGCAGCGGCCGCGCGTGGCCGCGGGCGAGCCGGGCCGCGGTCGCGTCCCGGGCCGGGCCCGGACCGAGCGGCTGCACGGCGCCGCGGTCGAGCAGCACCGTGCGGGTGACCAGCACCCCGGCGAGCAGGGCCACGACCGCCGCGGCGGCGCTGGCCTGCCGCAGCTGCCGCCGTCGGCGACCCTTCCGGACCACCCGCTCCAGGAGCCCGGGTGCCAGGTCGACCGCCAGGACGCCAGGCAGCCGCCGCAGCCGCCCCTCCAGGTCCGCGTCAACGCCGGGCATGGCGTTCCTCCTTCGGTGCGGTGCCGCGGGCGCCGCCGCCGCGGCCCGGTCGCAGCAGCTCGCCCAGCCGCTCGCGGCCGCGAGACAGCCGCGACTTGACCGTCCCGACGGTCACGCCGGTCTGCGCCGCGACCGCCTCGACCGGCAGGTCGAGGCAGTGGTGCAGCACCAGCGCCTCCCGCACCGGAACGCCGTCTTGCGGACCCACGCCTCGGGCTGCTCGTAGCGGGCGAGCTGCGCCCACCGGCTGGCCGCGCGGACGAACGCCTCCTGCGCGACATCCTCGGCGCTGGCCAGGTCCCCGGTCAGCACCCGGAGCTGGCCGACCACGCGGGGGGAGACGTCCCGGAAGAACGCCGCGAACCCGTCGTCCCGCG
>Ga0081538_10000944_pt1 | contig 31323 bp, 31 predicted proteins | sample TabmetS5T2R1_FD_71022 | JGI IMG/M metagenome (GOLD analysis project Ga0081538, IMG submission 71022) | Tabebuia heterophylla rhizosphere microbial communities from the University of Puerto Rico - S5T2R1 | ecosystem: Host-associated > Plants > Roots > Rhizosphere ...
GGGGGGATCTCACGCACTCTATTGCCGTCCAGACGCATGACGAGATCGCCGTCCTCGCTGACAACTTCAACCACATGACTGGTGAACTGCGCAAGCATCATAGGGCCCTTGAGGACAGTAACCGCCAGTTGGATCATAAAGTCTTGGAGCTTTCAGCCCTTGCTAACTATAACGACAATATTCTTGCTTCCATGGCTAGCGGTCTCCTGACGTTGGATGTCGATGGTCACATCGAGACGTTCAACGTCATGGCCGAGACGATCACGAGTTTACGAGGGATGGACATTCGCGGCCAATCTGCCTCGCAAGTCTTTGCCGCTAACGTGCAGTTTTTGCAAGTGCTCGAGACCTCACGCCAGCACCACACACCACTCACCGCACCACGCCTCGAGTTTTGGCGTCATGATGGCCAACAGATCCCGTTGGCGCTGCGCACGGCTATGTTGCAGGATCGAGAAGGGCAAGCGGGAGGACTCCTGGCGATTTTCGAGGATTTATCGCCCATGCAGACGCTGGAGCGCCGCCTGAGCCGTGCTGATCGTCTTGCGGCTTTGGGACAGATGGCCGCAGGGGTGGCGCACGAGATCAAAAATCCCCTGTCCTCTGTCCGTACTTTCGCTCAACTGGTGAGTCGCAAGCATCACGATAGTCGTTTCGTAGAAAAGTTCGATCGGATTGTGCCCCAGGAGCTGGATCGCATCAATTTTATCGTGGAAGAACTTTTGTCATTGGCGAGGCCAGCGCGGTTGCAGTGTACTCCGGTTGCCCTGCCCGCCCTCCTGCAGCGCGTGGTCGAGATTTACAGCGAGCGTCTGCAGCAGCAGAGCATTCAGCTCAAAACCGATTGGGCTGCCGCTTTACCTCCGCTCCTGGCCGACGTTGAACAACTGCACCGCTGCTTTACCAACATCGTCCTGAACGCCATTGAAGCGATGCCAACGGGTGGAGAGTTGAGTATCCTATGTCGCCCTGTACCTAAAGCCTTGATCGATTTCACCACCACTAGCAATAGGGGCGCCTCCAGCGATGTCCCAGAAGGGCCGCCCCCGGCTCTTGATCTGTACGCGACGGATGTGGAGGTGGTCGTCAAGGATACCGGCATGGGTATCCCCGCTGCCCAGGTCGATCATGTGTTTACGCCTTTTTGGACGACGAAGCCTAAAGGCACGGGGCTAGGCTTAGCGTTGACACACAAAATTATTGAAGAGCATGGTGGCACGATTCATCTCACCAGTGAAGTAGGGCAGGGGACTACCGTCACTATCCACCTCCCAACCTCTGCTCCTGACTCTCTCTCTCCTGCACAGATTTCATAACGCTGTGCCCAGGTTTTTGGGCAATGACCCCTGGTTTCAGGGCTGCGTCCATCGCCTTCCCTATCGGCATTCTGCTGCGACTTCCTCCTAACCTCTTGATGTCAAGGTCGAATCAGCGCGGTATTGACGATCACGAAAAGTCAGCCATGACAGAGAGCTGGACACGTAAGATGGCACCGGAATTGCACCACTATTCATGACGGCAAGGATATCTCCGAGAACGTCAAAGCCGCTAGATCAAACCACGTGGGATTGGCACACAGACGACCCTTGCCCTGAGACAGGGGAGGGCGGCAGCCATACAGGCTTCAGGAGGCCATATGTCTACCGTTGAGGAATTACTGTTCAGTGAGCGTTTCCTATGGGAAGGCAAGAGCTATGAGGTGCATATCTATCGCCACATTGCGAAGAGAGAGCGGTGTTTACATATGGCTGAAACGGTGCTGGGCCCCGGGGACACCATCATCAGTGATGGCCGGTCCGCTGAGGAAGCCTTACACAAGCAGCAGACGATTTTGCCCCTGGCCATTCTCTCGCGCTCCCTTTTATAACTGAGCCACTTCAATGCACGATGCTAGCCATAGTGCTATGCTTGGCTGAGCATCATGCACACGGTGAGGGTCCCTACTCTATGGCACGCATTCTGATTATCGATGACAGTGCTCCCACCCGCGATATCCTCCGACAAGCCTTAGAGCGTGCTGGCCACGAAGTCGTGGAAGCCTCTGATGGCCGTGTTGGGATAGAGCACCAGCGGACCATACCAGCGGAGGTGATTATTACCGATATCTTGATGCCAGAACAGGAAGGTTTTGAGACTATTCGTGGGCTGCGGCGTGATTTTCCCACGACGGGCATCATTGCTATGTCTGGAGGGGGCCAGATAGGCTGTGATACTCTGCTCGCCATTGCTGAGCGCTTAGGCGCTCAGCGTGTCCTCCAGAAACCTTTTGGTCTGCGAGACATGCTCGAGGCTGTCCACCAACTGCTACAGTGACAGGCTTAATCGGGAAGGGTACCAGCACACCAGATCTCTTCGGGGGTAGGCAGGTCGATAACACCATAGTGCATAGCAAGATTGTACGCTGTCTGTGCCGGCTCGATAGCATATGCGACCGTCCGACAGAGCTCCTGAAAGTGTTCGGCATCAACCCGCATGGCCATACGACGCATGTAATACCGCCCCAAGTCCATCGGTGTAAGTCCTGACTGCTGTGCGGCCATCGCTACCCCTTTCCTGACGTCCCGTCGCGGTGTCTTCCCTCTCACGTCCTGATTGTGCGATATGGTGGTACTCAGGGCCACAGTGCGCCCCTGGTAGAGAATAGGCACCACGATGACAATGTCCGGCAAGTGCGAGCCACCATCATAAGGGTCGTTCATAATATATACGTCCCCCCACCGCCATGGTCTGCGCCGGAAATTCGTGCAGAATACGTTGCACTGCCGGTACCAGGCTCCCCAGGTGAATGGGAATCGAGGCCGCCTGGGCAATGGTCTCACCACCGGTGGTAAACGGCGCCGCCGACGCATCCATCCCTTCCTTGACAATGCTAGAGTAAGCACTCTTGAGTAGTGCAATCTCCATCTCGTCAGCAATCACGTCGGACTTATGCCGTAGCACTTCCAGTGTGATGAGATCCATGTCCATCCGTCTCCCCCTCTCCCGCTCTGCCCTCTACCGGCGCTCAAAAATTGCTGCCACACCCTGGCCACCACCGACGCACATCGTTTCCAGGCCGTAGCGCGCGTCGCGCCGCTGCATTTCGTGCAGCAACGTAGTGAGAATGCGGGCGCCGGTGGCCGCAATGGGATGGCCAAGCGAAATGCCCGAGCCGTTGACGTTGAGCTTGTCCCAGCCGTCGAGCTTCCATTCCTTGAGTACTGCCAGCACCTGCGCGGCAAAGGCTTCGTTCAGCTCGATCAGATCGAGGTCGTCCCAGGTCAAGCCCGTGCGCGCAAATACCTTCGTGACCGCCGGCACAGGCCCAATGCCCATATACGCCGGGTGCACGCCAGCCACGGCCCACCCCTTCAAAAAGGCCATGGGTTTCAGCCCCAACTCGTCCAGCTTATCGCCAGCCACAACGAGACACACTGACGCCGCATCGTTTTGTGAACTTGCATTGCCGGCCGTGACAGTTCCACCAGGGGTCACGGGACGCAGCTTCGCAAGCACCTCCAGGGAGGTATCCTTGCGTGGCCCTTCATCGACCTGGAACAGCTTGGGGTCGCCACGCCGCTGTGGGATGGACACTGGCACAATTTCTTCGGCAAACTTGCCGCTCTCCACCGCGGCTACAGCGCACTGATGACTGCGCAGGGCGTAGGCATCCTGCTCTTCACGAGTAATATGGTGGCGTTCAGATAAATTCTCAGCGGTCTCAATCATGCCCGAGATGACGCCAAAACGTTCGTCCGGCGAGGCGGTGGCCCGTGCCCGCATCAGGCGATCGTGCAGGGTCACGGACCCGAAACGGCTGCCCCAACGCATCTCAGTCGTATAAAACTCCACCCGGCTCATACTCTCCACACCGCCGGCCAGCACCACGTCGGCATTGCCCGTCTGCACCATCATGCAGGCATTGAGAATCGACTGCAAGCCTGACGAGCACCGGCGATCTAGCTGATAGCCGGGCACTTCAATAGGTAACCCCGCCTTCAGGGCACATAGCCGCCCAATAGCCGGTTCCTCGCCGCTGGGATAGCCGTGCCCCAGGATGACCTCATCGATCTTATCGGGCTCCAGGCTCGTCCGTTCCAGGACGGCTTTGATGACAGTTGCCCCTAATTCCGCCGCTGAGACATCTTTTAATCCCCCGCCAAAATTGCCGACTGCTGTCCGTACTGGACTGATAATAGCGACCTCACGCATGGTGTCTTCCTTCTCACACATGACCATGTCTGGATGGGCAGAAGCCTAGGCTTGCTGCGTTTGCCCCATAGGGTAACGAAACTCAGCACGATTTGCCACACTCCCTGTCCCTCAACAAAGTCATGCAGTGTTCAATGGTTGCGCCATTCCCCCCTTTGCCAAATCTCCTCAGCCCCCTTTCGTAAAGAGGAGAGGAGTGAAAACTGCATAGCCCTGGTCCCTAAAGCGGTGGGGGGAGGGTGACCTCCTGCTGGGGAAAGGACTTGCAGAGAGCTACGTTTTCAGTTTTCATATATACCAGTGCTGGTCCGACCTGGATAGCAGATAAAGCGTATGCAGCAATGGATGACGACTCGAGAGGCCTGATTCGCGGACGCTCGCTCTATGAACGGCTCATTACAGCTTGACACCCTCGGGATTATGCATGATGAGATCCGCCACAAGCATCAAGTGGCGGAGATGTCATGGCTCGTCCGCGACGGCTTGTTCTGGACCAGAGATGTCCTGCGTGCGCATGCGGACAGACACCACACTCCGGTGCCTCATCTTATTGCCATTGCCCGTTTTCCTGACGGCCGGATGATGATCCGTGACGGGCATCATCGGTGCTTAGCGACGTACATAGGTGGCCGTGCCTATCTCAGGCATGATGAGTACAGCGTGGAAACATACACCTATGAGATGTATGCGGAGATTAATTTCGAGGCGGGTTTTGTCACGCCCTTCGATCCCCGTACAGAAGTGCGTGTGCCTGATTTTACGGCGTTTCGGCAAGAAGTCTTCCGGCTCTATGCTCGCAACCCTGAGGAAGCCGTAGCGTTTATTCGACAAAACAAGGCGCGTTATGCGCGTCCGCACACGCGCCGCAACCTCGCGCAGCTTGCCGAGCATTTGCGGCAAAGTGCCATTGCAGAAGGTATTGCACGGGGTGACCTGGTAGCTGATATGGTTATACTGGGCGTGTCCCGCATGACGATAAAGCTGTTGGAAGAATCCACGTGGCACATTGTGTCGCTGCAGCAGTTGGTCGAGCGCACAGAAGAAGAGTTGCTGCACATTGATGCACTGGGCCAAACGGGATACAGGGAAATCACTAGGGCATTACAACGCTATCACGAACTTGAGGCGCTGAAAACCTCTCGCATCCAGAGGGTAAGTGGGGGCTAACTAAGGAGATCTCATACCTGGTGCACACGACATGCTCGGTACAGCGCTATATAGCATCCATGGCTCACCTTTTCGCGATAGGCGTCACACGGGTCTTCTGGCGCCGCTCGGCAAGGCGCATGAGCACAATGCTCATTTCGTATAAGGCCAGCAACGGCAGAAACAGGGTGCTCATGGTGAAGGCGTCGGGCGTCGGTGTGATAATCGCTGTGAGAATCGCCCCCAGGAGGACGGCATAGCGCCGATGCTCAGCGAGGAAGCGTACGGAGAGCAACCCCAAGCGGTGCAGGATAAGGGTTACCAGGGGCAGCTCAAACGTGATTCCACAGGCCGCCGACAGCCCCAGGCTCATGGAGAGATAGCGGCTCACCGAGATGCCGGCCTCGACGTTCTCCCCACCAAAACTCAGCAAGAAGCGCAAGGTGACTGGCAGGATGACCACGTAACAAAAGCCGGCACCCAGCGCGAATAAGCTTCCGGCAGCCACTGTACTCCATAGAGCCAGGCGTGGCGGCAGACTACCCACGGCGCGCAGGAGTCGATTGACCTCGTACAGGAGCAGGGGAGCCAGCAGACAGAGGCTGGTGGTCATCGACACCGTCACGTACCCCATAAACCCTTCCAGTGGTGCGTACATGATGAGGGACGCCCTCAAAGGTCGTGCGAGGAAGTGCAGGAGCTGAGGCGCCAGAGGGTACGCTACGGCACTGGCCACTGCAAATACGATCAGCAGGCGCAGTACGCTCCGCCGCGCGTATTCGAGCGCAGCAAAGACGTCAGAAGTCAGGAGGTGTGGTTCAGTGGCCATAGTGTCTCAGCAAGTGTGAAGGTCATCAAAAAAGGGCCTAACACCCTTTAGCGTCCCTGAAAAACCGGTGTGCGCTTCGCGACAAATGCTGTAATTCCCTCGCGGAAATCTGCCGTGTGGCCACTGGCGGCAATGAGCTGGGCCTCGTGCTCCATCTGGGTTTCCAGCGTCGCACTCGCGCTATTGTAGAATAGGGTTTTCGCTCGTCCATAGGCCTGCGTCGGTCCGTGCGCCAGTTGCGCGGCAAGACTCTGGACCCCAGCCTGGAACTGGTCATCGGGGAAGATCTGATGCACAATGCCCCATTCCATAGCTTCACGAGCACTGAGCACACGGTTCAAGAAAGTCAGTTCCAAAGCGCGTTTCACTCCCACAAGCCGCGGCAGGAAAAAGGTTGAACTGCCATCAGGCGAGGCACCGATCTGGGTGTAGGCCATAGTAAAACGTGCTGACTCCGTCGCGACAATGAGATCCCCCGCCAGCGACAGGCTCATCCCACCCCCAGCTGCTACGCCATTCACCGCCGTAATCGTCGGTTTGGGCATGCGCACCAGGCGTGAGACCGCCGCATGTAGGGCCAGCGTGAGCAGTTTGATGTGCTTCCCGATGGTATCGAGCTGCTCGACAAAACCCTTCACGTCGCCCCCAGCGCAGAAGGCTCGCCCGCTGCCGGTGACCACGACGACCCGCACCGCTGCATCCTCGCTGCAGGTGACGACCGCATCGTGGAGTTCGGTGGCTAGTTGCATGTCGAGGGCGTTATAGGCCTCAGGCCGATTGAGCGTGATCGTCGCAATGCCATCACGCCTATCGAGGAGGATCGTTGCATAACTCATGGCTTAGCCCCTTCTTCCTGTGGACGGCGGCACACCCTGAGGCGCCAGACGGTCGAGCACGCTGGGAATCTCTGTGGCTGGGAACCACCATGACGCCGGCAGCCGGCCAGCCTGTACGGTCTCGGCGTAATCGAGCCAGTACTGACACGTCTTCTGCCAGGCGAGCCCCGCTGGGTAGTCAGTGCACCAGCGGTCGTAGGTTGCCAGCAGGCAATCTTCTTTGAGCCAATCCTCTTGCCGGGCGAATGCACCGCTTTGAAACAACACCCACTGCCGTCGCGCTAGTTCAGGCGCCCGGTCCCCAAAACGCCGCCGTAGCACCGCCTGCATCCGGGATATGAACGCCTCGCGTGGCATCTGGCGCTGAAACGGTTGCTGGCCATCGCTCAGGTAGCCACTCGCCGTAATCAGGCAGCTGAGTATGGCGTGTATCTGCTCCACCGGTGTAGCTTCTGGAACCAGGATCCGTGCCGTCGTGAGTTTGAGGTCGACTTGCCCATCGGCCTGACCCCGGCCGACAAAATCTCCCGCCTGAATGTTGACGCCGCGCAGCTGCGGATACCACCAGAGGCTCTCGACAAGGCGCCGCCAGATCTGGCGTGACGCCTGCGGACTGAAACGGCGGTGGGCACCGTGAGCATTGATCAGAAAGATGCCCCCGTCAAGCGTGATCTCGAAGACCAGTTCCTTATAGTCTTCCAGCCATTCGACGGTGTAGGCTGCCACCCCTCCGGCCACCGGCGCTGTGCCACACATGTAGGGAGTCACACAGTAGCGTGCCTGCTGTGCATGGAGGGTTTGCAAGTGTGCAAAGTCGCGCTGTGTCAAGAGGCTACTCGCGCCTGGGGCACGCGCTACGATGATGCCAAAGCGTGGCGTTGTACCGTCCATAAGGGTAGCCTGGGCGCGCCATACCCGTTGGTCGACGCCTTCCTGATACAGGGCAATGTCCAATCGACTGAGCATGTCGAGTGCCACACAGCGCGCCGAGGCCCGCTGCAGCGTGTGCTGTAACATCGTCCCCTGCTCAGCCAGGAGCAAGCGTTGCAGCCCTTTGACCGTGTCCTGCACCGAGAGTGTGTGCGCGTCAGGACGGTGACGGAAGTGCCAATTGACCTGCAGGTCCCAAAAAATCTTTCGCAGTAGGAGGTCTCTGTCCATAGCCAGCGTTGCTTGCCTCGGCGTGATCCAGCGCTCAAACTGATGAGGGCATGAAAGGGCTCGTACTGTAGTGACGGGTGTCGTGTCCTGGCACACGGTGCGCTGTTAGGGCTTCAGGGGTGCAGGTCACCGTTACATACCCACCCTGGGCCAGCATCCCAGGATTGATCAGGTGGGTGCGGCCAATGGTGTCTTCACCCGGCGCCTCATGGATGTGGCCAGAGATGCAGAGGTCAGGCTGATAGGTTTCGATAAAGCTGCGCACGCTGTGACTGCCCACATGCAAGCCGGAGTGAATGCGGTCAATCGCCGTCTGATACGGTGGACAGTGCGCGACAAGAATTTTGTAGCGCGCCTCTTTGATCATGTCATAGCCAGCCAGGAGGTAATCGGCAATTTCCTCCTCGCTGAACTCCACTGGCGTATAAAACGGCGTATAGTTCGAGCCACCGACCCCAAAAATGCCGACCTCGCCGAAACCATGACCCTGGCCGTGCAAATTCATACTGCGCTGCGTGAGATGATGATGGATGTCCCAGCTATCCGTGTTGCCTACCTGTGCCAGGACGTTGGGATTATAGGACATAATCGCTTGCAAAACCTTGGTGGCGGTCTCTGGGCCACGCCAGCGCGTCATATCCCCCGTGACCAGGACCACATCGGCTTGCTGGAGCGGTGCTGCCAGCGCAGCTAAGGGATGGAGGTATTCATGGATATCGCCGAATGCCATGATCTTCATAAAATCTGGACCCTTCTCATGTTGTCCAAGAAACGTGCCGAAGATTGTACCAGGCAGTTCGGCAGTTGCAAAGCCACGGGGGAGTCTATGAAAGACATGCTATCTGCATAAAAGATTGGGTATGCTTTGATACAAGTGCAGATCATTTTTGGACCCTAACCAGTTTTGTGATGTACGGAGCGTTGGCGTACGCCCTTGCAGAGGGCAGCCCACAATCAGTGCTGGCTCCATGACGCTGAACCCATCAGAGAGCGGTGCGATTTTTACGAAAAAACTTGCAGTTTTGGTAACATTTATGCAATATATACGCACATTGAAAAAGGAACTCTTTTATGTTTGCAATGCGCAGAAAGCTTCTGGTAGGTGTCGATATTGGCACGCACTCTATCAAAGTAGTGCGGCTCAAGCAAAGTGGAAAAGGTTACCAATTACTCAATTTTGGTGTCATGCCACTGCGCCCGGAAGCCATTGTCGACGGCAACATTTCCGAGGCTGAAGCTATCGTTGAGGCCATCCGCAATCTCATGCGGATGGAAAAAATTAACTCCAAAGAGGTCGCGACAGCGGTCTCTGGGCAGGCGGTTATTGTCAAACGGATCCGTGTCCCACAGATGACGGAGAAAGAGCTCACCGAGGCGATCCAGGGGGAAGCGGAGCAACATATTCCTTTCGAAATTTCTGATGTCAACATTGATTTTCAGATTTTGCCAACCGCGCGCGAGGAGGACGAGCGCGCGGACAATCAGATGGACGTGCTCCTGGTCGCTGCCAAGAAAGCCAAAATTCGGGACTACACCAATCTCTTGACGAATGCAGGACTCAACCCCGTGGTGGTGGATATCGATGTTTTTGCGCTTGAGAATGAGTATGAAATGACCACAGGGGATGATGTCGGCGTCGTGGCGCTCGTCGATATCGGAGCGACGACCATGAATATCAATATCTTGAAAGCTGGTTATACGATGTTTCAGCGTGATATCGCCATTGGTGGCAACCGCTATACGGGCACCATTCAGAAAGAATTAAACGTGGGCTACGACCAAGCGGAAGCGTTGAAGCTGGGGGTCGGGGTGGCCAATAAGCGTAATCAAGAAGACATCTTGTCCATCATGGCTGGAGTCAGCGAAGAAATTGCCGAGGAGATGCAGCGCTCGTTCGAGTTTTTCCGTACCACGGCGGCGGATGAAGTGATTGACCGTATGGTCATCAGTGGGGGATGTGCAAAGATCAAGGGTTTAGACCGCTTTTTAAGTAACCGTTTAGGATTGCCAGTCAGCGTGGCGGATCCATTCCGGGGCCTGTACTACAGCGACAAGTTTTTTGATCCTGAATATCTCCAGGACATGGCTCCGGTGGCAGCAGTGAGCGTTGGACTGGCCTTGCGAAGGATGCATGACCGATGATTCGTATTAATCTGCTCCCAGCCCGTGAAGCCAGGCGCCGGGTTGAACTGCGCCATCAGCTCCAAACCGCCATTGTAGCAGTGCTAGCGGTTGCCGGTGGAAGCATGTGGGCCTATACCACCCAAAATAGCGAGCTGGCTGCGCGTCAGCAAGAGCTCGCCGGGGTAGAGGAAGAGATCAAACGCCTCGAAGAGATCATCAAAGAGGTCCAGAAGTTTGAGACGAAAAAGACCCAAATGGAGAAAAAAGTCGGAGCGATTGAAGATCTCAAACTCAAACAGAGCCGTCCGGCGCGTCTGCTCGCGGAACTCAGTCACAGTCTGCCTGACCAGATGTGGCTGAGTTCAATTAAGGACGTCGGCGGGGCACTGCAGATTAGTGGGAAATCCTTTGACAACGTTGGTATTGCAGCCTTTATGGAAAACCTGGAGCGTTCGCCGTCGTTCGGGACTGTTGAACTCATTGAGTCGAAGTCCGAACTCATGCAGGGCCGGCAGGTGGTCGCTTTTACGGTTGTGGCACGCATCGCAGTGTCGAAGAAGAAAGAAGCGACGTCTTAGGACACCGGAGGGGCACGATGGAGTTCATGGAACGGCTGGAAGGTCTCCCGTCATTATATCGCTGGTTAGCCATCCCTGGTTTTGTAGTGCTTATGGCAGCGCTCTACTGGTATTTTCTGTACCAGCCATATGCTGAAGAAATGGAGGCGCTGCAAGAGAAGATCAATGCCAAACGGCAAACGGTGGAAAAGCATAAGCAGATTGCCGTCAAGCTCGATGCATTTCAGGCTCAGGTAAGTGATCTGGAGGCCAGGTTGCATGTCCTGTTACGGGAATTGCCCGAAAGCCGTGAAATTCCTGGCATGATACGGCAGATTTCCGATGTAGGAGTACGGACCGGGCTACAAATTAGTCTCATCAAGCCCCAGCCTGAACAGCGCAAGGAGTTTTATGCAGAGATCCCCATTCAGGTGCGCGTGAAAGGGCAATACCATGCGGTTGGACGTTTTTTTGACGACTTGGCCCATCTGGAACGGATTATTAGTGTGAATGGGATTCAAATAGAGGCGACGAGCCAGGAAACACAGTGCCTGGCTACTACGTTCCGTTTTCTTGATGAGGCCGAGGCGAATGAAGTGGCTGCATCTGCAAAGAAGGGTGGGAAAAAGTGAGGTGGGGGAGCTGAGGTCCCTCAGTCCATGGTGCACTGGCGTTACGCTGCTCTTAAGCCTGCTACTCAGTGTGCAGGTGGGGAGTATACACAGTCAAGAACAACCAGGCACCAGGCGGGCGCGGCCGAATACTCCTGCGCCACCGGTCCCGAAGTCACAGGAATCGGTAGAGGACTACCGGTATAGTGGGCAAGACCGACGTGATCCCTTAGAACCGTTGCTGAAGCCAGAACCGTCTGGTGAGCTGCGTCCCAAGCCACGCCAGCCAGAACGACCGTTCGGGCCTCTCGAACGCTTCGATCTTTCTGCCTTGAAACTTGTGGGGATAGTTTGGGGTGATTTGGGTCGGAAGGCGCTCATTAAGGCGCCTGATGGCAAGAGTTACTTTGCTACCCTTGAAACATATATGGGCAAATACAGTGGCAAAGTCATCGCAATCGAGAATGACCGCCTGGTAATCGAGGAACAGTATCTGAACGCGGAGGACAAGCTCGTCCCCAAGACGCTTACGCTCCCGCTTCGGCGCAAGGACAAGAAGGAAGGATAAGCACGTGAACCTCTCCCACCGTCTTTCCGGTGTGTGCATTGGTATCCTCACTATTGCCCTGTGGTGTGGGGGCTGTAGCGTTACACGGCTGGCGGAACCACCACCGCCCGCTGAAAGTCAGGGCGCATCGGGGCGCGCCACGATCACGGGCATTACCACAGAGACGCTGGGGGAGAACGTCCGCATTACTGTCCAGATTACTGAGGCCATTGAGTACATGGCGTTCACGTTACAAGCTCCCCCTCGCCTGGTGCTTACTTTCCCTGGGGCAACGCTCGGTGACCTGCCACGGCCGCTCCCTGTCGCAGGAGTCGTCCACAGTATTGAGGCCTTGCAGGTGCTTGAAGAACGGGCCGTACGCTTCGTAGTCTATCTGCAGCATATGACCACGCACACCGTCGAGCTCCAGGGTCGTCAGCTCCTGATTACCCTGGCTGATGCTGGGACCCGCAGTGCAGAGATGCTACCGACCGCTGCCACAGAAACGGCGGAGGCCGGCGACAGAGCCGCGCCTGTGCTGACGAGCCCACTTGGGCCAGGACCTGCGAAGCTCTCCAGCGCGATGATCACTGCCATCACGTTTGATACGCGTGCCGATCGCTCGCTTGTGTCCTTCCAGACGGCTGGAGCACTGCCGCAAGTGCAAGTCAAACAACAACAAAACCCGCACCGTTTAGCGCTCGACATCAAGCCGGCCCAACTCAGTCCCACACAAGAAAAAGCCCTGATAGTCCATGATCTCGACAGTATTGTGTCGCATCTTGAGGCTGTTCCACTCGCGGATGCTCAGGAGGAGGCGGTCAAAGTCGTGGTCTATTTGCGTACTGCGGCATCGTTTGACGTGCACCAGGACAACGAGGCTATACGTCTTGCCCTACAGCCGTTGTCCCCGAGCCCCATGGCAGCTAGAGCCCCGGCGACCTTGCAGTCGCCTACGGTTGCGACGTTGCCACCGCTACCTCCAGCCCCACGCCCGGTGGCGCCAGCGGCATCATTAGTTGCGGCGACAGTTCCGCGCATAACGCAGATTAGCCCTATCGTGCGCAGGGGAGCGGCTCCAGCCGCAGTCCCGAGCCCGAGCGCAGCAAGCAGTGCGCCAGTGTCTCAGAACGAGGGGCTCCCATCCGGGGGCAGTGTCACTGAGCCGCCGGCGTTCACGGGAGAGAAGATCTCGTTAGACTTTCAAGATGCCGATATCAACGACATCTTGCGTCTGCTCGCTGAGGTCGGCAAGGTGAATATCATCGCTGGTGGAGATGTGCAGGGCAAAATTACGACCCGTATGACGGACGTCCCATGGGATCAAGCGTTGGACGTGGTCCTCAAGATCAACGGTTTAGCGCAGGAGCGTAGTGGTAACATTATTCGTGTAGCCCCACTGGAGAAATTCACCAATGAACGTCAGGAGCGTTTGAAGGCCATGGTCACGGAAGTCCAGGCTGAGCCCTTGGTGACACGTATTGTGCCGGCCAATTACGCGGCGGCTAAAGACTTGCGTCCGAATCTGGAAAAGCTCTTGAGCAGGCGTGGGACAATTATTATTGATGCGCGCACCAACACCATGATCATCACCGATACTCAAGCAAGTCTCGATGCTGTGCTGGCGTTGATCGAGAAGCTCGACCGTCCTACGCCTCAGGTGATGATCGAGGCGCGTATTGTGGAGTCGACACGCACGTTCTTGCGTGAACTGGGCATTCAGCTTGGTTTGGCTTATTCCCAGATTACGGATAAAACGTTCCCGAATCGTATTGATGTACGTGGTGGTGTGCCTGCTACTAACACCGGAGGGCTCACGCCGCCTACTGCACCAGCGAATTTCTTGTTGGACTTGCCAGCCGCAGTGGCGCTGGGCCAGGGCGGTGCTATCGGGTTTTCGCTCGCGAGCATTGGTGGCGCAATTTTGGACGCCCAGCTCTCTGCGCTGGAATCCTCTGGGCGTGGCAAGATTATTTCGAGTCCCAAGATTGCTACGCTAGATAACACCGAGGCACAAATCCAGAGTGGGCGTAAAATCCCTGTCGCCACCGTATCAGCGGAAGGGACAAGAACCGAGTTTGTGGATGCGAGTATCACCTTGAAAGTGACCCCACACGTCACACCTAATGATTATATTAGCATGAAAATTACCGCGACCAAGAACGAGGCAGACTTCTCCCGCGTCGTGAACGGGGTCCCGACGATTACGACGCGGGAAGCTAATACCGATATGTTAATCAGGGATGGCGATACCGTGGTGATTGGTGGCCTGTATAGACGGACCATCCAGTCGAACCGGGCTGGCATTCCGGGCCTGTCGAGCCTGCCCGTGATTGGCTGGCTCTTCCGTAAGGATCAAGAGCAGGACGAGAGTGATGAGTTGCTCATTTTCCTCACACCACGTATCATACGGCAAGATGACGCGACGGATAAACGCCGCACGGCGCTGTCGCAGTAAGGGCTGTATGTCAGGGAGACAGAGAGACGCCTATGCCATCCACGCCATATCATTGCATTGCTGTACGCTCTGCTTCAGAGCAATATGATATTCACATTGGCCCTGGGGTGTTAACTTACGTTGGTGAACAGGTGAAAGCCCTGACTCCAGGGCGCAAAGCCTTTGTCTTCTCACATCCACATCTATATAAGCTGTACGGTGTGACCCTAGCTGACAATTTGCGTGCCGCTGGTTTTAGCGTTGAGGCGTGCCTGCTGCCTGAGGGAGAGCGCAGCAAGACCCTGCTGAGCGCTTCGCGCTTATTTACCCGTCTGGCGCGGGGTGGCGCGGACCGTCACAGCGTGGTCTGTGCCTTAGGAGGGGGTGTGCTCGGGGATGTCGCGGGGTTTGTCGCCGCGACCTATATGCGTGGCATTCCTCTCGTGCAGATTCCTACCTCTTTGCTCGCTATGGTTGATAGTAGCGTCGGCGGGAAAACCGCGGTTAATCATAAGCTCGGCAAAAATCTCATCGGGGCGTTCTACCCACCACAGGTAGTGTTCACGGATACAGCGCTGCTGCAGTCACTCCCTGAACGGGAATATCTCTGCGGTTTAAGCGAGATCGTCAAGGCTGGGGTGATTGGCGATCCAGAGTTGTTTCAATTTATTGAGGAACACATCGAGGCGATACGCCAGCGCGAAGAATCCATCCTCACCACACTCATTGAGCAGTCTATTGCTGTCAAAGTACGGGTGGTACAAGAGGATCCCACCGAACGGGGTGTGCGTGCCATTCTGAATTTTGGCCATACGCTGGGGCATGCGTTGGAAGCCGCGACGATGTACACACAATACTCGCATGGCGAGGCAGTCGCCGTGGGTATGGCACTGGTGGCGATTCTGTCGGAGCGTCTGGGTTTTTGTAGTGCTGCTGTGCGTTCCCGCTTGTGTGCGCTGATCGAAGCACTAGGATTGCCAACAACGTATACTGGTCTGCCGCCGCAGCGCCTGTTAGAGATGATGACCCATGACAAAAAGTCTCTTAATGGTGTCGTCCGTTTCATCCTCCTGAAGGATATCGGTGAGGTCGCCTATCATCAACAGGTGCCTCTAGAGGCGTTGCAGACGCTCCTCGCTGAATATGCCTAGGCGGGTACGTGCAAACCGCAAGGAGGCGACATGGCTGAGGCAAGAGCCTATGCGTCTCAACCCTGTGACGCTGCGGCTGGCATTTATACCGAAACACTGGCGCGTCTGTATCTCAAGCAAGGGTTTGGAGAACGCGCCCTGGCTATCTATCGCCGTTTAGTCCAAGAGCAGCCAGGCAATCATCAGCTCCACGAGCGTCTGCACGCCTTGGAACAGGAACTGGCCTGCGGAGGAGGTGGTCCAGACCCTGCGGTGCAAGGTGTTGCCCCTGACGGGGCAGGCGAGAGAGCCACGCAGGTGACCCACCGTCAAGAGCACCAGATTGCAGCGCAGCTTGGACTGTGGTTGCGCTATCTGCAACGTCAGCGTTTGCAGCGAGAACGCTTCTAGAGCGTCTAGAGATGAAGAGAGGCAATGGCTCGTATTCTCGTGATGCATGGTCCGAATCTCAATCTCCTTGGCACACGCGAACCACAGGTCTATGGCCAGACCTCACTGGCCGAGATTGACCATGAACTGCGACAGCGTGCGATGGCTGCCGGGCATGAGTTGGAGACGTTTCAGTCTAACCATGAGGGTGCGTTGGTCGATTGTATTCAGCAACGGGGTACACAGGCCGCTCTGCTGATCATCAATCCCGGGGCCTACACGCATACCAGCATCGCTATCCGTGATGCGATTCTGGCGGTAGGTCTGCCAGTGATTGAAGTGCATCTCTCCAATATCTATCGCCGTGAGTCGTTTCGCCGGCAGTCGTATCTCGCTGATATTACCCTGGGGCAAGTGGCTGGTTTTGGCTCTTACAGTTACATGTTGGCCTTGCAAGCCGCCTTGCACTGGCTCCAGCAGCAGGAGTCTCGACCGTCGCAGAGCACCTAGAGGCATCAGATGGTCTAGGCATTCGTGGAGCTAGACAGGTTGGCGCTACGGGCCCGCTCCAGTTCCGCGACAGTGATTCTGCCCATGTCTTCATGGGCATCTTTAAATGACACCGGGTTCCCGAAGATTGGGACATCGTACGTGGCCGTTGTGTCTCGAAGATTTGTAGTCTCATGAACGCGCATGAGGTGCGTGCCGTGCGTAGGCATGAAGAGAGTAGTAACGCGCTCCCCCGCGGCTACGGACACTGGGACGTCTGATACCACTTTGTAAGTCCCACCCCTAGAGGATACTTGCAGGTTAGTGACTGTACTCAGCACATCAAAGCCGTTCTCCATATCAATATTCCTGGCCCGGGTGCCAATCAAGACGCTATTTTCAATACGCCCTTGACCAGTAAGAGTGACGTTGATGAGGACGGAATTCTTGACCAGTATGTTCGGGCTGATGTATGAGTCACCCACGCTGATGTTGCCATTTTCGTCCCGCTGGTCGGGGATGTCGGCCAGGGCGCGGAGGATTTCGCCTTTGGGTCCTGGCTCGTTCAGGCCCATATAAAAATCGTAGATTTGTGGATGCTGGCCGATGTCGCCCCAGTATTGCTCTTGAAAGTCCAGGGCCATCATTTTCAAAGGCCGGTTCAGCGTTTTAATGGCCTTTTGCATTTTCTCTAAAACATCGGGCATTGTTTCAGACAGTTTCTTCACGTCTTTGCTTTCCTGGATAGCCCTGTGCCAGGCCTCTCGGCGCTCATTTTCATCTTGCATAACAGCGATGGTCAGGGCTGTAAAAAATTCAGGATCCAAGGCGGGCCGGTCGTTGCGATTGGCGGTGCTATCGTTTACTTCACCCTTGAATGCCTCGAGGAGAGCGTCCAAAAGATCATAAGAGATAGCCACGGAACCAAGGTTGACACCGCCAAAGAGCTTGCCATGGCATTTTTGAACAAGGCCCCGGTCGGCTAGCTTTTCCATGTCAGACAAGGGGCGCCGCGGGATGAAGGCGGTGACGTGTTGCTTTTCATTCACTCCTACCCAGTCTTTGTTGAACGCGCTCTCAGTCGTCATCTCTTGGATGGAAACGAAACGCACAATATCTGCATTGCCAAAGCTCTCTGGATTTTGCCCAGAAAGATCGCAGGTTGGAATCTGCACTTCGTCGCCCCACTTGATGATGAGACCCTCGAAGCCGGACCTCCTCAGATACTGCTGGACCGGTATGAAGTAGTGTACAGCCAGTTCTACCATCGTGAGGTATCGTTCCTTCCCGTCAGACATGACACGTACAGGTGTCACGATAGCGGGTTTTTGGGCATTGTCTGTTTCCGTCAAGGGCGTGGAGCGGGTGCCACTCCCAAACACAAAGGCTGCCAAGGTCCCGCGCGTGCGGTCGGCGGTGTCTCTCAGCCGTTGCCAAAGAAGCAGAACGCCAAAAGCCTGATTGACTGGGAAATCCTCATGCAAGGAGAACACAGAGATAGCCCGGAGAGAACTCTTGGCCTCATCCAGAATCTTCTGCCAGAAATCCCTGGCAGATTCCGAGCCGGAAACAATGGCTAAAGTCCCCGGGGTTTGACCTTCCTCAATTAAACGCTTGGTAAGCGCAATATTCTTCTCTACCCCGGCCACAAAGACATCTGCTATCTGACGTGCGCTCAATAGTTTTGACATATGTTTCGGTCCTAAAGTGGCTAGAAAAGCCGCACGTTATGTGCAGCACAGAGTGCAGTCACTGGTGCAGTCGAGATGTCCAGACTCTAAGCTCACCACATTTTCTTTCGATTGCATATCTGGCCCGAGAAGGCTATACTCACGCGTATATTCGCATATTTCATTCAAATGTGGCGATCCGATTAATTATATCTTGATGGTATTGTGCAATCATCCCTACCCTTGCATCCCTTGTTCAGACATCCCTGGATAGGACGCTTATGGCTGCGTCTAGCCTATGGGGCGGTCAAACTGTTTTTCCGCTTGTGTTGCCAGGTGCGCATCGAGGGGAGTGAACACATCCCCTCCCAGGGTGGTGTCGTTTTGGTGAGCAACCATATCTCAGCGTTTGATACGGTTCTCCTGCCTTATTCTGTGCTCGCCACCCAGGGAATGCAGGTTATCTGGGCACCGGCCAAAGCCGAGCTGTTCCGCTCTCGCTTCCTGGGCTATTTGCTCACCTGCTTGGGGGTATTTCCTGTGCGGCGTGGACAGCATGACAGACAGGCGATGCGACGGATGATTGCCCATATGCGGACAGAGAAGATGATGTTATTCCCAGAAGGGACCCGCAGTCGTGATGGCCGTTTGCACGAGGGCAAGCGTACGGTTGGGAAGCTCATCTACGCGGCGCGACCGGTGGTGATTCCCGCCGCAATTGTCGGGACAGAGCGCATCATCCCGCATCTCAAGTTCCTCGTGCGTGGCCGTGCTCGGGTGTCCGTGCACTACGGCAAACCGGTGGCATTACAGCATTATTATGCGATGCCAGACACTAAGGAGACAGCGGTAGCGATTGTGCAAGAAGTGATGAGTGCCATCGCGTCACTGTTGTATAATGCCTCGCGACCAGTCGAGACGGGTGCGGTGATGTCCATGCATGCACGCTCGCAGGGGACAGGCAATGGATCGTCAATCGGCTAATGCTGGCACCTTACAGGCGCTTGCCCCTGTTTTAGCACAGGCTTTACGCCAGCGCGGCTTGAGCCACCTGGTACTCCTTGGCCAGATTGTCCGACACTGGCATGCTATTGCTGGGCCGCAGCTGGCGGCAGTAACGCAGCCGGAAAGCATTCGGGCCCGTGTGTTGTTTGTCACGGTGAGCGACGCCATCTGGCTGCAGCAAATCACCTTTTACCAAGCACAGTTACTGGAGAATATTCGGAGTGTCCTGGGCGACGTCGCACTTACCAGGCTGCATTTTAGGTTGGCAATATCTTCTTCCCGCCCGCCAGTTCTGTCCCCTCCTGAGGAAGGACTGGAGCCCTCACCACTTACCGCGGTGGAAGAACAGCAGATGCAGGAAGGCACAGCCAGCATCGCTGATCCTGACCTGCGTGAGGCGGTCAGGCGAGCATGGCAGCGGGGATGGCAAGCAAGAAGGTAAGGGGTATGCGTACATGCACGGGTTCGTTGGCCAGGGTAGGTAAAGTCGTGTCCCGTCTGGGGTTATGGCTTGGCGGTATGAGCTTGCTGCTGCTGTGTAGCAGCTGTGCGGTGGCACACATATCGCGTGCCGCCGCAGTACAGGACATGGGGTCAAGCAGTGAGACAGCGGTCCTGGGGCCTGAAGATATTCTGCGCCGTGGGGAGGCATATTATCATTTCATGCGGAGCTACGCCTCCCTGCGTGGTAGTGCGGAGGATAGGCAGCTTGATGAGGCGATTGCCGAACTCCGGGCGGCCATCGAAGTCCAGCCGAAGACGGTTTTTTTGCACACGGAGTTGGCTCGCCTCCTGATGCGCCGAGGGGATGTGCCAGCGGCCTTGCAAGCATGCCAAAAAGCGCTCCGTCTCGATCCAAAGTATCAGCCGGCGTACCTTGTGCTGGGTCAGCTGCATGCCAATTTGCAACAGAAGGAGGAGGCACAGGCGGCCTTCCGTAAAGCCATCGAGCTGGAGCCGCTCGATGAAGAGGGCTATATCTATCTCGGCATACTGCATCTGGCTGCGGGCCAGCCGTCAGAGGCCATTGCGGCCTTCCAGGAGCTGCTGCGGGTCCAGCCGACGTCGCTCCGTAGCCTCTACGAACTGGGGCGTTTGTATGCTGAAAAGGGTGACTATGAGCAGGCTGAAGACCTGCTGAAACGTGCCATAGCGCAGCAGCCGCAGTTTGAGCGCGCCTTAAGCGTTTTGGGGACCGTGTATGAAGTGCAGAAGCGCTACGGAGAGGCTGTGGAACTGTATCGCCGCGTGCTCGCGGTGAATCCACACAATAATGCTATACGTCATCGGCTTGGCGAGGTGTATCTGCAGCAAAATAACCTGACGGAAGCGTTGAGCACGTATGAACAGTTACGCCAGATCGAGCCACAGAACCTGCGTCTGCGCCTGCGTCTCGGCCTGATTTATCTCGAGCAGAAGGAGGTGGGGAAAGCGCTCGAAACCTTCCAGGCCGTTGAAATGGTTGAGCCGAATAATGCGGACCTGCGCTATTACCTGGCTCTGACGTATGAGGAGATGAAGCGATACGAGGACGCGCTGCGCGAGCTCCAACTCGCGCTCGCGCTACGGCCGAAAGCGCTCGAACTGTACTTGCACCTTGGGCATGTCTATGAACGTTTGGGCAATTTGTCGCAGGCCATTGCGACGCTCACCCAAGCGGTGGAACTGGACCCGGGGCACGCTGGTGCACAGTTTTACCTGGGGCTGGCACAATCTGAAAACAAAGCCTACGCCGAGGCTGCTGCCAGTTTGCGGAAAGCCGTTGCGCTCGACGACGACAACGCCACCTACCATTTTAATCTGGGAGTGGTCTATGAAAAACTTGGGGATTTCGAGGCCTCTGTAGCCCAGATGCAGCGTACCATCGATCTCGATCCCAAGCATGCCAGTGCGCTCAATTACCTGGGATATATGTACGCTGAACGTGGCATTCGACTTGATGAATCGATCGAGGTGATTCAGCGTGCGCTGATGCTCGAGCCTAACAATGGCTATTTTATTGATAGTCTTGGATGGGCTTTTTTCAAAAAGGGCTGGTACGAGAAGGCGCTGTCGGAACTTGAACGAGCTGTCGCTGTGGTGCCAGACGACCCCATCATGCAAGACCACCTTGGGGATGCCTACTTTCATTTACGCCGTTTGCGAGAAGCGCGCCAGGCGTGGGAAAAATCGCTTGCCTTAAAGCCCGACAATCCTACGGTGGAGCAGAAGCTCCGCGACGTCCGTTCCCAGATGGAGGAAGCGTTGCATGGCGCGTCTGGTCTGCGGCGCCCTTAGTCTTGGCACGCTGCTGCTGTGGCTGGCTGGCTGTCGCAGTATCCCGAATCCCTGGCAGGAACTTCCTCCTCCACCAACGCTGCTTTCTAGTGCAGCACCAGTGTGGGAGCGTTTGGCTGCACGCCGCCAGGCTTTGGATAACCTGAAAGGTCTGGCGCGTGTGCGTTTACGGGGCTCGCTGCGTGACGCTACCCTCGATGATGCCGTCGTCGTGCTGCAGGGTTTTGAGGCTATACGTTTAGAGGGCATTGGGCCCGTGGGCCAACCGTTATTTCTGTTGATCGCTGACTCACATCAGCTCTCCCTCTATGCCCCCCAGGAGGGGCGCCTGTTGACCGGGGCTGCTTCAGCCGAGAATCTGTTGCGTCTCTTTGGCATTGCACTCACGCCTATGACCTTGCAATATGTTTTGATGGGGGATGTGCCGCTTGCCGCCCTGCCGACCGCAGGGGCATTGACCTACCGGAGGCGCGAAAACCTATACCTCTGGCAAGGACAGGTATCTGCCCAGCCGCAGTCGTATCGGATCTGGTTTGAGCCCTATGATTTGCACCCGGTGCGTTTTGAGATGGAAGACGCAGGGGGACAGCTCGTGCTGCAGGTCTGGTATGAGGAGTTTCAGCGTTTCAACGGGTTCATGATGCCCTATCGGATTACCCTGGCGCAACCCGCGCTGGGGCGCCGTGTGGTATGGCAGTATAAAGAAGCCCAGCTCAATGCCGGTGTGGCCCCAGCGCTCTTTCGCATGCGGGTGCCTGTGGGCACGACTCGCGTGGCGATTGAGGACTTACCTAAACCAGAAGGCGATACGCTCCCAAGCATATGGTAATGCTGCTGATGGGGCTGGTGTCAGCCCCCGGAGGAATGACATGGTCAGCACCAAGCCGCCAAGCGGCATGCGGGATTACTTACCAGATGCGGTTGTGAAACGTCGTTATGTGCTTGGAAGGGTAGAGAGCGTGTTCCAGCGCTATGGTTTTTTACCATTGGAAACACCGACCATGGAACACCTCTCAACCCTCCTCGGCAAATATGGTGATGAGGGCGATCAGTTATTGTACCGTGTCTTGCACCGTGGCGAGAGGCTGAGCCGGATTCTGACGCAAGACAAGATCGCCATCGCTGACCTCGCCGAACTGGGCCTGCGTTACGATCTCACCGTACCGCTCGCGCGTGTGGTAGCGCAATACGGCCACCAGTTACCCCGCTTCTTCAAGCGCTACCAGATCCAGCCAGTGTGGCGAGCTGACCGCCCCGCTAAAGGCCGTTTTCGAGAGTTTTATCAGTGTGATGTGGACATCACTGGCACTACCTCCCTGCTTGCTGAAACGGAGGTGGTCAACGCCATCAGTGAGGTGTTGACGGACCTGGGCTTTTGCAATGTGAGCATCGCCCTCAACCATCGGGTAGTACTGCGCAGCATGATTGAAGTCACAGGTATAGATCCGGCGCTGGAGGGCACCGCCCTGGTGGCCATTGACAAGCTGGACAAAATTGGACCTACTGGTGTGCGGGATGAACTCGTGGCGCGCGGCTTCGGGAGTGATGCCGCGCAGCGCTTGCTGGACCTGACCACTGTGGCGCAGGACAAGAATAATGCTCAGGTGCTTAAAGCCCTGCGTGCCATGCTGCCGGTGTCCCAGGCCCAACAAGCTCTTGATGCTCTTGAAACGTTGTGCGAGCTTACCGCTGAAGCACCCGCCGGGCCGCGCCTACGCATTGCCCCAGCACTGGCCCGTGGTTTGAGCTATTATACTGGGCCGATTTTCGAAGTTGTCTCTGAGGATTTTAGCGGCTCATTAGGCGGTGGGGGACGCTACGATAATCTCGTCGGAATGTTTAGTGGGAAGCAAGTGCCGGCCGTCGGGTTTTCCCTAGGGCTGGAACGGATTTTACTGCTCATGGAAGAGCAGCAGATGTTTCCTGCTCTGCCTATGGCCGCCCAGGTGATGGTATGTCCGCTGCCTGATACGCCGCTGGCGCCCGTAGTCGGCCTGACCTCACGCCTACGTCAGGCGGGAATTACGGTGGAACTTTCTCCTGAGCAGACCAGGTTGGGGCGGCAACTCGCCAATGCGGATGCTTTGCATATCCCGTATGCCCTCATCATTGGCCCCGATGAGGTGACGCAACGGATCTATACTCTGAAACATCTTGCCTCCGGGGAGCAGCAGCCGCTTGATGAGGCGGGTCTGCTGGTGGCCCTCCAGCCAGCATAATCCTGCGGAGGGCATCCACTGTATCAGCATATCTCGGATGCCTAAGGGTGTACGGGCGCTTGCCAGACCTGAGGTGGGTAAGGTATCTTTATGCGGCCCGATGGCCGGGCTACTCAACACACTGCATAGCCAACGGCCTTGTAAGTCGCCAAGACCTGGCAGAGACGGAGGAGTCGAAGAATGGCCTATGTGATAGCTGAACCGTGTGTGGACGTCATGGACCAGGCATGCGTAGACGTCTGCCCCGTGGATTGCATCCATTTTGAGGAAGGCAAAGACCGGATGCTGTACATCGAGCCGGACGAGTGCATCGATTGCGGTGCCTGTGAGCCCGAGTGCCCGGTCGAGGCCATCTTTACGGAAGAGGACGTACCGGACGAGTGGAAGCCGTATACTGAGATTAACGTACTGTGGTTTAACGACAAAGACGGCGCCCGTGCCAAAATCAACGAGCTACGGCCCGAATAAACTGTGGGGGACTCTGACTGTCTGGTGGTCAAGAACGCCTCGTGGCTTCCGCAGCGCTTTCCCCCAAGTCGTGGATTGTGCGCCTGCTATCTGATGATTGACAGGTCCGTCCGAGACATCACGTAGCAGGCGTGATACTCTCTCGCCATACTTTACTTTGAAGTCTTATCGCCTTTGAAGGTCCCTGGGTCCAGAGCATGCTTGCGCAAGAGCTTATAGAAATCAGCGCGGTACCTCCCGGCCAGTGCTGCAGCCTGGGAGACATTGCCGCGCGTGGCTGTGAGCACCCGGACAAGATAGGCTCGTTCGGAGCCCTCTTGCACCTCTTTGAGCGATCCCAGCTTGTGGCAGAGTTTACGAGGCACCTCTCGCCCCAGCAGGAGAAGGTCAGGAGTAATCAGATCGTAGGGAGCCAGGACTACGGCGCGCTGGATGACGTTGGCCAGTTCCCGGACGTTGCCTGGCCAGTCGTGCAGCATGAGGAACTGCATCACCTCCGGAGTGAAGCCCTTGATCTTCTTGTGCATCTCGTGACTGAAGCGTTGCAATAAGTGGTGGGCCAGGAGGGGGATGTCGTCGCGGCGCTCGCGCAGTGGGGGGAGGAAAATCGGGATGACATGAATGCGGTAGTAGAGATCCTCGCGAAACTTCCCTGCATTGACCGCGCTCCATAAATCCTGATTCGTGGCAGTAATAAGACGGAAGTCAACTCTCGTCGGTCGCTCGCCTCCTACGGGGTAGAATTCACGCTCCTGCAACACCCGTAGGAGCTTGACTTGTAACAGCGGGGCAAGCTCAGCAATCTCGTCGAGAAACAGCGTGCCGCCATCGGCCTGCAGCAATAGCCCATCCTTGGCACGGTCGGCTCCTGTGTAGGCTCCTTTGACGTGGCCAAACAGCTCGTTTTCTAACAGCCCCTCGGGGATAGCCGCACAATTGATTGCCACAAAGGAGCCCCGCGACCGTGGACTCGTCGCATGCATGGTCTTGGCGATCAGCTCTTTTCCCGTGCCACTCTCGCCGTAGAGAGCCACGACGGCATCTGTGGCGGCAATCTGAGCTACTTGCCGCAGGACGTGTTGCATCTTCTCGCTGGAGGCCACCACGTTGTCATAGTGGTAGCGCTCCTGCACCATGGTGCGTAAGGACTGTACCTCCCCTTGGAGCCGGCGCACCTCGAGCGCTTTCTCGATGCGGTGTAAGAGGTCTGGGGGATCAAAGGGCTTGGTGAGATAGTCATAGGCCCCTTTCTTCGTGGCATCCACCGCACTGGCAATGGTCCCGTGAGCCGTGAGGATAATGACCGGCAGTCCAGGATGCAGGCGGAGCAACTCCTGCAACAGCGTAATGCCATCCATATCCATCATCTTGAGGTCCACGAGCGCCAGATCACAGGCTTCTTCCTGCGCGCACGTCAGTGCCTCCTGGCCTCCCTCTGCCTGCATGACCTGGTAACCGGCCGCCTCTAAGCGCACCCGCATGAGCATGAGGAGGCCCGGATCATCGTCCACTACGAGGATCTTTTCTCCAGCCATGGATGTCCTCAGCGCAAAAGCTCTCGCTCTTTTTTGTCGATCTCCATATCGATCTCTCGGGAACGGCCCAGTTGCGTCCGCAGCGTGCGAATGGTGGAGTCCTTGGAGCGCAGATCAGCCTGCAAGCGGCGTCGTTTCTCCTCTGAGGCCAGGTTGGCGGTGAGGAGCGCACGCCACGCCCGCCCTTCAAAGGCCCAAGGGGTCTGCGGATATTTTTTGATCAGGTTGTCAAAGTACTGCAGGGCTTTGCTCGGGTCGTGGTAGGGGCTCGGTGGATACGCATGCACAAACCCCAGATTGAACAGTGCCACCTCACATCCCGCGTCCCCACAGTGCTCCAGCCGCTGGCGATTTTCTGCCAGAAATCTGGCATAGTTGCCGTCCTCCATGACCTGTTGCGGCGGGAAGGCACTGGAGGATTTGTCGAAGGATGGCGTGGAAGCGCAGCCAGCCAGCATCAGGCTTCCACCCAACACGAGGCCTAGTGTGGTACTCCGAGCCGCCCTACGCCACATGCTCTACTCCATTGTGCGCTATGGCTGGGCTAGCCAGCATGAGGTTTGTTTCGCTGTGACTAACAGGCAACCTCACAACAAAAGTTGCTCCCTCGCCCATGCGGCTCTCGGCCCAGATCTGGCCGCCATGTGCCTCCACGATGTGACGGGCGATAGTCAGCCCCAGCCCTGTGCCCTGCTGTCTCTCTTGTCGATGGTAGGAACTCTGGTAAAATTTGTCAAAGATCCGGGGCACGTCCTCTGCAGGAATGCCTTGCCCGGTATCACACACCCGTATTTCGACCCAGCGCTGATCCTCTCCCTGCAAGCTAGCCACTATCCTGATGCTGCCGCCTTCCGGCGTGAATTTCACCGCGTTGCTCAGTAAATTGTCGAGCACCTGCTGCATTCTCCCCTCGTCGAGGCAGAGATCGGGCAGGGGAGAGGTGCACAGCACCTCGATGTGTAGCCGCTTCTTTTGCGCCACGAGCTGCACCGCCTCGACACCTTGCTCCAGCAGCACAGTCGGATTGCTTTGTACCCGTACATACTCCAGCATGTCGGCTTCCATCTTCGAGAGATCAAGGATCGAGGTGATAAGGCGGGCAAGGCGCGTACTGTGATTCCATACGACGCCTACAATCTGTTGCTGGGTAGTGGTCAGAGGACCCGGAATTTGCTCCAGCAAGAGGGCTGTCCCTTCCTGGATGCCGGTGAGAGGGGTGCGGAGTTCGTGGGAGATGTGGGCGATGAAATCAGCCTTCATCCTGTCAACCTCTTCGAGCCTGGTCGCCATCCAGTTAAAGGTCTGGACCAGTTCGCTCACTTCTTTAGGAGCCCGCACATCCAGAACGCCATGAAATTCTCCCTGGCCTACCCTGAGCAGTCCCTGGACCAGTTTTTTGAGTGGCCGGCTCACCCTGCGTGCGTGCACATAGGCGAAAAGAATGGCGGCCATGACGCCCCCCAGGCTCAGCCAACCCATGGTGCGAGCAGCCGACACCGCCTGGTCACGTGCAGCCACGGTTTTGCGTGCGCTCATTTCCTCACGGAAGCGTATCAGTTCATTAATCCTGGTGGTAATCTTCTCGCTGATCTCATTTTTTTCCTGATTCCAGGCACTCTTAGAGGTGAAGGCAGGGCTTAGACCCGTGGCATAGCGAGTGTAAAGCTCCCGGAGCTGATCGAGCAGGGCTCTTTCCTGAGGGGTGTTCACCAGGCCAGCAATCTTCTCAAGGGCGTTGGTGAACGTGCTGCTGCCTTCGACAAAGTGACTGTAGAGCCCCTTGTCTGGCGCGACGAAGTATTTTTCCGCAATACGCCTCTGGCTCAGAAAAATCTTCAGCAGGTGTTTTTCTGCCTCAATGCTTTTGGAATCCGTATCTAGGAGATCAGTGCTGAGGCCGGCGAGATGGTGCAGTTGGGAGAGGGCATAGAGACTCATGCCCAGAATGAGAGCAATGAGGGTGAGCTGAGCCAAGATAACACGCCAGAAGATCGTCAGATGCACGCGTTTCTCCTCAGCAAAGAAGCCTGATAGGAGCAGGCCAGATCTATCGCTATGTCATCCCCCTTCGTGTACGCTACAAGTATAAGGTGCGCACTTTGGCTGTCAACCTGCCAGGGGTAGCCAGCAGGTGCGCCTACGGCGCATATCCTACGCGCGTATACGCTGTCTCAGGCGACTGCCCAGGGGCAGTAGCAGGGCCACAGCGCTACAGAGTTGCGCAAACCAATCGCCAAAGCGCGTATACAGACTGGCCAAGCGCAGTGGCTGAATGGTATGCACGAGCGTGTCTGCCTGGAAGATGGGCAGAACTGCCGGTTCCCGCCCGAGCGCATCGATGATGGACGTCAGGCCCGTGTTCGTAACCCGCACCAGGTACACCCGGTTCTCTACCGCCCGGAAGGCCGCCAGCGCACGGTGCTGATACGGCGCACGCGTGGCGCCGAACCACACGTCGTTCGTGAGGTTCACCAACACCTGCGCTCCCTGCCGCACCGCCTGCCGCGCCAGGTCTGGCACGATATCTTCATAACAGATGAGCGGGCCAAGGCCCACGCCGTTGGGTAACGTGACAATACCCCCAGTGCCTGGTGTAAGGTTGCCAATGGTAGGCGAAATGTTGCGCAGAAACGGCAGGTAACGCTGCAAGGGAATATATTCCCCAAAGGCGAGCAAGTGCTGTTTATCGTACCGTCCAAGAATACGTCCGTCTGGGTCTAGCAACAGCGCCGAGTTGAACACCTGACGCGTTGGCCCCTTGCCAGCATAGGCCAGCGCACCGATGAGCCAGTGCACGTTGTGGGGTGCTGGTACAGTCGGCCAGGGGAGCTGCTGCATGTGCTCGGAGACCCCAAACGGGTACATGCTTTCTGGCCAGATGATCAGAGCCGGGTGCTGGTCAAGCGTAGTAGCGCTCAGGCCAAACTGCAGATCGAGCTGTGCTTCGCGATCAGCACCGCTCTGCTTCTCGTACATACCAATATTAGGCTGGATGAGCGCTACCCGCAGGGATGGTACCTGCTGCATTGCTGCCGTCACTTGCTGCATGCGCCAGAGGCCATAGCCGTACTGCAGTAAGAGAAGACTGGCACACCCTAGCACCATGACGCGACGCACGGCGCGCCCCGGCTGCCCCGGATGGGGGATGAGAGCTGCAACGACAGTGTTGCACACCACTAAGCAGAACGTGACGCCATGTACCCCGGCGAGATCAGCGAGCTGAATGAACGGCACTCCTGGGAATTGCAAAAAGCCCAGGTACCAGGGGAAGACACGCGGGAACAGGTAGTCGAGCGCCACATAGGTGCAGGCTGGTAGCAGCAGGCGTACCCCCCAGGGCGGTGCCGAGCGCTCGGCCCAGCGCAGCCACCACGCAAAAAGCCCCAGCCGTATACCATTGCCCAGGCCGATGATGGCAAAGAAGAGCACGCTCAAAGGCACAGCAATGAAACCAAAGTGCACCATGGTGCCAATGAGCCAGTAAAACCCTACCCAGTACATCAGCGTTTCCGCCCACCACCCGAGCAGCAAGGCCCGTTTTGGGGACGCCCCGCGTAGCGCCACAAAGAGCGGTACGAGGGCGACCCAGGCGAGCGGCCACAGGGCCTCGTACAGCGACGGTGCTGCAGTGAGCAGGGCTGTGGCGGAAGCCAGGAGGAATGCCATGACATGCTGGCGCGGTGTGGCTGGGAGCGTTAGGGCTGCTTGGGCATGCTGAGAGCGTAGCATAGCTCCATTATAGCAGAGCGTAGACGGTCTGGAAGGGGGATGCTACACTGTGGCGGATATTGCAGAGTCCGCCGAGGGACAATCATGCCACGCTCCGCGCTGTCACACCAATACTCGAAACGCCTGCAGCGTCTGCTCTTGCTCGTCAACGAAATCAAGACCAATCCCCGCCAGACACCTGAAGCGCTATGGGCCAGCCTGGGTGTGTCACGCGCCATGCACTATAAAGACCGTCAGGACCTGACAGCCCTTGGTTTTACATTTCACTACGACCGCCGGCAGCGCGGCCACGTCATCACGCAAGACCGCTTTCTACCGGTACTCAACCTCTCCGTCAGCGAGGTGCTGGCCCTGATCATGGCCGTACGTCAGCTCTCCTCCAGCGGCGATTACACCTTGACCTATGACGCCATCGCGGCTCTGCGCAAAGTCCTCAGCAACATGCCCGGCGAGGTACGTGCCTTTCTGCAAACCTCACTTGACGACATCGTGCTGCAAGAAGGCTTTGGCTGCGACGCGACCATCCTCCAGGACCTCTGGCGCGCCTGCCAGGAACGCCAGCGGGTACGCATGGTGTACGACCGCGGTACTGGCCCTTACGCCTGGGTGATCGAGCCCTATCAACTCTTCTTCAAGCGCCGAGCCCTGTATCTCGATGCCTGCGTTGTCAATGAGCGGCAAGTCCACATGTTCCGCGTCAACCGTATCCAGCGCGTGAGCTTTCTCGGTGTGCGCGTCGCCACACCCCTGGTGCCCTACAACTTTCGCGAGCGCCATCGCCACAGCTTTAGCGTCTTCGTCGGTGCGCAACCTCAGCGTGTGCGCATCCGTTTCCGCTCAGCGGTGCGCCAGTACATTACAGAGACGCGCTGGCATGCCTCACAGCAGATCGAAGACCTGCCCGATGGGCATTTTCTGTTCCAGGTCGAGGTCAGTGAGCCCCGCGAAGTGGGCTGGTGGGTGCTGCAATGGGGCGCCAATACCGAGGTGCTGGAGCCCGAGAGTCTGCGTCAGGAGATGGCCGAGACGGCGAGGGCGTTGGTGGGGGTGTATGAGAAATGAGCAGAGTCGGCGCAGATTCAGGCCTGATCACTGCCCTGCGCTAGCGCTTCTGACTGCAAACACTAAACACTTTTTCATCGTTGGCCTGGAAGGCCTCGAATTCTACATCAGCAATGATTTGCCTTAGCCATATACTGACCTTCATTTTGCCGTCTCATGGTGCAGGCAGTGTTCCTAGAGTCCTCCTCGCCTCCACATGCCTCCTCCTGCTTACCGCACATGGACAGACACGTCAAGTCACGATTGCTTCCCGTCTGGCTCTACCCATCTGTAGACTGGCGTCAAAGGTGTGCTTGCGGCACGGAGCTACAGCGACTATGTTGTATTTGTACACGTCCTCTGTCCAGCATAGTTCCAGAAGCGCCCTGGGACCGCGTCTTTGATTGCGGTGAGGGGAAGGGAGACGAGACATCCAGGGCGTTCATTGCAGTATACGAAAAGAGAGAGAAATTTTGCCAATGCTACCACCAGTAATTGCCCAGGATTTGCAGTGCTTCTTGCGTGTCCTGCACTCCAGATACGGGGAGGACCTTGCCAGCGTCGTCCTGTTCGGCTCCTGGGCAAGGGGGGAGGCGCGGGCTGAGAGCGATATCGATCTGTTGGTCATCAGCAAGCATTTCCCTAGGAGCCGCCTTGACCGGCATCGGGACATGTTCGAGGCAGTCAAAGCGGTCACGAAGGATTTTGCCTTGAGGTCTTCGATTATCCCCCTGACCCCCGAAGAGGCCAGCACGACCAAACCCTTTTATCTGGGTATGGTCACGGCGCATGTCCTGCTCTATGATCGCGACGGGTTTTTCACCGCCATCTTGCAGCGCCTGAAGAAGCGACTTGCCGAGTTGGGCTCCGAGCGGCGGGTGGATAAGGATGGCTACGAATACTGGGTCTTGAAGCCAGACTGGAAGCCAGG
>Ga0081538_10000945_pt1 | contig 31307 bp, 27 predicted proteins | sample TabmetS5T2R1_FD_71022 | JGI IMG/M metagenome (GOLD analysis project Ga0081538, IMG submission 71022) | Tabebuia heterophylla rhizosphere microbial communities from the University of Puerto Rico - S5T2R1 | ecosystem: Host-associated > Plants > Roots > Rhizosphere ...
CCGGCGGCGCGCGCCCCATACGCGAGGCCCTGGCCGAAGTTGCCCGCCGACGCGCAGACGACTCCGGCCGCGCCGGCGCCCGCCTCGCGCATCCACGTCCCGGCGCCACGGCCCTTGAACGACCGGATCGGGTTGAGCGACTCGACCTTCAGCGCGACCCGCGCGCCGGTCTCCTCGTCGAGCGGCGTGCCGAGCAGCAGCGGCGAATGCGCGAACACCGGATCGAGCCCCGCCGCCGCGCGCTCGATCTCTTCGACGGTCGGGACGATGCGCTTCGACAAGCCGCCCAGCATAGGGCCGATGTCCCATGTCTCACATGTGATACAGTGCGTGACATGGCTGAGGTCACGATCCGCGAGCTCAGAAACCACGGCGGCGATGTCATTGACCGCGCCGCGCGCGGCGAGCCGATCACGATCACGCGCGCTGGGAAGCCGGTAGCGGAGTTGCGTCCGGTAACGCGCTCGCCGCTAGCGGCCGGCACCCTGCTCGCGCGCTGGCGCCGGCTGCCGACGGTCGATGCCGATGCGTTGCGGGCGGACATCGACAAGGCGATCGACGCCCGCTTGTGACCGCGCCACGTCGGAGCGCTGGGGCCGGGGTTCTCGATACGTCGACAGTCATTGCGCTCGGACGGCTCACCGACGAGTCGGCGCTTCCAGCAGAGCCGCTGATCACGGCGATCACGCTCGCCGAGCTCTCCGTCGGGCCGCTCGTCGCGACAGACGACCGCGAGCGCGCGGCGCGTCAGGCGCACCTGCAGCAGGCGGAGTCCGACTTCGATCCGCTGCCATTCGACGCGGCGGCGGCTCGGGCATTCGGCGGCGTCGCGGCGTCGCTCCGCCGAGCCGGTCGCACGACCGCTGCGCGGGCATACGACGCGATGATCGCCGCGATCGCGATCGCAAACGACCTCCCGCTCTACAGTTGCAACCCGAGCGATCTCACGGGCATCGAAGACCTCAGGCTCGTCGCGGTGCCACAGCCGAGGGCGGGCTGAACCGGTCTACAGCGCCACCACGTCGCCGCCGCGCGGCTCGAACGCCGCACGCCGGACCTCGGCCCAGCCGTCGCACTCGGCCTGCAGGCGGGAGAGCACACCGCCCGTCGCGTCGAACGCGCACCACACGAGCACCGTCGGCCCCGCGCCCGAGATCGTCGCCCCGAGCGCCCCGAGCTCCGCCGCGCGTCGCGCAAGCGCCATCGAGCGCGGGTAGAGGTGCTCGCGGTGCGGCTGGTGCAGGCGGTCGTGCAGGCCGCGCGCGACGAGATCCCAGTCACCGCGCACCAGCCCGAGCACGAGCAGGCCGGTGTGGGCCGCGTTGAAGATGGCGTCCGCCAGCGGCACCGCGGCCGGCAGCGCGGCGCGGGCGCGCGCGGTGCGGACGTGCTCGTGCGGGACGACCAGCACCGCCTCGAGCCCGTCGGGCACCTCGAAGCGCTCCGCCCGCCCGTCCGCGCACAGCACGAAACCGCCGAGGAGCGCGGCCGCGACGTTGTCCGGGTGCCCCTCCATCCCCGCCGCGTGCGCGAGCAGGTCGGCGTCGAGCTCGTACATCGAGTCCGCGGCGAGCAGCCCGGCGACGATCGCCGCCGCGCTCGTGCCGAGGCCGCCCGACAGCGGCACGTCCGAGCGGATCCTGAACTCCATCCGGTCGACCGGCGCCAGCAGCCCGAACGCGCGCACCGCGAGGTTGCGCCGGTCGCGCGCGATCGCCAGGTCCGTCGCCACGCGGAAGCGCCCGGTCTCGACGACCTCGATCTCAACGTGCATCCCGAGCGCGCACGCGAGCACGTCGAAGCCCGGCCCGAGGTTGGCCGACGACGCCGGGACGCGCACGAGCCTGCGCCTCATCCCAGCACCGCGTGCTCGACCGCGGGCAGGTCCGGCTCGCACGGCACGACCGAGCCCGCGCGCGACAGTGCGGTCTGCGGGTCCTTGAGCCCGTGACCGGTCAGCACGCACGCGACCCGCCGCGCGTCCTCGGCGCCGTATCGGAGCAGGCCGGCCACGCCGGCCGCCGACGCCGGCTCGCAGAAGACGCCCTCGTGCGCGGCGAGGAAGCGGTAGGCGTCGAGGATCTCGCCGTCGGAGACCGCGCGGATCGCCCCGTGCGAGGCGGCCATCGCCCCCATCGCCTCCTCCCAGCGCGCCGGGTTGCCGATCCGGATCGCGCTCGCGACCGTCTCGGGCTGCTCGACCGGCGCCCCGTGCACGAGCGGCGCGGCGCCCTCGGCCTGCCAGCCGAGCATCCGCGGCCGCACGTCGACCTCCTCGAAGCCCTTCCAGTACGCCGTGATGTTGCCGGCGTTTCCGACCGGGATGCAGAGCGCGTCCAGCTCCCCAAGCTCGTCGACGAGCTCGAACGCCGCCGTCTTCTGGCCCTCCAGCCGGAACGGGTTGACCGAGTTGACGAGCGCGATCGGGTGCTCCCGCGCGAGCTCGCGCACCAGCGCGAGCGCCTGATCGAAGTTGCCGCGCAGCGCGATCACGCGCGCGCCGTGCATCAGCGCCTGCGCGAGCTTCCCCGTGGCGATCTTGCCCTCCGGCACGATCACCGCTCCCGTTAGGCCGGCGCGGGCGGCGTATGCGGCGGCGGACGCGGCCGTGTTGCCGGTCGACGCGCAGATCACCGCCTTCGCCCCCTCGCGCACCGCCGCCGACACCGCGCACGTCATACCGCGGTCCTTGAACGAGCCGGTCGGGTTCGCGCCCTCGAGCTTGAGCCAGACCTCGGCGCCGACGCGCTCGGAGATCCGCTCCGCCAGCACGAGCGGCGTCGATCCCTCGTGGAGCGACACGACCGGGTCGGCGGGGTCGAACGGCAGCCGGTCGCGGTAGCGCTCGATCAGGGCGGTCAGGTGAACTCCTCCTCGATCACGCGGATCGCGCGCGGCGCCGAGCGCATGAAGTCGAGCTGCCCGATCAGCCGCAGCGCGGCGTAGAAGCGCGACTCCAGCAGGGGGTGCAGCACCATCACGAGCCGCGCCTCGTCGCCCAGCCCCTGTTGCACAACCGACTTGATCGAGGCGCCCTGCATGCCGAGCAGCTCGGCCACCTGCGCGAGCACGCCCGGCCGGTCCGCGACCTCCATGTGCAGGTAGAACGCGCTTTCGACGTCGTTGACGATCTCGAGCCGCTGGCTCGTCTCCGGCGTCGTGGCCGGCGGGATCATCGCGCTGATCACGTCGCCGAGCACGGCCGACGCGGTCTGCGGGCCGCCCGCTCCGGGACCGGACATCGTGATCTCGGTGATCGCGTCGGACTCGACCGTGACCGCGTTGAACGGCCCGTGGACGGACGCGAGCGGGTGGCCGCCGTAGAGGAACGCGGGATGCACGCGCACCGATAAGCCGCCGTCGACGCGCTCGGCCGTCCCGATCAGCTTGAGCCCGAGCCCGAGCTGGCGCGCGTACTCGATGTCGTCGGCGGTCAGGTGCTCGATGCCCTCGTAGACGACCTGGTCGAGGTGGACCGGCGTGTCGAACGCGAGCCGCGCGAGGATCGCCATCTTCGCCGCCGCGTCGCGCCCGGTGACGTCGTCGGTCGGGTCGGCCTCCGCGTAGCCGAGCTCCTGGGCGCGGGCGAGCGCCGCCTCGTAGGACAGCCCGCCGCGCGCCATCTCCGTCAGGATGTAGTTCGTCGTCCCGTTGACGATCCCGTGGATCCGCTCGACGTGGGCGGCGGCGAGCGACTCCTGGAGCACGCGGATCACCGGCACGACGCCGGCGACCGCCGCCTCGAAGCGCAGCTGAACGCCGTGGTCGCGCGCGCACGCCCACAGCTCCTCGCCGTACTTGGAGAGCAGCAGCTTGTTGGCGGAGACGACGTGCCTCCCGGCCTGCATCGCGCGCAGCACGTACTCGCGCGCGGGGTCAACGCCGCCGATCAGCTCCACGATCAGGTCCGAGGCCGCGAGGATCTCATTGAAGTCGCCGCGCGAGCGCGTCAGCACGCCGCTGATGCGCGGCCGCAGCCCGGTGATCGGCACGATCGAGTCCGCCCGCTGCTCGAGCAGCTCGGCGAACGCAGATCCGACCGTCCCGTGGCCCAGCAGGCCGACGCTAAAGGTCTCTGGCACCCAGCTCCTCGTAGGTCTCGCGGCGCACGACGGCGCGCGCGTCGCCGCCGGCGCAGAACACGACCGGCGGGCGGGGCACGCCGTTGTAGTTCGAGGCCATCGCGTGCCCGTACGCACCGGTGACGGGCGTGACGAGGATGTCGCCCGGCTGCGCGTCGGGCAGGCGCGTCCGGCGGACGAGGACGTCGCCGGACTCGCAGTGCTTGCCGACCACCGTCGCGGGCTCGCCCTCCTCCCCGAACCGGTCGGCCAGGCAGGCGTCGTAGGCGGCGTCGTAGAGCATCGGCCGCGGGTTGTCGGACATGCCGCCGTCGACCGCGACGATCCGGCCGCCGCCGGGCAGCCGCTTGACCGACTCGACCGTGTAGAGCGTCACGCCGGCGTTCGCGACGAGCGAGCGGCCGGGCTCGATCACGAGCCGCTTGCCCGGCCCGAGCACGTCGTGCGCGGCCTCGACGACGGCGGCGACCGAAACGTCGATCCCGGGCGGGCGGTCGTCGGACGTGTAGGCGACGGGATAGCCGCCGCCGAGGCTGTAGACCGGCAGGTCGCCCAGCCCCGCCAGCACGCCGATCGCCGCCCGGTACGGCGTCGGGTCGACGAGCTGGGAGCCGAGGTGGAAGTGGAACCCCTGCACGTCGAGGTGCGACGGCGGGTCGTGCGCGATCGCGCGGGCCTCGCGCGGGTCGAGCCCGAACTTCGATTCGGCGTGGCCGGTCAGGATCGCGGCGTGCGTGTCGGCGTCGACGCCCGGCCGGATCCGCAGCAGCACGCGCTGGCGCGCGCCGGCGGGAAGTGCGCGGGCGAGCTTGTCGACGTCCTCGGCGTTGTCGACCACGACCCAGCCGACGCGCGCAGCGACCGCGAGCTCCAGCTCCTCCTGGGACTTGGCGTTGCCGTGCAGGTAGATCCGCTCGGGCTCGAAGCCGGCCTTGCGCGCGAGGTGCAGCTCGCCGCCCGACGCGACGTCGACGCCGAGGTCCTCGTCCGCGAACAGCCGCAGCACCGCGGTCACCGGGCACGCCTTGGAGGCGAAGATGACCTCGCCGGCGCCGTCGTGGCTGGCGTCGAGCGCGGCGCGGAAGGCGCGCGCCCGCGCGCGCAGGTCGTCCTCGGCCATCACGTACGCGGGCGTGCCGAACTCGCGCGCCAGCTCGACCGCGTCGCAGCCACCGATCGCAAGCCGCCCGTCGTGGACGGACGACGCCTCGGGGTAGACGGCGAAGGTCGCGGCGGCCATGATCGCGCGCAAGCATGACGCATCAGGCCTCCGCCCTCGCTCACCTGTGCGACCTGCCGGAGGGCGAGCCGTGGGGCGGCCTCGTGATCCTGCACGGCGCCGGATCGCGCAAGGAGAACCACGCCGACATGGCGGCGGCTGCCACGGCCGCGGGGCTCGCGACCGTGCGCTACGACATGCGCGGCCACGGCGCGACCGGTGGGATGCTCGACGGCCGCGCCCTCGACGACGTCGCGGAGGCGGCGACGCTGCTGCCGGACGGGCTGCCGTTCGCGCTGCGCGGCTCGAGCATGGGCGGCTACATCGCGCTCGCCGCCGCGCGGCGCTCGGGCGCCCGCGCGGTCGTGGCGATCTGCCCCGCGCCGGCGCCGCTGCTGGCGAGCGGGCTGCGCACCGGCCGGCTCGCGGTCGCCGCCGACACCGCCGCGTTCGGGGCGCTGCTGGCGGCGCACCCGCTCGACGCCGCGGTCGCGGAGCTCGACGTACCGGTCCTGATCCAGCACGCCGCGGGCGACGAGCAGGTGCCGGTCGAGGGCTCGCGCGCGCTCGCGCGGCTGCTGCGCCACCCGGCCTCCCGGCTCGACGTGGCGCCGGGCGGCGACCACCGGTCGGTCCAGCACGACCCGGTCGCGCAGCGGGCCGCGCTGGACTGGCTCCGCGAGGTGATGAGCTAAGAGGGCGCGGGAGCGGCCGCGCCGAACAGCGCGGCGTGGTCGCGCGCGAAGTCGCCGACGCTGCGCGGCTCGCGGCCCGTCAGCGTCCGCACGGTGTCGGTCGTCTCGACGAAGGCGCCGGCGCGGATCAGCCGGAACACGCCGATCAGGTGCTCCACGAGCCAGTCCGGCATTCCGGCCGCGGCAAGCCCGCCGCGCGCCGCCTCCTCGGGCACGTCGACGTACTCGACGCGCGCGCCCGTAGCACGCGAGAGCTCCTCGGCGACGTCGCGATAGCCGATCGCCTCGGGGCCGGTGAGGCGGTAGGTCGCTCCTGCGTGACCGTCCGTGGTCAGCACCAGCGCACCTACCGCCCCAACGTCCTGGGGAGCGATCATCGCGATCCGCCCGTCGCCTGCGGGCGCGAACAGCCTGCCCGCGCTGCGGACCTCCTCGGCCGCCGCGAGCAGGTTCGTCATGTAGAAGGCGGAGCGCAGGATCGTGAACGGCACGCCGGAGCGCCGCAGGTGCTCCTCGCTGCGCCCGTTCCAGGCGAACGGCGCCAGCGGCGATGCGGGGGCGGCCCGATCCGTCGACGCCTTGACGATCAGTTCGACGCCCGCCGCCGTGCAGGCGTCGACCACCGCCGCCTCGTGCGCCACCTTCTCGGGGCCGTCGGCGGAGGAGAGAAAGACGCGGGTGACGCCCTCGAGCGCGCGCCGCAGCGACCCCGCGTCCGCGAAGTCGCCCGCGGCCAGCTCGACGTCGCTGCCGAGCCGCTCGAGGGCTCGGTCGGCGTCGCGTACGAACGCGCGCACGGCCGCACCGCGCTCGCGCAGCTCGCGGACCACCTGCGATCCGACGTTGCCCGTCGCGCCGGTCACCAGCACCGTCATCGCCAGACCTCGTCGCTCGGGGCGATGTTGGCGTTCATGCGGAACACGTTGGCCGGGTCGTAGCGGTCCTTGAGCGCCCTCAGCCGCGCGACGCGCCCGCCGTAGGCGGCCTCGACGCCGGCGGCGCCCTCGTCGGAGATGAAGTTGGCGTAGATGCCGGCGCTCTCGCCGCGCAGCGCCTCCCAGCCGTCGCGCGACCACCGGCGGTGGCGCTCGCCGTCGCCGTCGGCCGGCGGCCAGCCGATCGCCAGGCTCAGCTCGAAGCCGATCTCGCGCTCGCCGACGGCGGTCGCGTCGGGGTCGACGCGGCTGACAGCGCCGCCGACCGCCCAGCCGTTGATCTGGGCGAACGGCGAGGTGGCCGCGCCGACGCGCTCCAGGCAGACGTCGATCGCCGCGTCCGACAGCGCCGGCAGCCGGTGCGCCTTCCAGTAGTAGTGCCGGCCCGGCGGCGCCCCGCCGTCGAGCATCGACTGCAGCGCGACGTACGGCAGCGGGCGCATCACGTCGGCGAGCGGAGTGCCGATCGAGCGAAGCGACGCGGTGGCGCTCAGGCCCGCGTCGAAGTCGCCGGCCCACGCGAGCACCAGCCCCAGCACCGGCTTGCCGAACTGCTCCGGCGGCAGGAACGGAACCGGCGGCGCCGGCATCATCGCGATCGAGATTCCGAGCTCGTCGGGCGCCTCGGGCGCCAGCTCGCGCAGAGCGCGCAGCACCCGCGGCGCATCGGAGATCGGCCAGAAGACCGGGCCGCCGAGCACCATCGGCCCGACCGGGTGGAGCCGGTACTCGAACGCGGTCGCGATGCCGAAGTTGCCGCCGCCGCCGCGCACACCCCAGAAGAGCTCGGGCTCGCTCTCGGCGTCGACCCGCAGGTGCTCGCCCTCGGCGGTCACGAGCTCGATGGCGATCAGGTTGTCGACCGTGAGCCCGTGCTTGCGCATCAGGTGGCCTAGCCCGCCGCCGAGGGTCAGCCCGCCGATTCCCGTATGGCTGATGATGCCCCCGGTCGTGGCGAGCCCGAACTGCTGGGTGGCGCGGTCGAGCTCCGACCACAGCACGCCGCCGGCGGCGCGCGCGGTGCGCGCGTCCGGGTCCACGCGGACGGCCTTCATCAGCGCGAGGTCGATCATCAGGCCGCCGTCGCAGACGCCGTGCCCCGCAACGGAGTGACCGCCGCCGCGAACGGAGACCGGCAGCTCGCGCTCGCGCGCGAACCGGACCGCCTCGGCGACGTCGTCGGCGCCGGCGCAGCGGGCGATCAGCGCCGGGTGCCTGTCGATCGCGCCGTTCCAGACGCGGCGCGCCTCGTCGTAGCCCTCCTCGCCGGGGAGCAGCAGCGCCCCCCGGAATCGTGTGCGCAGCTGCGTCGCGTCGAGCGCTGCGATCTCTGTCGCGATCATGGTCGGAGAGGGTCGCCGAGGGTGCGTTCCGCGAGCGTTCCTCGCGCCAGCAGCGCCTCGGCCGCCCGGCGGTCGGGCGTCGGCGTCGCCTCGGGCAGGGCGGCGAGCGCAGCCTCGACGAGCCGTCGGGTCCCGCCGCCGGGCCGGTGTCGGAGGAGGCTTGTGGCGACCCGCAGCTCGAGCGACCGTGCCCGCTGCCGACGCGCGACCGCGAGCGCCCGCTCCAGCTCGGCCACGACCGCCTCGCGCGGTGCTCCCAGCGCGGCGCGGAACTCCGCCAGCAGCCGCCGTGCCTCGGCGTCCCACAGGCGGGAACCCGCACGCGCCGCCAGCAGCCGCTCCGCCGCGGCGGCGCCGGCGCGGGCGTCGCCCACGACCGTGTACGCCTCCGCGAGCAGCCGCGCGACATGCGCCAGCATCCCCGGCGCGTGGTCCATCTCGCGCGCGTCGTCGAGCGCGGCACGCAGCGTTCGGAGGCCGCGCTCCGGGCGCCCGTCGAGCACGTCGACGTAGCCTGCCAAGGCGGGGAGCTGGACCTCGATAACCCGCAGGGCCTGGCCCGACGAGCGCCGGGCGAGCGCCGCGGTGTGCTCGCGCACGCCGTCCGGGTGGCGCAGCTCGAGCGCAAGCATCGCCGCGAACACGCGCGCCGTAGCGCTGGTTGCCGGGTTCTGGATCTCCTCCGCCAGCGCGAGGGCGCGGCCGCGCGCTCGCTCCGCTGCGCCCGGCAGTCCGAGGAACCACAGCGTGTTGCCCAGCCGGCTCAGGCACACGACCTTCGGATCGAGCGCATAGCGCACGAGGTGCGTTGCCCGGTGCTGCGGGCGGTAGCGCTCGACGGCCGCCTCGAGGTGACGCCGCGCCGTCTCGAGTTCGCCGTGCCAGTACGCCGACACGCCCAAGACGTAGCCGCTCTCCGCGAGCAGCACGTCGTCCCGCGCGCGCTCGGCGTGCGCCTTCAGCCGCTCGGCGTACGTCCGTGACAGCTCGAACTCCCCGCGGGCGAGTGCCGTCATCGCCACCCAGCGCAGCAGCGGCGGTTCGGGCTCGACGCCGAGCGCCTCCGCGAGGTCGAGACCGCGCCGCTGGAGCTCGTGCACGCGCGCGGACGAGAAGCCCTCGGCGAGCGCAAGCGGCGCGAGCGTCGCCACCACGAGCTCGAGCTCGCGCGCGTCGCGGTCGGCGTCTCGAGGCAACGTCGCGAGCAGGCTGCGCGCGTGCGCAAGGAGCCGCAGCGCCTCGCCTGCAGCCGCGACGCGCTGCGCATCGTCCGCCGCGCGCGCGTACTGGTCGACGGCCGCGGCTGCCCTGCCGGCGCGCTCGTAGTGTGCGGCGATCGCGGCCGGTCGGTCCGGATGCAGCCGCTCGAGAGCGCTCGCGACGCGCAGGTGCGTCCGGCGACGGCGCGCCGGCGGGAGCGCGCGATACGCGACCTCGCGGATGCGGTCGTGCGTGAAGTCGTACGCGTCCGGTCCGCGTTCGCGCACGATCCGGCGTCGCCACAGTTCGTCGAGTGCCGCCACGAGCTCAGCCTCGCCGACCTCGCTCGCCCGGGCGAGCACGTCGGCGGTGAACTCACGCCCGATCGTCGCAGCGACACCGGCGAGCTGCCGCGCGTGCTCGCCGAGCTGAGCGAGCCGGGCCTCGATCACCGCCTGGACGCGCGGGCTGACGACGTCGCCCTCGAGCCCGGCGCGTAGCGCCTCCACGACGAACAGCGGGTTGCCCTCGGTGCCGGCGAACAGCCGGTCGACGGCGGGCGGCTCGAGTGCGGCGCCGGCCACGTTGCCGGCGAGCGCGCCGGTCTCGGAGCGCGTGAGCCGGCCGAGCTCGATCTCCTCGCAGCGCTCAAGCGCCCGCAGCGCGGTCGCGAGCCCGACGAGCGGGTGGCCATCGTGCAGCTCTTCGCGCCGCGCCGTGGCGGCGACGAGCAGCGGCGCGCCGGGATCGCTGCGGATCAGGTAGTGCAGGAACCGGAGCGTCTCCGCGCCGGCCCAGTGCAGGTCGTCGGCGACCAGCAGCAGCGGCGCGGCCGCGCGGATCGCGCGTGCCAACGCGTCGAACAGCCGCTGGCGCTGTTCGGCCTCGGGCAGCGGCTCGGTCGGCGGCGGGCCGAGCTCCGGCAGCACGCGCGCGAGCTCGGCGAGCGGGCCGCGGTCCAGCCGGCGACGGCGCACCGCGAGCGCCGGCGCGCGCAGCCACGCCGCGACCGGCGCGTACGCGAGCTCGCCCTCCGCCGGGTACGACCGGGCCTCTGCGGTCGCGGCGCCGAGGCCGACGCACCAGGAGCGCAGCTCCTCGACGAGCCGCGTCTTGCCGATCCCTGGCTCGCCGGTCAAGAGCACAAGCTGCGCCCGGCCCGCTTCCGTGGCGCGCCAGAGCCGGATCAGCCGCGCCCGCTCGGCGACGCGGCCGACGAGCGCCGGGCCGCTGACGGCGCCCGGCGCCTCGGCGACGGCGCCGCCCGCGACGAGCGCCTGGTACTCCGCGCGCGTCTCCGCCGACGGCCGCACGCGCAGCTCACGTGCCAGCGCCGCGACGCAGGCGTGGTATGCGCGCAGCGCCCGCGCCCGGTCGCCGCTCGCCGCGTGCACTCGCATCAGCAGGCGGTACGCGTCCTCGCGCAGCGGGTCCTCGCGCACGAGCCGCTCGGCGTAGCCGGCGGCTTCCGCGTGCTCGCCGCGCTTGGCGAAGAGGGCGGCGAGCCGCTCGAGCGCGCCGAGATGCAGTTCGCGCAGGCGCTGCCGCTCCGCCAGCAGCCAGTCGTCGTAGGAGCCCTCCAGCAGGTCGCCCGTATACGCCTCCGCCGCGTCGCGCAGCGCGCCCTCGGGGTCGGATTCCGCGCGCGCCAGCGCGGCCTCGAACTCGGCGACGTCGAACCAGTACGGCGCGTCCTCGCGCCACTGGAGCGTCCGCGGCGTGACATCCAGATAGCGGTCGGCGTCCGGCAGCGCGCGCCGCAGCTTGTGGAGCACGTGGCGCAGGTTGGTGCGCGCCTGCGGCTCCGTGGAATCGGGCCACAGCAGGAACGCGAGCCGCTGGCGCGGCTGCGGCGCGTCGCGGTGCAGGAGCAGGAACGCGAGCAGCGACTCGGCGCGCGTGGACTCGAGCGCGGGCAGGGCATCGGCGCCGAGTCTCAGGTCGAGTCCGCCGAGGAGCCGGATCCGCAGCGTCGCCGCCGTGGCTGGCATGCCCTGAGTCGCCTGCATCGTCGTCGCCAGTGTCCGGCGTCACCGCCGCGCGCGTCAACCGCGCGCAGGCGCCGGCACCCCGCCGGCGCTGCGGATCCGCAGCAGCCAGATCGCGCCGCCGACGAACATCGCGAGCGCGATGAGCTGGGGCAGCGTGAGCCCGACGACGATGCGGTCGTTGCGGCGCAGGAACTCGACGAGGAAGCGCTCGGCGCCGGCCAGCACCAGGTAGAGCGCGAACAGCCCGCCGGGCGGCAGCTTGTGGCGCCGGCTCCACAGGATCCACGTGATCACCGCCATCGTCAGCGTCTCGTAGACCGGCGTCGGGTGGACCTCCTCGGTCGTCGGCACCGTCCCGTCTGGGTACGCCATCGCCCACGGCCCGTCCCACGCCTTGCCGTAGTCGCCGTCGCCGGCGAGCTGGCAGCCGATCCGCCCGATCCCGTACGCGGCTGCGAGCGGCGTCGCCGCGGTGTCGAGCGTCTTGAGGTCCAGCACGCCGCGCCACCACGCCCAGCCAAGCACGGCGATCGCGCCGCCGAGCAGACCGCCGTAGAAGACGAGCCCCGAACCGGAGAACAGCGAGCCGAAGATGTCGTCCTTCGCCTCGTCCCAGTTCTCGATCACCGCCCACAGGCGCGCGCCGACGATGCCGCCGACGATCGCCGCGAACGTCATCTCGTACGCCCAGTCCGGCGGCCGGCCGATCTCCTTGAGGTAGCGGTGGGCGAAGATCCCCGCGACCACGAAGGCCAGACCCAGCATGAGGCCGAACGTCTGCAGGGTCAGCGGGCCGAGCTCGATCTCCGGCTGCATCCCGAAAGAGGGTACGCGGGACTCGGTTGCGCTCCGGTTACAAGTAGCCCATCGGGTCCACGGGCGACCCGTTGATGCGCACCTCGAAGTGCAGGTGCGCGCCGGTCGAGTTGCCGGTGTTGCCGACGTAGCCGATCACCTGGCCCTGGCTCACGTTGGCGCCCATCGACGTCCCGTAGCGCGACTGGTGCGCGTAGCAGGTCGAGAGCGACCCGCCGTGGGCGACGCACGTGTAGTTGCCGTAGCCGCCGGTCCAGCCGAGCAGCACCACGCTGCCGGAGGCGGCGGCGCGGATCGGCGTCCCCTCCGGCGCCGCGATGTCGATGCCGGCGTGCAGTCGGCCCCAGCGCATGCCGAAGGGTGACGTGAACGCGCCGTTGATCGGCCAGATGAAGTTCCCGGAGCCCTGCCGGATCGGGCCGGCGGGAACGTTGCCGGCAAGCTGCGCCTGAACCTGGGCCTGCTCCTTCTCGAGCTCGGCGAGATGCGTCTCGAGGTCGTGGCGCTTCGCGCGCGTGACGTCGAGCGCCCGCGCCTTGACCGCGCGGGCGTCCTCGATCCTGCCCTGCTGGGAAACCAGGCGGTCCTTGATCGCGTCGACCTCGGCGGCGCGCCGCGCGACTTCGTTGGCGATCTTGCGCAGCTTCGCCTCGAGCGCGTCGAGTCGCTTCTCGGCCGCGACCGCCGCGTTCTTGGCCTCGCGGACGCGATCGATGATCCGCGCGTCCTGCTCGGAGACACGCTGCATGAACTCAGCGCGCTCCAGCATGTCGGCGAAGCCGTCGGACTCGAGGATCACGGTGACGACGTCGGGCTCGTCGGCCTTGTAGAGCTCGACCAGCCGCTCGCTCAGCGCGGCGCGCGCCTCGGCCAGCCGGGCGCGCAGGCGTGCGAGCCGGATCCGCTCGCGCCGCAGCTCGTCCTGCACCCGCGCGAGCTCCGCACGCTTGTTCGCGAGGTCGGTCTCGAGCTTGGTTTGGCGCGCCTGGAGGACGTTGATGTCGTCCTCGAGCACGTTGATGCGCTCGGTGTAGCCGGAGATCGTCGTCGTCAGCAGGCGCTCGCGGCTCCGCTTCTTCGCGATCTGCCGCTTCTTCGACTCGATCTTGCTCTGCAGCGGCGCGCCGTCCGAGAGCACCGGCACGAAGAGCCAGAGGCCGAGCGGCAGCGCCGCCGCCAGCACCAAGAGGCGGAGTCGGTACATCCGGCGCGCCATCCTAGGCCCCACCCCCGACGCCATCCAGGAAACGGCGCCCCGTTATGGAGCATGCAAGGAAGCATGCAGGATGCAGGGATTTTCCAAGCCTCGTCATACGCCGTGGCCTACGGGGTTAGCTGACGGGCTCGCGCAACGCGCTACCGGGCGCACAGGCCCGGATTCGCCCCGGAACCGCTTTCGTGGGTCCCCCGCTCCCATCCGCGTGACGGACGGGATTCGGCGCGGCGGAGACTACCTAAAAGGTCGCTCAAGCGGCGGCGTCGAGTGCCAGAATGGCTTGCAAATGCCAAGACCCTCTTCATTCGGCAAGGACACCGGGCTCCAGCTCCGGATGACCTTCACCTTCTTCCTGCTGGGCCTCGTCTACGTCGTGTTGATCGTGGCGCTGCTGGGCGCGGGCGCCAACGGGGTCACCGTCGCGGTGATCGCCGGCGGCCTTGCGCTGTTCCAGCTGTTCGGGTCCGACAAGCTCGCGCTGCGTGCGATGGGCGCGCGCGTCGTGTCGCCGGCGGAGGCGCCGGAGCTGCACGCGATGATCGACCGCCTGTGCGTCCAGGCGGACCTGCCGAAGCCGAAGGTCGCGGTCGCGGACACGCGGATGCCGAACGCGTTCGCGCTCGGGCGCTCGCCCAAGAACGCGACCGTCTGCGCCACGACGGGGATCATGGACATCCTCTCCCCCGCCGAGCTCGAGGGCGTGATGGCGCACGAGCTCACGCACGTCGCCAACCGCGACGTGCTCGTGATGACGCTGGCGTCGTTCTTCGCGACGATCGCCGCCTACATCGTCCAGTTCGGGTTCTTCTTCGGCGGCGGTGGCGACGACGACGACAACCCGAGCTTCATGGTCCTCTTCCTCGTCTCGATCGGCGTCTACATCGTGTCGTTCTTCCTGATGCAGGCGCTGTCGCGCTACCGCGAGTTCGCGGCCGACCGCGGCGCCGCGCTGATCACGGGGCGGCCGAGCGCGCTCGCGTCCGCGCTGCAGCGGATCTCGAGCGGCATGGCGCGGATCCCGCAGAAGGATCTGCGCGCCACCCAGGAGCTGTCGGCCTTCTACATCTTCCCGCCGGGCGCCGGCAAGGCGATCGGCGGCCTGTTTGCGACCCATCCGCCGATGGAGAAGCGGATCGCGGCGCTCGAGCGCCTCGAGATGCAGCTGCAGGGCACCGCGTAGATGGGCCTGTTCGACATCCTCACCGGCAAGCGCAAGATGAAGGCGCCTGCCGAGAGCCGGCTGTTCGCGATGTCGACGGCCGCCGTGCACCTGGAGATGTCGATGGAGCTGCGCAGCTCCGGCAAGGCGGCGATCGTCTTCCAGCCGCTCGCGACGGCCGACTTCGGCCAGATCGTGACCGACATGGAGGAGGTGCTGCGGGGCACCGGCGAGGACACCGGCACGCGCGTCGAGAAGACCGACGACAGCTTCGGCTATCGCTGGATGATCCTCTCCGATGACGACTTCGAGGACCTCGTCGTCGGCATCAACGTCGTCTCGCAGGCGCTCCAGGACGGCGGCTACGGCGAGCGCATCCTGTGCGCGGTGTTCTCGTTCCGCGACGCGCAGGACCAGCCGGTCTACTGGATCTACAACTACAAGCGCGGCGGGTACTACCCGTTCGCGCCGGCCGGCGGCGAGCAGCAGCGCGACTCCGAGCGCGAGCTGCGGCTGAAGGCCCAGATCGGCCGCGAGCTCCCCGTGGAGCCGGAGCTCGAGCGCTGGTTCCCCCTCTGGGGGATCCCGATCTAGCGTCCAGCGTCGCTGTCGCGGCGCCCCGACCGCCGCCCTTCCCGCGCCCTGTCTCACACCGTAGGGTCGGCTTGCGTGGAGAGTGGCGCGGCATCGGAGATCGTAGGCAGGGAGCGGGAGATGGCCGCGGTCAGGTCGTTTCTCGCGGCGGTCGAGCGCGAACCGCGGGCTCTGGTCGTCGAAGGCGAGGCGGGTGTCGGCAAGACCACGGTGTGGCGCGACGGCCTCGAGTCGGGGCGCGCGCGTGGCTATTGGGTGCTGGAGAGCCGTCCGGCGGCAGCGGAGGCGCGGTTGGCGTTCGCGGGTGTGGGAGATCTGCTCGACGCCGTGCCGCCGGAGGTGATCGGGGCGCTTCCGGCACCGCAGGCGGATGCGCTTCGCATCGCGATGATGCTCGTGCGCCCGAGCGCTGCGCCGCCGGATGAGCGGGCGATAGCCGTGGCGCTGCGGGGCGTGATCCGGGAGCTGTGCGCTGTCCGGCCCGTGCTGGTGGCGGTGGATGACGTGCAGTGGCTGGATGCGCCCTCGGTCGCGGTGCTGATGTTCGTCTGGCGTCGGCTGCGTGGCGAGCGCGTCGGCCTGCTGCTTGCGGGCAGGGCCGGCGAGCCGGGGCGGTGGGCATGGCCCGAGGCAGAGCGACTCGAGCGGCTGAGCCTCGCACCGCTGAGCCTCGGTGCAATTCATCGGCTGCTGCATGCCCGGCTCGGGTTGATGCTGCCGCGGCCGGCATTGCGCCGTGTCCACGAGACGGCGGCGGGCAACCCGTTCTTCGCGCTCGAGCTCGGCCGTGCGGTCGGGCGACGGGACGCAACCCACTCGGCCGCGGAGCCGCTCGACGTCCCGGATCGCCTTCAGGAGCTCGTGCACGAGCGTTTGGCGGCGCTTCCGGAGCCGACCCGGGACGCGCTCGGCGCTGCGGCGGCGCTGGCGCATCCCACGTCCGCCCTCCTGGCGGCCGCCGGCGCCGGCGCGGCCGCCATCGAGCCGGCGCTCGACGCCGGCATCCTGCGTCTTGAGGGAGAGCAGTTGCGCTTCGCGCATCCCCTTCTTGCGGCGGCGGCGTACGAGGGGCTCGACGCGACAGCGCGGCGGAGTATGCACCGACGTCTCGCCGGCCTTGTCGCGGAGGAGGAGGAGCAGATGCGTCACCGGGCACTCGCGGCCGAGGGTCCAGACGAGGACGTCGCCGACGCGCTTGAGCGAGCTGCTTCGGTCGCGCGCCTGCGTGGGGCAAGCTCTGCGGCCGCCGAGTTGTGCGAGCTCGCTCGGCAGCTGACGCCCGCGGCCGCCACCACGGCCATGCATCGCCGGATCGTCGCTGCGGCGAGTCATCGCTTCGTCGCCGGCGACAGCATGGGAGCGAGGATGCTGCTCGAGGAGGCAGCGTCCCGTGCGACCGGGAGTGCTCGTGCTGAGGCGCAGACGGTACTCGGGCTCGTCCACCTCTACGAGGGCGACCAGCCGAAGGCGGCCGATCTCTCTCGGGCGGCGCTTGCTCAGCCGGGTGTCGGCGAAGCCGTGCGTGCCGAGGCGGCGATGTGTCTTGCCACCGCGCTTCTGTTCATGCGCGAGCAGCTCCCCGATGCGCGAGGGCATGCGGCCGTTGCCGCGGACCTGGCCGCGACGGCGGGCGAGGCGGCACTGCATGCCAACTCGATCGGCACCAAGGCGTTGATCGAGTGCCAGCTCGGGCTGCCGGAGGCGCCGATCACGTTGCGGAGGGCAACCGCGCTCGGCGACGTCGAACCGCACGCGCGCGTGCTGGCGTGGCCGGCCTACCACCGCGCGACGTTTCTCTTGTGGACCGACGAGCCCGAGACGGCCGCCAGAATCCTGACCGGCCTCCATCGGGAAGCCGGCACGCGCGGTGATGAGAGCGCCGGCCCGGTGCTCCTCGCCTACATCGCACTCGCCCATTACCTGCTGGGTCGCTGGTCGGACGCGGCACAGATCGCTGGAGAGGCGCATCAGCTCGCGTTGCAGACAGGTCAACGTCCGCATCAGGCGCTCGGCCTGTCGGAGCGGGCGCTCGTTGGCGCGTCGTTCGGCCGGGATGCGCAGGCACGCGCCGACGCCACGGAGGCGCTGTCTCTCGCCGGGGAGCGCAGCATGGCAGTCGCCAGGATCCACGCCGTGTGGGCCCTCGGGTTGCTCGAGCTGTCGCAGGAGCAAGCCGCGGAAGCGGCCCGGATGCTCGCTCCGCTCCGCGAGCGACTGTGGGCCGCAGGGGTCCAAGAGCCAGGCGCGATGCGGTTCGTGCCTGACGAGATCGAGGCCCTCACGGTGCTCGGACGAATGGATACGGCCGAGTCGTTGCTGACCTGGCTCGAGCGGCGCGCCGAAGCGCTCGGACGCGCTTCGGCGCTCGCCGCGGCCTGCCGCTGCCGCGGCCTCCTGGACGCGGCTCATGGTCGGCACGAGGCGGCGCTTGCGGGCTTTGAGCGCGCGCTCTCCGTGCACGACCGGCTGCCCATGCCGTTCGAGCGCGCGCGCACGCTGCTTGCGTTCGGGTCGACGCTGCGCCGGGCCAAGCAGCGATCCGCGTCGCGGGAGGTGCTCGCGCGGGCGCTCGCCGGTTTCGAGCAGCTCGGCGCGGCTCATTGGGCCGACCGGGCGCGGGGCGAGATGGCGCGCATCGGGGGGCGCCGCCCGCATGGCTCGGCACTCACCGCGACCGAGCGGCGCGTCGCGGAGCTTGCCTGCCAGGGTCGCTCGAACAAGGAGATCGCCGCGGCGCTGTTCGTTACGCCGAAGACCGTCGAGACGCAGCTTTCGCGTATCTACCGCAAGCTGGGCGTGCACTCGCGCACGGCACTCGCGCACCGGCTGCGCCAGAACGCAACGGCGCCCGAACTGTAGGGATTCACCGACTTTCGCCCGCCGACGGTCGGCCGTAGCTTCGAAGTTCCTCGAGCACTCCGCGCGAGGACGCGAAGGAGGACCATTATGCACCTTTCCCTTAGCCGGCTGGCGCTCGCGGCGGTCGCCGGCGCCATAGCCGTGGGCGGTTGCGGCGGCGACGGCGAGGATCGTGCCGTCGGCGCAACACCCGAGCCGACGAGCCCCGAAGAGCGGGCCGCGACCCAGCGCGTGCAGGAGTTCCTTGCCGCGATGGAGGCCCACGACGACGCGCGCGCCTGCGCGATGATGACGCCGAAGCTGCGCCACGCGATCACGACCACGCTCCGAATCGAGTCCGTCGGCGGCAGCTGCCGCACCCGCGCGGCCGACATCTACTCGCCGGCGAAGGCGCCGGGCAACGTCGATGCGAAGGTCACAACCGTCGCGATCGACCGGCACACGGCCACCGCGACGGTCTCGGCGACGCCGCGCGACGACCGCACCGCTGGGCCGGTCGAGAGCGACGTGACGCTCCAGCGCAGGGGCGGCAACTGGCTCGTCGCGAACTTCTGATGACCCGGCGCGGATTGACCGCCGGCGCAACTGACGCAGGCCGAGCAGAGTTGTAGGCTCGCGCCTCAACCGTCCTCAGGAGCGCTCATGCCGTCCCCCCGCTGTCGTCGTGCCCTCCTGGCCGCGAGCTTCGCGGTCCTCCTCTTCGCTTCGCCGGCGCCCGCCGCCGACCGCGCGCGGATGTACCAGGTCGACGGCATCCGCAACGTGATCGACCGGACGGCGATCGCCACGACCGGCGCCGCGATCGTCGAGATCGACCACGGCCACGTCGTGGCGAGCATGACGCGGCGCGAGGTGCGCAAGGTCAGGCGGCTGGGCTACGGCGTGCGCCGGCTGCAGCCGCCGCGGCGCGGCGGTGCGCGGCGCCTGTTCGACTTCCCGGCGGCGGACGCGGCGTACCACAACTACGGCGAGACGGTCAGCCAGATCACGAGCGTGGCGAACGTCTATCCGGCGATCGTGCAGCGGATCTCGCTCGGCAGCTCGCACGAGGGCCGCACGGTCTACGCGCTCAAGGTCTCCGACAACGTCGCGATCGACGAGGCCGAGCCGGAGGTCATGTTCACCGCCAACCAGCACGCGCGCGAGCACCTGACGGTCGAGATGGCGCTCTACCTGCTGGGCGAGCTGACGTCGAAGTACGGGAGCGACGCCAGGATTACGAACATCGTCGACTCGCGCGAGATCTGGATCGTCCCGATGGTCAACCCGGACGGCGTCGAGTACGACATCGCGACCGGCTCGTACCGCATGTGGCGCAAGAACCGGCAGCCGAACCCGGGATCGAGCGCGGTCGGCACCGACCTCAACCGCAACTGGGGCTACCGCTGGGGCTGCTGCGGCGGGTCGAGCGGATCCTTCTCCTCCGAGACCTATCGCGGGGCGAGCGCCTTCTCGGCGCCCGAGACGCGCAACGTGCGCGACCTCGTCAACTCGCGGGTCGTCGGCGGGGTCCAGCAGATCAAGGCCAGCATCGACTTCCACACCTACTCGGAGCTGGTGCTGTGGCCGTACGGCTACACGTTCACCGACGTGCCGGCCGACATGGCGGCCGACGACCACGCCGTCTTCTCCTCGTTCGGCCCTGAGATGGCCTCGACCAACGGCTTCACGCCCGAGCAGGGGTCCGACCTCTACATCACCGACGGCACGATCGACGACTGGCTCTACGGCCAGCATCGGATCTTCGCCTATACGTTCGAGCTCTATCCGCGGTCGTCGAACCCTGGCTTCTACCCGCCCGACGAGATCATCGGCCGCGAGACGTCGCGCAACCGCGAGGCGGTCCTGCGGCTGCTGGAGAACGCCGACTGCATGTATCGCACGATCGGCAAGCAGCAGCAGTACTGCGGGCTCGCCGGTCCCGTGACGGTGTTCTTCGACGACTTCGAGACCGCCAGCGGCTGGACGACCAACGCCGGCGGCACCGACACCGCCGCAACTGGCGCCTGGGAGCGCGGCGATCCGGCAGCGACGAGCTCGAGCGGGCCCAAGCAGCTCGGCACGACCGTGAGCGGCGCCAACGACCTCGTCACCGGGCGCCTGGCCGGCGGCGCGGCGGGTGACTTCGACGTCGACGGCGGGACGACGACGATCCGCTCGCCGGCGATCCCGCTCACCGGCGGCTCCACCTACCGGCTGAGCCTCAGCTACTACCTGGCGCACGGCTCGAACGCGACCGGCGCCGACTTCTTCCGCGTGCGGGTCATCGGGGCAACGACGGCGACCGTGCTGAACGTCCCCGGGGCGGCGATCGATCGCGACGCGGCGTGGGCGACCGCCTCGGCCGACCTCAGCGCGTTCGCGGGCCAGACCGTGCGGATCGCGATCGAGGCCGCCGACGCGTCCACCGCCTCGCTGGTCGAGGCCGCGGTGGACGACGTGCGGGTGACACGTGAGTAGCCGGCGCTAATCCGGGATCAGGCCGTCGCCCGTGAACTCGTGGCCGGCCTCGAAGAACGTGAGGTCGGGCGGCGGAAGGATCACGTCGGACTCCTCGAGCTCGTCCTCGTCGAGCTTGTGCCCGTCGTTGCGCACCAGCGCGATCATCTGCTCGAAGACCTCGTGGAAGCGGTCCTCGTCGCCGGCCTCCACCGCCGCGACGGCCTCGTTGTCGAGCTGGTTGAGGCGCTCGGCGTCCGCGTCGGGGAGGCGGTACTGGTCCTCCGTCGCGATCCTGACGATCACGCCTGGCCGCCCTGAGTCGGCTGGTCGGCCGACTTGCCCTCCTCGAGCGCGGGCGACGGCGCCGAGCCCTGGCCGAGCTCCGCCTTGAGCCGCGCGAGATCGTCGTCGACCTCGCTGCCGGAGGTGAGCTCTGCGAGCTGGCGGTCGATGTCGTCCTGTCCGGCGGTGAGCGACAGATTGTCGTCGAACGCCCCGGCCGCCTCGAGCTCCTCCATCGCGCCGGCGCGCGCGCGCATGGTCTCGGTCTTGTCCATCGCGCGCTGCATCGCGAGCCCGACGTCGGCCATCTCCTCGCCAACGCCCGTGGCGGCCTCGGAGATCTTGACCTGCGCCTCGGCGGCCGAGTACTGAGCCTTGATGACCTCCTTCTTGGTCCGGAACTGCTCGAGCTTGGAGCGCAGCTTCTGCTCCTTGTCGATCAGCCCCTGCTGCTGCTGCTCGAGCTCGGCGACCTGCTGGTCGAGCGTCTGCAGCTCGGTCTGGGCGAACTGCTTGCGCTCGAGCGCCGTGCGGGCGAGGTCCTCGCGGCCGCTGGCGAGCGCCTGGCGCGCCTGCGTGTCGAGCTTGACGACCTGCTGCTCGAGCTTCTGCTGCTGCAGCTGCAAGCGCTTCTTGGCCGTCACGACGTCGGCGATGCCCTTCTTGACGTTCTGGAGCAGCTCCATCTGCTTGGCATAGGAGTACTCGAGCGTCTCGGACGGGTCCTCCGCCTTGTCGAGCATCTTGTTGATCTTCGCCTTGATGACGGTGGACATCCGTCCGCCGATGCCGGGCACGACTACCTCCGCGTTTCGGGTCCTCCCGACAGCCTATCCGCCCACGTAAGGCGGGGCTTTGCACGCGCTAGAAAGAGAGCGCGTGCCGCTTGACGAAACCGACCGGCGAGCGGCCCATCGGCCGCCAGCGCGGCCCGCGTTCGAACGCCGACGAAGCGACCGCGCGGCGCGGGCGGGACATGCCCGCGACGCTCGTGTCGAGCCGCAGGCCGGCGATCTTGACGTACGCGTGGCCGGGGTTCGTGAAGACCGTGATCCACTCGCCCTTGCCGGCCATCCCCCACTTCATGAACCGGCCGGAGTCGAGCGGCGCCTTGAGCAGGCCCGCGGCGTGGAGCACGAACGAGACGGTGCCGGAGCAGTCCGCTCCGGCGGCGACGTCGAACCGGAGGTTGTGGCCGCCGCCGTAGCGGTAGGGCAGCGTCTGGAGGGTGTTCGCGGCCCAAATCGCCTGCTTGACCTGATCGGGAGCCTCAGCGGGAGCGGCGGCGGTGCCGTCCTCCAGCAGGACCGCCTTGGTTCCGGGGACCTCGGCGCCGGTCCACTGCCCCGGCTCGAGCATCGGCGGAGGCGGCGGCTCCTCCTCGAAGGCGGTCCCTCCCGTGGGAGCCTGAGCCATCGCCCCGGTCGGGGCGATGACGCACAGCAGCACGCTGAAGACTGGGGCTAGCGCCCGCGGGAACAACGACATCGACCTCTTTCGTCGGCCTGCGGGGTTAGCTGACGGGCTGGCGCTGAAAGAGCCTGCGCCCCGCGACGCTCCGGTCGCGGTTCGCCCCAACTGATTGGTTCCCCCGTCCCCCGGTCTCCCTCCGGGGGTTCGGCTTGGCCGGGCACTGTACTAGGTCGGTCGGCTGACGCAACCTCGTACTCATGTGCGATCCGTGACTTTTCGCCGCCGAATCGTCAGATCCTGCACGCATGGGGTTGCCGGGCGGCCGAAGCGGCCCTTGGTGTCGCTTCGGCACCGGCCGCTAGCTTTCAGTGGCGATGCGGCTCCTTGCGGCGATCCTGTGCGCGCTGCTGCTGCTCGCCGGCTGTGGTGGCGGCGGCGACGATCCCGAGCCCGGGGACAGCGGCGGCGGCGAGCAGGCGCCCGCGCTCGGCCGCGAGGGCGACGACGAGGAGGCCGCCGCCGATCTCGGCTTCCCGGCGTTCGCGACGCGCAACACGACGCGCGTGGGCGGCGCCGACGCGATCGCCGATGCCGCGGCGACCGCGCAGGCCGTCTACCCCTCGCGCGACCGCGACACGCGCCCGCGCGCGGTGACGCTGGTAGACGCGACCGACTGGCGCGTCGCGGTCTCGGCCGCCCAGCTGATGGCGGCGCCGCTCCGCGCGCCGATCCTGTTCTCGGACGGCGGCGCCCTGCCGCCGGCGTCCGAGCAGGCGCTCGGCCGGCTCATCCCGACGGGCGCGAAGGAGGCCGGGGGCGCGCAGGTGCTGCGGGTCGGCGACGCGGCCGCAGCCGAGGGCTACAAGACGACGCCGGTCGAGGGCGCCGACCACGCGGCGCTGGCGCAGGCGATCGACCGGCTGCATTCCGCGGCCGCCGGGAAGCCGTCGCCGGCGGTCGTGGTCGCGTCCTCCGAGCAGCCGGGGTTCTCGATGCCGGCGGCGGGCTGGGCGGCGAAGTCGGGCAGCCCGGTGCTGTGGGTCACGCGCGACTCGATCCCGGCCGCCACGCGCGCAGCGATCACGGCGCACAAGCAGCCGAGGATCTACGTGCTCGGGCCCGAGGCGGCCGTCTCGACGAAGGTGCTCGAGCAGCTGTCCGAGCTCGGCGACGCGCGCCGCGTCGCGGGCGCCGACCCGGTCGCGAACGCGATCGCGTTCGCGCGCTTCGCGGACGGCTCGTTCGGCTGGAACGTCGTCGACCCCGGTCACGGGCTCGTGTTCGCGAACACGCAGCGGCCGCTGGACGCGGCCGCCGCTGCGCCGTTGTCGGCGTCCGGCACCTACGGGCCGCTGCTGCTCGTGACGGCGGCGAACGCGCTCCCGGCGCCGCTCCAGGACTACCTGCTCGACATCCAGCCGGGCTACGACGAGGACCCCGTGCGCGGGGTCTACAACCACGGCTGGATCATCGGCGACGAGAGCGCGATGTCGGTCGACGTCCAGGCGCGGATCGACACGCTGCTCGAGATCCAGCCCGTGGACCGGACCGAGGGCGCGTAGACTCTCGCCGCCATGGCCGAAGCCGAGCAGCCCCAGCGCCTCCGCCCCGAGCACCGCGTGACCGTGGAGGACGTGCGCCAGCTGATGGGGGCGTCGACGCCCCACTTCGCCTTGCAGCTGCGCAACCGCATCCGCAAGCTGATCGCGCCGCTGCCACCCGAGGACCCCGCGCGCATCGAGGGCGAGCGCGAGATCGCGCGGCTGGACCGGCTGGCGTTCGCGGGCGAGTTCCGCGGCGAGCCGGGTCAGGACGGCGAGCGCCCGCTGCGCAGCCTCGGCGAGGACGAGCCGAGCCGCTACGCCGAGGGCCCGACGCACGGCTGAAGCGCCGCGGGCGCCTCGCCGTCCCGTTTCGTCGCGCTTCGTCACGACTTCGTTCCGATTCGGTGCCGGCTTTCTGCGGCGCCCGCCGTTTCGTCGCGCTTCGCCACGCGCCCGCGGTTTCGTCGCGGTTCGTCACGACTTCGTTCCGATTCGGTGCCGGCTTCTGCGGCGCCCGCTGTTTCATCGCGCTTGGTCACGACTTCGTTCCAACTTCGTGCCGACTCGGCACGGCGGCCCGGTTGCCGCTGGATCGCGCTGTACGGTCACGCTCCCGTGACCGACGAGACCGATCCCATCGCTGCCCGCCCGGACGGGATCCCCGGCTCCGACCTGACCGGGCCGTGGCCGGCCGGGCAGTACGCGGCGCGGCTGCGCGACCGGCTGCGCGGCTTCTCGCGCGTCCAGGTGTTCGGCGAGGTGTTCAACCTCCGCGCGGGCCGGGCGCGCGTGTGGTTCGAGCTGCGCGACGAGCGCGGCGCGCTGCCGTGCTCGATGTGGCGGCGTGACTTCGACGCGCTCGCCGCGCCGCTCACCGACGGCCAGCGCGTCGTGGCCGCCGGCGGCTGCGACTACTACCCCGGCTCGCGCGCAGCCTCGCCGTCGTTCTCGTTCGCGGTCACGGAGGTCCGCCTAGCCGGCGAGGGCGACCTGCTCGCCCAGCTCGACCGGTTGCGCCGCACGCTCCATGCCGAGGGGCTGTTCGAGCCGCAGACACTGCTCGCCCGGCCCGCGCTGCCGCGCTGCATCGGCGTCGTCACCGGCGAGGGCGGCAAGGCACGCGACGACGTCCTCGCCGGTCTGCGGCGCCGCGGCTGGGGCGGGCGGCTCGTGTGGGCGTTCGCTCCCGTCCAGGACCGGCACGCGGCGCCTGCGGTGACGCGCGCGCTGCAGGACCTCGCCGCGCTGCCCGAGGTCGAAGTCGTGATCGTGGCCCGCGGCGGCGGCTCGCTCGCCGATCTGTTCGCGTTCTGCGACGAGACGCTGTGCCGGACGGTCGCGCTGCTGCGGGTGCCGGTGATCGCGTCGGTCGGGCACCACGCCGACAGAACGCTGATCGACGACGTCGCGGCCGTCGCATGCTCGACGCCGACGCACGCGGCCGAGGCGGCGGTGCGCGTGGACTGCGGCGACGCCCGGACGCAGCTCCACCGCCTCGCCACGCGGCTGGAGCGCCAGGGGCGGCGCGCGATCCTCGAGCGCGCGCGGACGGTCGCGCGGCTCTCGCGCGCGCCGGCCGCCCACCTCACCCGCCATCGCGCGCGCCTGCATCAGCAACTGCGCGAGTTGCGCGCGAGCGCCCGGCGCGGCGTTGAGAATGAGCGCGCCCGCGCCGCCCGGGCGGCCGGCGCGCTGCAACGCAACCGCACCGCCGGCGCAATGGCGGTGGAGCGCGGGACGGCGGACGCCGGAGCGCGCGCGGCGACGCTGTCCCGAAGCGCCGCCGACGCGGGAACGCGCCGCGCGCGCGAGCTCGAGCGCCTTCGGCTTGCGCTCGGCGCCCACGATCCGCAGCGTACGCTGGAGCGCGGCTACGCGCTGGTGGAGGACGACGCCGGCGAGCCGGTCACTACCGCCGCGGCGGCGCGCGAGCACGCGCGGCTGGCGCTGCGGATGGCCGACGGCGTGGTGGGCGTCAGCAGGGACGACGAGCGATGAAGGGCGAGTCGCGCGAGCCCGCGCCCGCCGGCGCCCGCGATCCGTCGGCTCCGGCCCCTAGCCTGTTCGGGCCCATGACCGAGAGCACGCTGACGTACGAGACCGCCTGCGCACGGATAGAGGAGATCATCCGCCGCCTCGACTCCGGCGATGCCGGCCTGCGCGAGACGCTCGAGCTCTGCCAGGAGGGCCGCACGCTGGTCGAGTACTGCGCCGGCGAGCTCGAGGCGGTCGGCCGCGGGCTCGAGGAGCTCCGGCTCGACGAGCTCGTCGGGCGGCTCGAGGCCGGCCGCACCGCCGCGTGAGCCGCGCGGGCCATGCCCGGGCGGTCGCCCTGCGCGGCCCTGCCCCGTCGCCGCCCCCCCCGCCCCCCCCCGGGGGCGGCCGGCCGGGGCCTCGAGGAGCCCCGGCTCGACGAGCTCGTCGGGCGGCTCGAGGCCGGCCGCCCCGCCGCGTGAGCCGCGCGGGCCATGCCCGGGCGGTCGCCCGGCGCGGCCCTGCCCCGTCGCCGCGGCCCGCGCCGTCGCCGGGCGGCGGCTCCGCCCGTCGCCGTGCGCCCGCGTCGTCGCCGCCCGGAGCCCGCGCCGGTCAGCCGTTCTCGTCGGCCTTCACCAGGCCGGACCGGAGCGCGAGCAGCGCGATCTCGGCACGGCGGTCGGGCGCCGGCATGTCCGTCAGCCCGAACGACCGGCCGAGGTGATCGAGCTCGGTCGTGACGATCTCATCGGGGATCCCGGTCTCGGCCGCGATCTCCGCGTCGGACGCAGGGGTGATGCCCTCGCCGTCGCCCAGCAGCGGCCGGCAGAGCCCGCGCAGGATGCGCTGCTGCTGCTCGGAGAACTTCGGCGCGACTCCCAGCTCGCCCGGTGCCAGGGTCACGCCGAGCCCGGAGTTGCTCGGATCGCAAAACGCGATCATGGTCTGGCCGATCCGTACGAGGTCGCCGTCCGTGAGCCGCCGCCGCCCGTGGATCCGGAGCCCGTTCACGTACGTCCCGTTCTGCGAGAAGCCGTCGTCGCAGAGTGTCCACTCGCCGGCCTTGTACTCGAGCTCCGCATGCAGCCGCGACACCTCCGGGTCCCACGCGAGCGGCAGATCGGCCTCGTGCCGGCGCCCGACCGTGACCGACCCGGCGCGCTCGTCGAGGGCGATGATCCGCTGCGCGCCGTGGTCGTCACGCAGCACCAGGAAGGGCGAGCCGAGCTTCTCGGCCTCGCGCCGCGCCTCGAGGTCCTCGGGCGTCGCCAGATCGAGTGCAAGCGGAGTGTCCATCAGCGGCCGGAGAGCTCGCTCATCTGCAAGGAAGTCTACGTCGCGCCGACGGTCCTCGCGCGCATGGCGGGCGGCGGCGTTTCCGCGCGCCGCCGCCGGGGCAGCTCACGCTCTGTGCCCCGCCGCCGCGGCCCGAGCAACACGACGTTCGCCCCGCAGACGCTCGCGTGCCGGATCTTCGGCTGCCGCTGGCGCTTCGGCGCCGAGGGACGCGAGCTCAGCTGGTGGTGCGAGCGCGGCTGCCCGTCCGGCGGCAGCAAGCTCTACGAGACCGCCGAGCGCGCGAACGCCATGGCCGCCGCGCTGGACCGCGAGCCGCGCAGCCCGCTCGCCTTCCTCGCCGTGCTCGGCGGGACGCTGCACCGCGAGCCGCGTCAGCGCGACCGGTCGTAGGCGGCGCGACCCGCTCGGGCGTCGTCGCCCGCCCATCGCCTCGGCACGACCCGCTTGGTCGCCGTCGCGCGCCCCACGCCTCAGCGCCATCCGCCGCACGTCGTCAGCCAGCTCACGCACGGACCATCGCGACTTTGAACCACTTCCGCGACGAGGTCGCGAATCGACCGCTCCGACGCCTGCGACCGGAGTAGCTTCAGTTCCCGTGACGATCCGCATCTTCGGCAACCACGACGAGGCCACCGTCCAGCAGCTCGAGAACTGCGTCGCGGCCGAGGAAGGAGCGGCCGGCGTCCTCTGCGCCGACGGCCACCTCGGCTATTCGATGCCGATCGGCGGCGTCGTCGCGTACCGCAACCTCCTCAGCCCGTCGGGAGTGGGCTTCGACATCGCGTGTCTCGGTGCCGGAACCAAGGTGACGACTACCGACGGCTTCACGCTGCCGATCGAGCGGATCGCCGCCGGCGACGGCGTCGCCTGTTGGGACGGCCGATCGGTCCGGCAGGTGCAACCGTGCTACGGCGCGATCCCCCGAGGACGCCGTGACGTCGAACGCGTCACGCTCGCCAACGGCCGCGCGCTCGTCGCGACCGGCGATCACCGGGTCCGGACGAAGCTGGGGTGGAGCCGCGTCGATCGGCTTCGCGTCGGGGACGCCGTCGCGTGCCCGGTGTTCGTCGGAATGCCGTTCGAACCGCCCGGCCGAGACCCGATCCCCGTCGAGCTGCCTGCCGCGCCATCTCGCCGCCGGTTCGTCGACCGCGATGCGCAGCTCCGCGAGCGCGGACTCTGGCCGCTCCAACCATCCGATCCGCGCTTTCCGGCGCTGCTGCGGTTGGTCGCGTATGGCGCCGGCGACGGGCACCTGAGCAACGACGGCAAGCGCCTCACGCTCTACACCACCGTGCTGGAGGATGCCGCGGCGCTCGTGCGCGATTTCGAGCGGCTCGGGTTCACGCCGAGGAGCTGCGCGCGGAGCCGCGCGCCGAGGGGGCGGAGGGAGCACGCCGTGTACGTCGATTCCGTCTCTCTCCACGCGCTCATGCGTGCGCTCGGCCTTCCGGCCGGCGCCAAGGTGGGAGGCTGGTCGCCCGATCCCTTCCGCTGGCTGTTCTCCCTGCCCGCGTGGATGCGTGCCGTGTTCCTCTCCGCGTTTGCGAGCGCGGAAGCGACCACTCCCAGCCTGTCGAACGGATGCATCGCAGCGCCCGCGATGAAGCAGGCGGCGACGACCGATCGGATCACGGATTTCCTCGCGCGCCTACTCGACTCGCTCGGCTTCCGAGCCGGCATCAGCGTCAGCGGGGCCGCTCGCGGAGCGGTGGTCACCCGAGTCGTGCAGGTCCTCGGCGGCGAACGCGAACGGCGGCGCTTCTTCGAAGAGGTCGGGTTCTGCCGCGCAGCCGAGAAGCGTGAGGCAGCGGCCCGCGTCGCAAGCGTCGCGTGTGCGACCGAGGAAGCCCGCCGGCGCCGCATGGAAGCCGCGGACGAGGCCCGCAGGCTGGCCGCCGCTGGACGGCTCACGATCGAAGCCATCCGGGCGCTGGTCGCGGACCGCTTCGGCGTCCCGCGCGCGCTCGCGCCTCACGCCAACTACGGCCGCGGCACGCCTCGCCGCGGCAACCACGTCGCGGTCAGCCCCGATCACAGCGGCGAGATCGCCTGGACCGCTGTGACCGCAATCGAGCCCTATGGCGACGCCGATGTCTTCGACGTGGTCACCGCCGACAGCGCCGAGTCCTTCGTTGCCGCCGGCATGGTCGTCCACAACTGCGGCAACAAGGCCGTGCGGACCGCGCTCACGTACGACGACGTCGCCGGCGACGTGCCGCGGATCATGGACGAGGTGTTCTCGCGGATCTCCTTCGGCGTCGGCCGCAAGGACGGGCGCGCCGCCGACCATCCCGTGATCGGCCAGATTCGCCAGGCCGCGTTCGAGCCGCAACGCGAGCTCGCCGGCCTCGCCGCGGCGCAGCTCGGCACGGTCGGTGCCGGCAACCACTACGTCGACCTGTTCCGCGACGAGGCCGATGACCGGATCTGGGTCGGCGTTCACTTCGGCTCGCGCGGCTTCGGCCACAAGACCGCGTCCGGGTTCCTGGCGCTCGCGGCGGGCGAGCCGTTCGGCGGGCGCGCGTCCGAGGGCGCGATGATGAGCCCGCCCGTCGTGTTCCGCGCCGACTCGGGCGTCGGCGAGTCCTACGCCGAGGCGATGGCGCTCGCCGGGCGCTACGCCTACGCGGGCCGCGACGTCGTCGTCGAGGAGGTGCTCCGGATCCTCGGCACGACGTGCGACCTGGACGTCCACAACCACCACAACTTCGCCTGGACCGAGGAGGTCGACGGCGCGCCCGCGTGGGTCGTGCGCAAGGGCGCGACGCCGGCGTTCCCCGGCCAGCTCGGCTTCGTCGGCGCGACGATGGGTGAGCCGGCGGTGATCCTCGAGGGCGTCGAGTCGGACGCCTCGCGCGCCGCCCTGTACTCGACCGTGCACGGCGCCGGGCGCGCGATGTCGCGCACCAAGGCCGCCGGCAAGATGGGGGCGCGGATGGAGTGCTCGGTCCGCGACTGCGACTTCTGGGTCGCGCGCAAGGACATGACGCCCGGCACGCGCTGCCCGCGCCATCCCGACGCGAAGCTGCGCAAGCGGCGCGGCCGTATCCGCGCGGGCGCGATCGACTTCGCGACCGTCCGCGCCGAGCTGGCTGCCAAGGGGATCGAGCTGCGCGGAGGCGCCGCGGACGAGGCCCCCGGTGCCTACAAGCGGCTCGACGAGGTGCTCGCGCACCATGCCGGCACGGTGCGCGTCCTGCACCGTCTGATCCCGATCGGCGTGGCGATGGCGCCCGCCGAGACGTTCGATCCCTACAAGGACTAGCGACCCGGAGTCAGACGCGCTGCACGAGCGTCCCCGTGCCCAGGCCGCCGCCGCAGCACATCGTCACGAGACCGAGCTCGGAGTCCGAGCGCTCGAGCTCGTGCAGCAGCGTCGTCAGCAGCCGCGCGCCGGTCGACCCGAGCGGGTGGCCGAGCGCCATCGCGCCGCCGTTGACGTTGACGCGGTCCATGTCGGGCTCGAGCTCGCGCTGCCATGCGAGCACGACCGGCGCGAACGCCTCGTTGATCTCGACGAGGTCGATGTCGCCGATCCTCATCCCGTTGCGCTCGAGCAGCTTGCGGGTCGCCGGGATCGGTCCGGTGAGCATCATCACCGGGTCGACGCCAACGGTCGTCTGGTCGACGATCCGCGCGCGCGGCGTCAGGCCGAGCTCGCGCGCCTTGTCGGCCGACATCAGCAGCACCGCGGCCGCGCCGTCCGAGATCTGCGACGCGTTGCCGGCTGTCACCTTGCCGTCCGGCTTGAACGACGGCTTGAGCGCAGCCAGCGCCTCCAGGCTGGTGTCCGGCCGGATGCCCTGGTCGGACACGTACATGTCGCCGTTGACCGCAAACGGGATCGTCTCGCGCTCGAAGCGCCCCTCCTCCGTCGCACGCGCGGCGAGCCGGTGCGAGCGCAGCGCGAGCTCGTCCATCTCCGAGCGCGGGATCTCCCACTTGTCGGCGATCATCTCGGCGGAGATCCCCTGCGGCACGAGGTTGTAGCGCTCGAGCATCGCGGGCGGCCACGGCGAGCCGACGTCGTCGACCCACTTGAACCCGACGCCCATCGGGATGTGCCCCATGTGCTCGACGCCGCCGCCGATCACCACGTCGTGCACGCCGGCGGCGACCAGCGCCGCACCGAAATTGACCGCCTGCTGCGCCGAGCCGCACTGGCGGTCGACGGTCGTCGCGGGCGTCTCGACCGGGAGTCCCTCCTGCAGCCACGCGTTGCGCGTGACGTTGAACATCTG
>Ga0081538_10000946_pt1 | contig 31251 bp, 24 predicted proteins | sample TabmetS5T2R1_FD_71022 | JGI IMG/M metagenome (GOLD analysis project Ga0081538, IMG submission 71022) | Tabebuia heterophylla rhizosphere microbial communities from the University of Puerto Rico - S5T2R1 | ecosystem: Host-associated > Plants > Roots > Rhizosphere ...
GCGAGCGTCGGCGGCACCAAACGCCCCAAAAACGGCGCCGATCGCCGGCGCGCTCGATTGCCCTTCGTTCCGTGAAGCATGGGCTCTCTCCTCGACTCCGCCTTTGGGCCAGCGGGCACAATACGACCGAGTTTGCGCTAATGTCAAGCACTGGGGCCTCGTTCGCGCAGAAACGCTCGATAGACGATCGGCACGGCTGTGAGACTGACCGGGGCGCACTGCTTGTAACCGTGGTGGTCGATCTCGATCGCTTTCGCCAGCCGAGGCGAGGGGGTCATGCCCGGAGTCGACCTGTCAACCGAGCCTCCAGACTCGTGGTCGAACGCTGCTTTGTGATAGATCAGCGCCATGCGGCAGCCTGCCCGGAGTGTGCGGCCGTGAGCGGGGCGCGCGCTTCGCTCTTGCCCGACGAGCGGCGCCGGATGATCGCCGAACGGCTGCGGCAGCACGGCAGCGTCTCGGTGTCGGGGCTCGAGGCCGAGTTCGGCATCTCGCCGATGACCGCGCGCCGCGATCTTCACGAGCTCGAACGCCGCGGCGTGGCTCGCCGCACACACGGCGGCGCGGTGCTGCCGGGCCTCTCAGGCCACGAGGACTCGTTCGCGCAGCGGCTCGGAGTCGCCGTCGACGCGAAGGAGCGCCTCGCCGAAGCGGTGCTCGAGCTGATTGAGCCTGGTGAGGCGGTCTTCGTCGACAGCTCGACGACCGGGTACATCGCTGCCCGGCGCATCGTGCGTGAGAACCTCGAATGCACGCTGCTCACCAACTCCCTGCCGATCATGCAGCTCGCTTGCGAGCTAGATGCGCCGCAGATCGACGTCATCGGGGCAGGCGGCACGCTACGAAAGCTGACGCGATCGTTCGTCGGCCCGCTCGCCGTGCGTGACGTCGAAGCGCACTTCGCCGACCACGTGCTGTTCTCGGTTCGCGGCGTGACGGGCGGGTATCTGACCGATCCCGACCCGCTCGAGTCGGAGGTCAAGCGGGCGATGATCGAACGCGCTCGACAGGTCGTGCTGCTGGTGGACGGTTCGAAGTTCGACCGGCCGGCGCTCACACAGATCGCCCACGTGGACCGGATCGGGCTGATCCTGGCAGCCGAAGTGGATGAGCAGACGATCGCGCCGCTCGTGCGGGCGGGCGTCAACGTGCGTCGCGTCTGAGCTCCGCAACGTCGCGCCTCACGATCTCAGCGCGGGTTTGCTCCGCATGAGCGGGCCTGCGTTTGACTTGAGCGGTTTTGGGCGATTATTGTCTCCAGGGGAGGGAAATGAGCGATTTCGATCACGACGGATCGGAGGCTTCGCTGGTTCCCGCGCGGCGGCGGGAGTTGATCGCTGCGCGCCTGCGCGCCGCCGGCAGCGTGTCGGTTGGTGAGCTCGAGCTGGAGTTCGGCATCTCGCCGATGACTGTGCGCAGGGATCTGGACGCGCTCGAGCGCGATGGACGGGCGCGGCGCACACACGGCGGCGCGGTCTCTCCCGGCCTCGTGGCGCAAGAGGATTCGTTCGAGAGCCGACTGACACAGTCGCAGGCCAGCAAGGAATCGCTTGGCCGGGCGGCACGCGCACTCGTCGAAGACGGCGAAGCGGTGTTCGTCGACAGCTCGACCACCGCATATTTCGCCGCCCAAAGTCTCGTCGTCGCCGGTGTACGGGTCACCTTTCTCACGAACTCCGTGCCAGTTATGGAGCTCGTCTCGCGTGCCGAGTCGCCGCAAGCGGAGCTGATCGGGCTCGCCGGCTCGCTGCGAAAGACGACCCGCTCGTTCGTCGGACCGGCGACGATCGAAGCGATCGAGCGACACTTCGCCGACAAGGCACTCTTCAGCGTGAACGGCGTCGCGCCTGGTGGCATCCTGACGGAGGCGGATCCGCTCGAGGCCGAGGTGAAGCGCCAGATGGTGGCCCGCTCCCAGTGCGCGATCCTGCTCCTCGACGGCTCGAAACTGCAGCGGGCGGGATTGAGCGCGATCGCCGAGATGAAGGTCGTCGCGAAGGTGCTCGTCGCCCACGCGACACCGGCTCAGGTCGAACACCTGGCGGGTGCCGGAGTGGAGATCGAGGAAGTGCGATGACGGTCGCGACGGCCGCCATCGCTGAGCTCCGCGGCGTCGAAAAGTCGTTCGGAGGCGTGCGAGCGCTGCGCGGGGTCGATCTGGCGTTGAGGCCGGGCGAGGTCCACTCGCTGGTGGGTGAGAACGGCGCCGGCAAGAGCACGCTGGTGATGATCCTGGGCGGCGTGCACCGCCCGGATCGCGGCTCCGTCATCGTCGGCGGCGAGGACGTGCATCTGCACGGTCCGCGCGACGCGCGTGCCCGCGGGATCGCCGTGATCCATCAGGAGCCGGCCCTGTTCCCCGATCTCGATGTGGCGGAGAACGTGTTCATGGGCCGCCAGCCGCTCGACCGCTCGCGCGGCATCGACTGGAAGCGTATGTACCGCGGGGTCGGCGAGCTGATGGCCCAGCTCGGCGTCTCGCTCGATCCGCGCGCGCCGGTCCAGGGCCTGTCGGTAGCCGACCAACAGCTCGTCGAGATCGCGAAGGCCCTATCGACGGACGCGCGGATCGTAGTGATGGACGAGCCGACCGCGGCACTGTCCGCGCGGGAAACCGAGCAGCTCTTCCGGATCATCAACGATCTTCGGGAGCGCGGGGTGGCGGTGCTCTTCGTATCGCACCGGCTCGAGGAGGTCTTCGAGCTTTCGGACACGGTGACGGTCCTGCGCGACGGCGGCCATGTGATCACCGCCTCCACGGCCGAGCTGGACACGGCGGCCCTGATCCGCCACATGGTCGGCCGCGAGCTGACGGAGCTCTTTCCGAAGGAGGAGGCCCAGATCGGCGCACCCGTGCTGGAGGTCCGTGGGCTCGCGCGCGAGGGCGTCTTTCGCGATGTCTCGTTCTCGCTCCGCCGCGGCGAGATCCTCGGTCTCGCGGGCCTCGTCGGCGCCGGCCGCACGGAGGTGGCGCGCGCGATCTTCGGCATCGACCCCCTGGACGCGGGGAAGATCGTGCGCGACGGGCAGTCGCTGCGGATCCGTACTCCCCACGAGGCGATGAAGGCCGGCCTCGCCTTCGTGCCCGAGGACCGTCAGCACCAGGGCCTGGTGCTCGAGATGGCGATCGCGGACAACGCGACACTCCCGTTCCTGCGACGGCTGACGCGGTTCGGCCTGGTCAGCCGCAAGCGCGAGCGACGCATCGCCGATGACTACACGCGCCGCCTGCAGGTCAAGGCAGCAGGCCTGGACCAGCCGGCGCGCGCGCTGTCAGGGGGCAACCAGCAGAAGGTCGTCCTGGCGAAGTGGCTCGCCACCGACCCTCAGGTCCTCATTCTCGACGAACCGACACGGGGCATCGACATCGGCACCAAGGCCGAGGTCCACCGGATCATCTCCGGGCTGGCCGCAGGCGGCATGGCGATCCTGCTCATCTCGAGCGAGCTTCCGGAGATTCTTGGCATGGCCGACCGCGTCCTGGTGATGCACGAGGGTCGCATTACTGGCGAGTTCACGCGCGACGAGGCTGACCAGGAGACGATCATGCGCGCCGCGACGGGGCAGGGCGTGGACGATGCCTGACTCGACCGCGACCGCGCCCGAGCCTCTGGATGCGCCGGTTCTCGACCGGCCGCGGCCGCGGACCGCGCGCCTGCTCGATGTTGTGGGCCGGGTCCGCGAGGTCGGCATCGCGCTCGCCCTCGGACTGCTGGTCCTCGTGGTGGCGATCCAGGAACCGCGCTTCGTGCGACCCGGGAACATCGAGGAGATCCTGCTTTCGGTCTCGATTCTCTCGATCGTGGCCGTGGGACAGACGCTGGTCGTGCTGACCCGCAACATCGACCTGTCGGTCGGCTCGATTGTCGGTGTGTCGGCCTTCGTGTGCGCCGACACGATGCGTGGCTCCCCGGATCTGCCGATCCCGCTCATCCTGATTCTCGGGATCCTCATTGGCGCCGGCCTAGGTGTTGTCAACGGGTTCCTTGTCACGGTCGGCCGCGTGCCGGCGATCGTAGTCACGCTCGGCACGCTCTACATCTTCCGCGGCGTCGACTTCGTGATCGCCGAAGGCGATCAGGTCAATGCCGCGGACGTGCCGGACGGCTTCCTTGACCTCGCGACCGCCCGCGTGCTCGGCATCCCTTCCCTGATCCTCTTCGCGGTTGTCATCGTCGCCGTCGCCAGTTACGGCCTGCGGCGCTGGCGGTCGGGCCGCGAGCTCTACGCGATCGGCTCGAACCCCGACGCGGCGCGCCTGGTCGGCGTGCCGTCGGGGCGGCTCGTGTTCGGCGCCTTCGTCATCTGCGGCGCGCTGGCCGGGCTGGCCGGGGTGCTCTGGGCAGCGCGTTTCGGCACCGTCGACGCACGCGCCGGCAGCGGCCTCGAGCTCGCGGTGGTGGCCGCCGTGGTGGTCGGCGGCGTGAACATCTTCGGCGGCTCGGGCACCGCGTATGGCGCGGCGCTCGGGGCGATCCTGCTCGGGACGATCGAGAACGCGCTGAGCATCCTCAAGCTCAACCCGTTCTGGCTGCAGGCGATCCAGGGCGCCGTGATCATCGCCGCCGTCACGGTCGACGCGCTGATCACGCGGCGACTGCAGAGGGCGCTGCGCAAGGCGAGGAGGCGAGCATGAAGCTCCGCTGGTCGGCGCTCCTGCAGTGGGAGACGCTGCTCGTCTTCCTGCTCGTCGCCACGTTCCTGATGGGCTCGTCGATCGCAGAGTCGTTTCTCACCGGCACCAACCTCTCGCTCGCAACGGCGGACCTGATGGAGAAGGGGATCATGGCGCTGGGCCTCACGCTCGTGATCATCGCCGGCGAGATCGACCTGTCGGTGGCGTCAGTGGCCGGCCTGTCGAGCGCCATCCTCGGCTGGCTCGTCGATCGCGGAGCGCCGCTGGGCGCCGCGATCGCAGCGGCCCTGTTGGCGGGGGCGCTGTGCGGGCTGTTCAACGGTCTGCTTGTGGCGCGGGTCGGCCTGCCATCGCTGGTGGTCACACTCGGCACGCTCGCGCTGTTCCGAGGGCTCGCCTTCGTCGTGCTCGGAGACCGGGCGGTCAGCGAGTTCCCTCTCGGCTTCACCGAGTTCGGGTTCAACAACGTGCCCGGAACGCTGATCCCGTGGCCGGCGGTGGTCTTCACCGTCCTGGCGGTGCTCGCGTTCCTCGTCTTGCACCGCTCTTGGATCGGTCGGCAGATCTACGCAATTGGCAACAACGCGGAGGCCGCGCGCTTCTCAGGCGTCGACGTCGATCGGATCAAGATCGGGCTCTTCGTCACCTCGGGCATGCTGGCCGCTCTGGCGGGCGTCGTCTTCACGGCCCGCTTCGCCAGCGCGCGGCCCGACAACCTGCTCGGATTCGAGCTTGACGTCGTGACTGCCGTTCTGCTCGGCGGGGTCAGCATCTTCGGTGGTCGCGGCACGCTCATCGGAGTCGTCCTGGGTCTGTTCCTCATCGGGGCCCTGCGCAACTCCCTCGGGCTGGCCGACGTGGGCGCCGAGGAGCAGTCGATCGTGATCGGGACGCTCCTGATCGTCTCGGTCATGGGAACCAATGCCCTCCGGGGCATGCAGGAGCGGGCGGCGCGACGCCGTCCCGCTGCACCTATTGAAGGAGGTGGGAGAAGTTGACCAAGCGGATCTGGCTGCTCGCCGGGGTGATCCTCGTGCTGGCGCTCGGGCTCGTCGCCTGCGGCGACGACGACGATGAGTCAGCCAACACCGGAGGCGATCAAGCGGCGGAGGACGGCGGCAGCAGCGAGCCGCCGAACATCGCGTTCCTGCCGAAGGCCATCAACAACCCGTACTTCGACGTCGCGGCGGCCGGCGCCGAGCAGGCCGCCAATGATCTCGGCGGCGAGTTCAAGCAGGTGGGCCCGTCAGAGGCGAGCGCGCCTGAGCAGGTGCCGTTCATCAACACGCTCACGCAGCAGGGAGTCGACGCCATCGCGGTGTCGGCGAACGATCCGAACGCGCTCGTGCCCGCGCTGAAGCGGGCGATGGACAGCGGTGTAACGGTCGTGACCTACGACTCGGATGTGGCGCCCGAGGGGCGCCAGCTGTTCATCAACCAGGCAACGGCCGATGCCATTGCCCAGGTGCAGGTCAAGCTCATCTCCGAGCAGATCGGCTCGGCGGGCGGCGAGATCGCCATCCTCTCCGCCGCTTCCACGGCCACGAACCAGAACGCCTGGATCGCGACCATGAAGGAGGAGTTGAAGAAACCCGAATACAGCAAGCTCAAGCTTGTGAAGATCGCCTACGGCGACGACGACGATCAGAAGTCCTTCCAGGAGACGAACGGCCTGCTGCAGGCCTACCCGAACCTCAAGGGCATTATCTCTCCGACCACGGTCGGCATCGCCGCCGCCGCGCGGGCGCTTGCGTCGAAGAACAGCGACGTCAAGCTCACGGGTCTGGGTACGCCGAACCAGATGCGAGAGTTCGTGAAGAACGGGACCGTCGAGTCGTTCGCGCTGTGGGACCCGGGCCAGCTCGGCGAGCTTGCCTACTACGCCGCCGCCGCGCTGGTGGCCGGTGACATCAAGGGCGATCCCGGCGAGACGTTCACGGCCGGCGACCTCGGCGAGTACACGATCGAGGACGACCGAAGCGTCGTGCTCGGACCGCCGACCGAGTTCACGAAGGAGAACATCGACGACTTCGACTTCTAGTGGTCGAGACTCATCCCACCTCCGCCTTGGACCGGCCCGCGCCCTGCGCGCGGGCCGGTGGGGGCCCGTGATGGCGCGCGCCTGCTTCCTGCTGCGAGTACGGCCGGATCGGCTCGACGAGTACCGCGAGCGGCATCGCGAGGTCTGGCCCGAGATGCTCGACGCATTGAGAGGCGCGGGGTGGCGGAACTACTCGCTCTTTCTCGGTGGCGACGGCCTGCTCGTGGGGTACGTCGAGTGTGAGGACTTCGACGCCGCGCTTCAGGCGATGGAGGAGGCGGATGTGAACGCGCGCTGGCAGGCGGAGGTGGCGCCGTTGTTCGACACCGGGCCTCTCGCCGGGTTCAATCGCCTCGAAGAGGTGTTTCACCTTGACTGACTTCGCCGCCGTCGATCTCGGCGCCGAGAGCGGGCGGGTGGTGCTCGGCCGGTTCGACGGCGAGGCGGTCAGCCTCGAGATCGCGCACCGGTTCGCAAACCGGCCGGTCAGGCTCCCCGACGGGTTGCGCTGGAACCTGCTTGGCCTGTTCGCTCAGGTCCTCGACGGTGTGCGCAAGCTCGACCGGCCGCTGGGTGGCGTCGGTGTCGACGCGTGGGGCGTCGACTACGCCCTGCTCGACGCGCATGGGCAAGTGCTTGGGCTGCCGTTCCATTACCGCGACCTGCGCACGCGCGGCATGGTCGCGCGCGCGCACGCGCGTGTAAACAAGGCGAACCTCTATGAGGTCACGGGCATCCAGACGATGCCCATCAACACCATCTTCCAGCTCCTCGCTGACGAGCGTTCCGCCGCGTTCGCCGAGGTGGCGCGGATCGCGCTCATTCCGGATCTGATCTCCCTGTGGTTATCCGGCGAACTGGCGAACGAGGTGACGAGCGCCTCGACCACCGGGCTGCTCGACGCCCGCACAGGGACCTGGGCACGCGAGCTGGTGGCGCGCCTCGGCCTGCCGGCCGCGCCATTCGCCAGCGACCCGGTGAAGCCAGGCACCACACTCGGCCCGGCGCTCGTGCACCATGAGCTTCCCCGGGAGCTGCCGGTGCACGCCGTCGCCAGTCATGACACGGCCTCGGCGTTCGTCGCCGCGCCGCTGAGCAGTCCGCGCGCCGCAGTCCTGTCGTCGGGGACGTGGTCGCTGCTCGGGCTCGAGCTCGCCGCTCCTGTCCTAACCGCCGAGGCGCGTGATTTCAACCTCACCAACGAGCGCGGCGTGGACGGCTCGACCCGGCTCCTCCGTAACGTGATGGGGCTCTGGCTCGTGCAGGAGTGCAGCCGCCGCTGGGGCCTGTCGTACGACGAGCTGCACGAGCTCGCCGCGAAGGCGCCGCCCGACGTCCCGCTGTTCGATCCCGATGACGAGCGCTTCCTGCCGCCCGGCGACATGCCCGCCCGGATCACAGCCGCGTGCGCCGAGCTCGAGCAACCGCCGCCCGTCGCCCCGGGCGAGGTCGTCCGGTCCGCGCTGACCTCGCTTGCCTGCAAGTACCGACTCGTTGTCGACCAGCTCGAGCGCGTCACCCGACGGGAAATCGAGTTCCTGCACGTGATCGGGGGAGGTGCGCGCAACGACCTGCTGTGCGGCCTTGCGGCAGACCTGCTAGGCCGACCTGTGCTCGCCGGGCCGGTTGAGGCGACAGCGCTAGGCAACGTGCTCGTTCAGGCCCGCGCCGTCGGTGAGCTCGGATCGCTGGCGGACATGCGCGCAGCCGCGGCCGCCTCCGCCGACCCGAGGCTGTTCGAGCCCGCGCCCGACCGTGCCGCAGCCGACGCCACCTACGAACGCTTCCTCGCCCTCACGGGCCTCGCACACGAAGTCAAGGAGAGCCTCGCGTGACCGACTCCGAAGCCATCGGGCGGGCCCTCGGCGCCCTCGAGATCGAGACGCCGTCATGGGGCTACGGCGACGCGGGCACGCGATTTGCGACGTTCCGGGAAGCCGGCCGGCCACGCGACGCCTTCGAGCGCATCGACGACGCCGCCGAGGTGCACCGGTTGACCGGCACGGCGCCTGCGGTGGCGCTGCATTTTCCCTGGGACCGCGTGGACGATGTGACCGCGCTGCGCGCGCACGCGGAGGCCCGCGGGCTGCGAATCGGCGCCGTCAACCCGAACCTGTTCCAGGACCCCGACTACAAGCTTGGCTCGGTGGCGCACCCCGACGCGGCCGTGCGCCGCAAGGCGACCGATCACCTGCTCGAGTGCGTGGAGTTCGCGCGCCTCCTGGGCTCGACCGCCCAGTCGCTCTGGTTCGCCGACGGGACGAACTACGCCGGACAGGACGACATGAGCCAGCGACGGCGACGGATGCTGGCCTGCCTGGAGGAGGTCTACGCGGCCCTTCCGCCCGATCAGGAGCTGCTGATCGAGTACAAGCCGTTCGAGCCGGCGTTCTACGCCGCCGACCTCGCGGATTGGGGCTCCGTGATGCTGGTCTGTCAGAAGCTCGGCGAGCGCGCGCTGGTCCTGATCGACCTCGGCCACCACGCCCAAGGCACGAACGTCGAGCAGATCGTTGCCATCCTGCGTGCTGATGGGCGGCTGGGCGGCTTTCACTTCAACAATCGCAAGTACGCCGACGACGACCTCATCGTCGGGTCGGTCAACCCCTTCGAGCTCTTCCTGATCTTCTGCGAGCTGGGCGACGAGCTCCCGCGCCTGACCATCGACCAGTCGCACAACGTCGAGGCCAAGGTCGAGGCGATGGTGCTGAGCGTGGTCAACCTTCAGGAGGCGTGCGCAAAGGCGGCGCTCGTCGACCGAGACGCGCTCGCCGCCGCGCAGCGGGCGGGGGATGTGCTCGGGGCCCACGAGGTGCTGCTCGACGCCTTCCGCACCGATGTTCGCCCGCTTTGTGCCCAGCTGAGGGCCCGGCTCGGCGCCGCCGAGGACCCGGTTGCCGAGCTGCGCGCCTCCGGTTACGCCGAGCGCATGGCCGCGGAGCGAGGCACCACCGTCTCGCTGGCCGGAGGCTGGGGCACGTGACCACGCTGGCGCAGATGATCGCGCCGGTCGAGGATCGCTGGCCGGCCGGGTCGGAGGTTCCGCGTGACGCACTCGGCCAGGTCCTGCTTGCCTCACATCTGCTCGGCGCCGACCGAGCGGTCGCGAATTTCGGCGGGGGTAACACATCGGCCAAGGGCCGCGCCGTCGACCACGTGGGGCGGGAGGTCGACGTGATGTGGGTGAAGGGTTCCGGCAGCGACCTCGCGACAATGGAGGCGCGCGACTTCACGCCCGTGCGGCTGGACGAGATGCTCGCGATCCTCGACCGCGACGAGATGAGCGACGAGGACATGGTCGCCCACCTGGCGCGCTGCCAAGTCGACCCGGCGGCGCCGCGGTCGTCGATCGAGACGCTGCTGCACGCCTTCGTGCCGGCCCCGCACGTGCACCACACGCACCCCGACGGCATCAATGTGCTCGCCGGCACCCGTGACGGTGAGCGGCTGGTCGCCGACTGCTTCGGCGACGAGGCGGCGTGGATTCCGTACATCCGCCCCGGTTTCACGCTGGCCAAGCAGGTCGGCTCGACGGTTCGGGAGAACCCTGACCTCAAGCTCGTGGTGCTCGCTAAGCACGGGCTCGTGGTGTGGGGCGATACCGCTGAGGAGGCGTATCGGCGCACGATCGAGGTCATCAACCGGGCCGTCGAGTTCGTGAATGCGCGGACCGCCGGCGAGCAGCGCTTCGACGGTTCCAGCGCCGACCTTCTGGCCGAGGACCGGCGCCGCGAGCTCCTCCGTGCGGTCCTTCCGGCGCTGCGGGGGGCCGTCTCGAGCGAGCGCTCCAAGGTGCTCGTCCTCGACACCTCGCCGCGGGCGCTCGAATTCGTCTCCTCGCGAGCGGCGCCGGAGCTGACCGGCGTGGGTGCCGCCTGCCCCGACCACCTCGTGCACACGAAGCGCATGCCGCTCTGGGTGCCGTTCGACCCGGCGCGCGAGGACGCGGCCACGCTGTCCGAGCGGATCCGCGAGCGCGCTGGCGCCTTCCGCGCGGCCTACAGGACGTACGTCGAGCGAAACGGCGACGCGAGCACGGTTGCCGCCGATCCCGATGCCCGTGTCGTGCTCATCCAGCATCTGGGGCTCGTCGGCGCGGCTCCCACCACACGGGGCGCGCGCCTCTCGCGCGACCTCTATCACCGCGCAATCGAGGTCATGTCAGGGGCGCACGCGCTCGGCGGCTTCACCTCGCTGGACGAAGGCGAGAGCTTCGCAATCGAGTATTGGCCGCTCGAGCTGTACAAGCTGTCGCTTGCTCCGGTGCCCGGGGAGCTCCAGGGCAAGGTCGCACTGATCACCGGTGCCGGCGGCGGCATCGGCAGCGCAGTCGTCGACACGCTCGCCCGCGCCGGCGCTTGCGTGGTCGCCGTTGACCTCGACGTAGGCGGCGCTGCCGAGGCGGTCGAGGTCGCACTGATCACCGGTGCCGGCGGCGGCATCGGCAGCGCAGTCGTCGACACGCTCGCCCGCGCCGGCGCTTGCGTGGTCGCCGTTGACCTCGACGTAGGCGGCGCTGCCGAGGCGGTCGACAACCTGGGTGAGCGCGGCTGTGCCGTGCGCGGCGACGTGACCTCCGAGCCCGACGTGCGTGGCGCCTTCGACATCGCGATCGACTCCTTCGGCGGCGTGGACATCGTCGTGTCCAACGCCGGCGTCGCGTCGAGCGCGGCGATCGAGGAGACGACGCTTGCTGAGTGGGAGCGCAATCACTCGATCCTCGGCACCGGCTACTTCCTCGTTGCCCGCGAGGCCTTCAAGGTCCTGCGCGAGCAAAGCGTCGGCGGCTCGATCGTATTCGTGGCCTCCAAGAACGCACTCGTAGCCGGCAAGAACGCCGCCGCGTACTCGTCGGCCAAAGCGGCGGAGCTGCACCTCGCGCGCTGCCTGGCCGAGGAGGGCGGGCCCTCAGGCATTCGGGTCAACACTGTGAATCCCGATGCGGTCCTCCAGGGCTCGCGGATCTGGGACTCCTCGTGGCGCGAGGAGCGGGCCGCGGCATACGGGATCGAGCCGGACGAGCTCGAGGCGTACTACCGGAAGCGCACCACCCTCAGCGTGAACATCGCGCCTGAAGACGTCGCCGAGGCGGTGCTGCACTTCGCATCGCAACGGCGGTCCGGGAAGAGCACTGGCAACGTGCTGAACGTCGACGGCGGCGTGCCCGCCGCATATCCCCGTTAGTGCGGGCCGCGCTCTTCGTCACATGCTTCAACGACACCCTGTTCCCGGCGACCGGGCGCGCAGTGGTGGAGCTGCTGGAGCGGCTCGGCTGTGAGGTGGCGTTCCCCGAGGCTCAGACCTGCTGCGGACAGATGCACGGCAACACCGGCTACGCGGATCTTGGCGGGACGTTGCTCGAGCGCTGGGAGCTCGTGTTCGCGGGCGAGGAGGTCGTCGTGTCGCCGTCGGCATCCTGCGTGGTCTATGTGCGCGAGCACGTGCCATCCGCGCACGGGCGCCTGTTCGAGCTGACCGAGTTCCTCGTGGATCGGCTCGGAGTCACGGACGTCGGCGCGTCGTTCCCGCATCGGGTGACGCTCCATCCGACATGCCACTCGCTGCGGCCGCTACGGATAGGCGACCGGCCGCGGCGGCTGCTCTCCGAGGTGCGTGGCCTCGATCTGGTCGAGCTGCACGACGCAGAGGAGTGCTGCGGGTTCGGCGGGACCTTCGCGGCCAAGAACGCGGACACGTCGATGGCGATGCTGTCCGACAAGCTGCGGCGGCTGCTCGATACTCGCGCCGAGGTGTGCACAGCTGCCGACAACTCGTGTCTCATGCACATCGGCGGCGCGCTGCGGCGGCAGCGGTCGGGGATGCGGACGATTCACCTGGCGGAGATTCTGGCGGCGCAGGAATGAAGGGGTTCCCGGCGGCTGCCCGCGTGGCGCTGCAGGACGCGCAGCTGCGACGTAACGTCGGCAAGGCGGTCACCACGATCCGAGCCAAGCGCGCGGAGGCGGTGGACGAGCTGCCGGACTGGGAGGCGCTACGGGACGCGGGTGCGGCGATCAAGGCGCGGGCAATGGCGACACTGCCCGAGCAGCTCGACCGGCTCGAGGCATCCGTCGTCTCAAGGGGCGGGGTGGTGCACTGGGCTCGCGACGGGGCCGAGGCGAACGCGATCGTTGCTCAGGTGGCGCGGTCGCATGGGACGCGCGAGGTCATCAAGGTCAAGTCGCTGACAACCGACGAGATCAGGCTGAACGAGGCGCTTGCGGCGGAGGGGATCTCGGCGGTCGAGACCGATCTGGCGGAGCTGATCATCCAGCTCGCCGGCGATCGGCAGTCGCACATCCTCGTGCCGGCGATTCACATGGGTCGCGGCGAGATTCGGCGGCTGTTCGAGCGCACGATCGCCGACGGCGAGCTGTCGAACGAAGCGGGCGCGCTGACCGAGGCGGCGCGACGCCACCTGCGAGAGAAGTTCCTTTCGGTGCCGGTCGCGGTGTCGGGTGCGAACTTCGGTGTCGCCGAGACGGGGACCGTGGTGGTGGTCGAGTCCGAGGGCAACGGGCGGATGTGCACGACGTTGCCGCGGGCGCTGGTGACCGTGATGGGGATCGAGAAGGTGCTGCCGGCGTGGCGGGACCTCGAGGTCATGCTGCAGCTCCTGCCACGCTCATCGACCGCGGAACGGATGAATCCGTACACGTCGCTGTGGACAGGGGTTCATCGCGGTGACGGACCGGAGGAGTTCCATCTGGTCCTGCTCGACGGTGGCCGCAGCGACGTCCTCGCCGACGAGGTGGGCCGCCAGACGCTGCATTGCATCCGCTGCTCGGCGTGCCTGAACGTCTGCCCGGTCTACTCGCGGGTAGGCGGCCAGGCCTACGAGTCCGTCTACCCGGGGCCGATCGGCGCCGTCCTGTCACCGCAGCTGTTCGGGGTGGATGAGCACCCGACCCTGCCGTGGGCGTCATCACTGTGCGGGGCCTGCTACGACGTCTGCCCGGTCAAGATCGACATTCCTTCGGTGCTGGTGCACCTGCGCGGGCGCGTGGTCCGAGAGCAGAAGTCCAGGTTGTCGCCGGAGGCACTTGCCATGCGCGCGCTTGCCGCCGCGTTCGGCTCGCGCAAGCGATACGAGCGAGCCCAGACGCTCGCGCGCCTCGGCCGCGGCCCGATTGCCAAGGCTGCCCTTCCCGCCTGGACGGCAATGCGCGATCTGCCCGAGCCCCCGTCTCAATCCTTTAGAGAGTGGTGGAGAGCTCGCTCGTGACCGCCCGCGACGAAGTCCTCGACCGCATTCGCGGCGCACTCGGCCCGACGCCGGCGATCCCCGACGTGCCGCGCGCGTATCGCGGCGCCGGCGCGAGTGACGCAGAGGGAGTCGTCGAGCTGTTCTGTGAGCGCCTCACGGAGTACCAGGCGACCGTCACGCGACTGGCCTGGGCCGACCTCGGGGTGACCGTCGCGCGGCTTGCCGAGGAGCGCGGCGCGCGGCGGATCGCGGTTCCGCCACGCGGACCCGATGTCCCGCCCGGTCTGGAGATGATCGTGGACGACCCACCGCTGTCGCCGCGGGCACTCGACCAGGTCGACGGCGTACTCACCGGCTGCGCGCTCGCCATCGCCGAGACCGGCACGATCGTGCTCGACGGCGGCGCGCGCTCCGGCCGACGTGCGCTCACGCTCCTGCCCGACTGGCACGTGTGCGTGGTCGACGAGAGCTCGGTGGTTGCCGGCGTCCCCGACGCGATCGCGGCGCTCGCGCCGGCGGCCACCGAAGGCCGACCGATCACCTTGGTGTCCGGCCCGTCCGCCACATCCGATATCGAGCTGGAGCGAGTCGAGGGCGTCCACGGCCCCCGCACGCTGGATGTGCTTGTCCTTGCGGCGCCAGGGTGAGCGGTCAATGGTCGTTTAACGGTCGATCTCGCGCAAATCGCCGCGAAAATGTTTAGATTCGCTCGTATCGGCACATAATCTGCCCGACGTTTCGGTCGATACGAGTGCCGGTGGTCACGGGGATCTTCGGTAGGCCCCCGGCCAGGAGGAGAGAGATGGTGTCTGGGGGAATCCGCCCTGCCGGTCCTGAGGGCGAAGCGAACGCGAAGCAGTCAACTCGAGTCGATTGGAAACGGCGAGGGCAGCTGCTCGGAGTCGCGGTCTGGATCGCGGTCGGACTTGCGACGCTTGTTGCGGGCACTGCCTCGGCACAGGGTCCGATCCAACTGTCGAGCAGCCCGATCGTCGAGAACCCGGCGTGGAAGGGCTACGTCATCGGAGATGGCGCGCCCGACGCGCGCCCCGTTCGCATCGCGTCGACGTCCGGGAGCGTCACGGGCGCGGAGGGCCTGGTCGATCCCTCGAAGGGGCCTGCGACGATCAGCTGGGACGGGAACGGACTCGCGCCCCTGATCCTGCTCGACTATGGCCGCGAGGTTGGCGGTCTGCCGTTCTTCGACATTGGAGCCGTTGCTCCGGGCTCGGGAGCGACGTCCGTGACACTGCGTGCGGGCTACAGCGAGACGCGCGAGTTCATGTGGACTCACGGCAACACCACGTTGTCGGTTCCGGCGGTGGCCGGGGACGTCAACATCAAGGTCGGAAGCGTGGCGAACTTCGTCGTGGGCGGCACGCTCAAGGTAGACGAGGAGACGGCCACGATCGCGGCGGTCGGCACGCAATCGCGCAACACGACACTCTTCTCACCGGCATCGGCGGGCGATACGAACGTGAAGGTGGCGTCCACGACCGGGATCGCCGTCGGGGACATCATGCGCATCGACACCGGTGGAACCACCGAGTCCGTGACGGTCACGAACGTCGGCACACAGGGACGCAACACAGCGCTCGCCGCACCGGCGGCCGCCGGCGCGACGAACATCAAGGTCGGCAGCGTCACCGGCATGCAGGCCGGCGACACGATTCACATCGACACCGGGGCCGCACGCGAGACGCGAACGATTGCCAGCGTCGGGACGTCCGGCGCGGGGGGTACGGGGGTCACCCTCACGAGCGCTCTCGACGCGGCGCACGCCGCCGGCGTGGCGGTGCAGGATCTCGGCACCGGCATCTCGTTCTCGCCGGCCTTGACCTCCGGCCACGACGCCGGAGCGGGCATCCTCGCGCTCGGCACGGGCATCACGCTCGCCGCGCCGCTCACCGAGGCGCACGCGGCCGGCGCGCCCGTGCGGGGCATCACCGGCAACCTGACGGGTGACCGGAACGGCTTCAACGGCGTCGGCGTCGCGCCGACTCGCGCCGAGAACTTCGCCCTCACGGGCCCCGGCACCGTCGGCAACGCGCCGAACGCAATCCAGGGAGGCGAGCGGTTCCAGGCCATCACGCTCACCACGCCCGGCACCGTGGAGTTGACGTCCGTCGGCATTCACTTCAGGCACCCGAACTACTCGCCAGCCGACTACGACGGTTACTTCCTCTCGAGCAACGACACCCTGAACCGGATCTGGTACCAGGGCGCGTACGCGAACGACACCAACATGGTGCCGATCGGCGCCCTGCCGAACCAGACGATCCCCGTGGTGCTGGACGGCGCCAAGCGCGACCGGCGCCCGTGGGCGGGCGACCTCGACCTACAGGGGCGGACCGCGTTCGACAGCATCGGCTTCGGGCCCAAGGGGTCCGACTTCATCAAGGGAAGCCTGCATGCGTTCGGCGGCACCCAGGCCGCGAACGGCTCGATCTTCGGGCACATCCAGAACTACACGGTGTGGCCGCCGACCGGCGGGTTCTACTCGACGAGCTACTCGATGTACCACGTCCTCAGCGTGGCGTCCTACTACCTGTACTCCGGCGACCTCGACTTCGCCCAGGCGCAGTACCAGATCATCAAGAACCAGCTCGCCTACAACCGGTCGCTGGTCGACCCCGAACTCGGCCTCCTGATCACCGGGGCCGGCGGCGAGGGTCGTGACTGGGACTTCTACGACGGAGGCAAGCCCGGCGCCGTGACCGCGTACAACGCGATCTACTACAAGGCGCTGACCGACGCGGCGTACCTGGCGCGCGAGCTCGCTGAGCGCCGGCCGGGCGATCCCGCCGTCGACACCTGGGAAGCGGACGCCGAGACGTGGTCGGATCAGGCGGCGGAGCTCAAGGAGAGGATCAACGCGACGCTGTTCGATCCCGAGCGCGGCGTGTACAAGCTCGCGGACCGCGACAACCAGAACCACGCGGGGACCGCGGTACCGCAAGACGGGAACTCCGAGGCCATCATGTTCGGGATCGCTTCCGAGAGCAGCCACGACGGGATCCTCAGCTACCTGCGGGACAACCTCTGGGGCGAGCACGGGCCGCAACCGTTCTCACCGGAAGCGAACTACTCGACGGTCATCAGCCCGTTCGTGACCGGTAAGGAGGTGGACGCCCGGTTCATGGCGGGCGACACCGACGGCGCCCTCGACCTGATCCACCTGATGTGGGACCAGATGACGGACGAGAGCGGGCCGTACTACACCGGCACGGTGTGGGAGAAGCTCAACCAGAACGGGACCAACGTCGACGCGAACGCCAGCCTGTCGCACGGTTGGGCGAGCGGTCCGGTCTCGAGCCTGAGCGGCTTCCTGCTAGGGGCGCGACCGGTGACCGCCGCCTACGAGAACTGGATCATCGAGCCACAGCCGGGCGGCGACGTGAGGTGGGCGCAGGGGCGCATCCCGACACCGTCCGGCCCGCTCGTCTCGCGCTGGCGCCGCGGAGACCGCGACACCTCGTTCACCCTTACGATGGCCGCCCCCGAGGGGACGTCCGGCACCGTGGCGATTCCCTTGCGCGGACGCGCACGGGCGATCGCGATGGATGGCCGCATCGTTTGGCCGAGCGTCGGTGACGCATCCGGAGTCATGGCTGAGGAGCGTGACGGCGCCGTCTACTTCAGCGGCATCACCGGCTCGCACACCTTCGCGTGGGGGGCGCGGTAAGTCCGTAACAACGGGGTTGACCGTCGCATGTTCGCGGCGACAGGCGCGCCTGCGCGGCCGAAGTCCTGTGCCATCCGATCGGGCGACGAACGCCTAGACGAGACGAAGGAGCAACTCGACGACGGAATGGCTGGGCAGGGTCCACCACGGGTCCACGAGCGCGAAAACCTCCGGCGCGACCGGGCCAACCGACCCGAGCTTGAGTCTGCCGTTTTCCAGGGATTTCTTTGGCCCGCGTGCGCACCTGGGCCCGCCCTTCTTATGGCGGGGCACGACTCATAATCGTGAGGCCGGTGGTTCGAATCCACCCGGAGCTATCGCAGTTCCGCGCCAGCACTCCTCGAGGCAGTTAGAGGCGCTCGACGCAGCCGTTGAGTTGGACCGGCCGGCCCCGAGTGATGAACTGCCCTTCCCAACCAACATCCCGCGCGCGGTGCCAGCCGCCGTCCGCGAGCTCGCCGAGACCGTGCGAACGCTCGACCGCTACTTCGAGCATCGCGAAGAGGAGCCGCCGTGAGCGAGCACGCGCTGCGCGCCGCCGCGCGCGCGCGACCCTGGTGCTCGAGGAGACGGCAAACCTCCCCGTGAGCGTCATAGTCGGCCAGGTACGAGCTGCCGCGGTCGACCTGCTCCGAAGCTGGGGCCTGGAGCGCGACGACGCAGAGTCCATGGTCCGCGACGCCGCGGCGTCGCTGGCCGCCGACGACCAAGCGGATAGGCCCGCTCACGCCGTGATCGAGCGGTGCACCGCGTCGAGCAGAAACTCGGAGCGCGGATCGACGTCGTGGTCGTCACGGAGCTGGTTCATGGCGTAGGAAAAGCCGATGCCGAACTCAGGCCAGCCGCCGTGGCAGGACCCACCTGCTCCTCCATGTCCGAAAGCACCCGGCACGGGTCCGAGATGCATGCGCTCCGTCTGCAGCTCGAAGCCGACGCCGAAGTGCTGGTCCGCGCCATGGGCCGGGTCAGGCCCCCGCGAGATCGTCGTGCGGCCCAGTTCCATGCTGGCGGGGGTGAGCAGTCGATCGAGGCTCGCGTACAGCCGTGCCATGGACCGGGCGGTGGTGATCGCACCGGCGCCTGGTATCCCGGCGGCGTGGTAGGTGCGGCTGTTCCAAGGGAAGCTGGCCCGGCCGAAGGTCATCGGATTTCCCCAGATGGAACGGAGGAGCGGATCAGCGGCAAGTACCTCCTCACGGTTCTTCGGCGCCGTCGGCCAGTTGCCGGCCAGCTCCGTCGCAGAGACTCGCTGTTCGACTTGCTCGGGCAGGCCGATCCACAACTCCAGGTCAAGCGGCCCCGCAATCTCCTCCGCGATGAACAGGCCGATCTCGCGGCCGTCGATGCGACGCACGAGCTCGCCGCACAACCACCCGTAGTTGAACGCGTGGTAGCAGAGCGCGGCGCGCGGGTCGTCGCTCTGTTGCTGGGACTCCAGCCGCCTGACGACGGAGCGCCGGTCTGCGAACTCCTCGATCGTCAGCGGCTCGTCGATGCCCGGGAGGCGTGCCGTGTGGCTCACGACGTCGCGAACGAGGATCTCTGGCTTCCCGAACGCCGGCCAGTGCCGGGCGACCGGCGCATCGAGATCCAGCAGCCCCCGCTCGTGCAGCATCAGAACGCACACCGCAACCACGCCCTTCGCCCCCGAGAAGACCAGCTGCAACGTGTCCTCGCTCCAGCGTCGGCCCGACTCGCGATCCGCCAGGCCTCCCCACAGATCGACGAGAAGCTGGTCTCCGCGGGCCACCGCGAACGCTGCTCCGAGCTCGCCCCGCTGCGTGAAGTTGCGCTCGAACTCCGCTGCGACGGCCTCGAAGCCCGCGACGACAAATCCGCCGATTGGCGTCGAGGTCATGCCCGCGACGGCGGGCTCCCACTGTCCAGGCGAGCCCGCCGCTGCAGCTCGTACATGTCGGCGCCGCTGCGCACGTATCGCGTGGCCGACTCGAGATCGGGCTCGTGGTCCCAGGAAGTCCGCCGGCCGGTCGCGAGCGCCTGCGCCACGAGGCGGCGCTCGCGCTGACTCTCCAGGACCCGCTGCTCGAGGGCTTCCACGTCCCAGCGCGCCGCCACCGTGTCGCGAAGGGAGCGGCGGAGGTCCGCGTTCGAGGAGTGCTCGGCCAGGTTGACGAGCTCATGCGGGTCACGGTCGAGGTCGTAGAGCTGGTCGGGGTCGGCTCCGCACGACACGAACTTGTGCGGTCCGCGCCGGACCATGAACGCAGGAGCGCTCACCCCCTCCGCGAGGTACTCGGCAACCACGGCGTCCGGCCGAGCGGCTGCGCCACCGTCCAGGTGCGCGGTGAGGCTCGCCCCGTCCAACTCCGCCGCGAGCTCCTCGGCGTGCGGGACCGCGGCGAGCTGGAGCAGCGTCGGCGCGAGGTCGAGCAGCGACACCGGCGCGGTCACCCGGCCCGGTCGGACCCGGCGCGGCGCACACACGAGGAGCGGCACCCGCGCCGAGGACTCGAAGAAGGACATCTTGTACCAGAGGCCCCGCTCGCCCAGCATCTCGCCGTGGTCCGTGGTGAAGACGACGATCGTCTCGCCGTCTAGCCGCGCGTCGCGCAGGGAGGAGAGCACCTCGCCGATCCGCTCGTCGACGTAGCTGATGGCGGCGAAGTAGGCGTGCCGCGCAGTCCGGATCTGCTCCGCCGAGAGCTGGGCCTCGTCGACGCCGAGCATCTCCCGCAATCGGAGGCTGTGGGGGTCGGCGTCCGAGTCCGGAATCAGAGGAACGCTCGGCGGGGGGACATCATCGGGGTCATAGTGCGCCCAGTAACGCCCAGGGATCTCCCAGGGATCGTGCGGATTGGTGAACGAGACGACGAGGAAGAAAGGATCACGGCTGGTGGCGCGCGCCGCGTCGAAGATCGCGCGCCGCGCCTGGAACGTCACCTCGTCGTCGTAGTCGAGCTGCATGCTCGCCTCGCATACGCCCGGGCGCAGGACGCTCTCCATCGTGTGATACCAGGGCAGGCGCTCGCCGAGCGGGCGACGCCAGTCCGGGGTCCAGATCAGGTCAGCCGGGTAGATGTCGGTGGTCAGGCGTTCCTCGAAACCATGTAGCTGGTCGGGACCGACGAAGTGCATCTTGCCGGTCAGGCGGGTGGCGTAGCCATGTGAGCGCAGGTGATGGGCGATTGTTGGCGACGACGCGGGCAGCTCCCCCGCGTTGTCGTATGCCCCGACGCGCGACGGCAGCTTGCCGGTGAGCAACCCCGCCCGCGACGGCAAGCAGAGCGGGGAGGGACAGTAGGCGCTCTCGAACACGACGCCGTCGCGCGCGAGCCCGGTGAGGTTCGGCGCCTGGACGACCCGATGGCCGTACGCCGGCAACCAGCACGCGGCCAGCTGATCGACCATGATGAGCAACAGGTTCGGCGGGCGGCCGCTCACTCGGGGCGCAGACTACGGGGACGGCGTCGTCACATGTCCGAGGGCGACCTCGATGCTCGGTGTGTTCGCCAGCAGCTTGCGCGTGTAGTCCGCGCTGGGACTCGTGAAGATCTGCTCACAGGGTCCATATTCGACGACGTGCCCGCCCGTGACCACCGCCACCCGGTCGGCAATCGTGCGGATGAGCGCGAGATCGTGCGTGATGAACAAGAGGCTGAGCCCCATCTCCTTGCGCAGCCGCCCGAGCAGGTCGATGATGGCCGCCTGCACGGAGACGTCGAGGGCGGAGGTGACCTCGTCGCAAACGAGGACGTGCGGCTCGGCTGCCAGCGCGCGTGCGATGGCCACGCGCTGGCGCTCACCACCGGAGAGCTGGTCGGGGAAGCGGTCGGCAGCGGACGACGACAGCGCCACGCGCTCGAGGCACTCCGCGACCTTCGAGCCGATCTCACGCCCCCCGCCCCGGCCGAAGAGCTTGAGCCTGCGCGCGATCGTCTGCCCGATCGTGGTGCGCGGGTTGAGTGACGCGTAGGGGTTCTGGAAGACGTACTGAATCTCCCGGCGCTCCTCGCCCGAGCGCTCGCGCGCCGAATGCTCGAGCGCCGTGCCGCGGAGGCTGACCTCGCCGGTCCAGTTCTTGTGCAGACCGGCTACGCAGCGCGCCGTTGTCGTCTTGCCGCTGCCGGACTCGCCGACCAGCGCCACGCACTCGTTGTGGTGGATGTCGATGTTGATGTCGAACAGGATCTGGCTATCGCCGTACTGCGCGTCCAGGTTCCGGATCGCGAGCACGACGTCCTCGCCGACCCTGGGCTTGCCGATCTGTCCGGCGCCCTCAGGGGGGGCCTCGTGCACCGCGTCGGCCACGTGGTAGCAGCGCACCTTGTGGCCCTCGCCGAGATCGGTGACCGGCGGGAACTCGGCGCGGCAGTCGTCGCGCGCGAACTGGCAGCGCGGATGGAAGTAGCAGCCCTGGGGCCGGCTGCCGGGGAGCGCGGCGTGACCCGGAATGCCGACTACCGTCCGCTTGCCGGCGATGTCGGGCACCGCGCGCAGCAGCCTGCGCGTGTAGGGATGGCGCGGATCGCTGAAGAGCTGGTCGCGCGTGCCGCTCTCCACGATCCGACCGCCGTACATGACCGCTACGCGGTCCGCGAGCTCCGCTACCACCGCCAAGTCGTGGCTGACGTACAGCGCGGCCACCTGATGGCTTTGGCAGAGGTCGCGCACGGTCTCCAGCACGCGTGCCTGCGTCGTCACGTCCAAGCCGGTGGTCGGCTCGTCGCACACGATCACGTGCGGCCGGTTGGCGAACGCCATCGCGATCGCCACCCGCTGCTGTTGGCCGCCCGAGAGCTGGTGCGGGTACTTCTTGAGGAACTCGTCGTCGTTCGGGAGGGCAACCTCCTCGAGCGACTCACGCACGCGCGCCATGACCCGCTCCTGGCCGCCGTCGGCTGCGTGCGCCTCGAGGATCTCCTCCAGCTGCGTGGAGATCCTCAGCGCCGGGTTCAGCGAGGTGCCCGGGTCCTGGGGAATGTAGGAGACGACGCCGCCGCGCAGGCGGCGCAGCTCACGCTCGCCCAGCGCGCTCAGGTCGCGGCCGTCGATGCGGATAATCCCGCCGACGACCTCCCCTCCGCGTCGGACGTGTCCCAGCAGCGCCATCCCGACAGTGGTCTTGCCGGAGCCCGACTCGCCGACGAGCCCGAGCACTTCTCCCGGCCGGACCTCGACGCTGATCTCGTCGACGACGTCGACACCGGAGCCCGTGAGCGCGATGCGCAGGTCGATGACGTCGACGGACGGCTGGCCCGCGGTCTCGGTGGCGCTCATCACTCGTTGCTCCTTTCGAGGCCGATGGCGGCGCGAGCGATGCCGTCGGTGATCAGGTTCGTGCCAACGGTCAGGACGGCTATCGCGAGCACGGGGAGCAGCACGCCCCACGGCATCACGGTGATCGACAGCCGGTTCTCGTTGATCATCAGGCCCCAGTCGGCAGTGGGCGGCTGGAGGCCGAAGCCGAGGAAGCTGATCGCCGCAATCAGCCCGATCGAGAAGGTCATCCGCAGCCCGAGCTCGACGAGCAGCGGGCTGGTCACGTTCGGCAACAGTCCCCCCATGATGATCCGCGAGCGCTTCTCGCCGGCGACCTCCTCGGCCTTGATGAAGTCACGTTCGACGATCTGCTGGGCGGCGCCGCGCATGACGCGCGCGACGCGGGGCGCGTGCGTGATCCCGACGGTCAGCACGATCAGCCACAGCTTGGGGCCGATGGCCGAGACCGCGAGCAGCACGAAGATGATCTGCGGGAATGCGAGCACTACGTCGTTGAGCCGCATGAGCACGTCGTCGAGCCAGTTGCGCGAGTAGGCGGCCACAAGTCCCACCGCGGTGCCTATGACGACGCCGATCAGCGTGGCTGCGGCGGACATCCACAGCACGGAGAGGCCGCCGTAGAGGAAGCGGCTGAACACGTCGCGTCCGAGCGCGTCTGCACCGAAGATTGCGTCGCTCGTCGGCCCGTGGTTCGGCGCCGCGATGAACTCGGTCTCGGAGTGGGGCGCGAACAGCGGTCCAAACACAGCTATCAGCACGATGAGGCCGACCATCGCCAGGCCGATGCGGGTGCGGGTCAGCCGCGAGGCGTTGCGCAGGATGCCGAGCCACTGGAAGCGCTGAAGCCGTGGCGGTGGCGCCTCCGGACCCGCCTCCGGCACCAGGTCGAGAGCCTGCTCGACGGTCTGATCGGTCATCGCGCCTCCGTGCGCAGCCGGGGCGTCACGGCAATCGTCGCGAGGTCGGCGAGCAGGTTGAGCACGACGTAGATCGCGGCCGCGAACATGGTGATCGTCTGCACCACGGGCATGTCGCGGTTGTCGACCGCGTCGATGAACAGCGAGCCGATGCCCGGATAGGAGAACACGAACTCCACGACCACCACCCCGCCGGCCATCCACGCCAGCTGCAACGCCGTGACCTGGATGGCGGGCACGATCGCGTTGGGAACGGCGTGACGCCAGATCACGGTGCGCTCGGGGAGCCCCTTCAGGCGCGCCATCGTCACGTACTCCGACTCGAGCACCTCGATCATCGAGCCGCGCATGATCCGGCTGATGTAGGGCGTGACCGCGAGCACCAGCGTGGCGGCGGGCAGCACCACTACGCTCGGCTCCGTCCACGCCCGCTGGTCCGGAGCGAGCAGCGAGACCGCCGGGAACCAGTGGAACACGCTCGTCGCGAACAGCAGGATCAGCCCGATGCCGATCACGAACTCGGGCAGCGCCGCGAGCACGAGTGTCGACGTCGAGACGATGTGATCGACGGGGCGGTCGCGGCGCATCGCGGTCCACACGCCGATCCCGATCGAAAGCGGGATCGCGACTACGGCGGCCACGAACACCAGGAACGCCGTGTTCGCCACGCGGTCCGACAGCAGCTCGCTCACCGGCTGCTGGGTTGCCGCGGACTCGCCGAAGCTGCCGGTGAGCACCCCGCCGATCCAGTCGAGGTACTGGGTGACCACCGAGTCGTTGAGGTTGAGCTGCTCGCGCAGCGCCGCGAGGCGCTCGGGTGTCGCCTCCTTGCCCAGGATCGCGGTCGCAGCATCGCCGGGCAGTGCCAGCACCGCTGCGAAAACGACCAGCGAGATCAGGAACAGCGTGAGGATGCCGAGGGCTACCCGGCGCAAGATGAGCCTAGCCAACGAACCCCACCCTTCCGAAGCCGTAGTTGGTCAGCGGGAAGCCGGATTTCGCTGGCTCGAACCCGGCCACCGTGGTGCTGTACGCATCGACCTGATTGCTGAACGACCAGACGATCAGGCCACCCCGCTCGTACTCGATCTTCTGCGCCGCCTTGAGCAACTCGATGTGCTTGTCTTCGTCGAGCTGCGCCCGCGCCTGCGCGATCAGGTCGAGGAACTCGGGGTCGGCCCAATGCGTCTCGTTGAACGGGGACTTCGGCAGGCTGCCCTGGGCGACCTGGCTCAGGTACGAGCGCGTGGCCCAGAAGTCCTGCGCGAAGGTCCAGGACAGGTAGTTGTCGCCGTAGAAGGTGCCCGAGTCGACCTTGCGCACGTCGATGGTCACGCCGGCAGCTTTCGCCTGCTCCGCGATCACCTGAGCCGCCTCGACGATCCCCTGGAAAACGGGTGCGGTCACGAGCTCGACGCGCAGGTCGCTCTGCCCCGCCTGCTTGAGCAGCGACTTGGCCTGGCCGAGGTCCTGCCGTCGCTGTGGCAGGTCACGGTTGTAGGCGGGGTCGTAGGGGGAGTAGAGGTCGTTCGCCACGCGGCCCTGGCCCGAGAGCACCTGCTCGATCATCTGCTCGCGGTCGACGAGCAGCCGCATCGCCTGTCGCACCCGGACGTCCTTGAACGGCTCTTGGTCGACTCGCATGGTGAACGGCTGCCAGCCGCCCGTCTCCGAGATCAGCACCGTGAACTCGTCGTTGGACTTCACCTGCGCCAGCTGCCCGGGCGGCAGGTTCGTGATCGCGTCCACCTGGCCGCTCAGCAGCGCGTTCACGCGCGGCGTGTCGTCCGGGAAGTCGATGATCACGACCTCGTCCGCTCGCGGCATGTCGTCGCGCCAGTAGTCGGGGTTCTTCTTGAAGACGCTGCGCTCACCGGGGACGAAGCTGTCGTACATGAACGGCCCGGACCCCACGGGCTTGGCCGGGTCGTAGTCGGTGGGAACGATCGAGTTGAAGTACTGGCCGAGGTCGTCGGGGAAGCCGACGTTCGCGAACTTCAGTTTGACGCGCACCGTGCGATCGTCGAGCTTCCGCGACCGCTTGAGGTCGATGTAGGAGATCGACGCGGCGCCAGTCTTCGGATCCTTGGGATCGATGATGCGGCCGAGCGAGAAGAGCACGTCGTCAGCGGTCACCGGCCTGCCGTCGTGGAAGGTGACGCCGGGCCTCAGCCTGATCGTCCACGTGTCCGCCCCCTTCTCGGGCTCGATCGACTCAGCGAGCACGAGCTCGAACTCCGAGTTGATGTCGCGGCCGGCGAGCGGCTCGTAAAGCTGGAAGGCACGCGAGATGTCGGGCACCGTCGCGAGCACGTGGGCATCGATGCTGTCGTCGGCGCCGCCGCCTGCGACACCGATACGCAGCGAGCCGCCGTCGCGCACGCCCTCCAGGGAGGTGGCGCCGAAGTTGCTCGTCGGCACGTCGACCGTCTCGCTGCCGCACGCGCCCAGAATGCCGCCGGCTCCGAGCAGCACACCCCCGGCGACGGCTCCCCGGAGCGCGTCACGGCGGGTGATGGCGCGTCGCTCGAACAGGTTCTCGCCGTCGCTCATTGAGCCGCCTGCTCCTCTGCCGTCTCGCGAGCGATCTGCTCTGCGATCAGGCGCGCCGACAGGCGCAGGTGCTGGACGACCAGCTCCGGGGTCCCGGGGTCGCGCCGCTCGAGGGCGTCGAGCAGCCGCGCATGGTCGTCCACGTAGTCGGCCGCCGGATAAACCGGGTGGTGGCGCAGCAGCATGCGCGTCTCGGCGGCGAGGGTGTCGTGCGCGCGTGTGAGGCGAGGGCTGCCGGCGAGACGCACGAGCGCCTGGTGAAAGCAGATGTCCGCTGCGATCTGCGCCTCGGTCACGCGGTCGTGCCCGTGCGTCGCCGCCCGCAGGACCGCGAGCGCCTCCCGAAGCCCCGACAGGTCCAGCGGCTTAGAGGCCTCGACCGCCCGCCTTGCGACTCCCGCCTCGATTGCCTCTCTGGCCACGTAGACGTCGAGACGATCGGCAAGCGAAATCACGCGCACGAAGGCGCCGCGGTGCAGCCTGTATTCGACGAGGCCTTCCTGCTCGAGCTGCCGGATCGCCTCGCGCACCGCACTGCGCCCGGTTCCGAAGGCCGTGGTCAGTGAGACCTCGCGGAGGGCCTCGCCCTGAGCGATTCGCCCGTCGATGATCGCCTCGCGCAGCTCCTGGAGGACCTGCTGGGTGGTGGACGCCCGGTCGATGGAACCGAGCTGCCAGGTGTGGGCGGCCGCATCCATTCGGGGTTTACCGAAATTGCAGGTTGTCGACAATAAGACAACCAGTCACAATTGTCAACGAATTCTCACCGCGAGCGACGACGTGACGCGATAGGAGCATGCTGTGAATACCGAGGTCTTCATCACGTGTGCCGTCACCGGGGCGGGCGCCACGGCGGACAAGAGCGAGCTGGTGCCGGTCACCCCGCCGCAGATCGCGGATGCGGCGATCGAGGCGGCCAGGGCGGGGGCGGCGGTCGTCCACATCCACGTGCGCGAGCCGGCGACCGGCAAGGGCGCGCGCGACCGCGCCCTCTACCGTGAGGTGGTCGAGCGCATCCGCTCCTCGGACGTGGACGTCGTGCTCAATCTCAGTGCCGGAATGGGTGGCGATCTGGTGCTCGGCGGAGACGAGGCGCCGCTTCCGCTCGATCCGAGCGGGACGGACATGGCGGGCGCAACCGAGCGGCTCGCCCACGTAGAGGAGCTGATGCCGGAGATCTGCACGCTCGACTGCGGGAGCATGAACTTCGCGGCCGGCGGCGACTACGTGCTCGTCAACACCCCCGGGATTCTGCGCGCGATGGCGGGCAGGATCCACGAGCTTGGCGTCCGCCCCGAGCTGGAGGTGTTCGACAGCGGCCACCTCGTCCTCGTCAAGGAGCTGATCGACGAGGGCCTGATCGACGATCCCGTCCTGATCCAGCTCTGCATGGGCATTCCGTACGGTGCGCCCGACGACCCCACAACCCTCATGACCATGGTGGGCGGGCTGCCGGCCCGCTGTGTGTTCTCGGCGTTCTCGATCGGCCGCATGCAGCTTCCTTATGTCGCAATGGCGGCGCTGGCCGGCGGCAACGTGCGGGTGGGGCTGGAGGACAACATCTACCTATCCCGCGGCGAGCTGGCGACCAACGGCCAGCTCGTCGAACGGGCGGTCACGATCCTCGAGGCGATGAACGCACGGATCCTCGGCCCCGACGAGGTGCGGGCGACGCTGGGGCTGCGGCGCCATGGCTGACGGCGCCGCCGCGCGACCGGGGAGCGTCGCCCTGCTCGGGGGCGGTGTGATCGGCGGCGGCTGGGCGGCGCGCTTCCTGCTGAACGGCGTCGATGTTCGGCTCTTCGATCCCGACCCCGACGTAGCTCGCAGGGTCGACGCCATGCTGGAGAACGCCCGCCGGGCCTATCGCAAGCTCACGCTCGCGCCGCTTCCCGCCGAGGGAGAGCTGACGCTCGTGGCGAGCGCCGAGGAGGCAGCCGACGGGGTCGACTTCGTCCAGGAGAGCGCCCCCGAGCGCGAGGAGGTCAAGCGCGCCGTGCTGGCCGCAGCGTGTCGCGCAGCTGACCCAGACGTCGTGTTCGCCTCGTCGACATCCGGCCTTCTACCGTCGCGCCTCCAGGCGGACATGAAGCATCCCGAGCGCCTGGCGGTCGGGCATCCGTTCAACCCCGTCTACCTGCTGCCGCTGGTCGAGGTGTGCGGCGGCGAGCGAACTCCACCCGAGACCCTCGAGCGTGCGGCGGCCGTCTACCGCTCCGTGGGCATGTGGCCGCTCGTCCTGCGAAAGGAGATCGAGGGGTTCGTGGCGGACCGCCTGCTCGAAGCGCTCTGGCGCGAGGCGCTGTGGCTCGTCCGCGACGACGTGGCGACGGTTCAGGAGATCGACGACGCGATCCGCTACGGCGCCGGCCTGCGCTGGTCGTTCATGGGCAGCTTCCTGACGTATCGCATCGCGGGCGGCGAAGCCGGCATGCGCCACTTCATGGCCCAGTTCGGACCGGCCCTGCGCCTTCCCTGGACCAAGCTCACGGACGTACCCGAGCTGACCGACGGGCTGCTCGACAAGATCGTCGCCCAGTCCGACGCGCAGGCCGGCGAGCAATCGATCCGCGAGCTCGAGCACCTCCGCGACGACTGCCTGGTCGCTGTCATGCAGGGCCTGCGCACCCGGCGCTTCGGTGCCGGCGCGCTGCTCGATGACTATGAGCGGGCGCTCTTCAGCGCGGGGCGGTCGAGGGTCATGGCCGACGACGACGACCTGTCCGTGCCCGTGCGCCTACATACCGCGCGCGTCCTGCCCGAGTGGGTCGACTACAACGGCCATGCGCACGAGAGCCGGTTCCTGCAGGTGTTCGGCGACGCCACCGACGCCCTGTTGCGCTACATCGGGATCGACGCCGCCTACCTCAGGGCTGGCGGCAGCTACTACACCGTTGAGACGCACCTGTCGTTCCTGCGCGAGGCATCCGCAGGAGAGCATCTGCACGTAGCCACCCAGCTGCTCGGCTTCGATGACAAGCGTCTTCACCTCTTCCACGAGCTCTACCGATCCGCTGACGACGACCTGCTGGCAACCGCGGAGCAGATGCTCCTCCACGTGGACACGACCGAAGGTCGTGCGCGCCCGGCACCAGCGGAGATCCTGGCCCGGATCGCCAAGCTCGCGGCCGCCCACGCGGCTCTACCGTCGCCCGAGCGCGCCGGACAAGCGGTCCGGAGTCCGGCGGCGCCCTGGCGGGCCCATGACCCGTCACACTGATCAAGGACCTGATGTCATCGCAGCTCGCGGACCCGCTGGACTAGCGAACGCCCGCGCGACTAAGCCGGGGCCGATTTTCGGGGTCTGCATGGCCCGATTCGCCCGGCGCTGTTTGGAGCGTCCCGCCGTCGGTCCAGGACCTCGTCGAGTCGTGGGGGATCCGCCCCCGCCCGTTCGCAGGTGATCGCCGAGATGAGCACCGCCTCGTCGAACGGCCGTGCCGGAGGGGGCGCCTTGGGCGGGATCGAAAACGAGATCGAGCCTGGCCGCGCGACGGTGGCGGTGTCGGGGCCGCTTGTCACGTTCGGGAACCGCCGTCCGAGCTACTCGGTCCCTACGGCCAGCGGCCGGCCGCTCCGCCAGCGCAACGTCTTGCGCGCGCTGTACACGGCGCAGGAGCGCGCCCGCGACAAGGACGGGCGGCCGACTTCCCCGAGCTGTTCGAGCACAACGAGCGTGGCCATCTGGTCGTGGACGACCGCGGCGAGTATGTGCCGAACGGCGTCCCTCGCAGGGAGCTGCCGCCGCTGCCCGACTTCCACGCGCTGCGCCACACGGCCGCGAGGGACTGCGAGGACGCCGAGGAGGCGCGCGACGTGCTGCGTCACGGGAATTCGAAGGTGACGCGGATCGTCTACCGGGCGCACTTCGACGATAGGCGTCGCGAGCTGCTGCGGGCGAGGATGGAGGCACGCCAAGGGAGCACTGCGTCGGACAACCCGTCGGCAGACCGGGCGGGGGCGAGGTCGCGCCGCTCGACCGAGCCAGCTGAGACCCGATCTATGGAAGCGCCATGGAAGCGACGGACCGCACCAGACCGCAGCACGGGGCACCACCCCCCTCCCCCGATCTCGCGCTAGGAGCGGGATAGCGGCCCACCGCAACAGGCGGCGACAGCCAGCCGACGACTCATAATCGTGAGGTCGGTGGTTCGAATCCACCCGGAGCTATCGCCATCGCTTGCAGAGCTTTCGTGGTCTGACGGCTCGTACGCGCCCGCGCTTGGGACCCAGTCGCCCGTGCCGGCGTTCTGCTTCACCCGCACGCGCGTGACGCCGCGCCAACGGTGCACGCCCGGGGCCAAGGCCCGAAGCTGCTCGGGTCAGGCTCTAGGTGACGACGCGCTCATTTGGCTTTCCGCTTCCCGTCGCGGGCAGGGGCGTCTCCGGCTTGCCGGTGGACCGCAGACGGGAGAGGCGGCCGAGAGTATCGAACCAAAACGGCGCGCCGAGCGAGATGGCCAGCACCGTTAGCAGCCAGCCACCTAGGACAGTCACCCAGCCGGTGCCGCTCCAGTCGGGCTTTGCTTCGCCGGACCAGCCCATTGGAACGCCGAGCTTCGCGACACTCGCGACGTCGTCGGCGGCATTCTCCAATCGTTCGCGGGGGTCATCACCCGTGGGCTGCGAGGCGGCCTGATCGGCCTGTTGCACGACCGCTGCACGAATCGCCTGGTCGCTCCAAAGCCGGTTCGCGATGGTCAGGGTATTCGCATTGAGTGCGAGGACGACAACTGCGCCTATCACCAGCAGGATCACCTGCGTCTTGCGCTTGTACCAGCCCGAGACGCGGGCCATCGAATCGTCAAACCAGGCCTCGAGCGACTTCCGATACGCCTCGAGGTCATCGCCGGCGGCGTCAAGCAGAGGCCGGAGCCGATCCCTGACGCCGGCGGGCAGCTCTTGGGTTTCCCCGGCAGCGGTCTTGAGGAGGTTGAGCTGGCCCTGCTCCGGAGCGACGGCGTCGAGAAT
>Ga0081538_10000947_pt1 | contig 31238 bp, 31 predicted proteins | sample TabmetS5T2R1_FD_71022 | JGI IMG/M metagenome (GOLD analysis project Ga0081538, IMG submission 71022) | Tabebuia heterophylla rhizosphere microbial communities from the University of Puerto Rico - S5T2R1 | ecosystem: Host-associated > Plants > Roots > Rhizosphere ...
GACACGGGAGGCGAGCAGGAGGCGGTCGACGGGCCGGCCGGCGCGGAGCGCCTCGAGGACCGGACGGCGGCCCTCGATCAGCATCCGGCCGGGGCCTGGCCGGACGGCTGCCCTTGCGGCGTCGAGCTGGTCGCGGCGGCGGGCCTGCTTGGCGGCCCTGGCGCCGGAGCCGGCCCCGGAGCGCCGCTTCTCGGACGGCGCCTGCGGCCGCTGCGCCGCTCCCCCGCCGCCACGCGGGCGGTCGCCCTGGTCCGCGCCCGAGCCCCCGCCGGACGCCCGGTCGCGGTCGCCGGACGTCCGGTTGCGGTCACGCCGGTCCGCGCCGGAGGCCTGCCCGCCGAAGCCTCGGCCCCCGCCCCGACCAGACCCCGGCGGCTCCGCGCGCCGGCCCGAGCCGGCGCCGCCCGCGGCTCCGGGCCGGGGACGGCGGCCCGAGCCGGCATCGCCTCCGGCGCCGGGCCGGGGACGGCGGCCCGAGCCGGCATCGCCACGGGCGCCCGATCCCGGGCGGGCGGAGCCGGTGTCGCCGGCGACGGCCGGCCGGGGGCGGCCCGAGGCTGGGGGGCGGGGGCGGCCGGGGCGGCCTGGCTGGCGGGAGCGGCGGCCGCCGCCTAGCGGGCGAGGTGCCATCGCGGTCCCCCGATCCGGTCCTCGACCCGGATGCCGACCGCGGCCAGGCGCTCGCGGACCAGGTCGGCGGCGGCGAAGTCGCGGGCGGCCCGCGCCCGCTCGCGGAGGTCGAGGACCAGGTCGAGCACGGCGGGGAAGGCGGCCGGGTCGGGCAGGTCCAGCAGCGGCGTGAAGCCGAGCCGGCCGGCCAGGTCGCCGAAGGTCGCCAGCCTCTGCCGCAGGGTGCCCGCGGCCGCGGCGTCGCCCCGCTCCGCCTTGCCGATCAGCGGGTTGGTGTCCGCCACCAGGTCGAACAGCACCGCCAGCGCGGCCGGCACGTTGAGGTCGTCGTCGAGGGCGGCCAGGAACCGCTCCCGCCAGCCGTCCTCCCCGGCGACACCCACCGGGCCGGAGGCCACCGCCGTGCCGGCGGCGGCGCCCGCACCGGCCGGGTCCCCCTCCCGGGAAGGCGGGAGGGCGCGAGCGGCGTTGGTGGCGAAGGTCGACAGGCGCTCGTAGCTGGCGCGGGCGTCCTCCAGCGCCTCGTCGGAGAACTCCAGCGGGCTGCGGTAGTGGGCGCCGAGCAGCGCGAAGCGCAGCACCACGCCGCGGTAGCGGCGCAGCAGGTCGCGCGGGCTGACCACGTTCCCCACGGACTTGGCCATCTTCTCGCCCTTGACCTCGAGGAAGGCGTTGTGCAGCCAGCAGCACGCGAACGGCTCGCCGGTGGCGCCCTCGAACTGGGCGATCTCGTTCTCGTGGTGCGGGAAGATCAGGTCCTCGCCGCCGCCGTGGATGTCGAAGTTCGCACCGAGGTACTTGCTGGCCATGGCCGAGCACTCGATGTGCCAGCCGGGCCGGCCAGGGCCCCAGGGCGAGTCCCAGGTGGGCTCGCCCGGCTTGGCGCCCTTCCAGAGGACGAAGTCCAGCGGGTCCCGCTTGTCCGGGTTGACCTCGACCCTGGCGCCGGCGCGGAGCTCGCTGACGTCGCGGCCGGACAGCTTGCCGTACTGGGGCCACTTGCCGACCGAGAAGAAGACGTCGCCGCCCGCCCGGTAGGCGAGGCCGCGGTCGACCAGGCTGGCGATCAGGGCGAGCATCTCCGGGATGTGCCCGCTGGCCCGCGGGGCGATGTCGGGCGGCAGCGCGCCGAGCGCGGCGGTGAGCTCCTCGTACACGCGGGTCCAGTGCTCCGCCACCACGAACGCGCGCAGCGGGTCGTGGCCGGCGGCGGCGATGATCTTGTCGTCGACGTCGGTGATGTTGCGGACGTACACCACCTCGTAGCCGGAGGCGACCAGGTGGCGGCGGAGCACGTCGAACACCACCACGTTGCGGAGGTTGCCGATGTGGGTCTCGCCGTAGACCGTCGGCCCGCACAGGTACATGCCGACCCGCCCCTCGTCCCGAGGGGTGAAGGGCTCCTTGCGTCGGGTGAGCGTGTTGTACAGCTGCAGGGCCACGGTCGGCTCCAGGGTCGGAGGTCGTGCAGGCTCGTATCGTACCGGCGGGGCTCAGCGGTCGGCGGCCACCGCGAGGCAGACGGCGAGGGCGAGGATACCCTCGCCCCGGCCGGAGAAGCCGAGGCCCTCGGCCGACTTGGCGGTGACCCGCGCCTGGGCGGGCTCCAGGGCGAACACCTCGGCGAGGTTGGCGCCCATCCGACCCACCAGGCCGCCGAGCCTGGGCCGGTCGCAGAGGACCGTGACGGCCAGGTTCACGGTCACCCAGCCGCTGGCGGCGACCAGCTCCCCCACCCGCCGGCACAGCTCCATGCTGGAGGCGCCCTCGAAGCTGGGGTCGTCGGCCGGGAACTGCGTGCCGAGGTCGTCCAGGCCGGCGGCACCCAGCAGCGCGTCGCAGGCGGCGTGGGCGACCACGTCCCCGTCGGAGTGGCCGCCGAGGCCGCGGTCGAACGGGACGGTCACGCCCCCGAGGACCAGCGGGCGGCCCTCCACCAGCGGGTGGACGTCGACGCCCTGCCCGACCCGAATCGGCTGGGGGATCACGGCTGTCCGGCCTCCCTCTCCCGCCGGGCCAGCAGCGCCTCGGCCACGGCCAGGTCGAGGGCGGTGGTCACCTTCAGGTTCTCGGGGCTGCCCGGCACGACCTGAACCGGGTGGCCGGCCAGCTCGACCAGGGCGGCCTCGTCGGTTGCGTCGACCCCGTCCAGGCTGGCCCTGCGGTGCGCCGCCTCCAACGCCCCGCGCAGGAACAGCTGGGGGGTCTGGATGGCGCGGAGCTGGTCGCGGTCGACGATCCCGCGGGAGCGCTCGCCGGCGTCCACCCGGCGGACGGTGTCGACCACCGGCACGCCGGGGACCACGCCGGCCGGCCGGTCGCCGCCGGTGCCGGCGCGGGCGGCCTGGAGCAGTTCGAGCAGGCGGTCGACGGCGCCCGGGCCGGGCAGCGGGCGGGCGGCGTCGTGGACCGCGACGAAGGCGGGGCCCGGCGGCAGGGCGGCGAGGCCGGCCGCGACACTCGCCTGCCGGGTGGTGCCGCCGGCGACGACCGCGACGACCTTGGCGAAGCCCTCATCGGCGAGCAGCTTGGCGCAGGCCTCGCGGGTGTCCGGGTGGGCGACCACCACCACCGCGGCCACGCAGCGGTTGGCCTCCATCGCCGCGACCGCGTGGACCAGCAGCGGCCGGCCCGCCAGCCGCACCAGCGCCTTGGCGCCGTGGGTGCCGAGGCGGCGTCCGACCCCGGCCGCGGGCACGACGACGCCGACGGTCGCCGGCGCGGTGGTGACGGATGGAGCGGGGCGGGCTACGACTCGAGCGCCTCGTCGAGCATCAGGAGGGCCTTCTCCTCGTCGCAGTGGCATGCGAGCACCAGCTCGGACACGAGGATCTGGCGGGAGCGCTGCAGCATGCGCTTCTCGCCGGCCGACAGGCCCTTCTCGCGGTCGCGGACGGTGAGGTCGCGGACCACCTCGGCGACCTGGAAGATGTCGCCGGACTGCAGGCGCTCGATGTTGCCCTTGAAGCGGCGGCTCCAGTTGCCCTGGGTGGAGGACTCGCCGGTCCGCAGGATCTCGAAGACGCCTTCGACGTCCTCGGAGCTGCAGACCTCGCGTATGCCGACCTCCTGGCAGTTGTCGCGGGGCACCATGAGGGTCAGGTCGCCATACGTCAGCTTGAGGACCAGATACTCCCTGGTCTCGCCGCCTACCTCACGATCCTGGAGCCCGTGGATGACGGCGGCCCCGTGCTGCGGGTAGATGACGCTGTCCCCGACCTTGAACATACGCTGAAACCCCTTCCCTCGAATGGAACACTAAAGAGGGTAGCATTTTCGCGTTGCTACGTACAACTGAACTCGCAGGTAGATGGCCTGTTTGGGTTGGCTTCGCTCACCCGTGGGCCTCCGGCCGGGTCGCCTCGGCGAGCCGTTTGAGCCCCTCGCGAAGCTGCCGGGCCCGGTCGGTGCCGACGCCCTCGGCCTCTTCCAGGTCCTCCACGCCCACCGAGAGGATGACCTTGAGCGAGCCGAAGCGCTCCACCACCCGCTCCACCACCTCGGGAGGAAGCTGCGGGACCTGCGCGAGCAGCCGGTAGCCGCGCGGCGCGACCACCACGTCGAGCGCCTCCGGGTCGCCGGTCAGGTCCAGCGCCTTGCCCATCGACGCCATGTCGAGCAGCTCCTCGGGGGTGAGGCGGCCGAGCTCGGCCAGCACCTCGGCCGCCTCCCAGCCGGGACGGGGGCGCAGGTAGTCGCGGACCGCCAGCAGCTTCGCCTCGTCGACCCCGGCGCTCTGCTCGTCCAGCTGCAGCCGCAGCAGCCGCCCGTCGGCACCAAGCTCGGCGACGTGCTGCTCCAGCTCGCCGGCCAGCCGGCGCACCAGCTCGGCCCTGCCGAGCAGGGTGAGCACGTCCCTGAGGGTGGCCCTGCCCTGCAGCTCGAGCGCGTCGAGGGCGGCCGTCGCCTCGTCGAAGCGGGCCCGGTAGTGCTCCAGGGTGGCGACCGCCTGGGTGGCGCGCGACAGCACCGCCCCGACCGCCTCGAGCACCAGGCGCCAGCCGTCCAGGTACAGGGTGATGGTCCGCATCGAGTGGGAGACCGCGATCACCGGCACGTTGGTCTGCCTGGCCACCCGCTCGGCGGTGCGGTGGCGGGTGCCGGTCTCCATCGTGGGGACGGCCCGGTCGGGCATCAGGTGGACGTTGGCCCAGAGGATGCGGCTGCCGCCCTGGTCGAGGACCATCGCGCCGTCCATCTTCGCCAGCTCCGAGAGGCGCTGGGCGGTGAACGGCACGTCGATGCGGAAGCCGCCGGTGAACAGCGACTCGACCCGCGGCGGGGCGCCGAGCACGATCAGCGCCCCGGTGTTGGCGCGCAGGATCCGCTCGAGGCCCTGGCGCAGGCCGGTCCCGGGCGCGACCTGGCGCAGCACCTCCAGCAGGCGTTCGTCGAGCCGGTCGCTCACCGGACCTCCAAGGGGTCGGGGGCCGCCTCGACGAGGACGGCGAGGGTCTCGGCGACCGAGATCACCGGGACCAGGTCGAGGTCGCCGGCGTCCCTGGCCAGCGACGCCGGCTGGCCCGCGGCGGGGATGAGGGCGCGGCGGAAGCCCAGCCGGGCCGCCTCGGCCAGCCGCCGGGGGAGCTGCGGCACCGGGCGGACCTCGCCACCGAGCCCCACCTCACCGAAGGTGGCCAGGTCGGCCGGGACCCGGCGGTCCCTGGCGGCCGAGACCAGCGCGAGGCAGACGGCCAGGTCGGCGGCGGGCTCGGTGAGCCGGACGCCGGCGGCGGTGGCGGCGAACACGTCGTGGCCGGTGAGGCTGATCCGGGCGCGACGCTCCAGCACCGCCACCATGATCGCCAGCCGGCCGGCGTCCAGGCCCTGGGCGGTGCGGCGCGGGACCGCCAGGCCGCTCGGCACCACCAGCGCCTGCACCTCGGTCACCAGCGGCCGCCGGCCCTCGAGGCTGACCGTGCAGGCCACCCCGGGGACGCCGGCGGAGCGGGCGGACAGGAACAGCCGCGATGGGTCGGCCAGCGGCTCGAGCCCCGTCTCGGTCATCTCGAAGCAGCCGACCTCGTAGGCGGGACCGAAGCGGTTCTTGGTGCAGCGCACCAGCCGCAGCGCGTGGTGCTGGTCGCCCTCGAAGTTGAGGACGACGTCGACCAGGTGCTCCAGGGTCTTGGGGCCGGCGACCGCGCCCTCCTTGGTGACCTGGCCGACCAGGAAGGTGGCGATCGACCGCTCCTTGGCGAGCCGCACGAGCTGGGCGGCGACCTCGCGGACCTGGCCGACGCCGCCCGGCGCGCCGGCGAGCTCCGGGTCGGCCACCGTCTGGACCGAGTCGACCACCACCACCCGCGGGCGCAGCCGCTCGACCAGGGTGCGGACCGCGCCCAGGTCGGTCTCGGCGGCCAGCAGCAGCTCCGGGTGCAGGGCGCCGAGGCGCTCGGCGCGCAGGCGGACCTGCTCGCGCGACTCCTCCGCGCAGACGTACAGCACCGGCCCGTCCTTGGCCATGCCGGCCAGCACGCCGAGCAGCAGGGTCGACTTGCCGATCCCCGGCTCGCCGGCCAGCAGCACCACCGAGCCGGGGACCAGGCCACCGCCGAGCACCCGGTCGAGCTCGCCGACGCCGGTGGGCCGGTGGGCGCCCGCCTGGGCGGCGACCTCGGTGATCGGCACCGGCGGCGCCACCGGACCGGAGGCCGCGGCCGGCGCGGAGCGCTCCAGGACCTCCTCGACGAGGGAGTTCCAGGAGCCGCACGCGGGGCAGCGGCCGACCCAGCGCGGGCTGGCGGCGCCGCACTCGGTGCAGGCATAGGTGGTTCGGACTGTCCTTGCCAAGTTCGAGAGCCCCCACCGTTGTGCTGGCCCGCTCCGATGCCCCCGGACCTGCGAGAAGGCTAGCACGCCGCTCCAACAGCGGGGCCCGGTCCACAATGGCGCCATGGACGACGACGCAGCGGAGGCACGCGACCTTGTCGCCCTGCTGGCCGAGCCGGACCGGCTGAGGGCGTTCGCCGCGGTGGCGCTCGGCGCCGAGGCCCTGGCCGAGGTGGCCGAGCGGGCGGGCCTGGAGCCGCGGGCGGCCGCCATCGCCCTCACCCGGCTGGTGGCCGGCGGCCTGCTGGAGGGGGAGGCGGCCAAGGGGTACGCGGTCCGCACCGACGTGCTGCGGAGCTCGGCCAGGCGCCCGGCCGCCGCCCGGCAGGAGGACGCCGGCCCGGGCGGCTCGGAGGTGGTCGGCCGCTTCCTGCGAGGCGGCCGCCTGGTGGCGATCCCGGCCGCCCGCGGCAAGCGGCTGGCGGTGCTCGACCACCTGGCGGCGCTGTTCGAGCCCGGCCGCCGCTACCCCGAACGCGAGGTCAACGAGATCCTGGGCGCGGTGTACCCGGACTACGCCATGCTCCGCCGCTACCTGGTCGACGACGGCTTCCTGGACCGCGCGGACGAGCCGGCGCCCTCCGGAGGGCACACGGTGAAGGTCTACTGGCGCACCGGCGGCAGCGTCGAGCTCGGGTAACGGGACCCCCAGGGCCGACCGGCTCCATCCGCCGCCTCGCCGGGCGCAACCACAACATCGTCCGCTGGACCAGGTTCGACCGTGGCGGGCACCTCGCCGCCATGGAGGAGCCGGACCTCCTGCTCGGCGACCTGCGCGAGTCGTTCCGCGACTACCGCTCCTGAGGCCCCGAGCCCTCGCCCGGCCCGCCGGCGCCGGGCGGGGGCTCCCGCCTGGACCTGACGCGCTCGCTCACCTCGGCGAAGGTCGCCGACATGGCGTCGCTCAGCGAGCCCGCCGCCTTCCTGGTCTGCTCGCCGAACTGCGGGTCGCGGATCGCGTCCCCCAGCGCCGTGAACGCCTGGTCCAGCGAGTCGGCCAGCTGCCGCAGCGCGTCGTCGACCTTGCGCCGGTCGGCCGCCTCCTCCCCGGCCCCCTGCCGCTGGTCGTAGCGCTCCTTGACCTGCCGCCCCAGCACCCTGAACTCCTGCCCCACCCGGTCCCAAGCTTCCTTGCTCTCGGCCATCCGGCACCCCTTTCACCACCAACAATCTTAGGGCCCCCGGCGGAATGCGGCGGCGCCGCCTGGGAGGGCCGAGGTCACTCGAGCGGCCGGCGGGCGAGGGCGGGTGGTTCGCGTCCTCCCAGCAGCCAGCCGGCGGCGGCCGCGGTCAGCGGGAGTCCGATGAGGGCGGCCGCGAGGTGGCCGACGGGCACGCGACCCAGGGCGCCGAGGTCGCTGTGGTAGCCGGCGATCAGCGCGAGGTAGGCGCCGGTCGCGCCGAGCAGGGCGCCGAGCAGGGCGAGCGCGCCGCCGGTGACGGCGGTGAGGCCGCGGCGGGTGGCGCCGGCGGCACCGGTTGCGGTCAGGGTGCGGAGGTCGCCGGCAGCCTCGCCGCGGATCAGCCCGACGGTCATGGCCAGGATGCCGAGCGCCAGCAGCATCCCGGCGGCGGTCGCCCCGGAGCGGATGGCGGTCAGCTCACCCTGGCCGTCCCTGGTCTCGACGGTCATGCCGGCGTCGGCCGCCAGCTCGCGAGCCTGCGCGAGCTGTGCGCTGGTGGGGGGCTTGCGCGCGTCGACCAGCCAGCCGGCACGTGCGGGTCGCCAGCCTCCCCGGCGGAGGCCGTCGGCGGTGATGAGCGAGGTCGGAGCGGAGGAGTAGGCGGGAAGGCTGATCGTCTTCACCGTTGGACCCGCGTCCGCCCTGCCACCCGGCGCCGCCTCGCTGCGCCTGGACAGGTTGGCGAAGCGTAGCTCGCCGGCGTGGACGGTGAGGACGTCGGTGTCGCGGTCGACCGTGGCGAGGTCGAGCCCGAGGTGGCCGAGCAGCTCCGGCGTGGCGACGTAGAGGACCCCGACGTCACGAAGGGTGTTCTCGCCGACCTGCCTGCCGAGCACGACCGCTGGTCGCAGCACCTGGCCGCCGCGGGCTTCCTGGTCGGTCGGGTTCACGGCCGCGTCGAGGGCGACCACGGCAGGGCGGTCGAGCGTGGCGGCGAGCCGGTCGACCTCGGACCGGAGGCGCGCGAGCTCGGGAGGAGTCCGTTCGGGGACGAGCGGTTCGGCGTCGCCGATCCGGAACAGCAGCTGGCGGTCTGACAGGTTGCCTTCGCCGGCGGTGTGCTCGGCGGCGGCCGCGGCGATGACCGCGGCCACGGCGATGCCGAGGGCGAGGCTGATCGCGGCCAGGGCCGCTCCCGACCGCGCCTGGTAGCGGGCCAGGTCGCGCAGTGCCAACCGTGCCGCGATCGGCGCGCGCGCGGCGACCGCGGCGAGCATCCGGATCGCCAGCGGGCTGGCGAGCGGGATCGCGAGCACGACCGCCACGGTGCCGGTGATGACCAGCAGCGGGTTGGCCTGGTCGCGTTTCGGGTCGATGCCCACGGCGAGGCAGACGACGCCGACGGCGACGAGGAGGCCGGCGGCCACGGCCGAGCGGCGCGCCGGCCGGGGTCGAGGTGGTCGAGCCGACAGGGCAAGGGTGACCGGGATCCGGGCGACGGCGCGGGCCGGCCACCACGCCGCCGCGGTCGCCGTCACCACCGCAAGCAGCATGCCCGCCCCGATCAGCCACCACGGCAGGTCGAACCGGTCGATCCGATGGCCGGCGGCGACCTCCAGCCGCGGCGCGACCGCGATCCAGCCCAGCACGGCGGCGGCGGTCCCGGCCGCGGCGGCCAGGGCGCCGACCGTGGCGCCGTTGGCCAGCAGCACCAGGCGAAGGTGCTTCTGGGTCGCGCCCAGCGCGGCGAGCATGCCCAGCTGGCGCAGGCGGCGCTGCGCCGTGACCACGAAGCCGGCCGCGGCGATCAGGGCGACCAGCAGCAGGACCACCGTGGCCAAGCCCAGCACGCCCGCCGCGGCGGTCGCCCGCTCGCTCTGCGCCGGCGTCAGGCACAGCAGGCCCGCATGGCAGGCGGGGCGCGACTCGAGCCGGCCACCGTAGCCTCCGGGCAGTGCCGTTGCCCGCTCGAGGCTGCTCCGCACCAGGATGGTCACCGACTCCGGTGACTCGGCGTGCGACCCGGACACGAGGGCGAACTCGTCGTCCAGGTCGCCCGGGTTCTCGACCAGGCCGACCACGGTGCGCGCAGACCCGCCGAGGGTGACCGTGTCGCCGACGCCGACCTGGAAGGTCGCTGCCACCGCATCGGTTACCGCGACCTCGCCGGCGGCGGCCGGGTAGCGGCCAGCCCGCAGCCGCAGCATCGTCGCGCCGTAGGGGCCGTGGGGGTCCTGGGCGCGGAGCTCGACGGTATCGACCGAGCCCGGCACCGGCACCGGCCGGTGGCCGATCGCCTCGACGGTGCCGAACCACGCCCTGACCGCCGAGATCTCAGCGTTCAACCTGCGCGGATCGGACCCGTCGAAGTCGAGGCGATGGTTGGCCGTGCCGAACCGGGCGCTGGACGAGGGGACCACGTTGTAGGCGGCCGAGACGCTGAAGATCGCCATCGCGACCGCGACGGTGAGGAGCCCCAGCACCAGGAGCTGCTGGCGCCAGTCGCGGCGGAACAGCCGCCATCCCCAGCGGACCACCGCCCGACGAGCGGCCAGACCGCCGTCGGTTGCCCGCCCATCGGAGGACCGCTGGAGCAACGCCGACCTCACGGGTTCGGGCCACGCGTGAGGAGCGACTCCGCACCCGGCGGCCTGGCGGTCTGGTCGACCACGCGGCCGTCCCGCAGGAACACCACCCGGTCGGCCCACGACGCCAGCTGCGCGTCGTGGGTCACGACCACGCCGGCAAGCCCTCGCTTGCAGGCGGCCCGCAGGAGGCGCATCACCCCCTCGCCGTTGACCGAGTCCAGGGCGCCGGTCGGCTCGTCGGCCAGCAGCAGGCGGCGGTCGCCCACCACCGCGCGGGCGATCGCGACGCGTTGACGCTCACCGCCCGACAGCTCGTCGGGGTATCGGGCGGCGCGGTCGGCCACGCCCAGCTCCTCCAACGCCGCCAAGCCGGTCGTGCGGGCGGCCCTCTGGCCGACGCCGTCCAGCTCCAAGGGCAGCGCGGCGTTCTCCACCGCGGTCAGGCCCGCGAGCAGGTTGAAGTCCTGGAAGACGTAGCCGATCCAGCGGCGACGCAGCCTCGCCCGCTGGTTGCGCGTCATCCCCGAGAGCGCGGAGCCGCCCACCAGCACCTCGCCGCCGGTCGGCTCCTCCAGGCTCCCGGCGATCGTCAGCAGGGTGGACTTGCCGGAGCCGCTCGGCCCCATCACCGCCACCAGCTCGCTGCCGCCGACCTCCAGGTCGACCTCGCGCAGCGCATGCACCTCGGTCGGGCCCGACCCGTACACCTTCGACACCCGCCGCAGCTCCAGCACCGCGGTCATCGCCGAACCCCCACCCTGCGAGCCGGTCGTGGCGCCACGGCGGGAGCCGCGGCCGGTAAGGCGGCTGGGAGCTGCACCAGGCGGGCGTCGGCGGCGTCGAGCCAGCGGACGACCGCCTCCAGCCGGAACAGCTCGGCGTCGACGACCAGCGCCAACCCGACGTCGTGCTCGGGGGCCTCTGCCTTGAGGTAGGTGTACTGCTGCATCAGCTCGACCAGGTGCCGGCGGTGGACCTGGATGAGCTCGTGCACGTCCACGCCGGGCATCCGCGTGGCGACCAGGACCTTGATGACCAGCTCGTCGCGCGGTGGTGAGGTCGCCTCCGGTGGGGTCCGGAGCCACTGGGCAAGCTCACGGTCGCCGGCAGCGGTGATCCTGAAGCCTTTCTGCGGGCCATCGCCCTCCGGGTCGTCGGACTCCGCCAGCCCGTCGCGCTCCAGGCGCTGGAGGGTGGTATACACCTGCCCGACGTTGAGCGGCCACACCTCCCCGGTCCTGGCCTCGAACTCCTGGCGTAGCTGCAGGCCGTACTTCGGCCCCTCGCTCAGCAGGGCCAGCAACGCGTGCCGAACGCTCATGAGCACCTCCCGGCTGACATACTCAGTATAATACCGGGTATGAGCCGGGTCTGCTCCTCAGCCCGGCAGGCGGACCCGCCCGTCACTCGCTCGCACGACCATCCCATCCTCCTCCAACCGGACCAGCAGCCCCTCGAACCACCCGGCCGGCCGCTCGGCCGCCCCGGCGTCGACCGCTGCGGCCAAGGCCGCCGCCTCGAGCCCGTCCGGCGCCTCGGCCAGCGCCCGTACCACCGCCCCGCGCCAGCGGCGGTCGGAGGTCGCGAACGGCGCCTGCGACCTCGGCCGGTGCCGCGGCGCCGCCGGGCCGAGCGCCCGCCAGCGGCAGCCGGGCGCCAGCGGGCAGCCCTGGCAGCGGGGCTGCGGCCGGCAGTGCAGCGCGCCGACGTCCATCAGCGCCGACGACCACTCCCAGGCGCGGCCGGGCGGCAGCGCCTGGTCGGCCAGCCGCTGCCTGGCGGCGGGGCCGAGGTCGCCGGGGTCGCCGCCGGTCAGCGCCCGCGCCAGCACCCGGGCCACGTTGGTGTCGACGGGCGCCACCTGCTGACCGAGGGCGAAGCAGGCGACCGCCCTGGCGGTGTACTGGCCGACCCCCGGCAGGGCGGCCAGGCCCTCGACCGTGTCCGGCCAGCCGCCACGCTCGACCACCGCCCGGGCGGCCGCCCGCAGGGCCACCGCCCGCCGGTTGTAGCCGATCCCCTGCCAGGCCCGCAGCACCTCGGCGGGGGTCGCGGCGGCGAGCGCCTCCACGTCGGGGAAGCGCTCCAGGAAGCGCGGCCATGCCACGGCCGCCCGCGCGGCCTGGGTCTGCTGGGCGAGCATCTCGGCCACCAGCACCCGGTAGGGGTCGCGGGTGGCCCGCCACGGCAGGCCCCGCCCGGCGCGCCCGAACCACTCGAGCACCCGCTCCCGCGCGTCCCTGATGGTGGGGTCGGTCATCCCCGCCATCGTAAGCTGCAGCCATGACGCGCGTGCGGACCCGGGTTCGCGTCGAGGGGATCGTGCAGGGGGTCGGCTTCCGGCCCTTCGTGCACGCGCTGGCGGCGCGGCTCGGCCTGGCCGGGCTGGTCGGCAACGACGCGCAGGGCGTCTTCGTCGAGGTGGAGGGGACCGGCGAGGCGGTCGAGCGGTTCCTTCAGGCAGTGGAGCGCGAGGCGCCGCCGCTGGCGGTGATCGAACGGGTCAGCGCGTCCCGGGTGCCGCCGACGGGCGCCGAGGGCTTCGCGATCGCGCCCAGCCGGCCCGGCGGCGAGCGCCAGGCGCTGGTCTCCCCCGACACCGCGACCTGCGCGGACTGCCTGCGCGAGCTGGCCGACCCCGCCGACCGGCGGCACCGCTACCCGTTCGTCAACTGCACCAACTGCGGCCCGCGGTTCACCATCGTCCGCGACGTGCCGTACGACCGGCCCGCCACCACCATGGCCGGGTTCGCCATGTGCGGCGACTGCGCCCGCGAGTACCACGACCCGGCCGACCGGCGCTTCCACGCCCAGCCCGTCTGCTGCCCCGCCTGCGGGCCTCGCCTGCGGCTGCTCGACCGCGACGGCCGCGAGGCCGGCGGGGAGCCGCTGGCCGCCGCCGCGGCGCGGCTGCTGGAGGGCGCGGTGGTGGCGGTGAAGGGGCTGGGCGGCTACCACCTGGCCGCCGACGCCGCCTGCCAGCCGGCCGTCGCCGCGCTGCGTGCCCGCAAGCACCGCGAGGACAAGCCGTTCGCGGTGATGGTCGCCGACCCCGACGCCGCCCGCGCGCTCTGCCTGGTGGACCGGGCGGAGGAGCGCCTGCTGGCCAGCCCCCGCCGCCCGGTCGTCCTGCTGCGCCGGCGGCCACCGCCGGAGGGGGCCGGCCAGCGACCGGCGGCGGAGGCGGTGGCGCCGGGGAACCGGGCGCTCGGGCTGATGCTGCCCTACACGCCGCTGCACCACCTGCTGCTGGCCGCGGTCGGCCGGCCGATCGTGCTCACCAGCGGCAACGTCTCCGACGAGCCGATCGCCTACCGCGACGGCGATGCCGTCGAGCGCCTGGCGGGGATCGCCGACTGGTTCCTGGTCCACGACCGCCCCATCCACATGCGCACCGACGACTCGGTGACCCGCGCGTTCCGGGGCCGGGAGCTGCCGCTGCGCCGCTCGCGCGGGTTCGTGCCCCAGCCGCTGCCGCTGCCGTGGGCATTCCCCCGCCAGGTGCTGGCGTGCGGGGCCGAGCTGAAGAGCACCTTCTGCGTGGCCAAGGGCCGCCACGCCTTCGTCTCCCACCACATCGGGGACCTGGAGAACTACGAGACCTACCGCTCCTTCACCGAAGGGATCGAGCACTTCCGGCGGCTGTTCGCGGTCGAGCCCGAGGTGGTCGCCCACGACCTGCACCCCGAGTACCTGTCGACCAAGTACGCCGGCGAGCTGGACGGGGTCGAACTGGAGGGCGTGCAGCACCACCACGCCCACGTGGCGGCGTGCCTGGCCGACAACGGCGAGCCGGGACCGGTGATCGGGGTGGCGTTCGACGGGCTCGGCTACGGCACCGACGGCACCATCTGGGGTGGGGAGCTGCTGGTCGCCGACCTGGTCGGCTTCGAACGGGCCGGGCACCTGGCGGCGGTGCCGATGCCGGGGGGCGCAATGGCCATCAGGGAGCCGTGGCGGATGGCGGCCGCCTACCTGGACGCCGCCTTCGGCGGCGCGGTCCCGGGGGACCTGGCGGTGCGGCGCCGCAACGCCGAGCGCTGGGACCCGGTGGTGGCGGTCGCCAGGGCGGGTGCCGGCTCGCCGCCGACCTCCAGCGCCGGCCGCCTGTTCGACGCGGCCGCCGCCGTCCTCGGCGTCAGGGACGCCGTCAACTACGAGGGGCAGGCCGCGGTCGAGCTGGAGCAGCTCGCCGACCCGGCCGAGCCCGCCGCCTACCCCGTGGCGGTCGAGGCTCCGGCCGGGGGGCCGCTGCAGCTGGCCGGCGCCGACCTGGTCCGGGCGGTGGTCGCCGACCTTCGGGCCGGCAGCAGCCCGGCGGTGGTCGCCGGGCGGTTCCACAACGGCATGGCCAGGATGGTCGTGGCCGCCTGCGAGCGGCTCCGCGAGTCGACCGGGCTCGGGGTGGTGGCGCTGTCGGGCGGGGTGTTCCAGAACCTGCTGCTGCTGGAGCGGACGGTCGCCTGGCTGGAGGCGCTGGGGTTCCGGGTCCTGGTCCACTCGCGGGTGCCGCCGAACGACGGCGGCATCAGCCTCGGCCAGGCGGCGGTGGCCGGCGCCCGCGACCGGGCCCGGCGGGCCTGAGCCCGGCCCGGCGCCGCCCCCGTGCCCGGCCCCCTCAACCTCAGCAGATCCGCGGCAGCGGGTCGCCGACCAGCAGGTCCACGATCCGGGTACCACCGAACGTCGTCTTCAAAAGGACCAGGCCGGGCGGGTCGTCCCCGACCCGGCCGATGACGGCGGCGCCCTCCCCCAGCGGGTGGGAGCGGAGCGCCGCCACCGCCGCGTCGGTGGCGGCGCCGTCGACCACGGCGACCATCCGGCCTTCGCACGCCACGTACAGGGGGTCGATGCCGAGCAGCTCGCAGGCGCCGCGGACCTCGGTCCGGACGGGGACGGCGTCCTCCTCGACCACCACCGCGACGCCGGCCGCCCTGGCCACCTCGTTGAGGATCGTCGCCACCCCGCCCCTGGTGGCGTCCCGCAGGCCGCGGACGCCGCCGGTCGCGTCGAGCAGCCGCTCGACCAGGCCGGCGATCGGCGCGGTGTCGGAGACCACCTCGGACTCGATGTCCAGCTCGCCCCTGGCCAGCATCACCGTGACCCCGTGGTCGCCGATCGGGCCGGAGACGATCACGGCGTCGCCGGGCCTGGCGGCGGCCAGCTCCAGCGTCCCCGGCCGTTCGATCACCCCGACCCCGGCGGTGTTGACGTAGCAGCCGTCGGCCTTGCCCCGCTGCACCACCTTGGTGTCGCCGGTGACGACCTGCACGCCCGCCGCCTGCGCCGCGGCCGCCATCGAGGCGACGATCCGCTCCAGGTCGGCGACCGGGAAGCCCTCCTCGAGGATGAACCCGGCCGACAGCCACAACGGCCGCGCCCCGCTCACCGCCAGGTCGTTGACGGTGCCGTTGACCGCCAGGTCGCCGATGTCCCCGCCGGGGAAGAACAGCGGCGAGACCACGAACGAGTCGGTGCTGAACGCCAGCCGCGCGCCGCCGGCCGCCAGCACGGCGCCGTCCTCCAGCGGCTCCAGCAGCGGGTTGCGGAACGCCTCCAGGAACACCGCCTCGATCAGGGTGCCGCTGGCCTTGCCGCCCGACCCGTGGGCCAGGGTGATGCGCTCCTCCTTCAGCTTGGGCTTGCGGCTCCGCGCCTTCTCGATGCGGTCGAGGACCTGCTGCTCCCGGCTCAGCTGCAGGTACTGCTCCCTGGTCGTGGTGCCGGGGGCGCGCTCGCCACTCACGTTCGGGTCGCCTCCTTCACGCGCTCGCGGGTGAAGCGGCCGAAGTTGTAGTAGGCGGCGCAGGCGCCCTCGGGGGAGACCATGCAGGTCCCGATCGGCGTCTCTGGCGTGCAGGCGGTGCCGAACACCTTGCACTCCCACGGCTTGAGCACGCCCTTGAGGACCTCGCCGCACTGGCAGGCCTTGGGGTCGGCCACCCTGACCCCCGGGACCAGGAACAGCTGCTCGGCGTCGAAGCCGGCGTAGCGCTCCCTGACCCGCAGCGCCGAGTGGGAGATGAAGCCCAGGCCGCGCCACTCGAAGTAGGGGCGCAGCTCCATCACCTCGTTGATGACGCGCAGGGCCTTGGGGTTGCCGTCCCAGGGGACCACCCGGGTGTACTGGTTCTCGACCTGGGACCGTCCCTCGGCGAGCTGCACCATCAGCATGTAGATCGACTGCAGCAGGTCCAGCGGCTCGAACCCGGCGCAGACCAGCGGCTTGCCGTAGTCGCCGGCGATGAACTCGTACGGGCGGCAGCCGATCACCGTCGAGACGTGCCCTGGGCCGATGAACCCGTCCAGGCGCAGGTCGGGCGAGTCCAGGATCGCCTTGATCGCCGGGATGATGGTGACGTGGTTGCAGAAGATCGAGAAGTTCTCGATCCCCTCGGCGGCGGCGCGCAGCACGGTCATGGCGCTGGACGGCGCGGTGGTCTCGAAGCCGATGGCCATGAACACCACCCGCTTGTCCGGGTGCTGCCTGGCGACCTTCAGGGAGTCCAGCGGCGAGTAGACCATCCGGATGTCGGCGCCCTCGGCCTTGGCGTCGAAGAACGAGCCGCGGCTGCCGGGCACGCGCATCATGTCGCCGAAGGTCGTCATGATCACGTCGGGTTGCCTGGCGATGAAGATGGCGTCGTCCACCCGGCCCATGGGGATGACGCAGACCGGGCAGCCCGGCCCGTGGACCAGGGTGATGGTCTCCGGCAGGTAGTCCTCGAGGCCGTGCTTGTAGATCGTGTGGGTGTGCCCGCCGCACACCTCCATCAGCTTGTACTGCCGGCCGGGCTCGCAGAGCCCGGCGATCTGGGCCGCGAGCGCCTGGGCCTTCTCGGCGTCGCGGAACTCGTCGACGAAGCGCACGCCCGCCTCCCTCGCTACTCGATCTTGGACTCGGCCAGAGCGGCCAGCTCGTCGGCGTAGGCCTGGCCGATGCCCTCGAGGAACTCGAGGGCCGCCTTGGCCTCCTGCTCGTCGATCTTGGAGAGGGCGAAGCCGACGTGGATGAGGATCCAGTCGCCCGCCTCCAGCGTCTCGTCCTCCAGCAGGCCGATGTTGATGGCCCGCTTGACCCCGCTCACGTCGACCCTGGCCAGGTCGGGTCGGTCCGGGAGGATCTCGATCACCTCACCGGGAATCCCCAGGCACATCGCGTCACCCCTTTCCGCTCTCGAGCTCGATCGATTCCAGGACCAGGTCGTCGCCGCCCTCCAGCTCGAGGTCGCTGCCGCCGCACTCGGCGCAGACGGCCAGGGCGTCGCCGGACTCCGCCCGGTGGCCGCAGCCACCGCAGCGGACCCGGACCGGCACCACCACCAGGTCGACCGCGGCGCCGTCGGCCACCGTCCCGGCCGACACCAGCGAGAACGCCTGGTCGAGGGCGGGCTCGACCACCCGGTGGAGCGCCCCGACCCGCACCCGCACGCGGGTCACGCGGCGGCCGGCCGCCCGGCGCTCCACCGCGTCGAGGATCGCCTCGCCGAAGCCCAGCTCGTGCACGGCACTCCCTCCACCACCGTCCCGGTCACATCCTCCGGATCTTCAGGTAGCGGCGGATGTCCGGCAGCGACTGGCGCAGGATCGCGGCCAGCCCGACCAGGACCACCCCGCCGACCACGAAGCGGAGCATCGTCATCCCTCCCTCCCGGTGTCGTGCTCGCCGATCAGCTCGCGGACCACGGCGACCGCCTCGCCGACCGCGCCGGCGACCGGGGCGCTCAGCCCCATCCCCTCGGCGACCTCGGCCGGCTCGCAGCCGACCACCAGCAGCCGCGGGATGTCGCCGCCGAGGGCCTGGAGCAGGGCGAAGATGGCGTCCGGCTCCATGCCGTGGCCGTCCACCAGGACCCCCTGCTCGGCCGGGGCGGTCACCGGCGGGCCGTCGCCGTTGAGGTCCGGCTCGATCACGTAGACCGTGCCGGGCGCCTGCCCGCGGGGCGCGGCGTCGACCAGGATCGCGGTCTCGTAGCCTTCCAGCAGCTCGTAGGCGAGGTGGACGCCGCGGATGCCGAAGTCGGCCACGCGGACCCAGTCGGGCAGGTCCTCGGCCGCCAGCCGCCTGGCGACCTCCACCCCGAAGGCGTCGTCGCCGAGGAAGACGTTGCCGACGCCGGCGACCAGGACCCGCGGGGCCGCCGTCACAGCGGTTCCACCTCGTCGGGCGAGAAGTAGAGGAAGCGCCCGTGCCAGCGCTGCAGCTCGGCGGCGGCCGGGTCGTCGTCGAGGGTCACCGCCAGGTGCCGGTTGCCGTCCACGTCGAGGAACACGGCCTCGACGGTGGCGCTGCGACCCTGCAGGAAGATGTCCTGGGCGTCGGCGCGGCGCAGGCCGGGACGGAGCCGCACCCGGCTGCCCTTGGCGACCGCGACCCCGGCGACCACGACGCTGTCGGTCCCGGGTGACACCGTGGTGTCGGCCCCCGGGTCCCACCAGGGCACCAGCCCCGGCTCGGCCCCCGCCGCCGGCGCGGTGTCCGGCCGCCCTTCGACCGCGCCCAGGTAGCGGACCGCGCCGTGGAGGCGTTCCAGCAGCTCCGGCGGCATCGCGTCGACCCGGTCGAGGATCGCGGCGGCGCGCTCGTCGGTTGCCCTGGCCTCACGCTTCTCCGCGTCGGTCAGGACCATGGTCCGCAGGGTGAGGATCTCGTCGATCTCGGTGGCGTCGTAGAGGTCGCCGGCGCTCTCGGGGGCGACGGCCGGGTGGTCGTAGAGGATGATCGGCGAGGACAGCATCGCGTCGCGGCGGTCCGGTTCGCCGACCAGCACCGGCCAGGTGTTGAGGTTCTGGCAGCCGGCCGCCGCCGGCTTGGCCCACTCCGGCGGGTCCAGCAACGACACGAAGGCGCCCTGGTCGACGGCGAGCAGCGTGTGGGCGGCCACCAGCGAGCGGCGCAGCGCCACGTCCCGGCCGGCGGCGGGGTCGTGCCAGGCGCTGGTGTTCTCCACCCGGGCGCGCAGGCGGACCACGCCGTAGGGGCCCTCCAGCCGCTCGGCCCCCAGCCGCACGGCCCCCAGGAGCGGCCAGCGGCGGCGCACGGTCCGCCCGGCGGGGCGCCCGGCGGCGTCGTGCACCGGCTCGGCCCGGCGGCCGCCCGGCCGCTCGAACGGCACCAGCAGCTCGCCCTGGAGCAGCCGCGCCAGCGGGGCCTCGACGGTGACCTCCTGCTCGACGCCCTCGTCCCAGGGGAGGAGCTCGACGCCGTCCACCCGCAGGGCGTCGACCTCCCGGAAGGTGCCGCCGGCGTCGGCCTCCTCGACGGTCTTGGCCTGCACCTGCAGGAAGCGCACCAGCACGTGCAGGGTGCTGGTCTCCTCCGGCTCCAGCAGGCACTCGGTCTGGCACGCCGACGGCTCGCCTGGCCCCGCCTCGCTCCAGGGGCGCGGCACCAGCACCCCGAACTGCCAGCGGGCCTGGTTCTTGCGCGCCGAGGCCCGGTACGGGTAGAGCAGGTAGCCCTCGTACAGGACCGCGTCGGCCACCGCGCGGGCCTGCGCGAACGCGTGCACGGCCGGCGCGGTCACGAGCCGGTTCCCCTGGCCTGCTTCAGCAACCCCTCCAGGGCGTCCTCCCAGGTGGGCAGGGCCCGCTCGGCCTTGTACCGCTGCAGCGCGTCCAGCGTGTCGCGCCGCAGCCGGATCCAGCCGCTGTTGGGGAAGTACAGGTCCATGACGTCGTGCCAGACCCGCGCCGGCATCCGGTAGCTGGCCTCCTTGTGCCAGGGCACCTGCCCGACCGCGAAGCCACCCGGGCCCTTGGTGAACACCGTGCCGCTGAACAGCAGCAGCAGGGGGACCTCGCCGTCGCCGAGGGCGTGCAGGTACTTGGCCGCGGCGACCTCGAAGTCGTAGGTGCACGGGACCGGCAGCTCCAGCTCGGCGCTGCCCTCGAACCCCGGCACCATCAGCGCCACGGTGGCGAACTGCATGGGCTTGAGGGTGTCGCCCCAGCGGGCCGGCTCGCCGAACAGGTCGAGCAGGCCGTCGGCCTCCTCGGCGCTGTAGCGGCGGCGCTGCGGCTCGATGCGCACCTGGCAGCGCAACGCGATCGCGTGGACGCGCTCGCCGGTGGTCTCCGAGATCCGCAGGCCCAGCTGGATGGTGGGGACCGCGGCGTAGCGGTCGGGCCGCGCGCCGACGCAGTCGAAGACGAGCTCGCTCACCGGCGGGATCCCCCGGGCCCCTCGCCGCAGCGCTGGCGCAGCCGGTCGAAGAAGCCGTCGATCTCCCGCCACGCCTCCTCGCCGCCGTCGAAGCCACGCCAGTGGAGCCGGACCAGGCCGACCAGCTGGTAGCAGGCGTCGATGGGGACCAGGTAGCTCTCGAAGCCGTCGGCGCCGCGGCGGACCAGCACCGCCTCGACGTCAGGGGTGAGGCCCGCGAGCGTCGGGTTGGCGGCGACCACCTCCTCCCAGGCCTCCAGCGGCAGCAGCGACTCGGTGGCGCCGGCCGGGCTGGGGTAGAACGCGACCGTCCGCGCCAGCGAGGAGTTGTGGAAGAAGAACGCCATCCGCACGGGGACCTGCAAGGCGTCCCACTGGGCGTCGTCGAGGCGGAACCCGGGGTCGTGGAGGTAGCGCTCCGGCACCGCGCGGAAGCGGCCACCGGCCGCCCCCTCGTGGGTGAACAGCAGGTAGCAGGCCCGGCAGGCGCAGAGGATCGCGCGGCTGTCGAGGTTGACGACGTGGGCGTGCTCCTCGGGAACCGGCTCGGCGCACAGGTCGCAGCGCTCCCCCGGCGCCGGGCGCTGTGTCGGCTCGGGCTCCAGGAAGCGGCGCAGGCCGGCGCTCACGTTGCCGCTTCCGCCGGCACGGTGCACTCGGTGTAGAGCGGCCTGATCTGCAGCAGCTGCGGGGCGTTGGGGTCGGCCACCCCTTCGACCTGGACGGCGGTCACCTCGGGGGCCGCCGCCTCGATGGCCCGCTCGATCGCCGTCCGGACCGTCACCGTGGAGGAGGGGCAGCCGTGGCAGCTCCCCTCCAGCCGCAGGTGCGCCACGCCGTCGGCGCCGACGCCCAGCAGCTCGACCCCGCCGGCGTGGGAGCCCAGGTAGGGCCGGACCTGGTCGAGCGCCTCGACGATCCTGGCCTCGGTGCTCTTGGGGTGGAGGCCGTGGAGGACGAGCAGGCTGGCGACCAGCTCGTCCCCCACGAGCCGTTCGAGGCTCTCCTCGTCGACCAGCTCCGCGACCCGCTCCAGGCCGGCGCCGTACAGCTCGACCACCAGGCGGACGGCCTCCTCGGCCTTCTCCCTGGTGGGGGCGTCGCTCAGCGAGCGGAGCTCGGCGAGCAGCTCCTCGATCCGCTCCCCGACCCTGCGCAGGTCGCGCGCCGCTGGCATGACCGCCCCCGTGATCGAATCGGCACGTTGCCTGGAGGCCCGCCCCGATCCCGTCTGCTCATCGCGCGTCATGGCAACGCACCAATCCGATCAACCCTGGTTGAGCATGGCCGGCGAGTGGAGCTGCTTCACCACCTTCCCGTTGCCGAGGTACATGTGCACGCCGCACGGCAGGCAGGGGTCGAAGCTGCGGACCGCCCGCATGATGTCGATGCCCTTGAAGCGCTCCGGCGGGTTCTCCTCGAAGATCGGGGTGTTCTGGACGGCGTCCTCGTAGGGCCCGGGGGTGCCGTGGACGTCGCGGACGCTGCCGTTCCACGGCGTCGGCGGGTAGGGGTGGTAGTTGGCGATCTTGCCGTTCCTGATCACCATGTGGTGGGAGAGCACGCCCCGCACGGCCTCGGTGAAGCCGACGCTGATCGCCTCGTCGGGCACCTTGAAGGTCTCCCAGGTCTTGGTGTGGCCGGCGCGGACCTCGGCGAGCGCCTGCTCGCAGAAGTGCAGCGCGGCGGCGGCCGCGTAGGCCTGGAAGTAGGTGCGGGCGCGGTTGCGCTCGATCGCGTTGGACCACCGCGGGATCTTCCACTCGAAGGTCTTCTCCGGCCTGGTGGCGGTCCGCGGCAGGTTGATGAGCACGCTCTGGCCGGTCGACTTGAGGTAGCCGACGTCGACCAGGCCGGCGAGGGCGGTCGCCCACAGCCGGGCGATGGGGCCGCCGCCGGTGTCCAGCGCCAGGTGGTTGGCGCCGTCGAACCAGCGCGGCGACATCACCCAGGAGTAGTTGTTGTCGAAGTCGCGCTTCTGCGGCTTCGGGATGGTGTGCTGGTTCCAGGGGTGGCGCCGGTCGACCGGGTTGCCGAGGGGGTCGTGGCTGACGAAGGTCTCCTGGTCCTCCCAGTCCTCGTAGTACGAGCTGCCGAGCAGGATGCGGATGCCGAGGTTGATCTCGACCAGGTCGGTGGTGACCAGCTCGCCGTCGACGACGACCCCTGGGGTGACGAACATCTTGCGGCCCCAGTTGGTCATGTTGTCGTAGCGGAAGTCGCAGTCCTCCGGGTCGTTGAGGCTCCCCCAGCAGCCGAGCAGCACGCGCCGCTGGCCGACCTGCTCGTAGCCGGGCAGCGCCTGGTAGAAGAAGTCGAACAGGTCGTCGTGCATGGGCACGACCCGCTTCATGAACTCCACGTAGCGCATCAGCCGGGTCAGGTAGTCGGTGAACAGCTGCACCGTGGCGACCGTGCCGACGCCGCCCGGGTACAGCGTCGAGGGGTGCACGTGGCGCCCTTCCATCAGGCAGAACATCTCCCTGGTGGAGCGGCTCACCTGCAGCGCCTCGCGGTAGAACTCGCCCTCCAGCGGGTTCAGCGAGCGCATGATGTCGGCGATGGTCCGGTAGCCGTGGTCGGCGGCGTGGGGGGCCTCGGTCCGCTCGGCCTGCTCCAGCACGCCCGGGTTGGTCTCGCGGACCATCCGCTCGCAGTAGTCGACCCCGACCAGGTTCTCCTGGAAGATGTTGTGGTCGAACATGTACTCGGCCGACTCGCCGAGGTTGATGATCCACTCCCCCAGGTGCGGCGGGCGCACGCCGTAGGCCATGTTCTGGTTGTAGACCGAGCAGGTGGCGTGGTTGTCGCCGCAGATGCCGCAGATCCGGCTGGTGATGAAGTGGGCGTCGCGCGGGTCCTTGCCCTTCATGAAGATCGAGTAGCCGCGGAAGATCGACGAGGTCGAGTAGCACTCGGCGACCCGTTTCTGGGCGAAGTCGATCTTGGTGTAGATCCCGAGGCTCCCGACGATGCGGGTGATCGGGTCCCAGGCCATCTCGACGAGGCCGTCGCCCGGCCTCGCCCGGTCCGTGGTCGTCATGCCTGCACCCTCCCGCTCACCAGCTCGGCCGGTATCCGGTCTTCAGCTCACGGCCTGTCGCACGCCACTTGGGCTCCTTGTCGACGGTGTTCAGCGTCACCCCCCGCAGCGCGCGGATGACCGTGCCGTACATCCCGCTGGCGGTGGCCGAGACCCTGCTGCCGGGCGGCTCGTCCATGAAGGGCATGAACTTGTCGGGAAACCCCGGCATGGTGCAGCCGATGCAGATGCCGCCGACGTTGGGGCAGCCGCCGAGGCCGTTCATCCAGCCCCGCTTGGGCACGTTGCACTTGACCACCGGTCCCCAGCAGCCGATCTTGACCAGGCACTTGGGCGACCCGTACTCGGTGGCGAACTCGCCCTGCTCGTAGTAGCCGGCCCGGTCGCAGCCCTCGTGGACGGTCTGGCCGAACAGCCAGGTCGGCCGCAGCGCCTCGTCGAGGGGGATCATGGGCGCCTGCCCGGCGGCCTGGTAGAGCAGGTACAGGATCGTCTCGGAGAGGTTGTCGGGCTGGATCGGGCAGCCGGGCACGCAGACGATCGGGATGCCCGCCTTGGACGTCCAGCTCCAGCCGAGGTAGTCGGGCACGCCCATGGCGCCGGTGGGGTTGCCGGCCATGGCGTGGATGCCGCCGTAGGTGGCGCAGGTGCCGACCGCCAGCACGGCCAGCGCCTTGGGCGCCAGCCGGTCGATCCACTCGCTGGTGGTCATCGGCTGCCCGGTGTCGGGGTTGTTGCCGAACCCGCACCAGTAGCCTTCCTTCTTGATCGCCTCGTTGGGGACGGAGCCCTCGATCACCAGCACGAACGGCTCCAGCTCGTCCCGCTCGGCCTTGAAGAACCACTCGATGAAGTTGTCGGCGCCCTGGTGGGGGCCGGACTCGAAGTCGATCAGCGGCCAGTGGACCGCGACCCTGGGCAGACCGGGCAGGGCGCCGAGGGCGATCTCCTCGATGCTCGGCTGGGTCGCCGCGGTGAGGGCGACGGAGTCACCGTCGCAGCTGAGCCCGGCGTTGATCCACAGGATGTGGACGACGGCCTCTTCCTGCTCCGTGGCTGCTGCCATTCCGCTTCACCACCTCGCTCGTGGACGAAGGGACGAGGTCAGGACCCGTCGGCCGCCAGCGCCGCCTGGGTCAGCTCCCACAGGACGTGGTAGGTGGTGGTCTGCGCCTCCTGGATGCGGTGGACGGAGGAGGACGGGACCACGAAGAGGTGGTCGATGGTGTCGACCTCCGCCATCTTGCCGCCCTGGTAGCCGGCGAGGCCGACGGTGAGCAGCCCGCGCCGGCTCGCCTCCTCGAAGGCGCGGATGAGGTTGTCGGAGTTGCCGCTGGTGGACAGGCCGACGGCGACGTCGCCCGGCTTCGCGAAGGCGGCGATCTGCCTGGCGAAGACGACCTCGAAGCCGACGTCGTTGGCCAGCGCCGTGAGCACGGCGACGTCGTCGGTCAGCGACCAGGCGGGCAGCGGCCGCCTGCCGGGCCCGGGGTGCAGGAAGGTGGCGGCCACCGCCTGGGCGTCGCTGGAGCTGCCGCCGTTGCCGAAGGAGAACAGCCTGCCGCCGTCGGCGAACGACCTGGCCATCGCCCGTGCGCAGTCGACCAGCCTGGGCAGGTCCCGCTCGACCGCCAGCCGGCGCAGCGCGACGATCTCGGCGGCCTTCTCGACGGTGGAGCGGCGGACCTGTGCCAGCACCGAGTCCAGGTCGGCGTCGCCCGCGTAGAGGAACGGGTAGAGCGACTCGACCCCGCCCTCACGCCCCATCGGCGGAACCTCCGAGGACGGCGATGGCCTCCTTGGCGTGGACCAGCACGGTGTCGCCGACGGCGGTGTCCACCAGGGCTACGCTCACCTCCTCGAGGCTCTGGCCGGTGTCGACCTCGGCCAGCTCGCCGTCGAGCAGCCGCACCACCCGGACGGGGACCGCCTCGTCGGAGCAGGTGATGCAGACGTCGTCGTGGCATTCGGGGATCACCGGACCACCTCCGGGCCGAGCACCCCGGGCTGCTCGAAGAAGACGTGCACCAGCTCCCAGAGGATGTGGTACGCGGTGACGTGCACCTCCTTGACGACCAGGGGGTCGTCGGAGCGGACGACCAGGGCGTGGTGGACGGCGGGGCTGGCGGCCAGCCGGCCGCCGTCGCCGCCGAGCAGCGCGACGGTGAGCATCCCGAGGTCGGCGGCGACGTTCATGCCCCGGAGGACCGCCGGGTCCTCGCCGTCCACCGACACCCCCAGCGCGATGTCCTCGGGGACCGCGAGGTGGCGGAGCTGGTGGGCGAACACCTCGGCGTAGCCGTCGCTGGTGGCGACGCCGGTGAGGGTGGCGACGTCGCCGGTGAGGGAGATCGCCGGCAGCGCCCGCTTGCCCACGATCACGGGATGGACGAACTCGACCGCGATGTGCTGGGCGTCGGTGCTGGGGCCGCCGCTGCCGAACACCACCAGCTTGCCGCCGCGGTGGAAGCGGACCGCCATCGCGTGGCAGGCCCGCGCGACCTGCTCGGCGTCGCCGGCGAGGGCCTCGGCCGGTGCCTCGCGCCTGAGGAGGGCGTCGGTCGCCACCGCCTGGAGCGTCTCCGACAACCGCTGTCGCATGGCGGCCCTTCCGGCGGGGGGACCGTGACGTTGGCAGCATGCGCCCCATTCGACGGCTTGGCAAGACAGAACTGTCCGGACAGGTCGTCGGTCCGGTGTCTAGGACGAAGCGGGCGGGCTGGCCTACAATCGCGCAAGACGAGGACGAGGGGAAGTCGGTCTTGGAGCCTGAGCGTGCGGAGGGCCGCGACGAGCAGGTCGTCGTCGACCCCGTGTTCGTCGTCACGCAGACGTTCCCGGCCCGGCCGTCGTCGCTGCCCGACATCCGCGAGTTCGTCGGCCGCTACCTGTCCGAGACGCCCCTGACCCCCCAGGGCACCGTCGAGCTCCGCCAGGCCGTCTTCGGCGCCCTGCTGGACGCCGCCAGCCCGGACGGGGGCCAGATCCAGGTCTGCTTCCGGATCTTCCCCGACGGCGTGGAGGTCGACGTCCTCCGCGGCCCCGCCACCGCCGCCGCCAAGCTGCCCCGGCAGGTGCGCGCCAGGCCGGAGCACCGGCCGTTCGCGGAGTGGCTCGCCGGCGTGCTCAAGCGCGAGGGGCTCTCCCAGGAGGCGGCGGCGCGCCAGCTCGGCGTCTCGGTCAAGACCGTGAGCCGCTGGGTCGGCGGCGAGACCGAGCCACGCCTGCGGGACCTGCGCCGCATCCACGAGGTCTTCGGCGAGGGCCCGATCGCCTGAGGCCCACGGACGGCGCCGGGCCCGGGCGGGCCCTGGCGCAGCGGGTCAGGGGCTGCTGCCGCGCTCGGCCCAGGCCGCCCCGCGCCGGCCGGCCGTGCGCAGGCGGCGCAGCGCGAGCAGGTAGGCGGCCGCGCCGGCCAGGCAGGCGACGCCGACGACGGTCAGCGACGGGCCGGGCGGCAGCGGCAGGGCGACGGGCACCACGGCGCCACCGACCCAGGCGAGCTGGAAGGTGGTCTCGGCCCGGGTGATCGCGGTGCCGCGGCCGGCGGGCGGGACCTCGCGCTGGACCAGGCTCTCGAAGCCGAGCCGGGCCGCGGCCACGCCGCCGCCCATGACCAGCCCGGCCAGGGCCGCCGAGGCGACCCCGACCCGGCCGGCGAGCAGCAGCGCGGTCAGCCCGGCGGCGGCCAGGCCCCCTCCGAGCAGCCCCGCCTCGCGGCACACCGCCGCCACCCGGGGCAGCAGGAAGGCGCCGGCGACGGCGCCGACGCCGACCCCGGCCAGCAGCAGGCCGAGCCCGGCCGTGCCCACGCCCTGCCGCCGCAGCTCGAAGGCGAGCAGGAACAGGCTGAACCCGCCCACCGCCCTGACGGTGGCGTTGGCCGAGCGGGCCAGCCGCACCTCGCCGGGCGGCCTCGCCAGCCTGGCGGCCCGGCGGTCCAGCGAGGCCGCCCGGCCGGCCGCCGCGGGACGGCCCGCCGTGGCCGCCACCGGGCGCTCCTGTGCGTTCGTCCCTGGCGAGCGGCGGGCGCGCCGCGCGCCGGCGGCCGGCAGCCACAGGGCGAGGACCCCGCCGGCGGCGAAGGCCAGCACGCTGGCCCACAGCACCGCACCGCCGCCGAGGAGGCGGTCCAGGCCCACCCCGAGCAGCGCGCCGACGGTGCCGCCGAGCGCGGCGACCCTGGCCATGCGCGCGTTGACCGCGACCAGGTCGCGGGACGGCCCGGCGCCGCCGCCTACGCCCGGGTCCGGCCCGGCGGGTCCCGTGGGCGTCCCCCGGTCGACAACGGCCAGCTCCGGGACCAGGGCGCTGCGGCTGATGCCGTGGACCCTGGAGCAGACCAGCAGGCCGAACGCGAGCGGGTACAGCAGCAGCGACTGGGTGCGGGGCACCGCCAGGTAGGCGAGCAGGGCGCGCAGCAGCAGGGCGGCGACCACCGCCAGCCGCCCGGCGCCCCGGCGGCCGTCCAGCAGCCGCCCCAGCAGGGGGGCGACCAGCGCGAACGGCGCCACGGTCAGCAGCAGGTAGAGGGCGACCCGGGGGCGGGCGGCGGCCACCGGCACGGCGAAGAACAGGGTGCCGGCCAGGGCGACGGCGACCAGGGCGTCGCCGAGCGCGCTGGTGGCGTGCACCCAGGCGAGCCGGTCGAGCGGCTGCGCCAGGACGAGCGTCCCGAGCCGCCCGCCGGCCATCCGCCGCACGCGCCGCCCCGGCCCCGCCGGTCGCTCCCGTGCCCCCGTCGCCACCGCCGCTCTCCTGTCGATTGGGCCGCCACCTCATGCTACCGGCCACGGTGACAGCCGAGCGGGGCGGCCGGGCGGGGCGGCCCAGCGCCGCGGGACGCGGCGACCGGGGTCGGTCAGCCCCTGGCGTCGGAGGTGCCGGCCAGGGGGCGCGGCGGCCGCGGGCGGGCGCCACCGGGCGGGCGCAGGAACAGCCACCCGACCGTGCCGAGGAAGGCGAGGTAGGCGACGACCTGCTCGATCGAGGGACGCGGGTCCCAGCCGAGCATGGCGCCGAGGAACCGGCCGGTCTCGGTGCTGACCGTCAGCCACCGGTAGCCGGTGAGGTCGTAGACGCTGTTCCAGGCGGTGCCGAGATCGCCGGCGGACTGGAGGTACAGCACCGTCCGGGAGACCAGCCCGGCGGCGAACACCAGCAGGACCAGGCCGGTGACGGTGAAGAACTGCCGCATCGGCAGGCGCCGGCCGCCGAGCACCACCAGCCAGCCGAGCGCCGCCGCCACCGCCAGGCCGACGAGCCCTCCGACCAGGACGTCGACGCCGCGCTCGGCGGTGGCGGCGGCGATCAGGAAGAGCGCCGCCTCCAGGCCCTCCCGGGCGACGGCCAGGAACGCCACCGCCATGACCGCGAACGAAGCTCCCGCGAGCGTCTCTCGGCGCACGCTGCTACCACGCTCGACCGCGTCGTCGACGCTGCGCTGCAGGTCACCCTTGATCCGGTAGGACTGCCGCCGCATCCAGAAGATCATCCAGGTCAGCACGCACACCGCCAGCAGCGACACCGCCGCGAACGCCAGCAGCCGCGCGTGCCCCTCGAGGCCCTCGACGGTCAGGTGGATGCCCACGCCCGCGGCCACCGACAGCGCCGCCGCCGCCAGCACGCCCCGCCACACGGCGCCGCTGAGGTCGCGCCGGCCGATCCGCAGGACGTGGGCGTAGACGATGGCCACCACGAGGGCGGCCTCGAAGCCCTCGCGCAGCATGACCAGCAGGGCGGTGAGCATCGTTAGGGAAGCCTAACAGATCTCGGCGTCGGGGTCCGGAACGGCGAAGCCCCCGGGAACCCGGGGGCTTCGCCTATCCCTGGGGTGGGACAGGTGCGGCGCTACTCCTTGCCGGCCAGCTCGGCCGGGGGAACGCCGATGTCGGTGTCGGTGGGCTGGTCGAGGGGGCGGAAGACGATGGCGCCGTCCTCGGCGTCGACCACCACCAGCTGCCCGGCGGAGAACTCCTTCCACAGGAGCTTCTCGGACAGCGGGTCCTCGACCATCCGCTGGATGGTGCGGCGCAGCGGTCGGGCGCCGAGCGCCGGGTCGTAGCCCTTAACGGCGAGCAGCTCCTTGGCCGCGTCGGTCAGCTCCATGGCGATGTCCTTGGACTTCAGCTGCTCCACGACCCGCCGCATCATCAGGTCGACGATGCTCTTGACCTGCTCCCGCGACAGCTGGTGGAAGACGATCACCTCGTCGATCCGGTTCAGGAACTCGGGCCGGAAGTGGCGCTTGAGCTCGTCCATCACCTTGGACTGCATCCGCTCGTAGTCGACCCTGGCGTCCGGCCTGGCAGTGAAGCCGAGCGTCGCGCCCTTGGCGATGTCGCGGGTGCCGAGGTTGGAGGTCATGATCAGCACGATGTTCTTGAAGTCGACCGTGCGGCCCTGGGCGTCGGTCAGGCGCCCGTCCTCCAGGATCTGGAGGAGGGTGTTGAACACGTCCGGGTGGGCCTTCTCGATCTCGTCGAACAGCACCACGCTGAACGGCTTGCGCCGCACCGCCTCGGTGAGCTGGCCGCCCTCCTCGTAGCCGATGTAGCCCGGCGGGGAGCCGATCAGCCGCGAGACGGTGTGCTTCTCCATGTACTCCGACATGTCGAGCGCGATCAGCGCGTCCTCGTCCCCGAACAGGAACTCGGCCAGGGTGCGCGACAGCTCGGTCTTCCCCACGCCGGAGGGGCCGAGGAAGATGAACGACCCGGAGGGGCGCTTGGGGTCCTTGAGGCCTGCCCGGGTGCGCCGGATGGCCTGGGAGACGGCGTGGATGGCGTTGTCCTGGCCGACGATCCGCTTGTGCAGCTCGTCCTCCATCCGCAGCAGCTTCTCGGTCTCCTCCTCGGTGAGCTTGAACACCGGGATCCCGGTCCAGGAGGCGAGCACCTCGGCGATCTGCTCCTCGTCGACCTCGGCGACCACGTCCATGTCGCCGGACTTCCACTCCCGCTCGCGGCGCGCCTTGTCGGTGAGGAGGTTCTTCTCCTTGTCGCGCAGCGAGGCGGCCTTCTCGAAGTCCTGGTCGTCGATGGCCGACTCCTTCTCGCGCCGGACGTCGGCGATCCTGCCGTCGAACTCACGCAGGTCGGGCGGGGCGGTCATGCGGCGGATGCGCATGCGGCTGCCGGCCTCGTCGATCAGGTCGATCGCCTTGTCGGGCAGGAAGCGGTCGGAGATGTAGCGGTCGGCCAGGTTGGCGGAGGCGACCAGGGCGTCGTCGGTGATGGTGACGCGGTGGTGGGCCTCGTAGCGGTCGCGCAGCCCCTTGAGGATGTCGATGGTGTGGGCGACCGACGGCTCCTGGACCTGGATCGGCTGGAAGCGGCGCTCCAGGGCGGCGTCCTTCTCCAGGTGCTTGCGGTACTCCTCGAGGGTGGTGGCGCCGATGGTCTGGAGCTCGCCCCGGGCCAGCATGGGCTTGAGGATCGAGGCGGCGTCGATCGCCCCCTCGGCCGCGCCCGCCCCGACCAGGGTGTGCAGCTCGTCGATGAACAGCACGATGTCGCCGCGGGTGCGGATCTCCTTGAGGACCTTCTTGAGGCGCTCCTCGAAGTCGCCGCGGTAGCGCGACCCGGCGACCAGGGCCCCCAGGTCCAGGGTGTACATCTGCTTGCCCTTGAGCGTCTCGGGGACCTCGCCCTTGACGATGGCCTGGGAGAGGCCCTCGACGATGGCGGTCTTGCCCACGCCGGGCTCGCCGATCAGCACCGGGTTGTTCTTGGTCCGGCGGGACAGCACCTGCATGACCCGCTCGATCTCCTTCTCGCGCCCGATCACCGGGTCCAGCTTGCCCTCGCGGGCCAGCTGGGTGAGGTTGCGCCCGAACTGGTCGAGCACCAGCGAAC
>Ga0081538_10000948_pt1 | contig 31235 bp, 29 predicted proteins | sample TabmetS5T2R1_FD_71022 | JGI IMG/M metagenome (GOLD analysis project Ga0081538, IMG submission 71022) | Tabebuia heterophylla rhizosphere microbial communities from the University of Puerto Rico - S5T2R1 | ecosystem: Host-associated > Plants > Roots > Rhizosphere ...
GGCCGCCTCGCAGTCGACGAACAGGATCGTCTCGCCCCCCACTGGGATCTCGAGCCCCGCAGCCCAGTCGGCTACGTGCTCCTGGGAGACGGACACGTCGCCCAGCACTGGCTCGTTGTGGGCCTCCGCGAGGCGCTCGTTCCATATCCGGTAGCCGGGCTGCTCGTTGCCCGTCGCCACCATGAGCGCGCGCATGGCCTTCACCACGTCCACCGTGCGCGTGCGATGGCGGTAGAAGTCGCCCGTGAACAGCGTGTTGGGGCAGCGCAGCTCGCAAGCCCCGCACTGGGTGCAGTGCACGTAGTCGTCGGCCACGTCCTCGACCGAGGCCAGGCCCTTCTCCATGGCCACGATGTTGGCGTGGAACGCGGTCGGCGTGTGGTTCTCGTTGCGGGTGACCTGCGTCACGGGGCACACCTCGCGGCAGAACTTGTGCCCTGACGAAAAGCACCCGTAGGCGTTGTTGCGCCAACGCTCGACGAACTCCCGCTGTAGCTCGCCGTCACCACTCGGCGAGTACGTCATGAGCCTTCCTCTCTCTCCGCGGTACCAAGTCACTGTGGCCCGCAAGCGCGCCTCACCGGCCGAGCGTGACCCTACCGTGCCAAGGAATCTATCACCGGGTTGTAGGCTCCGCCGTGGTTCGTGACGCTGAGCCACTCGCTCTCGGCGAAATTCGGATTCCCGCTCGCGCCGAGGGTGCCGTCTTTGGGCCCTGGGGCGTCGCGGACTCGTACCTGCCGTCGCCTGCGGGGGACCCTTCGGAGTCCCCTTTCTCCCCGCCCTCGCCACAGCTGGCGAGAAGCAGCGCGGCGCAAGCCACGACGAAGGCAACGCGCATGCCGACCTACCATAGGACAGCTTCCGGGACGTGAACGCCGTGGCCGGGGGGTGACCGGGTCGCCGTGGCCGCTAGCTCAGCGCGGCGCGCAGCGCCGGGCCGAGTTCCGGATAGCGGAACTCGAACCCGAGGTCGAGCGCGCGGCGGGGAACCACGCGCTGCCCGCCCGCGACCGTGTCCGCGAGCTCGCCTCCGCGCAGCGTCGCGACGGCCAGCTTCGGGACCGGCAGGACGGCAGGGCGGTGCAGCACCCGCCCGAGGGTGCGCGAGAACTCGCGGTTCGTGACCGGCTCGGGGGCGCTGGCGTTGATCGTCCCCGAGACCCGCTCGTCGTCGAGCGCCCACAGCAGGATCCGGACCTCGTCGTCGAGGTGGATCCAGGGCAGGTACTGGCTCCCGCCGGCGATCGGCCCGCCGAGCCCGAGCTTGAACGGCAGCAGGAGCTGCTTGAGCAGGCCGCCGCGCTTGTCGAGGATCGGGGCGGTGCGGGTCACCACGACCCGCACCCCCGCGGTCTCGGCCTCGCGAGCCTCGGCCTCCCAGTCGACGCAGACCTCGGCGTCGAACCTTGATCCCTGCGGGGTGTCCTCGTCGACGATCGCGTCGCCGCGGTCGCCGTAGTAGCCGACCGCCGACTGGCTGACCAGCACCTTGGGGCGCGGGTCGGCGGTCGAGATCGCCTGCACGAGGTTGTGCGTCGCCTGGATGCGGCTGTCGCGGATGCGGCGCTTGGCCTCCTCGGTCCAGCGCTGGTTGATCTCCTCCCCGATCACGTTGATCACGCCGTCGACGCCCTCCAGCGCCTCGGCCGGCGGACGCTCGAGGGCCGGATTCCACGCGTGCCAGGCGACCGTCGGGTTGGACTCCTGCGCGCGCCGCGGGTTGCGCGACAGCCCGACGACCTCGTCGCCGCGCGCGAGCAGCGCGTCGCAGACCGCTGAGCCGACCATCCCGCTGGCGCCTGTGACCAGGACCCTCACTCGATTGTGGCGAAGCTGCCGGTTTCCTCGGAGACGCGGGCGATCCCCGCGTTGCGAGCCTCCTCGATGACCGCCTTCGCGACGGCGGGGGATACGTCGCGGTCGAACACGCTGGGAATGATGTAGGCCTCGTCGAGGTCGTCCTCGGTCACCACGTCGGCGATCCCCTGTGCGGCGGCGAGCTTCATTGCCTCGGTTATCCGCGGAGCGCCGGCGTCGAGCGCGCCCCGGAAGATCCCGGGGAAGCAGAGCACGTTGTTGATCTGATTCGGGTAGTCGGAGCGCCCCGTGGCCATGATCCGCACGTAGGGCTCGGCCTCCTCGGGCATCACCTCGGGGTTGGGATTCGCCATCGCGAATACGATCGCGTTCTCGTTCATCCGCGCCAGCGCCTCGGCCGGCATCACCCGCGCCCCCGAGAGCCCCACGAAGAGATCGGTCCCCTCGACGACGTCGGAAGGACCGCCGCCAAGCCGCTCGGGATTGGAGTTCTCCGCGAACCAGCGCTTGATGCCGGACATCTCGCCGGCGACGTAGTCCTCGCGATCGGTCGACAGCGCGCCGCGGCGATCGCATCCGATGATCTCGGTCACGCCGAGGGCCAGCATCATCCTGGTCACTGCGATCCCCGCCGCGCCCAGCCCCACCATCACCACGCGCAGGGACTCGATCGGCTTCCCGACGATCTTCAGCGCGTTGAACAGCGCCGCCATCACCACCACGGCGGTGCCGTGCTGGTCGTCGTGGAACACGGGAATGTCGATCTCATCGCGGAGCCGATCCTCGATCTCGAAGCACCGAGGCGCTGCGATGTCCTCGAGGTTGATGCCTCCGAAGGTCGGCGCGATCAGCTTCACGGTCTGGACGATCTCGCCCGGCTCCTGGGTCGAGAGGCAGATCGGGAACGCGTCGACGTCGGCGAACTCCTTGAACAGCATCGCCTTGCCCTCCATCACCGGCATCGCGGCCTCGGGACCGATGTCGCCGAGGCCGAGCACGGCGCTCCCGTCGGAGACGACCGCGACGGTGTTGCGCTTGATCGTGTACTCGAAGGCCCGCTGGCGGTCGGCGAAGATCTCCTGGCAGACACGCGCCACGCCCGGCGTGTACGCCATCGAGAGGTCGTCGCGCGTCTTCAGGGGGTACTTGTTCTCCATCTGGATCTTGCCCCCGCGATGCATCTGAAGCGTGCGGTCGGTGTACTCGAGCACGCGCGCACCGCGGGTGCCGCCGATCGCGCGCATGATCTGCTCCCAGTGCCCCTGGTCGCGCGCGTCGACCGTGAACTCGCGCACCCGCTTGCCCTCGACACCGGCGCCGGGGACGAGATCGACGCCCTGGAGCTGGCCGCCCGACTCGGCGATCTTCGACGTGAGCTCGGCCAGGGGCTCCTGCCGCGCGTCGAGCTCGACACGCACGGTGACGCTGAACTGTGGGCTGACCGGGGCCACGGCGGACGCAGATCATAGAGTCGGGCTCGAGGCGCCCGGACGGCCCGAAACCGCTCATATGATCAAGGTGTGGCCGACAAGCAACCGCAGAACGACGCACGCGAGCTCTTCCTGATCGACGGGAACAGCCTCGCGTACCGCGCGTTCTTCGCGCTTCCGGAGGAGATGTCGACCTCGGACGGACGCCCAACGAACGCGATCTACGGGTTCGCGTCGATGCTCGCGAAGCTGCTGATCGATCACCAGCCCGCGGCGGGAATCGTCGTATGGGACGCCGGGATGTCGGGTCGCGAGAAGGAGTACGAGCCGTACAAGGCGCAGCGCCGCTCCCGCCCCGACCTGCTCCGCGAGCAGTGGCCGCACCTAGAGCCGATGGCGGAGGCGTTCGGCTTCCTGAACACCCGCGTGGAGGGCTACGAGGCCGACGACGTGATCGCGGCGCTGGTAGAGAAGGCCCGCGACGCCCGGATCCGCGTGATGGTCGTGTCGGGGGATCGCGACGTGTACCAGGTGGTCACCCACGGCGTCCGCGTGATGACGACCTCCCGCGGGATCACCGACACGCGGATCTACGACCGCGAGGGGGTCGTGGAGCGGTACGGGGTGCCGCCGGAGCTCGTGCCCGACCTGATCGGCCTCAAGGGCGATACCTCGGACAACATCCCGGGGGTCCCAGGGGTCGGCGACAAGACCGCCGCGCAGCTGCTGCAGCGCTTCGGCTCGCTCGAGGAGGTGCTGGACCACGTCGACGAGATCTCGGGGGCGAAGCGCAAGCAGATGCTGACCGAGCACGCCGACGACGCGCGCGTCTCGAAGCGGCTAGCGACCCTCCAGTACGACATCGACACGAATCTCGACCTCGACGCCCTGATGGGCGTCGCCCCCGACCTCACGCGGCTACGCGAGGTCGCGCGCGAGTTCGAGCTGCGCCAGGTGATTCAGCGACTCGACGAGGAGCTGCCCGAGGCGGTCCCCCAGGCGCCCCCGGAGGAGCGGATCGAGGTCGACGTCAGCGAGGGGACCCTCGCCGATCTGGACGCGGGCGCAATCGCGACTTCGGTTCAGGCGGAGCGCTGGGCGGCGACCGACGGCGGACGAATCGTCGCCGGTGAGGTCTCGGACCTCACCCGGCTCGCCGCCGATCTTCGCGAGCGGCCGCTGATCGCGCACGATTTCAAGTCGGCCGGGGGAGGGGGGAGGAGCGGCCTGATGGCCGCGGCGGAGCCCGACGGGCTCGACCTCGAACACGACACGATTGTCGCCGCATACCTGGTGGACCCGGCGCGCCGGGTGTACGAGCTCGCCGACCTCGCCGCGGCGGAGGGGCTCGCGGCCGCGCGGCCAGACGGGGAGCAGCTCGCGCTCTCCTCCCCTGAGGGCGAGGCGCCCGCCGATCCCGCCGCCGAGGCCCGCCTTGCGTGGGAGCTCTCGCGGCGCCAGCGTGAGCGCTTGCGCGAGCTCGGGCTCGAGCCCCTGCTCACCGACGTCGAGATGCCGTTGATCGAGGTGCTGGCGGCGATGGAGCGCATCGGGGTCCGCGTCGATGCGAAGGTGATCGAGGAGATCGCCGCCCGGATCGCGGGAAGAGCGGACGAGCTCCAGGCCGAGATCTGGAAGCTCGCCGGGCACGAGTTCACGATCGGCTCGCCGCAGCAGCTCGCGCCCGTGCTGTTCGACGAGCTCGGCCTTACTAAGAAGCGGCGCGGCAAGACCGGCTTCTCGACCGATGCCCGGGTCCTGGCCCAGATCCGCGACGAGCACCCAATCGTCGAGAAGATCGAGAGCTGGCGCGAGCTGACGAAGCTCAAGAACACGTACCTCGACGCGCTGCCCGGCCTGATCGACCCCGAGACGGGCCGCATCCACACGACGTTCAACCAGGTGGCGACCACGACGGGACGGCTGTCGAGCACCAACCCGAACCTCCAGAACATCCCGATCCGGTCCGAGCTGGGGCGGCCGCTTCGCGCCGCGTTCCTCGCCGATGAGGGGTGGCGGCTGCTGTCGGCCGACTACAACCAGGTCGAGCTGCGGGTGCTCGCTCACGCCGCGGGTGAGCAGGTGCTGCGCGAGATCTTCGCCCGCGGCGAGGACGTCCACGCGGCGACGGCGGCCGAGGTCCTCGACGTGCCCGAGGACAAGGTGGGGCCGGCAGAGCGCTCGAAGGCGAAGATGGTCAACTTCGGGATCGCGTACGGGCTTTCGGCGTTCGGCCTCGCCGACAGGCTGCAGATCGAGCGCGATGAGGCCGCTGCCTACATCGATCGCTACTTCGAGCGCTTCCCCGCGGTGAAGCGGTTCAGGGACGAGACGATCGCCAAGGCCGACAGCGACGGATACGTGACGACGCTGATGGGTCGGCGCCGGAGGATCCCCGAGCTGCGGGCGCGCCAGCGCCAAACGCGCCTGCTCGGCGAGCGGCTTGCGGTCGCCACCACGATCCAGGGGACCGCCGCCGACATCATCAAGGTCGCGATGGTCCGCTGCCACCGCCGGCTCGCCGACGAGGGGAAGGAAACGCGGCTCGTGCTCCAGATCCACGACGAGTTGCTGTTCGAGGGACCCGAGGCGGAGATGGATGCCGCCGCCGAGCTCGTCACCGAGGAGATGAAGGGCGCGTTCGAGCTCGATCCCCCGCTCGAGGTCGACGTCGGCGTCGGCAAGGATTGGCTGGCGGCGAAATAGTCAGCTCGCTGGTGATGTCCGGAGAATCCCGATAGATGGTGTACGAGCCCTGGGACGCGCTCAACGCGCCGCGGTTCACCGGTCCGCGAACGTACGCGCGGCTGCCGTACGTGAAGGAGCTCGACGGAGTCGACGCGGCGGTATTGGGGATCCCGTGGGACGGCGGGGCCTCGTTCCGGAGCGGCGCTCGTTTCGGACCCGAAGGGGTGCGATCGGCGTCCGGGATGATCCGGACCTACAACCCGGCGCAGCGAGCTCAGGTCTTCGGGGTGCTGTCGACGATCGACTACGGGGATGCACCCACTGCGCCGGGCTACCTCGAGGAGACGCTCCGCCGGGCCGAGGAGTTCGTGCGGCCGATCGCCGAATCCGGCGCGCTGCCGGTGGCGATCGGCGGCGACCACTCGATCACGCTCGCCGAGCTGCGGGCGCTCGCATCGGTGCACGGACCGCTCGGCCTCGTTCACCTCGATTCCCACACGGACATGTGGGACAGCTACTACGACGGCGTCCGCTATGGCCACGGGACGGTTTTCCGCCGGGCGATCGAGGAGGGGTTGCTCGATCCGTCGCGCGTGCTCCAGGCGGGCATGCGTGGCTCGCTGTACGGCGAGGAGGACGAGGGGATCCCGGGGGAGCTCGGCGTCGAGTCGATCCCGTGGGGGGAGCTCGCGCGGCTGTCCGCGGACGAGCTTGCGCGCAGGGCTCGCGAGCGGCTCGGATCGGGCCCCGCGTTCGTCTCGCTCGACGTCGACTTCGTCGACGCCGCGTTCTGTCCCGGCACCGGCACCCCCGAGGTCGGAGGGCCCACGAGCTTCGAGGCGCTCAGCTACCTGCGCGCGCTCACCGGGCTGCGCTTCGTGGGCTTCGACGTCGTCGAGGTGGCGCCAGCGTACGACGGACCCGCCCAGGTGACGGCGCTGTTTGCCGCGAACGCGGTGTTCGAGATGCTGTCGCTGATCTTGATCGCGGGCAAGGAGCGACCCGGGCCGGGCTGAGCGGGGGGAGGAACGCTCAGGCGGCAGCTCGGAGCCGCCGTGCGGGCGGCCGCTGAGCGTGCGAGCGTGCGAACCCGGGGTGCGCGATCTCGAGGTAATGCCCGAATGCCCAGCGCACGAAGGCGTCGGTGCGCATGCCACGCAGGCCGACGGCGAGCAACCGCGGGGGAACCCTGGGCACGAGCCGCTGTGCCCGCAGCATCCATTCGAACTTCCAGCGATGGCCGGCTGAGAACCCGGAGTAGCGGCGCAGCGCGGCTGCGTGGTCGGCGCGACCCTCGATCACCTCGCGCAGCTCGCGCCCGCACGCGATCCCGAAGTACAACGCCGTCCGGATCCCCTCGGCCGTGAGTGGCAGGCAGTGGCCGGCAGAGTCGCCGACGAAGAACACCCCGTTCGCGGTGGCCTCTCGGAGGCGATGTGGGATCCAGTTGCCCTGGTATCGCACGCTGGGTAGCTCGAGTCGCTCCGCGAGCTCGACCGTCGGCCGCTTGACGCGGCGACGCGGATCGAACGACCCGACACCGACCCGCATCTCATCCGCCGCCGGGAAGCTCCACCCGTACCCCGCCGGAACCACCCCGCGCTCGATCCAGACCTCGAGGTCGTGGCCGTTGCCGGACGGATGCACCTCGAGCCCCCTCGAGAGCGGTGCGTCGGGCGGCTGGTAGACGTCGTCGAGAACACGCCGCCAGCCGAGCGCGTCGACGACGAGCGACGCGTCGACCACTCCGCGGTCGGTCTTGACGCCGATCGCATCCGCACCGTTCGCTTCGGCGCGCCCTCCCACGGTCGCGGTCTCGAAGGTCGCGTCGCATTGCTCGAACAGGAGCTCGCACAGCGTGGGGTAGTCGAACGTCGAAAAGGTCCACGGAAGCCGCATCCGGACCGAGGTGTGCGGGGTGTGGATGACGAGTTCGCCGAACGTCTGTCGGATCGAACCCTCGACGCCCATCCCGTGTAGCCATTCGGTCGGCGCGGCGCACGCCGAAGTCTGACGCTCCCCGATCTCGTAGCGGTCGAGCAGCAGCACGCGGCTCCCGCTCCCGGCGAGCTCGCGCACCACGGCAAGCCCAGCAAAGCTCGCGCCGCAGACGACGACGTCGTGCTCGCCACGCAGAGGGAGTCGCGCGGCGCCGCGTTTGGTCCTCCGCGTGGGCATGAGGGGAAAGATGTCAGATCTGGCTTCGCTTCTGCCAAACTTCAGCGCCGTGCCTGCAACAGACTCACCGACAGATACCGACGCTGCGGCCGCTGCCACCGCACCCACGGCCGGCGCCGATACCGGCAATGGGCCGCCTCCGGAGCGATCCGACGACCTCCTGATCGAGGTCGACGGTCAACTCGTTCCGAACTACGCGGCGACGATCAAGCCGATCAACGAGCACGACGTCGTCACCGGCGAGGTCGTTCGGATCGACAAGGACGAGGTGCTGGTCGACATCGGCTACAAGTCGGAAGGCGTCATTCCCGCCACCGAGCTGTCGATACGGCGCTCGGTCGATCCGGCGGACGAGGTCTCGCTCGGAGATCGCGTCGACGCGCTTGTCCTCACCAAGGAGGACGCCGAGGGTCGCCTCATCCTGTCGAAGAAGCGCGCCAGGTTCGAGAAGGCGTGGCGCAGGATCGAGGCCGCGGCCGGGTCGGGCGAGCCGGTTGAAGGGACCGTGATCGAGGTCGTGAAGGGAGGCTTGATCCTCGACCTCGGAGTGCGTGGCTTCCTGCCGGCGTCGCTGGTCGACATTCGCCGCGTCCACAACCTCGACGAGTTCATGGGCCAGCAGCTCGAGTGCAAGGTGATCGAGCTAAACCGCAGCCGCAACAACGTCGTGCTCTCGCGGCGTGCGGTGCTCGAGGAGGAGCGCAAGGAGGTGCGACAGCAGATCCTCGGGCGCCTCCAGCCGGGCCAGGTTGTCGAGGGGAAGATCTCCAACATCGTCGACTTCGGCGCCTTCGTCGACCTCGACGGGATCGATGGCCTGATCCACATCTCCGAGCTGTCCTGGAGCCACGTCAACCATCCGTCCGAGGTGCTCTCGATCGGCGACACGGTGCGCGTCAAGGTCCTCGACATCGATCGCGACCGGCAGCGGATCTCGTTGGGGCTGAAGCAGACCCAGGAGGACCCGTGGCAGCGCGTGCTCGACTCCTACGGACCGGGCGACATCCTGGAGGGCAACGTCACGAAGGTGGTCGCGTTCGGGGCCTTCGTCGAGATCGTCCCCGGGGTCGAGGGGCTGGTGCACATCTCCGAGCTCGCCAACCATCACGTCGAGAGCCCGGGTGAAGTCGCCTCGCCCGGGGACGAAGTGCGGGTCAAGATCCTCGAGATAGACGAGGAGCGCCGCCGGATCTCGCTCAGCATCAAGCGCGTCGAGGGGCAGGGGCTCCCGCTGCGCGACGTCCAGGTGCCAGAGCCCGCCCCGCCGGCGGATGGGGCCGCGGAGGCGGTCCCGGATCTCGGTCTCTCGGAGGAGGTGTTCTCCGAGTCCCCGCCCGAGGTGGCGCGAGCCGACCGCGAGGCAGGCCCAGCCGACGGCGAGGAGGCCGCCGGTGTCCCCGAGCAGGCCTCCGGCGAGGGCGCTGAGACCCGCGGCGAAGGCTCGCGGGACGACGAATAGCCGGTGGCGCCGACCTTCGTCGGCCTGACGGGGGGGATCGGAGCCGGAAAGTCTGAGGCGCTGGCCGCGTTCGCGCGTGCCGGCGCGGCCACCGTGGCCACCGACGACGTCGTACGCGATCTGCTGCGGAGCGCGGAACTGCGCGACGCCCTGGTCGAGCGGTGGGGTCAGGAGGTCGCTCCCGGCGGCGACGTCGACCGCCGCCGGGTGGGGAAGATCGTGTTCGAGCGGCCGGAGGAGCTCGAGTGGCTCGAATCCGAGCTCCACCCTCGCGTCGGAAAGCGATTGGAGGCGTGGAGGGGCAGCCTCCCGCCTGACGTTCGGCTGGCGGTCGTTGAGATTCCGCTGCTGTTCGAGACCGGGATGGAAAAGACGTTCGACACCGTGGTATCCGTCGTCGCCGACGACGAGCTGCGCGAGCGGCGGCTCGCCGGGGGTGGATTCGTCGGGCTCGACGGGCGCATCGGCCGCCAGCTCAGCCAGGACGAGAAGGCTGCTCGAGCCGCACACGTCGTTCGCAACGACGGTACTCTCGCCGAGCTCCATGCGAAGATCGCGGGTCTGGCACGCGAGCTGACGGAGAACGGGCAAGGCAATGACGACGCGGAGCGCGAGTAGGAGCCGGGGAGCCTCGCAACCCGTGCCCAACGGGGCGGCGCAGGGTCGCGTGGGCGGCCGCCGCGCAGCGGCACAGGGGAGCCGCGCAACGAGGCCTAATCGGGTCGTCGTGCTGCTGGGCGCGGTGGCGATCGGGGTGGGTGGCGGGTACGCGGTGACCGAGCTCGACCTTGGCGACAAGCTGAGGGAAGTGACGCTCCCGCTGCGCCACGACGACATCATTCGCCAGCAGGCCGCTGACAAGAACCTCGACCCGGCACTGATCGCGGCGGTCATCTATTCGGAGTCCCGCTTTCGGGACCAGACGTCTCATGCGGGCGCGCGCGGGTTGATGCAGATCACGCCGGCGACGGCGCGAGTAATCGAGGAGGACAGCGGGGGGACGACGTTCGTGCTCGAGGACCTCGCGGACCCCGATATCAACATCGCCTATGGATCCTTCTACCTTCGGCAGCTGCTCCGGAAGTACGACGGAAACGAGGTCGCCGCGCTCGCGGCCTACAACGCGGGGGAGGGCCGGGCCGACGAGTGGGGTGGGGCGGCGCTCGGGCTCAAGGACATCCGGTTCGAGGAGACCCGGGGCTACGTCGAGGAGGTTCTCGGGAAGCGCGGGGAGTACCGGGAGCACTACGCCCCGGACCTCGGGCTGACTAAGCGCTGATCGCAGCCTGGTTACTTTCGCCCCGCTATCGTCATTCCGGTGCCGGAGTTCAAGCTGAATCGCGCGTACTCGCCGACCGCCGACCAACCGAAGGCGATCGCTGGGCTCAGCGAGGGCCTGAAGGCGGGCGAGCGCTTCCTCACGCTGCTCGGCGCGACCGGGACCGGAAAGACGTTTGCGATGGCCGGGGTGATCGAGGCCGCGCAGCGGCCCGCGCTCGTGATCGCGCACAACAAGACGCTCGCCGCCCAGCTCTGCAACGAGTTCCGGGAGTTCTTTCCCGACAACGCGGTCGAGTACTTCGTCAGCTACTACGACTACTACCAGCCCGAGGCCTACGTCCCGGCTCAGGACCTCTACATAGAGAAGGACTCCTCGATCAACGACGAGATCGACCGTCTGCGCCACTCCGCCACCGCGGCACTGTTCGCGCGCCGCGACGCGATCATCGTCGCGTCGGTGTCGTGCATCTACGGAATCGGCTCACCGCAGCTCTACAGCGAGCAGATGCAGCTGTTCAAGGTCGGCGACTGGCTCGACCGCGACGAGGTGTTCCGGAAGCTGATCACGATGCAGTACGGGCGCAATGACACCAACCTCACGCGGGGTAAGTTCCGCGTCAAGGGCGAGCTGCTCGAGATCTTCCCCGCGTACGCCGAGACGGCATACCGGGTATCGCTGTTTGGGGACGAGATCGAGTCGATCCAGCACTTCGACCCGCTCACCGGCGAGGTTCTCGACGAGATCGACCACGTCTCCGTTTGGCCGGCGACCCACTACGTCACAAAGCAGGAGACGATCGAGCGTGGGGTGGCTGAGATACACAGCGAGATGAACCAGCGCACCGCCTGGTTTGAGAACCAGGGCAAGGAGCTCGAGGCCCACCGGCTGCGCCAGCGCACCGAGTACGACATCGAGATGCTGAAGGAGCTCGGGTTCTGCCCCGGGATCGAGAACTACTCGAGGATCTTCGACGGACGCGCCGAGGGCAGCCCACCGCACACGCTGATCGATTACTTCCCCGACGACTTCCTCGTCTTCGTCGACGAGTCCCACCAGACGATCCCACAGCTCGGCGGGATGTACGAGGGCGATCGGTCGCGCAAGCAGACCCTCGTCGACCACGGGTTCCGCCTCCCGTCGGCGATCGACAACCGCCCGCTCAAGTTCGAGGAGTTCCTGTCGCGGATCGGGCAGATGGTCACTGTCTCGGCCACCCCCGGGCCGTGGGAGTACGCGGAGTCGGCTCGGGTCGTCGAGCAGATCGTGCGACCGACCGGAATCGTCGACCCCGAGGTCGATGTGCGCGAGACACGCAACCAGATCGACGACGTGATGAACGAGACGCGACGCCGAGCGGAGGCGGGCGAGCGCGTTCTGGTGACGACGCTGACCAAGAAGATGGCCGAGGACCTGACCGCGTACCTGCTCGAGCACGGGTTCCGGGTCCGCTACCTGCACTCCGAGATCGACACCCTGGAGCGGATCCAGATCGTCCGCGACCTGCGCCTCGGCGAGTACGACGTGTTGGTCGGCGTCAACCTGCTTCGCGAGGGGCTGGACCTGCCCGAGGTCTCGCTGGTCGTGATCCTCGATGCCGACAAGGAGGGATTCCTGCGCGGCGAGACGAGCCTGATCCAGACGATCGGGCGGGCGGCGCGAAACGTCAAGGGCACTGTGCTGATGTACGCGGACCGCGAGACCGACGCGATGCGCGCGGCGCTTCGCGAGACGGACCGCCGGCGCGAGATCCAGCTCGCGTACAACCGCGAGCACGGGATCACGCCCGAGACGGTGCAGAAGGGGATCTCCGACCTGACCGACTTCCTGGCGATGGAGTCGCGCGCCGCTCCGGCGCGGCGCAAGCGCGCGCAGCGCGATGGCCACGAGATCCGCGGGCCAGCCGACCTCGAGAAGGTCATCGTCGAGGCGGAGGAGGAGATGCTCGTAGCCGCCGAGGAGCTTCGCTTCGAGGAGGCGGCGCGGATCCGCGACGAGCTCAAGGAGCTGCGCCGCGACCTGGAGGCGATGCGGGCCTAGGTCCCTACGTCTCGCTCTTGCCCGGCCCTGTCTCGACGCCCTCGCTCGGACGTCCGCCGATCCCGGCCCGGAACGAGTCGTACATCCGCTCGACGCGGTTGTGGCGGAAGCGGTGCTCGGCGCGCTCCTGTTTTCTTGGGTTTCGCTCTCCGTAGAACCGCTTCGCCCATGGCGAGTCGGGCTTCGCGAGCCGAAGCGCCCCATACAGCGACAGGGGATAGAAGAACAGCCCCACGGCGCCGTGCCCGATCCGGCGTTTGACGAAGCACACGGCGCTCGTGCAGATCCCGATCAGCAGGCCCGCGAGTGAGATCAGGAACAGGCCCCAGTCGGAGTCGTTGAGCTCGAACGGCACCACGCCGAGGAAGACGATGCCGATGAACACGGTCGCGATCACGACCGCGTCGACGGAGCGCCGCCCCTCCTCGGCCCAGTACACGTCGTCGAGGTGCAGCCACAGCGCGAACTCGTCGAAGGTGAGTCCTGCGCCGACCCCGAAGGCGACCGCGGTCAGCTCCCACCACGGGCTCACGTCACCGATCCCGAACGCGAGCGTGGGCGCGATCAGCATCAGCGCGATCCCGAACACGAGGTGATGGATGTGGAGGCCCCCGGTGGTGACGCTGCCCGGCCACCACGGGACCTTGGGGCTTCGCATCAGCCGCGTGCTGGTGCGGATGAACAGGAACGAGCCGAGGAAGCCGACGAAGACGAGGAAGACCCCCTCTCGGCCCGCGTCGAGGATCTGCTCGCGCCACAGCTCTCCGATGAAGGCGAGGTCGGTCATCCCGGCGCGATTATCGCCTGAGACGGGTGATCCCGGGCTCCCGCCGCCCCCGGGGACGCGGGGCGCGGACCCGGAATCAACCCTCTAGGCTTTCGCCATGGCAACCCCGGATGCAGACAAGCTCGCCTCGCAGGCGGCCGAACGCGTCCGGCAGGCGATCGAGTCCGCCGAGGAGAAGGCTCGCCAGATCGTCGCCGATGCCGAGAAGGAGGCCGATCGGATCCGATCCCGCGCCGAGGCCGATGCGACGGAGCGGATCGAGCGAGCCCGCGCCGCCGTCGACCGCCTCGTGTCGCAGGCGGGCGAGCTGCGCGACGCGGTCGGTGGGCTCGGCCGCGACGTGGCCGGGAGCGGCGACGCGAACGCAGAGAGCCCGGCGGCCCCCGAGGTCGACCCGACGCCGGCGACCGTCCCGGAGCCCGAGCCCGCACGCGAGCCGGAGCCGACGCCACCGATGACGCCCGAGCCCGAGCCGGCGCACGAACCCGAGCCCCAGCCCCCGGAGGTTCCGGAGCCGAGCCCTCCAAGCGGCGACCGGCCGTCCACCCAACAGCTGCTCGAGCAGCTCAAGGCCCCCAACTCGCGGCCGGACGAGGGCGCCGCACGCCTCGTTGCGATGAAGATGGCGCTCGACGGCAAGCCGCGCGACGAGGTCGAGCGCCATCTGGCCGAGAACTACGAGCTGGCCAGCGCCGGCGCGCTGCTCGACGACGTCTACTCGCGCGCCGGCAAGTAGCCGCCGGGACGGCGGTCAGCCCTCAGTCCGCTGGAACGTCCCCTCGCCGCCCGCGCGGGCGCCGGCCGCGTACTCCGACATGTCCTGGGACCAGAACTCGACCACGTTGCCGTCGGGGTCCGTGACGTAGATCGCGCGGTCTGCGCCGAGCTGCACCGGGCCCTCGACCTCGACGCCCTGCGACCGCAGCCGCTCGTGGATCGCGTCGAGCGCTTCGCGCGGGACCCGCAACGCGAAGTGGACATGCGCACCCCCGCGTCCTCCTGCGAGCCCGACCTGCGGCGTCCACAGGCCGAGCCGCGCCGAATCGCCGATCAGGTACCAGTAGCGTCCCTCTCGACCCTCGCCGTAGAGGGTCTCCTCGAACCCGAGGACCTCGCGATAGAAGTGGCGCGCCCGATCGAGGTCGGAGACCTCGAGCACGAGCTCGGAGATACCGCTCACTGGCGGAGGATCGGGCACGCTCGCGAGCTTATTCGGATAGGCCAAACGGCCCCGCTAGTAGCCTTCCGCGCCGATGGAGGGTGTGTCCAGAGAGCTCCCGCTCAAGGTTTGTCCGCATTGTTCGGTCGCGTCGCGGACCGACTCGGAGACATGCCCGAACTGCGGCAAGTCGTACGTGCGCGGGCGCCCGAGCCTGCGCTGGAGCTGGTGGTTCGCGATCCCGATCGTCGTCGCGGCGTTCCTGATCGGATACTTCGGGATCAGTCAGCTGATCGACGGCGACGAGGAGGGGATCACGGTCGAGGAGGCGAGGTCGGTCGAAGTCGGCAGCGTCTCGCGCGCCGAGTTGACCGAACGCTTCGGCGAGCCGGTCGCGGAGACGACGGTCAATGACGATCAGGAGTGCCTCCAGTACGTCGTCAGCGACGGACCAGACCGGCTCTTCTGCTTCAGTGGCGACGCGTTGGTCAGCAAGCCCCCGCTGCCCGAATAGCGCAGGCGGGGCACGCCGGCCTCTCGTACCGGCTGAGGCCGCACGTACACTTGTTTGGGATGCCTGCCTCGAGCGAGATCACGGTCTCGGGTGCCCGCGCGCACAATCTCAAGGGAGTCGACCTCACCCTCCCGCGCGACTCGCTGATCGTGATCACGGGGCTGTCCGGCTCGGGGAAGTCGAGCCTCGCGTTCGACACGATCTACGCCGAGGGCCAGCGCCGTTACGTCGAGTCGCTATCCGCATACGCGCGTCAGTTCCTCGGTCAGATGGAGAAGCCGGACGTTGACTCGATCGAGGGGCTCTCGCCCGCGATCTCGATCGACCAGAAGACCACGTCGCGCAACCCGCGCTCGACGGTGGGCACCGTGACCGAGATCTACGACTACCTGCGCCTGCTGTGGGCCCGGATCGGCAAGCCCCACTGCCACGTCTGCGGGGCGCCGATCACGGGTCAGTCGGTGGAGCAGATCGTCGACAACGTGATGACGCTGCCCGAGGGCACCAGGTTCATGGTCATGGCGCCGGTCGTCCGGGGGCGCAAGGGCGAGTACGGCAAGCTGCTCGACGGGATCCGCGCGCAGGGCTACGCGCGCGCGATGATCGACGGCGAGCTCCATCGCCTCGACGAGCCGATCGAGCTCGACAAGAAATACAAGCACGACATCTCCGTCGTCGTGGACCGGCTGGTGATGAAGCCGGACCTGCGCAAGCGCCTCGCCGACTCGGTTGAGGCGGCGACCGGCCTCGCGGAGGGCCTGGTGGAGGTCGAGCCGGTCGGCGGCGGCGACAGGCTGGTGTTCTCGGAGCAGTTTGCGTGCCTGCAGTGCGGCACCTCGATCCCCGAGCTCGAGCCGCGGATCTTCTCCTTCAACTCGCCCCACGGCGCGTGCGAGCGCTGCCACGGGCTCGGGTTCCAACGCGTGATCGATCCCGAGCTGGTCGTCCCGGATCCGACGCTGTCGATCTCCGAGGGGGCGCTGGCGCCGTTTGCGCGGTCCGCGTCGCGCTACCACCGCCGGCTGTTCCAGGCCGTCGCCGAGAGCACGGGGATCGACCTCGACGCGCCGTGGCAGGAGCTGCCGAAGAAGGATCGCGAAGTGATCCTCAACGGGACCGGCGAGGTGCGGCACGACGTCAGCTACCGCAGCCGCTACGGCAAGCGGCGCCACTACACGGTCCGCTTCGGGGGCATCGTCGGCGAGCTCGAGCGCCGCCACCGCAACACCGACTCGGACCACACGCGCGAGCGCATCGAGCAGACCATGTCGCTGCGGCCCTGCCCGGCATGCGGCGGAGCGCGGCTGCGACCGGAGAGCCTGGCGGTGACAGTCGGAGGGCTGTCGATTTACGAGTACACGTGCTTCTCGGCCCGCGCCGCGCTCGAGTGGATCGAGGCCCTCGAGCTGACGGACACCGAGCGCGCGATCGCGCGCTTGATCGTGCGCGAGATCGCGGAGCGGCTCAGGTTCCTCGAGGCGGTGGGAATCGGTTATCTGTCGCTCGAGCGAGCGGCCTCCACGCTGTCGGGCGGCGAGGCGCAGCGGATCAGGCTCGCGACACAGATCGGCTCGAGCCTGGTCGGCGTCCTCTACATCCTCGACGAGCCCTCGATCGGGCTGCACCAGCGCGACAACCGGAAGCTGATCTCGACGCTGGAGCGGCTCCGCGATCTCGGCAACACGGTGATCGTCGTCGAGCACGACGAGGGGACGATCCGGTCCGCGGATCACGTCGTCGACCTCGGCCCGGGCGCGGGCGAGCACGGGGGTGAGGTCGTCGCAGAGGGCACGCCCGCCGCGATCACGCGCACGGCGGGGTCGCTGACCGGCAGGTACCTCAGCGGAAAGCTCGAGATCCCGGTTCCGGAGCGGCGGCGCGTGCCCCGGGGCGAGCTCGTCGTCAGGGGAGCCGCTCAACACAACCTGAAGGGAATCGACGTCGCGATCCCGATGCGGACGTTCTGCTGCGTGACCGGCGTGTCGGGATCGGGGAAGTCCACGCTCGTCAACGCGATCGTCTATCCGGCGGTTGCGAACCGGCTCCACCGCGCCCGGCTGCGACCCGGCGTGCACACTGGGATCGAGGGACTGAAGCAGATCGACAAGATCATCAACATCGACCAGTCGCCGATCGGGCGCACGCCGCGCTCCAACCCGGCGACCTACACCGGCGTGTTCGACCACATCCGCAAGCTCTACTCGCAGACGCGAGAGGCGAGGGCGCGCGGGTACGCGCCCGGCCGGTTCAGCTTCAACGTCAAGGGCGGCCGCTGCGAGGTGTGCCGCGGCGACGGGCAGATCAAGATCGAGATGCACTTCCTGCCCGACGTGTACGTGCCGTGCGAACAGTGCCATGGCCGCCGCTACAACCGCGAGACGCTCGAGGTCCGGTTCAAGGGCAAGTCGATCGCCGACGTGCTCGACATGTCGGTCGAGGAGGCGGTCGAGTTCTTCGCCCACATCCCGAAGATCGCGCGCCGGATGCGCACGCTTCACGACGTCGGGCTCGACTACATCCGGCTTGGCCAGCCGGCGACTACGCTTTCGGGGGGTGAGGCGCAGCGGGTGAAGCTCGCGACCGAGCTGTCCAAGGTCGCGACCGGAGACACGCTCTACATCCTCGACGAGCCAACCACGGGCCTTCACTTCGCCGATGTTCAACGTCTGCTCGAGGTGCTGGGACGCCTGGTCGACGCGGGCAACACCGTCGTCGTGATCGAGCACAATCTCGACGTGATCAAGTCGGCGGACCAGCTCATCGACCTCGGCCCGGAAGGCGGGGAGGCAGGGGGAGAGGTGGTCGCCACGGGAACGCCGGAGCAGGTCGCCGAGGTGCAGAGTTCGTACACGGGGCAGTTCCTGCGCGACCTGCTTGAGCCGGCGCCCGTAGCGCGATGGGCCCGCGGCCGCAGCCGCGAGCCCGTCGCGGCGTGAGCTCGCAAAAACCGTGAGCGATCAGACGGGGTGGCGGGTGTGGTGGCGCAAGCGGCGCTGGTACGAGCGCAATCGCAGGCCGCTGCGGCGGTGGCGGATCAAACGTCACATGGCGCGCACCGGCGCCTACATCCGGTTCCCGATCGACGGCGAGGTGCTTGAGGCGCTCGACGAGGGCAGGCTCAAGGTGGGGGAGGGGACGCTGCTTGAGCCGGGTTGCTGGCTCACCCTCTCCCCGCGGGCGCGGATCGAGATCGGGAGCGGGTGCTTCCTCAACAAGAACACGATGCTCGCCGCACTCGACCGGATCGAGATCGGCGACCACGTGATGTTCGCCAACAACTGCTTCGTCGGCGACGCCGACCACCGTTACGACGATCCGGACAAGCCAGTCACCTGGCAGGGATTCAGCTCCCAGGGACCGGTGATCATCGGCTCGAACTGCTGGTTCGGGGTCGGGTGCGTGGTGACGAGCGGCGTGACGGTCGGTGAACGGTGCGTGGTCGGGGCCAACTCCGTGATCACGGAGGATCTGCCGCCCCGCGTGATCGCGGCCGGCTCTCCTGCGCGCGTGATCAGGGAGATCGAGTTCCGCCGCCAGGCCTAGGAGACCACGTGCACGAAGACCGTCCGGTCGCGGGGCCGGTCGTCGAAGTCGATCAGGACGATCTGCTGCCAGGTGCCGAGCGCGAGGCTTCCCCCTTTGACCGGGACGGACTCGGAGGGCCCGACTATCGACGCGCGCTGGTGCGCGTGTGAGTTCGTGTCGTGGTTGAGGCGGTCGTGCTCCCACTCGGCGTGCGGTGGGGCGAGGGCGTCGAGGACGGAGCGAAGGTCGGCGACGTTCCCGGGCTCGTGCTCCATCGTCGTTATCGCCGCGGTCGAGCCGCGAACGAACGCGGACACGAGCCCCTCGTCCACCTCGGCGGCGCTGACGACGCGCTGCACCGCGTCGGTGATGTCGACCACGTCGGCGTCGCCCTCGGTCGACAGGTCGAGCTGTCCGGTGTGGATGGGCACCGCGCCAACCTACAACGCCGGCGACAGGCACGAGCCGGGCCGAGAGGCCCGGTTTACGGGCACCGGGGTTACCAGTCCCACGCCGATGCGGCGAGGCTTTCCTGGTCGAGATAGCGGCTCAGACCCTCGAGCTCCTCCGGCTCGATGCCGTAGGTGTGCTCGTCGGAGGGGAAGCGCCGGGCGCGAACCTCGGCCGCGTACTTCGAGACCCCCGCGACCATCTCCTCCTTGACGTCCGCGTAGCGCTTGACGAAGCGCGGCGGACGACCCTCGGCAATCCCGAGCAGGTCGTGGAAGACCAGCACCTGGCCGTCGGCTGCCGGCCCTGCGCCGATCCCGATCACGGGCACCTCGAGCTTGTCGACGATTCCGCGCGTGACCGCCGCCGGAACGGCCTCGAAGACGATCGCGAAGCAGCCGACCGACTGGAGCGCGAGCGCCTCCTCCGCGATCTGGATCGCGCGCTCGGCGGTCCTGCCCTGCGCCTTGTAGCCGCCGAACTGCGCCGCGGATTGCGGCGTGAGACCGACGTGCCCCATCACCGCGATCCCGGCGCGGATTATTGCTCGGGCCCTGTCGACCGAGACGCCGCCGCGCTCGAGCTTGACGGCGTCGCAGCCGGCCTCCTTGACGTAGCGCTGGGCGCTCTCGACCGCCTGCTCGTTCGACTGCTCGTAGCTTCCGAACGGCAGATCCCCGATCAACAACGGCGTCCGAAGGCCGCGCCGGACGGCCCGCGCGAGCACCAGCATCTCGTCCATGCTCACCGGGACGGTGGAGTCGTATCCGAGCACCGTCATCGCGCCCGTGTCTCCGACCAGCGCGATGTCGACTCCGGCGTCCTCGGCCACTCGAGCCGATGGATGGTCGTAGGCGGTGACCATCACGATCGGCTGGCCGTTCCGCTTCATCTCCGCAATACCCGGCAGCGTGGTCGGGACGCGCTCCGTACTGGGATCGTGATTCTGCATCGCTCGTCAGCCTCCGATCACGATGTTGTCGATCAGGCGCGCCCGGCCGAGTCGCGCCGCGAGCGCGACGAGCACGGGGCGGCCGTTGAAGTCCGTGGCGGGGGTCAGATCCTCGGCGTCGCGCGCCTCGAGGTACTCCGGCTCGATCCGCGACCTGCGCAGCTCGTCGCGCGCGGCAGCCAGCGCCACGTCCAACGACCCCCCGCCGGCGGCCGCGACCCGCTCTGCGGCTCGCAGCGCGCGGAACAGCGCCGCAGCCCGCTCGCGCTCGTCGGGGGTCAGGTAGCGGTTCCGGGAGCTCATCGCGAGGCCGTCGGGCTCGCGCACGGTTGGGAGCACCGCGATCCGGACCGGGAAGTCGAGGTCCTCGACCATCCTGCGGATCACGATCGCCTGCTGCGCGTCCTTCTGGCCGAAGAACGCGACGTCGGGCTGCACGATGTTGAGCAGCTTGGCGACGACGGTGGTGACGCCATGGAAGTGCTCCGGCCCCCGCTGCTCCGGCGCTCCGTCCAACACGTCGGCCAGCCCCGCGACGGCGACCGCGGTCGCGAATCCCCGCGGGTAGATCTCCTCCATCGACGGCACGAAGAGGAAATCGACCCCCTCGGCTGCGGCAATGCCCGTGTCGCGCTCCTCGTCGTGCGGATACGTCGCGAGGTCCTCACCGGGGCCGAACTGGGTCGGGTTCACGAACAGCGTCACGACAGCGGTGTCGCAGCTTTCCCGAGCCGCCCGAATCAGCGATAGATGTCCGCCGTGGAGCGCCCCCATCGTGGGGACGACGCCGATCTGGGCGCCGCCGCCGCGCGGCTCGTCGAGCGCGGCGCGCAGCTCGGCCTTCGTTCGCACCGTTCTCACGCGGCGACCTCCGTCTCGGCCTCGCGATCGCCGCCACCCGCCTCGCGCCGAGCCGCGAGCTCGCGCGTGCGCTCGGCCAGCGCCCGATAGGTGTCCAGCAGTTCGGGAGCGACTTCCGCGATCGCATCGAGATGGCGCTCGACGGTCTCCTCGTCGCCGCGGGCGATCGGCCCGGTGAGCGCATCGCCGCCATGCTCCGCCCAGTTGGCCGCCGTGCGGAGGACGAGCGGCGCCAGCAGCTCTCGGGCGTGCTCGGCTCCCGTGGCCGCGAGCAGCTCGGCGGCCACCTCCTCGAGCGCGACGAGGTAATTGGAAGCCATCGAGGCCGCCGCGTGGTAGGTGGCGCGGTGCTCTTCGTCGAGCCGGAACGGCCGCATGCCGAGGCAGGTCGCCAGCGCGGTCGCGATGCGGCGCGCCTCCGCGTCGCATCCCGAGACGGCGCACGGCGCCCCCGTCAGGCTCGCGTTCCCGTCGTGAACCGTCTGGAGAGGATGGATCGAGAACGTGCGCGCCCCGCGGCGCGCGGCCGCCTTGAGCGCGTCGAGCCCCGTCGCGCCGCTCGTGTGGCCCACGTAGCGGAGCGGCGGGATGGCGGCCGAGACCATCTCGCATGCCTCCGCGATCGCGGAGTCCGGGACGCACAGCAGCGCGATCTCGGCCTCTTCGCCCGCCGCGGGCGCGTCGCGACGTCCCGAGAGGGTGGCGCGCAGCCCCGCGTCGCCGACCCCGCGCGCGATGGACCTGCCCACGCGCCCGGCGCCGATCACAGCCAAAGACGGCAGCTCGACCGCGTCGGCGGTCTCGGCGTCCTTCGTTGCTTTCCGTTCCAGTTCCCGCATTCGAGATACCAGACGGACCTCGTCATCCTTTCGGTTCATCCTGGTCCACGCCCGTGGGTCGCGGCCGAATCCAAGTATATGAGCGGCCGGAGTGCTCGATCGCGGGTCGGGAGTCCGGTGTTTGCGGGCATTGTGGGTTTCGCCCTGGTCCGTGGGCGGCTCTACGATTGGCGAGTCCGCGATGACGATCTCCGAACAGATGGGCCAGGGTCCCGAGGCCGGATCGCGCCGGGAGAGGCTGGTCGAGCTCTACAGGGAGGCTTCGGGATGTACGCGCTGCCCGCTGTCGGAAACCAGGACCAGGGTTGTGTTCGGGTCCGGGAACGCCGACGCCGACCTGATGTTCATCGGCGAGGGGCCCGGCTCGGAGGAGGATCGTCAGGGGCTTCCGTTCGTCGGTCGCGCGGGAGCTGTGCTGACGGACCTGCTCGATGAGATCGGGTTGTCGCGCGAGGACGTCTGGATCAGCAACGTGGTGCGATGCCGCCCACCGGGAAACCGCGATCCACAGCCGCTCGAGGTCGAGTCGTGCCAGCCCTACACGTACGGCCAGATTCAGCTCATCGAGCCGCGCGTGATCGGGACGCTGGGCAACTTCGCGACCCGGCTCCTGACCTCGAGCCGGACGCCGATCAGCCGCGTTCGCGGGACGCCGCAGGCGCACACGCTCGCCGGGCGCCCGGTGTTCCTGATGCCACTGTTTCATCCCGCGGCGGCGCTCCGCACCCCGAGCCTGTTGGAGACGCTTCGCGAGGACTTCCGCAAGCTCCCGGACCTGCTGAACGAGCCGCTTCCCGAGGGCGCGGCGCGTGAGAGTGCGACGGCGGCGGCCGTCGCCGGCGCTGCGGCCGACCACCGCGGCGCTGATCAGCTCGACCTGTTCGGCGGTTAGTGCGGACCTCCAACGCCGCGGAGACCGAGGCATTCGGGCAACGCCTCGCACGATCGCTCGCGCCGCGGGACGTCGTGCTGGTGGCGGGTGAGCTGGGGGCCGGCAAGACAACCTTGATCCGGGGAGCCTGTCGGGAGCTTGGAGTGGACGAGCCGATCGTCTCGCCCACGTTCACGATCGGCCGCCGCTATCGAGGACGCGTGCCGGTCTCGCACCTCGACCTGTTCCGGCTCCCGACGCTCGCCGGCGAGGACCCCGGGCTGCTCGACGATTACCTGACGCCCGACGCGGTGGCGTTCATCGAGTGGCCGGCGGTCGGCGCGCCCGCGATCGCCGGCCGGGGCGGCAGGGTGCACCGGGTCGAGATCCGCCACGCGGGGGGCGACGAGCGGGAGATCGACCTCGCTTCGGGCTAGGCCCACGCTCGAGCCCTAGTAGCCGGCGTCCTCCTGGGCCTTGTCGATCTCCTTCTGGGCCTCGTCGAGCTGCTCCTGAGCCTCGTTCCCGGCGTCCTCGGCCGCCTCGTCGGCTTGCTCCTGGGCCTTGTCGACCTGCTGCTCAGCCTCCTCGCCGGCCTCCTCGGCCTGCTCCTGAGCCTCGTCGAGCTGGTCCTGAGCCTCCTCGCCGGCCTCGTCGATCTGCTGCTGCGCTTCGTCGACCTGATCCTGGGCGTCGTCGTCACCGCCGCAACCGGACCAGGCAGCGCCGGTGAGTGCGATCGACAGGGCCGCGATTGCGGCGACAATTCTCCTGCGCATGCCCACCTCCTTCCCTCGCCACGACACTGTTGTTGGATTCGACACGGCGACGGCTGACGTCAGCGTAGCGATCACCCGGAGAGGAGAGTGCGTCGCCGAGTGCGCCGTGGCGGCGCCGGCCGGCGGGCGCCCCCGCCACGCCTCCGAGCTGCTGGTCGAGATCGAGCGGGCGGTTGGCGACGCTGGGGGCTGGGAGCGGGTCGACCTGATTGCGGTCGGGATCGGTCCAGGCTCGTACACGGGTCTTCGCGTCGGGATCGCGACCGCCCGGGCTATCGCCCAGGCGCTCTCGAAGCCGATCGCCGGAGTCTGCTCGCTGGCCGCGCTCGCGCGCGGGATCTCCGACCTGTCCCTCGCCGAAGGGCGGTCGAGGCTCGCCGTCATAGACGCGCGCCGCTCGGAGATCTTCGCCGCGCTGCACGACCCCGACGGCCGGCGGACGTGGGGCCCGGTGGTGGCGGCGCCCGCGACACTCGCCGAACGGCTCGCCGAAGCCGGCGGGACCCCGCTGGCCGCCGGTGACGGGGCGCTACGATTTCGACGAGATCTCGAGCAAGCGGGTGCCCACGTCCTCCCCGAGGACAAGCCGGCGCACCGGGTTTCCGCCCGGCACGTTTGCCGCCTCGCGGAGGACGTGGAGCGGTTGGCTCCACGCGAGATAACACCGATTTATCTGAGACCCCCCGATGCGGAGATTTGGCGTGAGCGAGATCGTCGACAGTCCCAGAGCTGAGTCCGCGGTGCAGGTCCGGCGTCTGACCTACAGCGACCTGCCGTCGGTGCTGTCGATCGAGCGGCGCGCGTTCCCGACCCCGTGGTCGCTCGCGATGTTCGTGCTAGAGCTGTCGAAGCCCTCCGGGATCTGCCTCGCCGCGACAACGGATCGCGGCCTGTCGGGGTACCTGATCTGCTCGCGCTACGCAGACGTGTGGCATCTGATGAACGTGGCCGTGGTTCCCGACCTACGGCGGCGTGGGATCGCCACGACCCTGATGCAGACCCTGTTCGAGGAGGCGGGCGAGGATGCCCGCTACACGCTCGAGGTCCGAACCTCGAACGAGGAGGCGATCGCGATGTACCGGCGCTTCGGTTTCCGCCCCGCAGGGCGGCGTCGTCGCTACTACCACGACAACGGCGAGGACGCCCTGATCATGTGGCTCGACGCGCCGGCCCCCGTCGGGGCGTGAAGGTCCTGGCGCTAGAGACCTCGTGCGACGACACCTGCGCGGGGGTCGTCGACGGTCCTCGGGTGCTGTCCAACGTGATCTCGTCGCAGGCCTCCTTCCACGCGCGCTACGGGGGCGTCGTTCCCGAGGTCGCCTCCAGGCACCATCTCGAGCTCGTCAACCCGGTCGTCGACGCGGCGCTCGGCGATGCCGGCATCGAGCTCGACGACGTCGACTCGGTCGCGGTCACGCGGGGACCGGGGCTGATCGGGGCCCTGCTGGTCGGTATCAGCACCGCGAAGGGCCTGGCCGCCGCTCGGCGCAAGCCGCTCGCGGGGATCGATCATCTGCACGGCCACGTTGCGGCGAACTTCCTCGAGCCAGATCCTCTCGAGCCCCCGTTCCTGTGCTTGATCGCGAGCGGCGGGCACACGTTGCTCGCGGCGGTCCGCGAGCGGGGGCGCTTCGAGATGCTTGGCCAGACGCTCGACGACGCGGCCGGCGAGGCGCTGGACAAGGCGGCGCGCCTGCTCGGCCTCGGGTATCCGGGCGGGCCCGCGATCGAGGGCGCGGCGGCCGGCGGCGATCCGGAGGCGTTCTCGTTCCCGATCCCGATGCGCGACGACCCGGGACTCGACTTCAGCTTCAGCGGCCTGAAGACGGCCCTCGTCTACACCGTTCGCGATCTCGCTCCCCGCGAGCTCGAATCGCAAAGGGCGGACCTCGCAGCCAGCTTCCAGGCGGCGGTCGTCGAGCAGCTCACCTCGAGGCTCGAGCGGGCGTTGGACGCCGAGAGCTGGGACGCCGTCGCGCTCGGCGGTGGGGTCGCGGCGAACACACCGCTTCGCGACGGGATCGCCGCGATCTGCGACCGCCGCGGCCTCCGGCTCAAGCTGGTTACGCCGGAGCTGTGCACCGACAACGCGGCCATGATCGCCTCCGCTGCAGTGGCGACCGACCCCGCGCCCTACCCCGAGTACCTCGCCTGGGACGCGTGGGCTGCGTGACCGAGGTGGTTCTGTACACGCGGCCCGGATGTCACCTCTGCGATGAGGCCCGGGACGCAATCCTCGCCCTTCGCGACGACGGTCTCGCCGTCGCGCTGCGGGAGGTCGACATCGAGCAGGACGCGCGACTGCACGCTGAGCTGGGGGAACGAATTCCAGTCGTCGAGGTCGCGGGCGAAATCGTGTCGGAGCTCGTCCTTGACGTTCGCTCGCTTCGCTCCAGGTTGGATACTGTCGCGGCATGAGCCCGGAGCGGGCGGTGACGAACAGGGGCGGCGGAACGGACTCTCCGGAGATCGCGCTCGTCGACGTTGAGCGGCTGTCGCTCGGCGTCGCGGCGAGGCTCTCCCGCTATCTGCAGGTACTCACCCAGGCCAGGAAGATGGGCAAGGACACGATCTCGTCGCAGGAGCTCGAGGACTACACGCACATCAACTCGACGCAGATACGTCGCGATCTGTCCAGCTTCGGGAAGTTCGGAAAGCGCGGGGTCGGGTACCGCGTCGACTCGCTCGTCTCCGAGATCCGCAAGATCCTGCGCACCTCCGGGCAGCACAACATCGCCCTGTTCGGGGCCGGGAAGCTCGGTCAGGCGATCGCGAGCTCCGACATCTTCGCTGACCATGGATTCCGGGTCGCGGCGGTGTTCGACGTCAACCCGAAGCTCGTCGGCCGCAGCGTCGGCGACAACCTGGTGGTCCAGGACTTCTCCGAGCTCGACGAGGTCGTCACCGAGGAGGAGATCGTCGTCGGCGTCCTCGCCGTGCCCGCGAAGGCCGCCCAGGACGTAGCCGACAGGCTCGTCGACAACGGGGTCAAGATCATCTTCAACTACTCGGAGCAGCTCCTCGACGTCCCGCCGGAGGTGACGGTGCATACCTCCAGCCCCGCGGTGGACCTGCTCTACGCGCTGTACTTCTATCTGACCTGACGTTCGTGGCCGCGGCGCGCGACCCAAGCCTCGAGCTCGAAAGTGTCCGGGAGCTGTTCGAGGCGTCCACCGACTTCACGATCGGGCTCGAGGAGGAGTTCGCGATCATCGATCCTGAGACTCACGAGCTCGAGCAGCGATTCGAGGAGCTGTACGAGGCGTGCCAGGCGGACGATTTGCTCGCGGAGTCCGCTGCGGGCGAGCTGATCGCCTCGGAGATCGAGATCCGCTCGGGGCGCGGTGCGAACTTCGCCGAGGCGACCGAGCGCCAGCGGGAGCATCGGGCACGCCTCTTCGCGCTCGCCGAGGCACTCGGGGCCGGGCTCGCGGCGACCGGTACTCACCCGTGGGCCAACTACCTCGACCAGCGGATCATCGACACGCCGCACTACCAGCGGCTGAAGCGCGACCTCGGCTACGTCGTCCAGCGCAACAACACGTGGAGCCTGCACGTCCACATGGGGATCGGAGGGGCCGACCGCGCGATAGCGGTGTGCGACTCGCTGCGCGGCGTGCTGCCGATGCTGCTCGCGGTCTCGGCGAACTCGCCGTTCCTCGACCGCCGCGACACCGGGCTGCACTCGGTGCGGACGGAGATCTTCACGCGCACCTTTCCCCGCTGCGGCGTCCACGAGCCGTTCGGCGACTGGGCGACCTACGCCGAGTTCGTCGAGTTGCTCGCACGCACACGCGCCCTAGTCGAGTCAACGCAACTGTGGTGGAGCGTGCGCCCGCATCATCTATTCGGCACGGTCGAGGTGCGGATCTGCGACGCGCAGAGCCGCGGTGAGGAGTCGTTCGGGCTCGCCGCGCTGATTGCGGCCTGCATCGCCCAGACGGCCCTCGATCACGACGACGGCCGACTCGCCGAGCCAATGGGACAGCGCGAGATCGAGGAGAACCTGTGGCGCGCGATCCGCTACGGGATGGACGGGAACCTGATCGATTTCGCAACCGCGGCCGAGATCGAGGCCGCGGCGGCCCTCGAGAGGCTGCTGTCGTGGACCGAGCCGGCGCGTGATGCGCTCGGGCTCGACGTCGTGCTTCCCGGACTCAACGGCGCTCAGCGCGCAATTCGGGCGCGCGCGCAGGGGGAGTCGATCGAGTCGATCTACCGCGACGCGGTCGCCGAAACGCGCCGCACCTACGTCCCGGAGGGGGTCGTGGGTTAGATTGACCCTGTGAGCGCGCGGCTCAACAAGGGTGTGGGCGGGCGGGGAAGTTGATCCCGGGCCGTGCGCGAACAATGAGGTTGCCTTGAGCGCAGAGGAGGAACAGAGCCGGTCGGCGGCGGGCGATGCGCCGGGCCAGGCGAACGAGGAGGAGCTGCGAGCGCGGCTCGAGGACGAGCTGCGCAAGCTTCGGGTCCAGGACGTTCTGCTTCAGAGCGTCGTCAGCATGATCAACCTCACCTCGCGGCGGATTGCGAAGGAGGACGAGCGGGACCTCGAGCAGGCGCGGATCGGGATCGAGGCGATCAGGGCGCTGGTTGATTTGCTGGACGCGGAGCCAGCCCAGCAGGTGAGAAACGCGCTCTCGGAGCTCCAGATGCACTACGCGAGGGCCGCCGGGGAGATGCCTGGTGGGGAGCCGGGGGGCGGCGCGAGCGGTGGAGAAGCCCCGCCCGAGCCGGGCGAACGCAAGCCCCCGCCGGGCCTTTGGACGCCTGGATCCGGATAGACTCGCCCGCGATTTGACCGAGTTCCTGACCGATTGGGGAGTCGTGATTGCGCTTGCCTGCGCGGCGGCCGGTGTGGCCTACGGTGCGCTGATCACGCAGCGTCTGCTCGCGCTGCCGCAGGGCACCGAGCGGATGAGGGACATCTCGGCGGCCGTCCAGGAGGGCGCCAAGGCGTATCTGACGCGCCAGTACACGATCATCGCGGTGGTCGCGGTCGTCCTCGCGATCCTGCTCGTGATCCTCCAGGACGTCACGACCGCGATCGGATTCGTGATCGGTGGCGCGTTCTCGGGTGCGGCGGGGTTCATCGGCATGAACCTGTCGGTGCGGGCGAATGCACGGGTCGCCGAGTCGGCGCGCGGCGGCGTCTCGCCGGCGCTCGACGTTGCCTTCAAGGGCGGATCGGTCACCGGGCTGCTGGTCGTCGGGCTCGCGCTGCTCGGCGTCGCAGGCTACTTCGGGATCCTGCTGCTCGCCGACGAATCCGACAAAGACGCGGTCGACGCGTTGGTAGGGCTCGGGTTTGGCGGCTCCCTGATCTCGGTGTTCGCGCGGCTCGGGGGCGGGATCTTCACCAAGGCGGCCGACGTCGGAGCCGATCTGGTCGGAAAGGTGGAGGCGGGCATTCCCGAGGACGACCCGCGCAACCCCGCGGTGATCGCCGACAACGTCGGCGACAATGTGGGCGACTGCGCCGGGATGGCGGCGGACCTGTTCGAGACCTACGCCGTCACCGCGGTCGCGGTGATGCTCCTTGGCGTGCTCACGTTCGACGCCGAGTTCGCACGCGAGGTCGCGCTGTACCCGTTGATAATCGGAGCCGCGGCGATCCTCGCCTCGATCATCGGTGCGCTGTCGGTTCGCTCGCGGACGGGGAACGTCGAACGGGCGCTGTACCAGGGTCTGATCGTGTCCGCGGTGCTCTCCGCCGCCGCCTTCTACCCGATCACGGACTGGCTGATGGACGAAGCCCTGGGTTCCGGCCTCGCGGGGACGAGCGTCACTGACCTGTGGCTGTGCGGGCTGATCGGGGTCGGCGTAACCGCGGGCCTGTTCATCATCACCGACTACTACACGTCGACCCGCTTCCGCCCGGTGAAGACGATCAGCCGGGCGTCGATCACGGGACACGCGACGAACATCATCCAGGGGCTGGCGCAGGGGTTCCAGTCGACCGCCGCGCCGGTGCTTTTGATCGCGCTCGCGATCCTGGGCGCTAACGAGCTCGGCGGGATCTACGGGATCGGTGTCGCGGTGATGGCGCAGCTCTCGCTCACCGGCTTGATCGTCGCGCTCGACGCGTTCGGCCCGATAACCGACAACGCCGGCGGGATCGCCGAGATGGCCGACCTGCCTCAGGACGTGCGCGATGTCACCGATCCGCTCGACGCCGTCGGCAACACGACGAAGGCCGTCACGAAGGGATACGCAATCGGGTCCGCCGCGCTCGCCGCGCTGGTGCTCTTCAATGCGTTCGAGATCGAGCTCGCGGACGAGGCCGGTGAGGCGGTGTCGTTCAGCATCGCGGATCCGGCGGTGCTGATCGGGCTCCTGATCGGGGGGATGATGGTCTACCTGTTCGCCGCGCTGGCGATCGAGGCCGTCGGCCGCGCCGGCGGCCAGGTCGTCGAGGAGGTGCGGCGCCAGTTCCGCGAGAAGCCGGGGATCATGCAGGGGACCGAGAAGCCCGAGTACGGCCACACGGTGAGGATCGTCACCGCCGCGGCCCAGAAGGAGATGATCGCGCCGTCGCTGATCCCGATCGTGGTTCCGCTGATCGTGGGGCTGATCAGCGCCCAGGCGCTCGGTGGGCTACTGATCGGAGTGATCATCGTCGGGCTGTTCGCCGCGATCTCGATGACGGCCGGAGGCGGCGCGTGGGACAACGCCAAGAAGCTGATCGAGGACGGTGCGTTCGGTGGCAAGGGTTCCGAGGCCCACGCCGCGTCGGTCACCGGCGACACCGTCGGCGATCCCTACAAGGACACCGCCGGTCCCGCGATCAACCCGATGATCAAGGTCGCGAACATCGTCGCGCTGCTGATCATCCCGATCGTTTCGCTCTAGGCCACACTCGCTCGACCGGGGGCGCTGCGTTTCGCGGCGAGCCCATCACCCCCTGAGCCTATATTCGTACTGAGCGGGGTCTCCCATGGCTGAACGACATCCGAGAGAGGAATCGCTACGCCGCGTGCACGGCACCGCGGCGCTGTTCTCGACCGCGTACGGGAACGTCGGCTCGACGCCCTATTACGCGCTCGGCGTCACAGCCGCGTTCGCGCTGGGACTAACGCCCATCGCCTTCTTGGTCGCGGGAGTGATCTTCATCTGCACGGCCGCCACCTACATCGAGGCCACGGTGATGTACCCGGAAGCCGGCGGGTCGTCGAACTTCGCTCGCCACGCGTTCAACGAGCTCGCCAGCTTCGTGGCCGGCTGGGGGCAGATGCTCAACTACATCATCACGATCGCGATCTCGGCGTTCTTCGTGCCGCACTACCTCGCGGTGTTCTGGGAGCCGCTCGGAGAGGGCCCCGGCGACGTGATCGGCGGCATCGTGCTGATCGCGCTGCTGGCGGCGCTCAACGTCAAGGGTGCGCAGGAGTCGACACGGCTGAACCTGATGCTCGCGGTCGGGGACCTGCTGACGCAGTTCGTCCTGGTCGTGATCGGGATCGCCCTGGTCCTCAACCCGGGGATCCTGATCGACAACGTGCAGCTGGGCGTGGCGCCGACCTGGGGGAACTTCGCGCTTGGAATCGCCGTGGGAATGATCGCCTACACCGGCATCGAGACGATCTCGAACATGGCCGAGGAG
>Ga0081538_10000949_pt1 | contig 31162 bp, 28 predicted proteins | sample TabmetS5T2R1_FD_71022 | JGI IMG/M metagenome (GOLD analysis project Ga0081538, IMG submission 71022) | Tabebuia heterophylla rhizosphere microbial communities from the University of Puerto Rico - S5T2R1 | ecosystem: Host-associated > Plants > Roots > Rhizosphere ...
CCCGCCGCTCCTGTCTGGATCAGGCGGGAGCGGAGCAGGGTCGCGAGGAACATGTACGGCACGAGGGCGAGCGGCACCATCGTGGCGAGGGTCGCCACGTTCAGCGCGTCCCTGTCCAGCCCGCCGGCCTGAAGCGCCACCACGCTGATCAGCACGACGGTGATCGCCGCTCCGGCCGAATAGAACGGCACGAGGATGCGGCGCTGCCCGGGCGTCGCCCTGCGCCAGCGCCGCACCAGGATGAACAGCACGGCGCCGACCAGCCCCGCCCCGACGATGTTCGTGATCGCGCCGATCGTCGTGACCAGCGTCTCGTTCGGCTCGACCAGGAGCAGGTTCTCCGGGCACTCCGAGCAATCGAGCTCGGCGGGATCGGCGAAGAACCAGAGCGGTAGGAGGCCCACCGTTGTGACCACGTACGCGACGGTGATGAGGCCCCGCTCGAACTGCCCCTGGAGCCGGCCGCTCGGGAAGGCCAGCAGGAGGTGGATGAGGACGGCGAAGTAGAGCGGCCCGAGCACCTGCCCGATCGTGAACGGCAGGGGCAGGTCGGACAGGCCCGTCCCGGCGGCGAACCAGGCGAACCCGGTGCCGGTCATGAGCATCCCCACCCGGTTGTCGGGGCGCCGCCGCCAGGCGAACAGGCCGACCCCGATGAAGCTCCAGCCCACGAATCCGCCGCCGGCCGCCCAGATCACGGCGTGGTCGAGCTCGTCGTTGGTGAGGATGAGGGCCAGCGAAACCAGCCCCAGCGCGAGCCCGGCGCCGCCCAACGCCCAGAGGGCCCGGGCCAGCCCCGTCATCGGCTACTCACAGCAGCGCCTCCAGCGCGGCGCCGGAAAGCTCCGACTTAGGGATGAAGCCGCGCACGCCCCCGATGGCGCCGAGGTCGTGGAGGTCGCGGCTGGATGTCAGGACGATGGCGGGGCTCAGCCCGTTGGCGGCGGCGACGCGCGCGGCCACCTCCGGTCCGTCGATGTCGGGTAGCTGGACGTCGAGCAGGACAACGTCCGGTTTGAGCTCCCGTACCGCGATCAGCGCCCCCTCTCCGTCCTCCGCCTCGCCGATCACCTCGAACCCCTCGGACTCGAGCAGCATGCGGGCGCTGGCCCGGAAGCTCGGGTGATCGTCGACGATGAGAACGGAGACCGCCATGTGGCAGGAATTGTGGCCAGCCTAAGGCCTTTCGCCAATACGGATAGCCACACCGCACTGCTTCTGACGCGCATATCATCCGCTCTCGGCATGGAGAGCATGACCCAGCCGCTCGCGGCGCCGCCCGCGGAGCTGCCCAAGGAGCTCCGCGGCGCCTCACCGCCGCGGGAGGGCGGCCTGCTCGTTCTGCTCCGCTTCATGCGGCGGCGAGGCATGCTGAACCTCAAGTACGGACGCCTGCTGCTGCGGCTTGCATGGTGGAAGCTCCGCCTCGGCCGGCGCCTCAAGCTCGACGGGATCGCCTTCGTCGGGCCGGGCTGCAAGCTGCAGGTGGGGCGCGGCGCGGTGCTCGAGCTGGGCCGCTGGAGCTGGGTCGGGCACGGCTGCAAGATCCGTTGCCACGAGGGCTTCGTGTCGATCGGGGCCAAGACTGTGATGGGCCAGGAGTGCACGATCTCCGCCTACCAGCACGTGTCGATCGGCGCCGAGTGCGTGATCGCCGACCGGGTCATGCTGATCGACTTCGATCACGGCATGGTGGAGGTCGAGCGGCCGATCAGGCTCCAGGGGATCTACAAGCGCGACGTGCGGGTGGGGAGCAACGTCTGGATCGGGTACGGCGCGTGCATCCTGCGCGGGGCGAAGGTGGGCGACAACGCCGTGATCGGCACCAACGCGGTGGTGACGAAGGACATCCCCGCGAACGCCGTCGTGGGCGGCGTGCCGGCGCGGCTGATCAGGATGCGCGAGCGACCGAGGCGCATGAGGTACGTGTGAGGCTCCCCGCGGCGGGGCTCGCCGCGGCGGCGTTCCTGGCAGCCGCGCCGGCGGAGGCCTCCCAGCTCGTCTACGCGTGCGGCGCGCAGTACGAGGACCTGTGCCGATCCGGGCCGGACGGGCAGGGCCAGCGCCGGTTGACGAGCGACGGCCGGCCTGGCACCGACCACGTCTACCGCACTCCCGCCCTCAGCCGCGACGGCCGCCGCTTCGCCTACGTCGTGGACTCGGACCTCTTCGTCGGGCCGCTCGGCGGCCCGTACCGGCGCGGCATTGCCCAGAACGCCCCGCTCCTGATCCGCTTCCGCGGTGACGGGCAGCGCTTCGCCGTGGCGGAGATCGCAGCGGTGCTCAACTCCACCTCCCTCTGCTCGTACGACGGCTCGCTCGAGGGGAGCAACGAGGGCCGCTACTGCATCGCCAGCGGCGTCTCGAGCGGCTTCGACTACCTGCGGGGCGGCCGCCTGGTGATGGCTCGCTCCGGCGGCACCGAGACCCAGGGCCGCACGGTGATCAGCCTGCTCCGGCCCGAGGACGGCGGCCCGACCGGGGTCGAGCGCAACCTGCTGTCCGATCCGGTCCTGAACCTCGAGTCGCCGGCCGTGTCGCCCGACGGGCGCCTCGCCGCGGTGGTGCGGACCGCGAGCGGGGTGCGCGGCGAGATCGCCCTGTACGACCTGTCCACCGGAGCCCTGGTGCGGCGGCTCACGACCGGGGCGTCCGACGCGGCGCCTTCCTTTGCGCCGGACGGCTCGGCCGTCGCCTTCGACCGCGAGAGCGGCGGCGGGCGCTCCATCTGGGTGGTGCCGGTGAGCGGCGGGCGCGCGCGGCGGGTGGTGCGCCACGGCCGCTCGGTGTCATGGGGCGGCGGGGGCGTGGAGCTGCGCGGCGTGCCCGAGCGGGTAGGGCCGCGGCGGCTGCGCTCCGGCCTGCGGCTGCGCGTGACCGGGGTGCGCCGCGGAGCGCGGCTGAGCGCCGCGTTGCGCGGCGGCGGTCGGGTGCTCGACCGGGCGGCGACCACCGCGCGCGGACGGCGCGCCTCGCTCGTGTTGCGGGTGCCCGACGCGGCGCTGGCCCGGCTCGGTCGCCGGGCGAGCCTGGCCCTGCGAGTGACAGTTCGCGGCGGGGGCGTGCCGGGCACGACGCTGCGCCGGACGATCTCCTTCGGGCGCTAGGTCTGTGCCGCGCGCGCGGGAGCGGCGGCGGTCTCGCCGGCCGCGATGCTCGACAGCAGCGCCAGCGCCTGCTCGGTCGGGCTGCCGGCCTCCGCGTGGTAGACCGACAGCATCTGCCCGGAGCTGCCGGCCACGGCGAACACCTCGTAGTGGAGCGTCAGCTCCCCCACCTGCGGATGAACGAAGCGCTTCGTGCCGTGGGTCTTCTCGCGCACGTCGTGGCGGGCCCAGAGTGCGCGGAAGCGCTCGCTCTTGAGCGACAGCTCGCCGACGAGATCTGTCAGGTGGGGATCGTCGAGGTCGGGACCGACCCAGGCGCGCAGCGCCGCGACGGTCTCCTTGGCCACGGCGTCCCAATCGGGGTACCGCTCGCGCGCGGCCGGATCGAGGAAGAGGGTCCGCACCAGGTTGTTCCCAGACGCGAACCCGCCGTGCAGGACGGTGGCCAGCGAGTTCGCGGCCAGCACGTCGAGGTGCCGGCCCGTGACCATCGCGGGCGTGTGCGCCCACGCCTCCATCATCCTGAGCAGCTCGGGGCGAACCCGTTCCGTGCGCCTCGCGGCACGGCGCCGGCGTGGCGCCGGCCGGGCGAGCTCGTGCAGGTGGGCGGTGGCTTCGTCGTCGAGTTGCAGCGCCCGGGCCAGCGCGTCGATCACCTGCTCCGACGGATGTCGCTCGCGGCCCTGCTCGAGCCGGACGTAGTAGTCCGCGCTCACTCCGGCGAGCGTGGCCAGCTCCTCGCGGCGGAGCCCGGGAACCCGGCGCCGGCCGAAGTCCGGCAGGCCGACGTCCTCCGGCCGCACACGCTCGCGGCGGGCGCGGAGGAACTGCCCGATCCGGTTGTCAGTGGCCATCCGGTTCACCGTACCCGGTGCGCCGGTACGGAGGGTGGCCGTGCCACTCCCAGGGTCGCCGCTCCCCGACGTGAGCCGCCTCTGGCTAAGGCGCGGCTTGGTCGCCAACGTGTCCCTCATGAGCGAAACAGCCACACTCGAAAGCAACGAAGGCACGGATCTCCCGCTCGCCGGCCGCGTGGCCGTCGTGACCGGCGCGACCAGCGGGATCGGCGCGGCGACCGCCCGCCGGCTCGCTTCGGACGGGGCCGCCGTGGCGATCGTGGGCCGTCGCGAGGAGCGCCTGCGCGATCTCGCCGCGGAGCTCCGCGACGACGCCGAGGCGGAGATCGCCCGGTTCACCGCGGACGTGAGCGACCGCGAGGCGGTGGAGCGGACCGCGGAGGCGATTCGCGGTCGCCTCGGCCGTGTGGACCTCGTCGTCGCCAACGCCGGCGTGATGCTGCCGGCGCCGTTCGAGAGGGCCGACACGAGCGAGTGGGACCGGATGATCGACACGAACCTGCGCGGCCTGTTCGCCACGGGCCGGGCGTTCGCCGACGACCTGCTCGCCGCCGCCGCGGAGGGCGGGCCGGCGGACCTCGTGCACGTCGGCTCGGTCGGCGGCCACCTCGTGTTCGAGAACTACGCCGTGTACAACGCGACCAAGGCCGCCGTCGCGCACCTCACGCGCAACCTGCGCGCCGAGCTGGGACCCCGCGGGGTGCGCGTGAAGAACGTGGAGCCCGGGATCGTCCTGACCGAGCTGGCCGACCACATGAGTGACCCCGGCAGCCGCGAGTCGCTCGCCGCGTGGATCGACGACGTCGGCGGCCTGCCCCCCGCGGACATCGCCGACGCGATCGCGTTCGCGGTGGCCGCCCCGGCGCGGATGAACGTGGCCGAGCTGATCGTGCTGCCGACCACGCAGGGCTGACCCCCCGGCGCCGAGTGTCGAGTTCGTCGGGCTGCGGCAGACGAACTCGACGCTCGGCGGGTCAGAGCCCGGTGACGCCCCGCAGCAGCGTCTCGAGCGAGCGCGGGTCGAGGCCGTGCTCGCGCGCGTAGGCCCGGCGCGACTCGTCGTCGAACAGAGCCAGCGCCAGCTCCTCGCGCGAGGAGCCGAACTCGCAGGCCGCGCGGTCGAGCAGGTCGAGGGCCACCCCCTCGGCGGCGCCCTCGACGCCGCCGACGGAGCGCCGGTCGCGGTCCTCGCATGGATCGGCGATCTCCACCGGCTCGGGCTCGAGCTGGGTGCGGGCGATCGCGTAGCCGGCCGGCACGACCAGCGCGACCGCCAACGCGGTGGCGATCGCGCCCGTCCGGAGCCGGCGCCTCCCCGGCAGCAGCACCAGCGCCGCCAGCAGCGCCATCCCCCCGGTGATCGCGAAGGCGGGGCTGAAGGCGGAGTCCACCGCGGCGAGCACCACCTCGTCGAGCTCCTCGGAGAGCACGTCGAGCTCCCGGCGCAGCTCGGCCGCCGAGGTGCGAGCGCCGAGCCGCTCGTCGAGATCGTCGAGGAGGCCTCCGCCGTAGCGGTCCTCGAGCTCCTCCAGCTCCCCGAGCAGGCCGCCCGCCCCCGTGTCGAGCTGCTCCTCGAGCCGCTCCAGGCGGCTCATCAGGTCGCGGTCCTCCCGGCCGACGCGGCGGCGCTCACGGGCCACGGCGCGGGCGAGCGCGTCGCGCGGGTCCTCGGTCTCGATCTCCGCGAACAGCCTCGGGGCCAGCTCGATCTTGTCGGCAGGCGGCAGCCCGGCGTCGAGCACGAGAGCAGTGCCGCGCTCGCGGGCGAGCTCGACCTGGTCGTCGAGCTCCGCCGCCACGATCGGGGCGAGCGCGACGAGCGCCAGGGTGATCCCGGCGTGACGCAGCGAGAGGAGACCGGCGGCGTGGCCGCGGGTGCGCTCGGGAAGAAGCTCCCCTGCCAGCGCGGGAAAGGCCATGCCCATGCCGGCGCCGGCCAGCAGCTGAGGGACGATCGTCCAGGCCACGGATGCCTCGGGCAGCAGCGCGAGGGAGGCGATGCCGCCGGCAACGAGCACGCAGCCCGCCGCGGCGCGCGTGGCCGCCGGCCCGCGGGCGAGGGAACCGGCGAGGGCGGCGACCGGCAGCACGCTGACCGCGGCCGCGGCGGCGATCGGCTCGACGCTCCAGCCGCTGATGAGAAGCAGGACGAGGAGGAAGACGACGGCGGTGAGCGCGCCGGAGAGGAGGGCGAGCGCGACGCCCGCGAGGAGGTCGCGCCGAGAGCGCGCCCCCGCGGCCGCTTCGCGGGCGTGCTCCTGCGCCTGCGCAACGGCCCCGCCCGCCAGCGCGGGCACCGCCGCCAGGGCCACCGGCGCCTGCGCGACGAAGATCGCCCGCCAGTCGAACAGCTCGGTCAGCAGACCGCCGAGCGCCGGCCCGGCCGCCGTGCCGGCCACGGCGGCGCCGAGCCAGAGGCGGCGACCCTCTCCGCCCCCGTCGAGGGCGTCGAAGGCAGCGGTCAGCAGCGCCGCGCCGCCGAGCGCCTGCAGCGCTCGCATCGCGAGCAGGAGCTCGAGCGATTCGGCGCTCGCGCAGCCGATCGACGCCGCACCGAACAGCAGGGCGCCGGCCGGGCCCGTCCAGCGCCCGTGGAGCGCCGCCGAGATCGGCAGCCCCACCGCCAGCACCGCGGTGTACACGGCGATCACCGCGGCCACGCCCTCGACCGTGGTGTCCAGCTCGAGCAGGAGCGGCGGCAGGGCGAGGGTCACGATCGCCGCGTCCGCGAGCACGAGGCCGGAGGCCGCGGCGATGAGCGCGCGCTTCACCCGACTGGTTGTAGCTCACGGCCGCTCCCGGCACGGTGCGGCTATCCGCACCGGCGGCTGTGGGAACCCGCACCGGCTCCCGCGGGCTGTCCACATTGGAAGGGCTCGCCCGCGATTCGAGACTCGAACCATGCGAAACGCATCCGACACGAACATTGCGGCGCGCGCTGGCCGGTGGAGCGCGCAGCACCGCAGGAAGGCAATCGTCGGCTGGCTCGTCTTCGTGATCCTCGCCGTCTTCATCGGCGGCTCGGTGGGCACGAACGTGCTGGACGACGACGACTACGAGATCGGTGAGTCCGGCCGCGCCGATGCTGTGGTCTCCGACCACTTCCCCAACAAGGAGGACGAGAGCGTCCTCGTCCAGAGCCAGAACGGGGTTCGCACCGACGACGCCGAGTTCCGGCAGGTCGTACAGAGCGTCGTGGCACGGCTCGACCGGACCGCGAACGTCCGCAACGTCCAGAGCCCCTATGCCGAGGACAGCCAGGGCGCGCTCTCCGAGGACGGCCGGTCCGCCCTCGTGACGTTCGACATCCCCGGCGAGGACGCCGACAAGAAGGTCGAGCCCTCGCTCGCGGCGGTCGCCGCGCTGGACAAGCGGGAGTCGACCTTCCGCATCGAGCAGTTCGGCGGCGGCAGCGCCGACAAGGCGATCAGCGAGGCGTTCGAGGAGGACTTCCAGCGGGCCGAGGTCACCTCGCTGCCGATCACGCTGATCATCCTGATCCTCGCCTTCGGCGCCCTGCTTGCGGCGTTCGTCCCATTGGTCCTCGCGGTCACCGCGGTCGCCGCGGCGATCGGCCTGATCGGCCCGATCAGCCAGCTAATGCCGATGGAGGAGTCGATCAACTCGGTCGTCCTGCTGATCGGCCTGGCGGTCGGCGTCGACTACTCGCTGTTCTACCTGCGCCGCGAGCGCGAGGAGCGGGCGCGCGGGCGCTCGGAGGAGGCCGCGCTGGAAGCGGCGGCCGCCACCTCCGGCCGGGCGGTGCTCGTGTCCGGCATCACCGTCGTCGCGGCGATGGCCGGCATGTACTTCGGCGGCGCCGCGACCTTCACCTCGTTCGCCACAGGCACCATCCTCGTGGTGGCGATCTCGGTGATCGGCTCGCTCACCGTGCTGCCGGCGATCCTGTCGAAGCTCGGCGACCGCGTGAACAAGGGCCGGGTGCCCTTCCTGCGCCCGGAGCGAAGGACTGGCGAGCCGCGCGTCTGGTCGGCGGTGCTCGACCGCGTGCTGAAGCGCCCGCTGGTCTCGCTCGTCGCCGCCGGCTCCGTGCTGGTGGTGCTGGCCATCCCGGTGTTCCACATCCACACCGCGGACACCGGCGTGGACGGACTGCCGCGCTCGCTCGAGGTCATGCAGACCTACGACCGGATGCAGGCCGCCTTCCCGGGCGAGCAGTTCACCGCCGACATCGTGGTCGAGGGCAGGAACCTCGACCGGTCCGAGGTCCAGGCTGCCGCTCAGGAGCTGCGTGAGCTCGCCCGCGGGTCCGACCAGTTCCACGAGCCCGTCACGGTCGACATGAGCCGCGACGGCCAGGCGGCCGTGCTCGAGGTGCCGCTCGCCGGCAACGGGACGAACGACACCTCGATGGCCGCCCTCGACACCCTGCGCGGCGAGACAGTCCCGCAGGTCGTCTCACCGGCGGTCGGCAGCGGCGATGTGGTCGGCGTGAGCGGCTTCACCGCAGGCACGGCCGACTTCAACGAGCTGATGTCCGAGCGCATCTGGTGGGTGTTCGGGTTCGTCTTCCTGATGGCGTTCCTGCTCCTGCTGGTCACGTTCCGCTCGATCGTGATCCCGATCAAGGCCATCGTCCTGAACGCGCTGTCGGTGGCGGCGGCCATGGGCATCGTCACCTACGTGTTCCAGGACGGCCACTTCGAGAGCCTGCTCGACTTCGAGTCGACCGGGGCGGTCACGGCCTGGTTCCCGATCATGCTGTTCGTGATCCTGTTCGGCCTCTCGATGGACTACCACGTGTTCATCCTGAGCCGGATCAAGGAGGCGGTGGAGCGCGGCCAGTCGACCGAGGAGGCCGTGAGCCACGGGATCAAGTCGACCGCGGGCGTGGTGAGCGCGGCGGCGATCGTGATGGTCGGGGTGTTCTCGATCTTCGCGACGCTCTCGTTCATCGACATGAAGCAGTTCGGCGTGGGCCTGGCGGCGGCGGTGTTGATCGACGCCACCCTGGTCCGAGGCGTCCTCCTGCCGGCGGCGATGAAGCTGCTCGGCAAGTGGAACTGGTACCTGCCGAGCTGGCTCGAGTGGCTGCCGAAGGGACCCGCGATGGAGGGCTCGCCGGAGCCGCCGGAGCGCGAGCCGCTCGTCCGCCCCGAGCCCAGGCCGGCCGAGGCCTAATCGGAGCCGAGGGCCTCCGCCAGGTAGGAGTACGGCACCGGCTCGCCATCGGGCCGGAGGCCGCACTCCCCTGAGCGGAGGTCCTCGCAGCGGAAGCTCGCCATGTCGAGCCGCGAGCGGTAGTAGAAGGAGAAGAGGTTGCCGTCGCCCTCGGGGTCCACCTCGGCCCCGGGGGCGTCGGCGCGCCAGCGGTCCGTCGTCAGGCGCGCGTCCGCGCTGGGGTCGCCCTCCACGTACTTGTCGAACCAGGCGGCCGTGTACCAGGCCACCAGGTCCATCCCGCGCAGCGTCGCCCCGAAGGCGGGGTTGGGGATGTAGGAGAACTCGTAGTGGGTGCCGCCCCGGATGTTGATCTGCCCCGTGTCGACCCCCGCCCGCGAGTACTCGAGCGAGGCGGCGCTCTTCTCGTCCGGGTCGGGCGCGGAGGTGAACGGGGTCGGGACCAGGAAGTAGTCGGCGGCCATCCCGAGCGCGGGCTTCGTGATCGGCGGCGGCACGCGGGTCCCGGGTGCGGACGGGCAATCGGGCACCGAGCGCGCGGAGGTCGGCGTCTGGAGGTTGTCCCAGGCCACGATCGCGTCCACGCGCGGGTCCGCCTGCCCGACGAACGTGACGCCGGACGCGCCGAACGAGTGGCCGGCCACGCCGATCCGCTCCGGGTCGAGCAGCTCCCAGAGCGGGTTGTGCCCGGCGTTCAGCCCCGCCGCGACACGGCGGTCCTGCTTCGGCGAGTGGTCGGTCCCGGTCGTGCAGCTGGGCCGCGGCGTGTAGGGCCGCTCCGGGGTCGAGAGGAAGAAGTCGAGCGCGTCCTCGGTGCCGTCGTAGAAGGGGCGGCCGGCCTGAGCCGGGAAGCCCTCGTTCCGGTCGACGCCCTCGCCGTGGGTGTCGGAGCGCCCCTGGCCCTGCGGGTCGTGGGTCAGGACCACGTAGCCCCGCTTGGCGAGCGTCGTCGCGGCGAACCAGTAGAGCTGCTCGGGCGCCTGCACCGACCCGTTCGTGATCACGATGCCGGGCCGCGTGGCCGGGCCGGAGCGGGTGGCCCAGACGTGGCCGGAGATGGTGGCGCCGTTGCGCGCCGTGTATAGGACGGGGCGCACGATGCCGTGTCCGTTCGCCTCCCAGTCGTACAGCCGGACGTCGCCGGCGCAGCCGTCGCCGCCGCCTGCGCAGACGTTGCCGGTGAAGCTCCGCTCGGGATCGGTTATGCGGATCTCGAGCGCCTCCCGGTGGTTGTCGATGCTGCGGCGCGCCAGCTCGGCGCGGTACTCCGGCGTGTTGTACTCGCGCGCGCGCTCGGCCGTCTTCGAGTAGTTGAGCGCCTCCCGCTCGGGGCTGAACTGGGCCGCCGCGGGCCCTGAGAGCAGCGCGACGAGCACCGCCGCCAGGACGAGGATCCTCCCTGCCACCAGGCAGGGGTCTACCCCGGACGCGATGCCGGTACACGCTGCAGCGCGGCAGCCGCCGCGTCACGGCCGGTGCGCACGGCCCCTTCCATGTAACCCGCCACCCACTGATCCGAGCCGCACACGTAGAAGGGCGGCTCGTGCGTGCCGTGCAGCGGGCCGACGGCCATCACGTCGCCGGGCCGCCACCCCGTGACGTAGCCCTTGGTGAAGGGGTCGATGCCCCAGAGCCGTTCCTGCCACAGGATCGGCTCGAGCGCCTCGTCGCCGAACAGTGCAGCCAGCTCGCGCAGGAACTCGGTCCTCCGATCCGGACTCGCGAGGAAGGGACCGAGGCGATCCGGAGGAGTCAGCGAGGACAGGATCCCGTCTCGCTGGATCCACACCGAGGCCCACACGCCGTCGCTCGTCGCGCCTCCGACCTCCCAGAACGAGTCCGGGTATGCCACGACGGTCTTGAACGCGAGCGCGTTGCGCTGCCGGTGAAGCGACTCCAGTCGGGCGTCCGATACACCCGTCACGCGGACGTCACGCAGCGGGCCGACCGGCAGTGCGCACACGACCGCTTCCGAGGCGATCTGCTCGCCGCCGCGCAGCCGCACCGAGCAGCCGCGGGAGATGTCGATCGCCTCCACCACGCACCCCAGCCGCACCCGCTCCCCCAGCTCGTCGGCCATCCGTAGCGCCAGCGTGGCCGAGCCCTCCGCCACCCGCAGGTGCTCCCAGCGGCTCTCGTCGTAGAAGCCGTGCGCGCCGGCGGCCGCCTCCTTGCGGAGCTGCGCGAGCAGGGACGTCCGCTCGATCGAGTCGACCGACAGCGAGCGCGCCATGTGCTCGAGCAGGCGGATCACGCCGGGCCGGGCGCCCACCGAGCGCAGCCAGGCCCCAACGCTGAGCGAGTCGAGCCGAGCGGCGTCCGGGTGGCTCCAGGGGGCGTCGGGGTCGACGCTTCGCGAGAGCGCCGCGAACTCGGCCTCCACCCGCTCGAGGTCGGACCGGTCCGCATCGTCCATCCAGGGGGCGTGCTCGCCGATCGACACGCCCTCGTCGGCGCCCCAGGCGGACGGCAGGTCGATGGCCGTGTAGCTCGGCTCGAGCGTCAGGCCGAGCTCCTCCACGAGCCCCACGTAGGCGCTCATCCAGTCCGCCACCACCTCGCCGCCGTACTGCACGGGCCGCCCGTCCGGGAGCAGCTCCTGCTCCACGCGACCGCCGGGCCGGTCGCGGGCCTCGAGCACGACCACGTCGGCGCCGGCGCGCATCAGGTCGCGGGCAGCGGCCAGACCGGCCAGACCGGCGCCCAAAACGGCCACGTCATACTTTTGGGTCAATGGCTCGCGTGGATCATCTCTGGCTGCATTTCACTCAGATGGGGGACGGAGACGAGATCCCAGTGATCGTCAAGGGCGACGGCTGCTACCTCGAGGACGACCGCGGCAAACGCTACCTGGACGCCTTGGCAGGCCTCTTCTGCGTCAACGCGGGCTACGGGTTCGGGGAGGAGATGGGAGAGGCGGCCGCGGCGCAGATGCGCGAGCTGCCGTTCGCGATCAACTGGACCTACGCCCACCCCCGCGCCATCGAGCTCGCCGACGCCGTCGCCGCCCTCACCCCTGGCGAGCTCAACCGCGTCTTCTTCGTCTCCGGCGGCTCCGAGGCGGTCGAGGCCGCCTGGAAGCTCGCCCGGCAGTTCCACAGCGCGAACGGGCAGCGGCGCTGGAAGGCGATCGCGCGCCGGGTCGCCTACCACGGCACCACGATGGGCGCACTCTCGATCAACGGCTGCACGGACCTGCGCACGCCGTTCGAGCCGCTCGTGCCGGATGTGCTCCACGTGTCCAACACGAACCGCTACCACCGCCCGCCCGAGGAGAGCGAGGAGCAGTTCACCCGCTTCCTGCTCGACGAGCTCGCGGCGACGATCGAGCAGGCGGGCCCGAGCACCGTCGCGATGGTGATCGTGGAGCCGGTCCAGAACGCGGGCGGCTCCTTCATGCCCCCGGAGGGCTACCTGCAGGGCGTGCGCGAGCTGTGCGACCGCCACGGCATCCTGCTGTGCTTCGACGAGGTCATCACGGGCTTCGGCCGGCTCGGGCACTGGTTCGGCTGCCAGCGCTTCGGCGTCGAGCCCGATCTGATCACCTCCGCCAAGGGCCTCTCCTCCGCCTACGCGGCCATCGGCGCGCTGATCGCGAGCGACCGCGTCATGGAGCCGTTCGCGCGGCCGGGCGCCATGTACTCGCATGGGATGACCTTCGGCGGCCATCCGGTCCAGTGCGCGGTAGCGCTGAAGAACATCGAGATCATGAAGCGCGAGGGGCTGATCGAGGGCGTGCGCGAGAAGGAGGGCGCCTTCCGCGCCGCGCTCGAGCCGCTGCTCGACCTCCCGATCGTGGGTGACCTGCGCGGCTGCGGCTACTTCTACGCGCTCGAGCTGGTCAAGGACAAGGAGACGCGAGAGGGCTTCAGCGAGCTGGAGTGCAACGCCCTGCTGCGCCGCTTCGTCTCGCCCCAGCTGTTCGAGCGCGGCCTGATCTGCCGGGCCGACGACCGCGGCGACCCGGTGGTGCAGATCTCGCCGCCGCTGGTGGCCGGCCAGGAGGAGTTCGGCCTCATCGCCGGCACGCTCGGGGCCGTGCTGGAGGAGGCGTCATCGGCTTCGATGCGCTTGTCGTAGGCGCGGGTCACAACGGTCTCACCTGCGCGGCGTACCTCGCCCGCGCGGGGCTGAGCGTTTGCGTGCTGGAGCGGCGCGAGGTGCTGGGCGGCGCGTGCGTGACCGAGGAGGTGTGGCCGGGCCGGCGGGTGTCGCGCGCCTCGTACGTGGTGTCGATGCTGCAGCCGAAGGTCGTGAGGGAGCTGGAGCTCGCCCGCTTCGGCTACGAGGCGATCCCCCTGGACCCCGCCTTCGCGACGATCGCCGCCGATGGCAGGCCGATCTTCTTCTTCAGCGACGAGTCAGCCACGCGCGCCTCGATCGAGGAGCACTCGCCCGGCGACGCCGAAGCCTACGGCGGCTTCGAGGCGATGCTCGCGCGCATGGCGGCCCAGCTTCGGCCGGCGATCCTGCGCCCGCCCAACGCGCGCTCCCTTGTCCGCGCCCTCCCACGCCGCCGGAGCGACCTGCACGAGCTCTACCGCGTCATGACGATGTCGGTCGGCGACCTCCTCGACGAGTGGTTCGAGGACGACGCCCTGAAGGGCTCGTGGGCCTCGACCGGCGTAGTGGGCGTGTGGGCGGGCCCGCGTACGCCGGGCACCGCCTACAACCTCCTGCACCATGCCCTCGGCGAGCTGAACGGCGTCAGCGGGCTGTGGGGCCACGTGCGCGGAGGCATGGGCGGCGTCTCGCAGGCGCTCGCACGCAGCGCCGAAGCCGCCGGCGCGACCATCCGCACGAGCGCGCCGGTGCGCTCGATCGATGTGGCCGGGGGCCGCGCGACCGGAGTCACGCTCGAATCCGGGGAGCGGATGGAGGCGTCCGTGGTGGTGTCGGGCGCCCACCCGCGCACCACGGTGCTCGAGCTGGCCGGCGCCGAGCACTTTCCCGACGAGGTGGTGCGTGACATGCGCCGCTACCGCAGCCGCGGCGGCTCCGTCAAGGTGAACTGCATCCTCACGGAGCCACCTCTATACGAGCGCGCCTCGCCGGAGGACCGCCGGCGGCTGCTCCGCACAGGCATCGCGATCTGCCCCTCGATCGATTACCTGGAGCGCGCGTGGCAGGACGCGGTGCGCGGCGACCCCGCCGCGGGCCCGTACGTGGAGATCGAGGTGCCGACCGCGGTCGACCCCACCCTTACCGACGATGGCACGACCGTGATGACGCTTTTCACCCAGTACGGCCCCCACCGGGCGGAGGACTGGAAGGACGGCGCGCGCGAGGCCTACGCGGAGCGCTGCCTTGACATCGTGGCCGAGCACGCCCCCAACGTGAAGGACGCGCTCGTCGAATACGAGGTCCTGGCGCCGCCCGACCTCGAGCGCATCTTCGGGCTCGTCGGCGGCTCGATCTTCCAGGGCGAGCAGGGCCTCGACCAGATGGGCTTCATGCGCCCCTCGCCGCTGCTCGCCCGGTACGCGACCCCGGTCGAGGGGCTCTACCTGTGCGGCGCAGGCACGCATCCAGGCGGCGGGGTGATGGCGGCGTGCGGGCACAACGCGGCGCAGCGGATCCTCAAGGACCGCGGGAGGCGCCGACTGCGCCGTAGGCGAGGGCGTTAGCGCAAGACGAGCGAATGCTCCGGATGCCAGCCGAGCCGCACGCGCTCGCCGATCTCCCAGCGGTCGTTCGCGTCGGCGCGGGCGCTGTTCTGCTCGAGGGCCACTAGCCGGACCCCCGAGTCGAGCTCGACGATCACCTGTGTCGTAGTGCCCAGGTAGACCCGTTCGACGACCGTCCCCTCCATGGTCGTCATCCCCTCCTCTGCCTCGCCCAGCCAGATCTTCTCCGGGCGGACCGCGATCTGCCCACCGTTCGGCCCCGGCAGGAGGTTCGACACGCCGATGAAGCCGGCCACGAACGGACCGGCGGGCCGCTCGTAGATCTCCTCCGGCGCGCCGCATTGCTTGACTTCGCCGCCCTCCATCACCGCGATGCGGTCGGACATCGCGAGCGCCTCCTCCTGATCGTGCGTGACGTAGAGGAACGTGATGCCCACTTCGCGCTGGATCCCCTTGAGCTCGACCTGCATCTGCTTGCGGAGCTGAAGGTCCAGTGCCCCGAGCGGCTCGTCGAGCAGGAGCACGGCCGGGCGGTTCACGAGCGCGCGCGCCAAGGCGACGCGCTGTTTCTGGCCGCCGGACAGCGCGCGCGGAGGCGCCGTGTCGCGCCCGGTCAGCTGCACGAGCTCGAGCGCCTCCGCCACGCGAGTGCGGATCTCTTCCGCCGGCACCTTGCGGCGCTTCAGCCCGAACGCGACGTTGTCCCTGACGTTCAGGTGCTCGAACAGCGCGTAGCTCTGAAAGACCGTGTTGACGTTGCGCCGGTAGGGCGGCACGGCCTCCACCGGATCGCCCTCCAGGAAGATCCGCCCTGCACTCGGCTGCTCGAAGCCGGCGACCATTCGCAGCGTCGTGGTCTTCCCGCAGCCCGACGGTCCCAGCAGCGAGAAGAACTCGCCCTTCTCGATACTGAGGTCGAGCTCGCGCACCGCCTCCAGCTCGCCGAAGCGCTTCGTAACGCGCTCGAAGCGGATGGCCTCGCCTCCGGCCGTCACGCCGCCTGCCGTCCGACCAGCACTCCGAGGCCGCTCTCGCGCCGGCCCACCAGACGTGGCAGCGCGATGGCGATGCAGATCAGCAGCGCCGAGAAGGCCAGCATGAGCGTGCCGATCGCGTTGATGGTCGGCGTCACCCCGAAGCGGATCGCCGAGTAGATCCGTACGGGCAGTGGCTGGGGGGACTCGCCCGTGGTGAAGAAGGAGATCACGAAGTCGTCGAAGCTGAGCGCGAACACGAGCAGTGCGGCGGCCACGATCGCCGGCCACAGCTCGGGCAGCGTGACGAGCCGGAGGGTCCCGAGCCGCGTGGCCCCGAGATCGAGCGCGGCGTTCTCCACCTCGGGATTGAGCGCCGCCAAGCGGGCCCGCACCACCACCGTGACGTAGGAGATCGAGAACGTGATGTGGGCGATCACGATCGTGGTGAGCGAGAGCTGCATCCCGATCTGCGTGAAGAGGATGAGGGCCGAGACCGCCGCGACGATCTCCGGGGTGACGAGCGGGATGAGCATCAGCACGTTGGCGCTCCCCGCCCAGCGGGTGCGAGCCCGAACGAGCCCGAACGCGAGCGTCGTGCCGAGTGCCGTGGCCACCAGCATCGTCGCGAACGCGATCTGGAGGCTCGCCACGAGCGAGTCCCGGAGCGACTCGTTCTCGAAGAAGCGCTGGTACCACTCGAAGCTGAAGCCCTCGAAGTTCTGCAGCGAGCGGTTCGAGTTGAACGAGAAGAGCGCCACCAGGGCGATCGGGGCGAACAGGAACACGAAGACGAGCGCCGTGAACGCCGGCAGGAACCGGGGGCGGTCGAAGTCCTTCGGCGGCCTCACGCCGTCGCCTCCCGGGCGGCCCGGGCAGCCGAGCGGAGATAGAGGATCATCCAGACCGCCAGGAAGGCCATCAGCACCGTCGTGAGGGCGGCGCCGAAGGGCCAGTTCTCCGCCCCGAGGAACTGTTGCTGGATCAGATTGCCGACCATGTACGTGCCCGGCCCGCCGAGTAGTTGCGCGCTCACGAAGTCGCCCACAGCCGGCAGGAAGACGAGCACCGCCCCCGCGAGCACGCCCTGGAAGGTCGCCGGCATCGTCACGTTCCGGAAGGTCTGCCAACGCGTTCCGTAGAGGTCCTTACCGGCCTCGATCAAGGCCGGGTCCATGCGGTCGAGCGCTGCGTAGACGGGCAGGATCATGAATGCGAGGTAGCCGTACACGAGGCCGCCGATCACCGCCCATGACGTGTTCAGGAACCGAACTCCCTCGTCTCGAATGCCGGCGTCCGTGATCACGCCGTTCACGAGTCCCTCGTCGGCGAGCAGAGCCACCCAGGCATAGGTGCGCACGAGGTAGTTGACGAAGAACGGCAGCACGACGAGCGCGATCAACACGTGCTTGTAGCGGCCCCCGAAGCGCGCGATGTAGTAGGCCACGGGGTAGCCGATCGCGAGGCAGATGCCCACGGTGGCGAGCGCGAAGCCGACCGAGCGCAGCAGGACCGGAAGGAAGAGCGGGTCGAACGCCTGCTCGTAGTTCTCCGGGTGCCAGCCGTAGATCGCGTTGCCGAAGTCGTCCGTCGTCCCGAAGGACAGCGCGAGCGTGATCCCGAGTGGGATGGCGAAGAGCAGCACGAGCCACAGCGCCCCGGGAGTCAGGAGGGCCGCTGCGAAGCGCTGCTCGCTCAGGCGGCCTTCACCTCGGTCCAGACGCGGTCCCAGGCTCGCCGGCGCTCGCCCGTCATCGGCTCGAACTGGTCCCCGTTCTCGAGGTCCTCGAGCGTGACCGTGATCGCCGGGTCGTCATTGGCCAGCTTGTTGAACGCCTCGACCGCGCCGTGGTTCGGCATCGGGTACCCGAAGTACGCGACGTTCCGGGCCGCGTTCTCGGGATCGAGCATGAAGTCGATGAACAGCATCGCGGTGCCGGGGTGCTCGGCGTTGACCGGAATGGCCATCGTGTCATTGCCGACCGGGATGCCCTCCTTGCACTTCTCGAACTTGTAGATGCTCGGGTCGTCCGCCTGGTTGCGGACGTTGACCACGTCGCCGTTCCAGCCGTGGTGGATCCAGGCGTTGCCGTTCAGCATGTTCTGGACGTCGTCTGTCGAGTAGCCGCGCAGCAGAGGCTTCTGGTCGATCAGCGTCTGCTTCGACTGCTCGAGCTCGTCCTCCTCGTACGAGTTCAGTTCGAACCCGTTCTTGTAGTTGGACATGCCGATGGCTTCCTGGAAGTCGTCGAGGACGTAGATCTTGCCCTCAGCGTCCTCCCGGAAGAGGTCGTCCCAGGACCCGGTCATGCCGGAGACCTTGTCATCGCGCCAGATGATCCCCGTGGCGTACATGCCGTAGGGCACGGTGTGGGCCGAGCCCGAGTCGTAGACCGGGTCGTGGAAGAACTCGAACACCTGGTCGTAGTTCTTCAGCTGATCGTGGTCGAGCCTCAGCAGCTGGTTCTGCGCGATCAACCGCGGCGTGGCGGACTGGTCGGGGAAGATCACGTCGTAGCGGTTGCCCGCGCGCAGCTTCGCGAACATCGAGGCCATCGAGTCGAAGTTCGACTGCCGGACCGTGACTCCGTACTTCTGCTCGAAGTCCTTGATCAGCTCCGGGTCCAGGTACTCGGCCCAATTGAAGTAGACGAGGTCGCCGTCGACCTTCGCCTTGACCTTGCGCTGGGTCTCCTCCTTGGAGCCCTCGCTCCCGGAGCCGACGCCGCAGCCGGCCAGCCCCGCGGCCACGGCGAGGCCGGCGCCGCCCTTCAGCAGCTCGCGGCGCCTGATGCCGTGCACGAGGGGGCGGGCTAGGCCCGCACCGGAGTGATTCTCTTCGTTCAGCATCTTCCCCTCCTCATGCCGCGGTTCTCAGCTCGCAGTCCAGCTCCCGCTCCGCGAACACGAGGGCCAGCTCTCGCACGCGCTCCGGCGTGACCTCCGCGTCCTTGAGCGCAATCTGCACTGCGAGCCCGTCGAGGAGCGAGGCCAGCAGCACGGCGAACTCGTTGGGGTCCGCGTGCGGCCCGAACTCGCCGCGCTGCTGCCCGTAGGCCACGACTTGCGCGATGGCCTCGCGCCAGCGGCCGTCCAGGTCGGCCCGCGTAGCCGCCAGCTCCGGGTCGCTCAGCGCCTTGGCCCACAGCTCCATCCAGAGCGACGCGTCGTAGTCGCCGTCGCCGGCGCCGCCGGCCACGATGCGCACCAGCCGCTGGCGGGCACTCTCGAGCCCGCCGAGCTCGCGCTCGAGCTCTTCGTAGTAGGCCTCCTCCGCGGAGGTCAGCGCATCCTTGAGCAGCTCCGCCTTGGTCGTGAAGTAGTAGAGGACCGCGGGCGCGCTCGTGCCGGCCCGCTCCGCGACGTCGCTGACCCGGACGTTCTCGAGGCCGCGCTCGCGGATCACGTCGGCGGCCGCCGAGAGCATCGCGGGCCTGCGCACGTGATCTAGCCGGGGCCTCGGGCTCATTCTCCAGTTACCTGAACGGCGATTCAGACAACCTAACGAGAGGTTCCGCCTCGGTCAAGGCGGCCCAGATCTCGCGGCGCGCCTCCTCGAGCTCCATGGCGCCGATCAGCACGCGGACGCCGTAGCCGTCGGCGAGTGCGAGGAGGCGGTCGGCGGCGCGCTCGTCCATCTCCTCGCCCAGCCACGCGCGCATACGGTCGTACAGCCGCCTCGCGATGGGGCGCAGCTCCGGGTGGCGAATTGCGCGCAGCCACAGCTCCACCCACAGGATCCAGTCACGCTCGAGCGAGCCGGGATACGGAAGAAGCTGGTCGACCGTGTCGGCCAGCGTGTCCTCGCCCTCGCCGATGCGGGTGTCGCCGGCGCGCTCGTAGGAGTATTCGAGCGCCTCCGCGAGCAGGGCCTCCCGAGTCTCGAAGTGGTAGTGGACGAGCGAGGGCGACACGCCGGCGTCCATAGCGACCCGGGCGATCCGCACCTCGTCGATCCCCTCCGCGGCGATCCGCTCCACGGCCGCTTCGAGGATGCGCTCGCGGGCCCCGTCGGTCACCCCGTCTGGAGGTCCTCGCGGATCTTGTCGGCGAACCAGCCGAGCGCCGCCTCGCGCCGGGACAGCGGGCCGGGCTCGAAGCCGCGCGTCTCGAGGCCGGCCTGCTGGTTCGAGACCAGGTCGGCGTCCTCGTGGACCACGAGCTCGTTGACCTTGCGGTTGGCGAACTGCGCCGCCCTGCTGCGAAGGCCGGCCCTCGCCGGCAGCAGCGCGAGGGTCAGGTCGGCGCTGCGCAGCGGGCCGTCGGGCGTGATGCGCCAGACGCCGACCTGGTCCGGATAGAGGTCGATCGTGGTGTTGGGGTAGATGAAGACGTAGTGCCACACGCGCCGGTCCTCCTCGCCGAGGCCGGGCATCGGCTCGACCAGCCGCTGGTAGGCGCGCTCGAGGCGGTTGCCCGACGGCTTGTCGCGGAGCGGCGCGTCGTACCAGACCCAGTTGTCGTGCAGCTCGGCCTCATAGCGCTTGTAGTCGAGCAGCCTCATCAAGCCCGGGTGCGCGATCGGCACGTGGTAGCCCTCGAGGTAGTTGTCCACCACGATCTTCCAGTTGGCGGGCTGAGTGCTCGGCTTCCCCTCCCTCACCTCGAGGTTCACCAGCCCCCACCTGTCCAACCTCTCCCCCAGCCCGGCCGTCTGCTCTGCCAGGGGCCTCGCATGAATGTCCAGATTCACGAAGACGAGCCCCGACATGACCTCGACCCGCGCCGGAAACAGCCCCAGCTTCGACTTGTCCAGTCCGGGAATGGACCTGCCCTCGGGCACCCCGATCAGCTCCCCGTCGAAGCGGTAGGTCCACCCGTGATAGCGGCAGCGGATCGCCTTGCCGCAGTCACCCGAGCCGCTCAGCAGGCGCGAGCCGCGGTGGCGGCAGACGTTGCGGAAGGCGCGCAGCTCGCCCTCGTCGTCGCGCAGCACGAGCACCGGCTCCACGCCGGCCTCGGTGGTGAGGTAGCTGCCCGGCTCCTGTAGCCGGCTGACGTGCCCGGCGAACTGCCACGTGCGGGCGAAGATGCGGCGCTGCTCGAGCTCGAGCACCTCGGGATCCCTGTAGAGGCGCGGCGATAGGGCGGCTGGAACGGCTTCGGCGACGATCATCTGCGACATCCTGACTTTGTGATCAGCCGCATGATACCATCGCCGCATGCGCCGCGTTGGCGCCCGTCACGCATGGCTGTCCATCACCCCCGAGCCCGAGCGAGAGCTCCCCGACGCGGTCGCCGCGCTGCGCGGCGGATCGGTGACGGCCGAGCGTGCGCGGGTCGAGGAGCTCGTGCTCCGGGGCAGCCGGCGGGCGTGGACCGCCTACCTGTCGGAGGCGCTCGACCTCGCCCGCAAGGCTCCTCCAGGTGAGCCGCGCGACGTAGTGATCGACGTGATCGAAAACCACGACAACCTGAAAATGGGACTGCGATGACCATCTCCCCCACCGCCCCGCCGGACACCGATCTGCGCAAGCGCGCCCGGCGCTTCGTCGACGAGGTGCTGATACCGAACGAGGAGCTCGCCGAGCGAAGCGGCGGCCGGATCCCCGACGAGCTGGTCCAGCGGATCAAGCACGAGGCCGTCGATGCGGGCCTTTCCGGGGGCCTGCACGCGCGGGAGCACGGCGGGCAGGGATGGACCAAGGGCGAGTGGTTCCTGGTGGAGGAGCAGTTCGGTCGCTCCACCAACGCGCTGTCGTGGCACATCCCCGGCGCCTACAACGTGCTGGCGAGCGGCACGCCCGAGCAGATCGAGCGCTACCTGAAGCCGGCGCTGCGCGGCGAGCTCCACGACGCCTATGCGGTCACCGAGGCGCGAGCCGGCTCGGACCCGTCGATGATCGAGAGCACGGCGCGGCGTACCGACGCCGGCTGGGTCATCGACGGTGAGAAGTGGTTCGTCACCTACGGCGACATCGCGGCCGTATACATCGTGATGGCGAACGCGCTGGTGGACGGGTCGGAGCTGCCGACCCTGTTCCTGGTGGACGCCGGACTCCCCGGCATCGAGGTCGTGGACGACCCGCCCTTCACCCACACCTATCCGCACGGGCATCCGACCATCCGCTTCAGCGGCGTCGAGGTGGGCGAGGACGCGGTGATCGGCGGCCTCGGCGGCGGCGAGGAGCTCCAGCGGGCCTGGTTCACGGAGGAGCGGCTCGGGATCGCCGCCCGCGGGGTGGGCTCGATGTGGCGGCTGATCGAGGAGGCCACCGGCTGGGCGACCTCACGCGAGCAGGGCGGCAGCCGGATCATGGACCACCAGGGGGTGTCGTTCCCGCTGGCGGACTCGGCGGCCGACGCCGCCGCCGGCCGGCTGCTCACGCTCGAGGTGGCGCGGCTGGCCGACGAGGGGGCCGATCCCAAGGTGGTGCACGCCAAGGCATCGATGGCCAAGCTGTTCGTGAGCGAGGCCGCCTGGCGCTGCGCCGACCGCTGCGTGCAGATCTTCGGGGGCCGCGGCTACATGCGGACGAACGTGGCCGAGCGCTTCCTGCGCGAGCTGCGCGTGGACCGGATCTGGGAGGGCACGAGCGAGATCCAGCGCCTGATCGTGGCCCGCGCGCTCGAGCGGCGCGGGGTGGAGCGGACGCTGCACTAGTGGAACTCGCGCGGCTCCTCCACCCGCGCACGGTCGCGGTCGTGGGCGCCACGGAGCGGGCGGGGTCGTACGCGGGGCAGACCCTGCTCAACCTGCGCGCGATGGGGTTCCCCGGCGAGGTGTGGGGGGTCAACCCGGGCCGCTCGTCGGCGCACGGCTTCCCCTGCTTCGCGTCGCTGGGCGACTGCCCGTCGGCCCCCGACGCCGTCGTGGTCGCGATCCCGGCGGCCGGGGTGCCGGCGGTCGTGGAGGAGGCCGGGGCGATCGGATGCGGCGGGGCGGTGGTGTACGGCGCCGGGTTCGGCGAGATAGCGGCGGGGCTTCCCCACGAGGAAGCGCTTCGAGCCGCGGCCGCGCGTCACGGGCTCCCGGTCTGCGGGCCGAACGGGAACGGGATCGTCGCGCTCCACGAGCGCCTCGCCCTCTGGGGCGACGCCCTCAACCCGCAGGAGCCGGGCCGGGTCGCGCTCGTCTCGCAGAGCGGGAACGTGGCCGTCAACGCGCTCGCCACCCGCCGCGGGCTGCGCCTCCACACGGTGATCTCCTGCGGTAACTCGACCGCTCTCGACCCGTCCGAATGGATCCTCGAGCTGGCGCGGGACGAGGGGGTGGCGTCGATCGCCCTGTACCTCGAGGCCGACGGCGACGGGGCCCGGCTATGCGAGGCGCTGGCGGCGTGCGCCGAGCGCGGCGTGGGTGTGTCGGTGCTGAAGGTGGGCGCCTCCAGGACGGGCGCGGCCGCGGCGGCCGCCCACACGGGAGCGGTGGCCGGCGACCAGCGCGTCTTCCGCGCGCTCGTGGAGGAGGCCGGCGCCGCGTGGGCCGAGGACGTGCACGAGCTGCTCGAGCTGGCGAAGGCGCAGGCGGTCCCCCGTGCGCCGGTGCCCGCCGGCGGCGCCACCGGCCTCGCCGTGCTGACCTGCTCCGGTGGCGACTCCGCTCTCGCCGCCGACGAGTGCGAGCGTCTCGGGCTGCCGCTGCCCCCACTCGGGGGCGCCACCGCGGCGCGCCTGCGCGAGCTGCTCCCGGACGCCGCGACGGTCGCGAACCCGCTCGACTACACGGCGCTGATCTGGGGCGAGACGGACACGCTGCGGGACATCGTGGCCGCCGTCGGCGCCGACCCCGCGATCGACCAGGTGCTCGTGCTCCACGACCAGCCGGTCGGGCTCGAGGGCGAGCCGAGCGAGACCTGGGCAGCGGTGCGGGAGGGCATCCTCCGCGGAGCCGGGGCGAGCCCGGCGCCAGTGCTGCTGGCGTCGACGCTCCCGGAGCTGCTCGACGACGCCGCCGCGGTCCACTTCGCCCGGGCGGGCGTGCCTGCCATCGCGGGCCTGCGCACGGGCCTGGCCTGCGCCGCCGCTCTGCGCCGGCAGCCGCCCGAACCAGGACGGCTGCGTGAGATCGCCGCGGTGGCCGCCGCGGCGCGCGCCGGCAACGGCGCACCCGGCGCGGCGCGCCCGCTCGCCGAGCACGAGGCCAAGGATCTGCTCAGGGCTGCGCGCCTGCCGGTGGTGGACGGCCGGGTGGTCGCGAGCGAGGACGACGCCGCGCGCTCGCTCGACGAGCTCGGTGGGCCGGTGGTCCTCAAGCTGTCATCGCCCGCGCTGCTCCACAAGACGGAGATCGGCGCCCTCGCGCTCGACCTGCGCAGCAGCGCGGAGGTCCGGCATGCGCACCGCCGGCTGGCCGAGGTCCGCGTGGAGGGGGCCCACGTGCTGGTGGAGCGGATGGCCGCGGCCGGGCTAGAGATGATCGTGGCCGCGCGGCGCGACGCCGTGGTACCCGCGCTCGTCGTCGGGCTGGGCGGGCTGTGGGCGGAGCTCCACGACGACGTCGCGATCGTCCCGCTGCCCGCGCGGCCCGAGCGGGTGGAAGAGGCAATCCTGGAGCTGCGCGGCGCCGCGCTCCTCGGCGGCGGCCGCGGCCGGCCGCCGCTCGACGTGCCCGCCGTTGCGCGGCTCGCGGCGGGGGTGGGCGACCTCCTTCTCGAGCGCGGCCTCTCCCTGGTCGAGCTGAACCCGGTGTTCGTGTACGAGCGGGGCGCGGTGGCGGTGGACGCGGTGGCCAGGTGAGGGTGGCCGTCGCCGGCGCGGGGCTGGCGGGGCTGACGGCCGCGTACGAGCTGCAGCGGACCGGCGCGGACGTGGTGGTGCTCGAGGCACGCGACCGCGTCGGCGGGCGGGTGTGGTCGCGCCGCCTCGAGAACGGCGCGGTGGTCGAGATGGGCGCGGAGTTCCTGCTGCCGGGGAACACGGCGATCCGGGAGCTCGCGGCCAGCTTCGGCCTCGGCCTGTGGGACAAGGGGATGCGCTACGGGTGGCGCGAGCCGCGCGGCGGGCTCGGCACGACCGCGGACGAGCTGGAGGAGGCGGCCGCCGAGGTGGGAGCGGCGCTGGCGGATGCTCCGCAGGAGCTCTCGGCGCGCCGCTTCCTGGCAGGGCTGGACGTCGCGGACGGCGCGCGCGAGGCCCTTCTGGCGCGCGTGGAGATCTCGAGCGCGGCCTCCGCGGACGACGTGGCCGCGCGCGACCTGGGCGGGATCGCCCACGTGGATCGCGACCCGGCGCCGAGCATCGCGGGCGGCAACCAGCGGCTGGCGCTCGCGCTCGCGGCCGAGCTCGGCGACCGCGTCCGCCTGGGCGCTCCGGTCGAGCGGATCGCCTGGGAAGAGGGCGCGGCGGCTGGCGGGACGGGGGCGCGAGGCGGACGCCCCGCGATCACGCTCCGCGCAGGCGGCGCCGAGCTCGAGGCCGATGCCTGCGTGATCGCGGTCCCCGCCTCGGTCCTCGGCCGCATCGCCTTCGATCCGCCGCTCCCGGCTTCCGTGGCGAGCGCGCTCGGAAGCATCCGCTACGGGCACGCCGCGAAGCTCTTCGTCCCGCTCCGCCGACCGGCGCCGCCCGGCGCCGTCATGTCGGTGCCGGAGCGCTACTGGACCTGGACCGCCGCGGGCGACGGCGGCCGGGTGCAGCCGGTGGTCAGCGCGTTCGCGGGGTCGGCGCGAGCGCTCAGCGGGCTCGCCGTCGAGCGCGGCCCGGAGAGGTGGCTCGAGTCCCTCGCCGCCCTGCGGCCCGACCTCGACCTTCATCGCGACGCCGCCCTTCTCTCCACCTGGGCGGACGATCCCTGGGCCGGAGCGGCGTACTCGACCTCTCCTTCGGCCGAGCTGGCGGAGACCTTCGCCACTCCGGTCGGCCCGCTCGCCTTCGCGGGCGAGCACCTCGGCGGCGAGTTCGCCGCCCTGATGGAGGGCGCCATTCGCAGCGGGCGGCGCGCGGCTCGAGCGCTGCTCGGCAGTCCATCCGGCGCGCGGGCTTAGCTGCGCAGGGTGGAGCGGACCGACCTCGGCCGCATCATGGCCTTCACGGACGGCGTGATGGCGGTCGCCATCACCCTGCTCGTGCTCAACCTCGAGGTTCCCTCGGTGCCGACGAGCGATCTGAACGAAGCGGTCGCCGACCTCTTCCCCAGCCTGATCGCCTACCTGCTCGCGTTCGCGCTCGTGGGCCGCTTCTGGATCGTCCACCACCGCCTGTTCGAGACGCTGCGCGCCTTCGACGCCCGGCTGATGACGCTCAACCTGGCATTCCTCGCGTTGATCGTCCTGGTTCCCTTCGGGACCGAGCTGTTCGACCGCTACACGAGCGAGCCCATCGCGGCCGCGGTGTTCGGCGCGATCATGGGCCTTGCGGCGCTCACGCACTGGACGATGAGCGCCCACACCCTGCGCGAGGGCTACGTGGACGAGGCGGCCCGCGCCGAAAGGCTCTCGTTCGCCCGTCCCATCGGCCTCGGCTTCACCGTCCTGTTCCTGCTCTCAGTGCCGGTCGCGTATCTGAGCACGACGGCCGCGGCGCTGATGTGGACCGCCACGATCCTGCTCCATCTCCCGCTCAGGAGGGCCGGGGCTAGGGGGTAGTCAGCGCCGCCAGGTCGAGATCCGGGGCCAGGCTTCGGACAGCCGGATCGTGTGTCGCGCCGCCGCCGTTCGCCAGCGCCGCCAGTGCCGCGTCGAGCTCGCGGCCGTGGTGGTCCATCCGCTCCCGCGGATAGTCGCCCGCCGACGAGCGGGTGACCATGAACGCCCAGTCGCTCGACTGCATCGCCAGCAGCTCGCGGGCTGCGCGCTCCAGCACGGGGCGCGGCTCGGACCGGCGAGCGGCCGCCGCCACGGTGCGCAGCTCCGCGCTCCTGGCCGCCACCGCGAGGTCGGCCACGAGCGGCGAGTCCCAGGTGGTGAGGTCCTTGCTCGCTCCCCATGTGGACGCCGACATCGGCACGACCTGCGGCTCGACCCGGTCGAGTCCCTCGCTCACCGTGACCAGCTCGAGCCCGGCGCGCGGCGCCTCCTCCAGCACCGCCGCCAGCCAGTCGCGACCCTCGTACCACCAGTGCCCGAGCAGCTCGGTGTCGAGCGCGCAGCAGAGCAGCCCGCCGCCCTCGAGGCGCGCCGCCGCGCGGGCGACGAAGTCGCGCGCGTGGTCCCGCGCCCGCCCGAGCGCCGCCTCGCGTTCGTAGGCGCCGCCCGCGTTGGTCCAGGGCTTCAGGTCGTGGACGGTGCGGCCGTGGTAGTCGCGGTACACCGGGTCGGCCGGGTAGCCCTTCCGCTCGTTCCAGACGAGCTCGACGGTCGCCCAGTCGACCGGCACCGCCAGCGGGCCCGCCTCCGTGGCGATGGGGCGCAGGTGGTCGAAGCCGGGCACCGAGGACTGGTCGACGCAGAAGGCCCGCACGCCGTGCTCGGCGAGGTCCCGCTCGAGCCCCGGCTCATACCCGCACTCGGGCAGCCACAGGCCCCCTCCCCACCCGCCGAAGCGGCGCCCGTGCGAGGCGGTGCCGGTGGCGAGCTGCAGCCGCCTTCCGGCGTCCGTGGCGAGCAGCGGCAGCACCGCGTGGCTCGCCGCCGACGTCCACAGCTCCACCCGCTCGAGCGAGCCGAAGGCCCCGATCAGGTCGCGGCCGTGGCGCTCGAACGCCTCCTCCGCGGCCACGTAGTCGCCCGCCGCTCGCCGCACCTCCGCGGCGAGCTCCTGCTCGCCGCCGCGCGCGAGCCCCTCCGCGTCCTCGGCGTGGATGAGCGCGACGATGTCGCGCAGGTGACGCAGGTAGCGCTCGCCCGGCTCGCCTCGCATCGCCTCGAGCTGGTCGCACAGCACCGGCGTGAGCCCGATCGTCACGGGGGCCCCGTCGACGACCTCGAGCAGCGGCAGGTACACGGATGCCACGGCCTCCCACAGCCACTCCTCCCCGAACGGCCAGGTGCCGAAGCCCTCGACGTAGGGCATGTGCGAGTGGAGCAGGAGCGCGAGCGCCCCCGGGCGCCCGGCGCTCATCGCAGGACCGCGACGAAGTCGAGCGCGCGCTCGAGGCCGCGCCGGCGCAGCGTGAAGTCGCGCGTGGAGATCGCCGGCGTGAAGCGGTCGTAGAAGGGCTTCGTGATTCCGAGCGCGGCGTGCACGCGGTCCCAGCCGGCCCGGAGCGCCAGCTCGTGCGCGCGCAGCTTCCGTGCGTGGAACACCCCGTACAGCTCGGACGCGCCGTCGCACAGCGCTCTGAACTCCGCCAGCCGGTACTCGCGCAGATGCCAGGGGTTCCCGGACTTCTCCGCCCCGGGCGGCGCGAGCGTCAGCAGATTCGGGGTGGACACGTACACGGTGTCGGCCAACTGCCTGAAGCGCCGCAGCACGCCCTCCGGATCGGGCATGTGCTCGATCGTCTGGAGGAAGACGATCGCATCGCAGGGTTCGTCGTGCAGCTCGACCATGTTGCGAACGAACCGCACGCCCGGGCGGGTGTACTTGAGCCTCGCGTGGTCGTATGCCTCCGGGTTCGCGTCCACTCCCGTGACCTCGCGAGCACGGCGGGCCAGCACCTCGGTCCCGTAGCCCTCGCCGCAGGCCATGTCGACCACCTTGAGGCCCGCGCAGCGCTCGGCGATCCACTCGTACACCACGAGATGCCGCCGGAACCAGTAGTTCTCCGCGGGCACGTCGGGGAGCGTGCGCTCGCCGGTGAGCTCGAGCGGCGGCACGCCGTCGGGCTGGTTGCGCTGGACGGTCTCCTGCATCGGCGGCGGCAGTGTAGGCACTAGGCTCTCGCCGCCATGCCCGACAGCGCCGAGAGGATCCGCGCGGCGAACGTGCGCTACCACGACCTCGCCGCCGAGCACTACGACTCGAAGTGGGGCATCAACTACGGCGAGGTCGGCCAGGCCCAGGTGGTCGGCAAGCTGCGCAAGGCGCTCGGCCGGGAGCCGGGCGTCTTCGACCGCGGGCTCGAGATCGGCGCCGGCACCGGCTACTTCACGCTCAACCTGATGCGAGCCGGGGTCATCCGCGAGGCGGTGGCCACGGACATCTCGCCCGGGATGCTGGGCGCCCTGTCGGCCTCGGCCGCCGAGCTCGGGCTGACGGTCGAGACGCGTGAGTGCGAGGCGTCGTCGCTCCCGTTTGAGGACGGCTCGTTCGACCTGGTCTTCGGCCACGCGGTGCTGCACCACCTCCCCGACCTGCCCGGCGCCTTCCGCGAGTTCCGCCGCGTGCTGCGGCCGGGCGGGGTGGTGGCGTTCTGCGGCGAACCGTCCCGCCACGGCGACCTCATCTCCTCGCTCCCGAAGCGCGGCGCCCTGGCGATCGCGCCGGTGTGGCGCGCCCTGATGGGCGCCGGACAGCGCCGGTCGAACGGAAACGGCACCGGCCCGAGCGAGGAGGACCGGCTGGAGGGAGTCGTGGACGTGCACGCCTTCACGCCCGGCGAGCTGAGCGGCCACGCCCGGGCGGCCGGCCTCGGCGACGTCCACGTGCGCGGCGAGGAGCTCGCCGCCTCCCTGTTCGGCTGGGCGAACCGGACGCTCGAGGGGACCGCCGAGCCCGACGAGGTCCCGTGGGCGTGGCGCGTCTACGCCTACCGCGGCTACCTCCTCCTGCAGCGCCTGGACCGGTCGCTGCTGGAGCCGCGCCTACCTCCCGCGCTCTTCTACAACCTGCTGATCTCGGCCCGAGTGCCGCTCTGACTCGGCGACCACCCACGCGAGCACGGCGTCGACGAACGGGAGCGGGCGCTTCCTGACGCCGCTCAGCCGGTCGGCGAGGCTGCGGCCCGAGTCCATGAGCCGGCCCTCGCTGCGGCTCGAGATTTCATCGAGCACCTGAGCCGCCTCCGGGACCGCCGGGATGCGGCGAAGCCGGCCCAGCACGAGGCGGAACACCTGCCTGAGCCCCTCGGCGCCGGCCGCGGCGCGGAGCCAGGTGGCAACCAGGACAAGAAGCGCCGCGCGGGTGGCGCGCCGGGCGGCCTCGTCGAGGCCGAGGCCGCCGCCGAGGGCGAATACGGCGGCGCCGGCGGCCAGGATTGCCGCGAAGGCGAGGCCGGCTTTGATGGGCTCCCGCTCGGGCCGCGCGGCGATCCATGCCAACGCCAGCGCCAGCGCAACCGCCCCCAGCAGCGGCCAAGAGGTGCCCGAGAGGAGGGCGATAAAGCCGATCGTTGCGGCCACCGCCACCGCTCTCGGGTCGAAACGGGGGTGATACGCGGCCCGCGCCTCACGCGATCTGCGTTTGCCGCGCATATCGCGGTCAATGCAGATGGCGTGGCTCGCGATGGCGTCCCAGCCCCGCAGGCCGCGGCGGTAGACCAGCACCTGCACGGTGCTCGCGAAGGCGGCCCAGGCCAGGAGGCCGGCGGCGGTCAGTGCGAGGGCGTCCGCGGTGCCCACCTCGATGCCGAGGCGGCGGCCGATCGCGTCGTAGGTTCCGGCGTAGGCGTCCAGGCCGCCGGCGATCACCCAGATGAAGAACGCGGTGGTCGCGGTGTTGTGGAGGAGGCGGATGGCGGCGCAGGCGAGGATCTGCGGGATGAGGCCGGCGCCGCGGGCCTCGAGGCGTCCCAGCATCGGCGCCGACGCGGCCTGGGTCAGAGGGATGCCGAAGCGGGCGGGGCCGATGATCGCGACCGTCTCGAGCATCGCCGCCACGCTCGCGCCGAAGCCGAGCCGGGCGCCGCGCCGCTCCGCCGCGCGGGCGAGGGCAACACCGCCGGCCAAGGCGATCCAGAAGCCGCCGGTGGGGGCGGCCCGCGAGGCGAGAAAGGAGACGACCGCCACATGGGCCGGCCCGGCAGGCACGGCCGAGGCGGAGACATCGGAAGCGGCCGTGGCCATACGGCGACCGTAGCGAGCGCGAAGCGGTCGGGGCACGCCTTGGTTGCCCGTAGTTCGCGCTGTCGCGCGGCGCGGTTGCCCGCCCGGGCCGCTCTCGCGGCCCGGTGGGCGGTCGCAGTTCGTTCTCGCTTGGAGGGCTAGGAGGGGCTGTTGCCCGCGTAGCGGCGGATCGGGGACTCGGCGATACGCCGGCCCAGCTCCGCCACCTGCTCGTCGCTGAGATTGTCGGTCGCGAAGCCGGACTGCTCGAGCTCCTCGCGGACTCGCGCCACACCCTCGATGAAATCGAGCTTGGCGCCCAGCTTGACCATCACCGACTTGGCGTTCTCGTCGTCGATGGCCGCGCTGCCGTCGGCTGCGGGCTTGAGGAGCCAGGACTTCACGGCCTCGGCCTCGGCAAGCGAGAGCTCGAGCGTCACACCCTGATCCAGGCCCTCCGGGAGACCATTGGTCACCTCGATGGACATGTGGCCGCTATCGACAGCACAAGCCGCCCGCTTGAGCCCTGCACGGACCTTGTGGACGCCGAGGTCAGGCGCGCGTGACCCGCACCCGGCGCACGGCGCTCAGCCGGCGGCCGTTCGGCAGGCGGGCGGTCACGAGCAGGCGGGCCGTGAACGGCCTGCCGCGCCGGCGCCGGCGGCGGCGCGCGCTCGGCGGGAGGCGCAGGCGGGGGGGGCGGGGGGGGGG
>Ga0081538_10000950_pt1 | contig 31154 bp, 26 predicted proteins | sample TabmetS5T2R1_FD_71022 | JGI IMG/M metagenome (GOLD analysis project Ga0081538, IMG submission 71022) | Tabebuia heterophylla rhizosphere microbial communities from the University of Puerto Rico - S5T2R1 | ecosystem: Host-associated > Plants > Roots > Rhizosphere ...
CTGTCGTGGCGGTCGCGGATCGCCTGGCCGATCGCCGGGTGGGCGTGGCCCTGGACCATGGCGCCGAACCCGTTGTGGAAGTCGTACATCTCGTTGCCGTCGACGTCCCACACCTTCGGCCCGCTGCCCCGCTCGAGGTAGATCGGCCACGGGTCGCGGAGCTGGTACGAGGAGGCGACGCCGCCCGACAGCACGGCATGCGCGCGCTTGTACATCTCCTCCGACTTGCGCGTGGCGGCGTTGAGCGCCTTCTCCTCGCGCTCGATGAGCTCCTTGATCCGCAGGCGGTCGATCTGGACGGGGGCGTGGGTCGCCATGTATCTCTCCTGGAACGCTTGGCCTGGGAGGGTACCTGCGCGGCTGGTGCCGGAGCGGAGCAGCGCACGCTGCGGGATTCACCCCAGCGGCAGGCGCCGGGGCCGTTGCTAGGCTGCGGTTCCGGGTCGTTCGCCTTGTCTCAAGCCCTCCCCGACCTCCGCGAAGGACCGCGCGACGAGTGCGGAGTCTTCGGCGTATGCGCTCCTGAGCACGACGTCGCCCGGCTCGCCTACTTCGCGCTCTACGCGCTCCAGCACCGCGGTCAGGAGTCCGCCGGCATCGCGACCGCGCAGGGCGGCCACATCATGGCGATGCGCGACCAGGGACTGGTCAACCAGGTCTTCGACGAGCAGCGGCTGCGCGCGCTGCAGGGCGACATGGCGGTCGGGCACGTCCGGTACTCCACGACCGGCGCGTCGTCGTGGGAGAACTCGCAGCCGGTGTGGCGCGCGGACCGGCGCGAGATCGCCCTCGCCCACAACGGCAACCTGATCAACGCGGTCGAGCTGCACGCCGAGCTGCGCGAGCGCGGGGTCGCGTTCCGCTCGACGTCGGACTCGGAGATCATCGCCGCGCTCCTGTCGACGCACGAGGCGCCGACGATCGAGGACGCGGTGGCCGACGTCATGGGCCGGGTCGAGGGCGCGTACTCGACCGTGGTCATGACCAAGGACCGCGTGGTCGCCTTCCGCGATCCGGCCGGCGTCCGGCCGCTGTCGCTCGGCATCCTCGACGAGCGCTACGTCGTGGCGTCCGAGACCTGCGCGTTCGACATCATCGGCGCGCGCTTCCTGCGCGACGTGCAGCCGGGCGAGATCGTGTCGCTGACCGCCGACGGGGTGCAGACGCGCATGGGCGTCGAAGGCCCGCGGCGGGCGCTGTGCGTGTTCGAGCACATCTACTTCGCGCGGCCGGACTCGCGGCTCGGCGGCCAGGTCCTGCAGGTCGCGCGCGGGCGGATGGGCGAGCTGCTGGCGCGCGAGGCCCCGGTCGAGGCGGATCTCGTGATCCCGGTGCCGGACTCGGGCAACCCGGCGGCGCGCGGCTACGCGCGGGCCTCGGGACTGCCGCAGGACGACGGGTTCGTCAAGAACCGCTACGTGGCGCGGACGTTCATCCAGCCCGGCCAGGAGCTCCGCAAGCACGGCCTGCGGATGAAGTTCAACCCGCTGCCCGAGGTGGTGGCGGGCAAGCGGCTCGTCGTGGTCGACGACTCGATCGTGCGCGGCAACACCACGCACCAGATCGTGGCCATGCTGCGCGACGCGGGGGCGGCCGAGGTGCACATGCGCATCACCGCGCCGCCGATCCGGAACCCCTGCCACTACGGGATCGACATGTCCACGCGCGAGGAGATGATCGCCCACGGCCGGACGGTCGAGGAGATCGCCGCCGAGCTGGGGTGCGACTCGCTGGCGTACCTGTCGCTGAGCGGGGTCTACGAGGCGATCCAGGGCACGCGGTCCACGCACTGCGACGCCTGCTTCTCGGGCGAGTACCCGCTGGACGGGACCGCCGCGGCGCAGCGCAAGGACGCGTTCGAGCTGCCGCTCGTGCGGGCCTAGGCGCCGCGGTCCGGGGGAGTCGCCCGCCGGGCGGTCCACGAACCCCGGCTGGGTAGGGAGGCGGGGAGGCCGGCGGGGCCGGTCCTTTCGTGAAGCGTCCTGCCCTGTGGTCGTACAGCGACCCTAAAGCAGGACACTTGCCGGAGATCCGCCCGCGCCCTCCGGCTCCCTACCCAGCCGCAGTTGACGTTCGGCCGCAGCGCGACACCCAACCGCGGGCCCTCGAATCGTCACGACCGCGCACCGACTTCGTCACGACCGAGCACCGACTTCGTGCCGACTTCGCAACGAGCGGGCGCAGGGCGGCTTTGCCCTCCGGAGCCGGCGGTATGGTCGCCCGTCCATGTCGCTCGCCATCGAGAACGTCGCGCTCCCGGGCCTGGGCCCGCCGCCGCCCGAGCCGGTGGCGCGGGCGCGCGATCCCGAGGGCGCGCTGCACGAGCTGTTCGGCTTCCCCGGGTTCCGGCCCGGGCAGCGCGAGGCGGTGGAGGCGGCGGTCGCCGGCCGTGACGTCCTGGTGGTCATGCCGACCGGCTCCGGCAAGTCGCTGTGCTACCAGCTGCCCGCGCTCATGCGGTCGGACCTCACGCTCGTGGTCTCGCCGCTCGTCTCGCTGATGCAGGACCAGGTGCAGGCGCTCGAGCGCGTGGCGCCGGACCACGTGGGCCTGGTCAACGCGCAGCAGGACGCCGCCGCCAACCGGCGGGCGGTCGAGCGTGCGGCGGCCGGCGCGCTGCGGCTGCTCTACGTCGCCCCCGAGCGGTTCGCGTCGCCCGGGTTCCTGGAGCGCATCCGCCGCGCCCGGATCGGGCTCTTCGTGGTCGACGAGGCGCACTGCGTCTCCCAGTGGGGGCACGACTTCCGGCCCGACTACTTCCGGCTGGCCGACGCCGCGCGCTGGCTGGGAGCCGAGGCCATCCTCGCCTCGACCGCGACGGCGACGCCGCAGGTGGCGGCCGACATCGTGGGCCGCCTCGGGCTGCGCGACCCCGTGCGGGTGGCCACGGGGTTCGACCGCCCGAACCTCTCGTTCGCCGTCGTGCCGTGCGCCAACAAGCAGGCCGTCCACCGCGGGATCGCGGCCGCGCTCGCCGAGCCGGGCGCGCTGCCGGGGATCGTGTACGCGGGCACGCGCGCGGACAGCGAGCGCCTCGCCGCGCGGCTGGGCGCCGAGCTCGGCGTCGAGGCGATCGCCTACCACGCCGGCCTCCCGCGCGACGCCCGCGCCGCGGCCCAGCGCCGCTTCATGGCCGGCGAGGCGCCGGTCGTGGTGGCGACGAACGCGTTCGGGATGGGCGTCGACAAGGCCGACGTGCGGACCGTGTGCCACGAGAGCGTCCCGAGCTCGCTCGAGGCCTACTACCAGGAGGCCGGCCGCGCGGGGCGCGACGGCAAGCCCGCCCGCTGCCTGCTGTTCGCCACCGGCAAGGACAAGGGCCTGCACGTGTTCTTCATCGAGCGCTCGGAGGTCAAGGACGAAGCGCTCCAGGCCGTCGCCCGCCGGATCGTCTCCGCCACGGCCTCGTCCGGCCGCGCCGCGGGGAGGTTCGATCTCGCGGTGGACGACCTCGTGCGCTCCGCGGGCGACGAGGAGGTCGTGCGCGCCATCGTCGGCCACCTCGCGCAGGCGGGCGTGATCCAGCCGGCGCCCTCGGCGCCCGACCGCGTCGCCGGCCGGCTCGCCGGCACGTGGGACGGCCGCGCGCTCGCGCTCTGCCGCCGCTCGGCCCAGGAGGGCACGCGGGTGCGGTGGCGGCAGTACCGGTCGGTGTGGGCGTGGGTCGAGGGCTCGCGGTGCCGCCGCGAGGGGATCCTGCGCCACTTCGGCGACCGTTCGGCCCCCGCGCCCGCGGGCCCGTGCTGCGACGTGTGCGACCCCGGGCTGGCGCCCGCCCCGCCGCCCCCGCCCGCCCGCCGGGCCGCCCCGCGGCCGGCGCAGCTCGCGCACCGCCCGCAGGGCGAGGGCGAGGCCGGGGCGCTCGACGAGGCGATCCTGGACGTCGTGGCGTCGGCCGAGCCCGAGGTCGGCCGCACGCGCGCGGTCGAGATCCTCCGCGGCGGCCGCTCGAAGGTCGTCAAGAAGTACTCGTACGACGGGCTCCCGCACTACGGCGCCTGGTCGCACCTGACCAACGAGACGGTGCTGGCCCGCGTCGACGCGCTGCTGACCGCGGGCACGCTGCGCTCGACCGGCGGGCGCTACCCGAAGCTGGAGGTGGCATGAGGGTCGGCGTCCTCGCCTCGGGCGCCGGCACCAACCTCCAGGCCATCCTCGACCGCGTGCACGGCCGCGAGGGCGTCGAGGTCGTCGCCGTCGCCAGCGACCAGCCCGGCGCGCCCGCGCTGGAGCGCGCCGCTCGCGCGGGCGTGCCCGCCGCCGAGTTCCCGCTCGAGGGCGCCGATCGCCGGGCGCGCGACGTCGCGATGGCGGAGTTCCTCGAGCGCCACGGCGTCGAGCTGGTCGTGCTCGCCGGCTACATGGCGCTGGTCGACCCCGCGTTCCTGTCCCGCTTCCCCCAGCGCGTGATCAACGTCCACCCGGCGCTGCTGCCCGCGTTCCCGGGGCTGCACGCGATCGAGCAGGCGCTCGACTACGGCGTGAAGGTCTTCGGCGTCACCGTCCACTTCGTCGACGAGGGCGTCGACACCGGCCCCGTCATCGCCCAGCGGGCGCTCGAGCTGCCCGAGGCCGGCGATCCGGCGGCGGTGCGCGAGGCGCTGCGCCCGGTCGAGCACGATCTCCTCACCGAGGCCGTCGCGCTGATCGCCCGCGGCGCCGTCTCGGTCGACCCCGCCCACCCGCGCCGGGTGGTGGTCACGCGATGACCGGGCAGCCGCAGGTATGGTCCCGCCCCGATGGAAGGACGGGGATGACGCAGCCCGGAGAGGTCCGCGTCCAGCGTGCGCTGCTCTCCGTCTCCGACAAGACCGGGGTCGTGGAGTTCGCGCGCGGGCTGGCCGAGCTCGAGATCGAGCTCGTCTCCACCGGCGGGACGGCCGCCACGCTGCGCGAGGCGGGCCTCGAGGTGCGCGACATCGAGCACTTCACGGGCTTCCCGGAGATCATGGGCGGCCGCGTCAAGACCCTGCACCCGAAGCTCTACGCCGGCGTGCTCGCGCTGCGCGACGACCCGGCGCACATGGCGGCGGCCGGCGAGCACGAGGTCGAGTTCGTCGACCTCGTGTGCGTGAACCTGTACCCGTTCGAGGCCTGGGCCGGCCGCCGCGGCGTGACCGAGCACGAGGTGCTCGAGCACATCGACATCGGCGGCCCGACGATGATCCGCGCCGCGGCCAAGAACTTCGCCTTCACCGCCGTGGCGGTCAAGCCCGAGAGCTACGACGCGGTGCTCCAGGAGCTGCGCGAGGGCGACTGCAAGCTCTCGCTCCAGACGCGCGAGTCGCTCGCCGCGGAGGCGTTCGCCTACACCGCCCGCTACGACACCGCGATCTCGCGCTGGTTCGCCGAGAAGCAGGGCGACTTCCCGGAGCTGATGATGTCCGCCTACGAGAAGGTCACCGACCTCTCCTACGGCGAGAACCCGCATCAGCGCGCCGCCTACTACTCGCAGGTCGGCGCGCGCATGCACGTGCTCTCGCAGGTCCGCCAGCTCGGAGGCAAGGAGCTGTCGTTCAACAACGTGCTCGACATCAACTCGGGCCGCCTGCTCGTGCAGGAGTTCGAGGTCCCCGCCTGCGCGATCATCAAGCACAACAACCCGTGCGGGGTGGCGATCGGCAGCTCGGGCCTGGAGGCCTACCGGCGCGCCTACGCGTGCGACCCGCAGTCCGCCTTCGGCGGCGTCATCTGCTTCAACCGGCCGGTCGAGGCCGAGCTCGCCCAGGCGCTGACCGGGCAGTTCGTCGAGGTCGTGCTCGCGCCCGAGTTCAGCGGCGACGCGGTCGACGTCCTGTCGAGCAAGCCCAACCTGCGCATCCTCGAGGACGGCGAGCGGCGGCGCGTGAACGTCTCGGAGTGGGACCTCAAGCGCGTGATCGGCGGCCTGCTCGTGCAGGACCGCGACCTCGACCTCGAGGACCGGTCGGAGATGGAGGTCGTCACCGAGCGCAAGCCCTCCGAGCGCGAGTGGGGCGAGATGCTGTTCGCCTGGAAGGTGTGCAAGCACGTGCGCTCGAACGCGATCGTGCTCTCGCGCGACCTCGCGTCGGTGGGGATCGGCGCCGGGCAGATGAGCCGCATCGACTCCGTGCGGATCGCGATCGAGAAGGCCGCAGCCACGGGGACCGCGTTGACCGGCGGCGCGCTCGCGTCAGACGCGTTCTTCCCGTTCTCCGACGGGCCGCAGCTGGCGGTCGACGCCGGCATCACGGCGGTCATCCAGCCGGGCGGCTCGGTGCGCGACCCCGAGGTGGTCGAGGCCGCCGACGCCGCCGGCATCTCGATGGTCTTCACGCACCGCCGCCACTTCCGGCACTAGGGGTGCCGTAGAGCACGCGGACCCAGATCGTGGTCAGCGTGTCGGCCACGGCCTGGCGGTCGGCGGCGGGCTCGGTCCCGAAGCTGAGGTTCAGGTAGCGCTCCATCATCCACACGAGCGCCCGCGAGATCTCGCCCGGGTCGAGCGGCAGCACGCGGCCGGCCGCGATCTCGCCCTCGATGTGCCGCGCGGTGGCGTCCACGAAGCCCTGCACGATCGCGTTGTAGGCGGCCTCGACGCCGGGGTCGTCGGCCGCGGCGTCGGCCAGCGCGCGCATCACCGGGCCGTGCTCGGCGTACACCTCCACGACGCCCTCGAGCGCCTCGCGCGCGAGCTGCGGGCCCTCGCCGGTGCCGCGCAGCCAGCGCTCGGACATCGAGAACAGCTCGGCCCCGAGGTGCTCGACCACCCGCAGCACGAGCTGGTGGCGATCGGTGAAGTAGACGTAGAACGAGGGCCGTGAGAGCTCGGTGCGGCGCATCACCTCGTCGACGGTGAGCTCTCGGAAAGGGCGCTCGCGCAGCAGCGCCTCGGCGGCGGAGATGATCTCGCGCTCCGCGACCTCCGGGGTCCTCCTGCGCCGCCGCGCAGGGACCTCGCGCCCCTCCTCCTCGGGCTGCACGGTGCCAGCTTACCCCGGCGATTTACCATCTTGGAGCCCCCGTAGCTCAGCGGTTAGAGCGGCGGACTTTTAATCCGCGCGGCGCAGGTTCGACTCCTGCCGGGGGTACTCGGACCCGCAACCGGCGCGCCTGCGCGGTGATATGTCCTCTGTGACCCCGTCGGCCGACCGTCGCCGCGCCGTCCTGCGCCTCGCCCTGCTCGCGGTGGCGATCGGCGCCGCGTTCGCGGCCGTGACCCTCGCCGGCATCAGCCCCGCCGAGGCCAAGCAGTGGGTGCACGGCGCGGGCCTCGCCGGCCCGGCGCTGTTCGTGCTCGCGGGCGGGGCGCTCGGCCTCGCCCTGTTCCCGGGTCACGTGATCGCGACCGTCGCGGGCATGCTGTTCGGCGCGCTCGCCGGGACCGCGCTCGTGCTGGCCGCCGCGCTCCTCGGCGCCCTGCTCTGCCTGCTCGTCGCCCGGCGGCTCGGCACCGAGGCGGTGCTGGCGCTGCTGGGCCCCCGCGGACACCGGTGGCGCGACTGGCTGGCCGGCAACGGCTTCAGCGCGGTGCTCGCGTGCCGGCTCGCGCCGGGGATGCCGTCCGGCGCCGTCAATTACCTCGCCGGACTGGCCGGCATCCGCCCGCGCGCCTTCCTTGCCGCCGTAGCGCTCGGCGCGCTGCCGAAGACGATCGCCTACGTCTCGCTCGGCGGCGCGCTCTCGGACCCGCTCTCGGCGCGCGGGGCGTTCGCCGTCGGGCTCTACGTCGCGGCCGCGGCCGGCGGCGTGCTGGTCGCGCGCCGCCTCGTCCGCTCACGGCCGCTCCCCGCCGGGTAGCGTCAGGGCCTCGTGGGAGAGCTGATCTGGAGCATCATCGGCGTGATCGGCGGCATCGCCCTGATCGTCTTCATCCTGTGGTCGCTGGCCAGCGGCCGCGGCGACCGCGACCGCGAGGAGGCCGCCCGCCGCTACTACGACGAGCACGGCCGCTGGCCCGACGAGACGGGCTAGTCGATCACCGCCCCGCGGTGTCGATCGGGGCCGAGCGGACGTCCGCCGCCGTGGATGACCGCGTTCCTGCCTCCGAGCAGCATGTCTTCGCCTCCTGTCGTCACCCCATCAAAGACCGCTCCCGAGGCGAAGCTTCATCGCTCCAGCCGAGCATCGCGAAGAGCACACCGCCGACCAGGAAGTAGAGCGTGGTCACGACGCCCGCCGCGCCGTCGTCGTCCAGGCCGCCCTCCACCGCCCAGCGGAGGACGCCGACGGCGACGCCGAGGAGCAGCGCCGCCGCGCCCGCCCGCGCCAGCAGGGTGAGCACCCGCCGCCGCTCGCGCACGAGCCGGTACGCCACGCCGGCGCCGGCCAGCCCGAGCAGGGCGATGAACGCGATGTAGGCCTGGGCGGCGGCCGTGTCGGCCGGCTCGCCGTTCATGCCGGCCGCGCCGCCGGCCGCCCAGTAGGCGTGGACCACCGCGAAGAGCACGCCCCACGTGACGGTGGCCTGACCGAGCCGCACGAGGGTCAAGGTTCTGAGAATCCGCATGGCCCCGACCGTACGGCCCGAGCTTGAGACTTCTCGGAGAGCCGTACACTGGCCGCAGCGGGCCCCCATGGTGTAGCGGTTAGCACGACGCCCTTTCACGGCGTTAGCGCGAGTTCGACTCTCGCTGGGGGTACTACGAGACGCTGCGGGTGAGGCCGCCGTCGACCAGCAGCGACGTGCCCGTGACGTAGCCGGCCGGGACGGAGCAGAGGAAGACGGCGGCGGCCGCGAGCTCCTCGACGGTTCCGAGCCGCCCGGCCGGGATCGTCCGCCGGGCGAGCTCCTCGGCCGCCTCGCGCGACCCCTCGGTGTCGATCATGCGGTCGGTCGCGATCCGGCCGGGGTGGACGTGGTTGAGCGTGACGCCGTCGCTCGCGCACTGCCTCGCGAGCACCTTGAAGGCCGCGACGAGCCCGGGCCGGTGGGCGTTGGAGAGCTGCAGGTTGTCGATCGGCTCGCGCACGGACATCGAGCCGATCGCCACCACGCGCCCGAAGCCGCGCTCGCGCATGCCCGGCAGCAGGCGCTCGAGGAACGCCATCGGCGTCACCACCAGCGAGCGATGGGCCGCCTCCCACTGCTCGCGCGTGAACGCGAGCGGGTCCGGGCCGGCGGGCGGGCCGCCCGTGTTGGCGACGTAGACGTCGACCGGACCGAGGTCGCCCTCCACCCGCTCGAGCAGGTCCGGCACGGCGGACGGGTCCTCGGCGTCGAACACGTAGCCGCGCGCGCCGATCTCCCCGGCCGTCGCCTCGATCCGCTCCGCCGAGCGCGAGGCGATCGCCACGCGCGCGCCTTCGGCGACCAGCCCCGCCGCGATCCCGCGCCCGAGCCCCTTGGAGGCGCCGGTGACGAGCGCGACGCGGCCGTCGAGGCCGAGGTCCATCAGGCCGTCACCGCCACGCGCCGGCCGGCCAGCCGGGCGCACCACGCGCCGAAGACGAGCAGCGCCAGCGGCGACCCCAGCCAGTGCACGCCGACCGCGACGCCGATCAGCATCGGCAGGCCGGAGAGGGCGGCGCCGGCGAGCACGAGCCCGAGCGGGAGCCGCAGCACTGCGCCGACGACCAGCGCGCACGCGCCCCACGCGCCCGGCCCTGCCAGCCAGCCCCAGTCCTCGAAGAACGATCGCGGCAGCGCGAGCGCGAGCATGACCGCGACAGCGGCCACGAGCAGGGCCTGCAACAGGGCCGCGCGCCAACCGGCGGACCGATCCATGCGCCGCATGATGGCAGCGCTACTCTTCGCGACGTCACCCACGGGAGGGGTCCGATGCTGTCACGTCTCGTTCTCGCGACGGTCGTCGCGTTCGTCATCCTGGCTGCGCCGGCCGCGGCCGCCAAGCAGGAGCAGCCGCCGCCGTGGCTCAAGCTCGAGAACGGCGTGTCCGCTCCGCAGTTCGCGTTCGAGGACGCGATCGAGGAGGTCGTGTTCGTCGAGACGACGCTCGACACCGACGGCGACGGCGAGCGCGATCGCGTCCGCATCCGGATCAGCCGCCCGGCCGAGACCGAGAGCCAGGACATCGACGTCCCCGTGGTCTTCGAGCACAGCCCGTACCGCGGCGACTTCGGCGACGCGGTCAACCACAACGTGGACTTCGCGGTCATGCCGCAGGAGTACATCGGCGACGACCAGCACAAGCGGGCGTCTGCGGCCAAGGTGCGGGCGCGTGCCCGCGCCCGCGTCCGCGCTCGCGCGAAGGCCGACCTCCCCGGCTCGCTCGACAACTACTACGTCCCGCGCGGCTACGCAGTCGTGCTCGGCGAGAGCATCGGCACCTTCAACTCCGACGGCTGCCCGGACGTCGGCGGCCCGTGGGAGACGCTCGGCACCAAGGCCGTGATCGACTGGCTCAACGGCCGCGCCCGCGGCTTCGACGAGGCCGGCAACCGCGTGTCCGCCGACTGGACCACCGGCGCGGTCGGCATGACCGGCGTCTCCTACAACGGCACGCTGCCCAACCAGGTGGCGACCACCGGCGTCGAGGGCCTGAAGACGATCATCCCGGTCTCGGCGATCTCCTCCTGGTACGACTACTACCGCGCCAACGGCCTCGTGGTCGCCCCGCACTCGGAGACCCAGGGCGAGGGCGACAACGCCTACCTCGGCGAGGACACCGACGTGCTCGCCGACTTCATCGCCGCGCGCATGAAGACCACCTGCGCCCACGTGCTGCAGCGCCTGCTCGAGCAGCAGGACCGCACGACCGGCGACTGGAGCTCGTTCTGGGCGGCGCGCGACTACCTGAGCAAGGTCAAGCGCATCCGCGCCAGCGTGTTCGTCGTCCACGGCCTCAACGACTGGAACGTCAACACGAAGGCGTTCGCGGAGTGGTGGTACCGCCTCTCCGACCGCCGGATCCCGCGCAAGCTCTGGCTCCACAACGGCGGCCACGGCGGGCCGGGCCCGGTGACGACCCCGGGCGGCGCCGCGTACAAGCGCGCCGAGAACCGCTGGTTCGACTACTGGCTGTTCGGCGTCCCGAACGGGATCACGAGCGAGCCGAAGCTGACGATCCAGCGCGAGGACGGCTCCTACCACGACGAGGCCGACTGGCCGGCGGCGGGGACGAAGACCGCCCGCCTGCGGCTCGGCGCCAGCAGCGCCACCGCGCCGGGCACGCTCTCCACCCGCTCGAGCCGGGGCCGCGAGCAGTCGTTCGTCGACCGCGGGCGTGAGCTCGACACCGACGACGTGCTGATCCAGGACCCGGACACGGCGAACCCGAACCGGCTCGTCTACACCTCGCCGGCGCTCGGCGGCGACGTGCGCATGAGCGGCACGCCGTGGGTCGACCTGCGGATGGCGATCGAGAACCGGAACGCCGCCAACCTCACGGCCGTGCTCGTCGACTACGCGCCGGACGGCACGGCCACGATGGTGACCCGCGGCTGGCTCGACCCGCAGAACCGCGACCGCATCGATCGCAGCCGCGCGATCCGGCAGGGCAAGGACTACGACTTCCGCTGGGACCTGCAGCCCGACGACTACGTCTGGCCGGCCGGTCACCGGATCGGGCTCGTCGTCGTCTCGACCGACCACGACTACACGATCCGCCCGGCCCCGGGCACCGAGCTCTCGCTCGAGCCGGCGGCCAGCGAGATCCGGCTCCCGATCGTGGGAGGTGCGTCCGCGCTCGGCTTCTGAGCCGAGCGCGGGCACCGCGGTCGGAGCTGGGCGGTCAGCTCAGCGGGTCGGAGCGCCTGCCCGGGGACGTCGCGGCCGGTTCCACCGCGTACTCGTCGCCGATCGGCGCCGGCGCCACCTCGACCGCGCGTGGGCGCGCGATCAGGTCGTATGTGAAGGCCGCGACCGCTCCACCCGTCAGCGGTCCGACGATGTACAGGGGCAGGTCGCCCCATTCCGTAGCTCCTCCGCCGATCGTCGTGACGAGCAGCGGTCCGAACGTACGGGCTGGATTCAGCGAGGCGCCGGTGAGCGGGCCGATGACGAGGATCGCGGCCGCGACGGCGAGGCCGATCATGAAGCCGGCCCAGCCCGCCGGCGCCCGGCTGTCGACGGCCAGGGCCATGATCGCGATCACCAGCAGGAACGTGCCGATCGCCTCGGCGACGATGCCCTGGAGGTAGGTCACGTCGTCGGCGAGGGTGGTCCCGCCGGTGCCGACGTCGACCGCGTCGCCACCGAACGCGGCCACGATCAGCGCCGCGCCCGCCGTGCCTCCGAGGAGTTGGCCGACCACGTAGGCCGGGACGTCGCTCCAGGGGAAGCGGCCAGTCGCGGCGAGCGACACCGTGACCGCCGGGTTGATGTGGGCGCCGGACGTGGTCCCGAACGCATAGATCGCGACGGCGATCGCGAAGGCGAAGGCGAACGACACCATCCCGAGGCCGGCGTAGTCGAGCTCGCCGCCACCCACCCTGAGCGCTGCCACCACCGAGCCGGCGCCGAACAGCACGAGAACGCCCGTGCCGACCACCTCGGCCACGAACCGCCGTGCCAGGGAATCGTCCATCGCGTGCTCCCTCCTTCGGCGCTCCCCCGCCGACGCCTGAGCTTACTCCGCGGTGACTCCGGTCGCCCGGCGCGCCGTGAGCGGTCCTCGCCCGTCAGCGTGCTCGTAGGATGATCCGGAGACCGGGCGGTTAGCTCAGCTGGTCAGAGCGCCTGCCTTACAAGCAGGAGGTCCGCGGTTCGAGCCCGCGACCGCCCACTCCCCGAAACGCCTGCACAGCCGCCCCTTCCCTCACGCCGACGTCACGGGCTCGGTCAAGGAGACGCTGGGCCTCGAGCGGTGGCAGGCCAAGCGCGTTACGCCGTCCTTAGGCGGGCTGCCTAGGATCGCCCGCGATCTACGGCTCGACTCCAGCGGTGAGCATGTGAGAGGTACGGCTGTGGCGGCGCTGCTCGTCCCGCTGCTCGCCTGGCCGGCCGGCGACGCCACCGCGAGCGCGAGTCTCGATCGCGACGCGCGACTGCAGGGTCGGATCGCCGCGATCGTGAAGTCCGCGCGGCGTCGCGGCTTCTCAGGTGCCGTGCTCGTGGCGCGCGGCGGGCGGCCGGTCTTCTCGAGAGGCGTCGGTCTCGCGGACCGGAAGGGCCGGATCCGGGTCACGCCGCGAACCGTGTTCGACGTCGGCTCGATCACGAAGAACCTGACGTTGGCGGCGACGCTCGCCCTGGTCGAGGACGGCAGGCTCGACCTTTCCGACCGCCTTGGCGAGCTGCTTCCGGGCGTGCCGGTCGACAAGCAGGCGATCACCGTCAGGCAGCTGCTCGAGCATCGTGCCGGCCTCCCGGAATACGTCGTCGACGCTCCCGGCGGCGACTTCGTCGAGCTGTCCCGAGACGAGGCGCTCAGCCGCATCCTCAGCCGGCCGCTGCGCTTCGAGCCAGGCTCCGACTACGGCTATTCCGACGCCGGCTACACCGTCGCCGCCGCGGTGATCGAGAACGCCGCGGGCCGCCCGTTCGAGGCGTTCCTCCGCAAGCGGGTCCTCCGGCGCGCGGGGATGACCTCGGCCGGGTTCTACGGCGACGATTGGCGGCCGTCGCGCGTGGCGATCGGCTATGGGGGTCGAAGGCACGGTCCGAGGAATGCGCCGGACGCATGGCCGCACGTCTCGTGGTCTCTGAAGGGCGCCGGCGGCGTCGTCGCATCGGCCCGGGATCTGCGCAACTGGACGCGCCGTCTCTGGAGCGGCAGCGTGCTGGGTCGGCGCACGGTGCGGACGTTCTACGAGATCCTCGCGCAGCCGGAGCGGCTGCCTCCCGGGAACGGGTTCGTGCTGGGGTACGCCGGTGCCAACGACTACGGCTTCAACTCCGTGGTGGTCGAGGGAGATCGCGCCCGCGACACGGTGATCGTGCTCACCAACGCGGACGACAACCGCGCGGAGAGGCTCGCGCGCCGCATCGAGCCGCTCGTGTTTCGCTGAGGGCCGCTTCGCGGCCCGTTACGCGCGGCCCGCGTGGACGACCTCGCGCGCTTGGCTCAGTCCTCCTGTCCGGCGACGAGCTCGGGCACGTTGCTCGAGAGGGTGTCGCCGTTGGCGTCGATGAAGAGGCGCCGGCCGAGCACGCTCACCGCGACGATCGTCACGTGCTGCGCGGCGTCGGTGTACAGGCCGATCGCGCCGGGCGCCGGGGTGGCGTCGGGCGTCGCGAGCTGCACCAGCCGCGGGATCACGTCCGCGACGTCGGCGAACGCGGGGTACCGCCCGTCGCGGCCGTTGGCGGCGACGAGGTCGAGCGCGGCGACCAGGCGGTCCCCCAGTCGCCGGTCGCGGAGGAAGACGGCGCCCGCCTGGGTCAGCGGCAGGTCGAGCGTGAGCGTGGTGGCGAAACGCCGGTTGGACCGCCGGCCCGTCATGCGCCCTGCGACGAGCTTGCAGACGTCGAACGCCGCGCCGCCCCCGCGCAGGCGGATCGGGCGGCGGCGCTCCGGAGCCGTCCGCGTCCGCACCAGCTCTCCCGCGCGGTCCTCGCGCAGGAGCAGCGGACCGTCGGCCACGCGCACGCACGTCACGAGCAGCGTCCGCCCGGCGACTCGCCGGTACAGCCGCGCCGCGTCGCGCGAAAACGTGATGCGGACCGCTCCCTCGCTGCCGTTCACCGCGGTGACCCCGCGCACCTCCAGCGGGAGCTGCGCCGATGCCGCCGAGGGCGCGACGAGCGCAGCGATGATCGTGGTGCCGAGTACGGCACGCCGAGCGCCTGAAGTCATGGCGCGATCCTCTCAGTCCGCGATGACCAGGTCGAGCTGCTCGATCCGCTCCGGGTCGGCGATGAGCTCGATCGACGTGATGTGGCCGGCGCTGGAGGTGAAGGCGTAGACCACCTTCGGGCGGCCGTCGACGAGCCAGACGGCCGCCGGCGCGCCGTCGAGCAGCGCGCGGGTGGCCCCGCGCGCGCGGCGCGAGAACGCGGCGACGGGCTCGCGGCCGCGGGTCTCCGCCGCGGCGCCCAGGGACACGGCCTGCTCGTCGGCGCGCAGGACGACGTCCGGGTCGAGGACCCCGAGCAGCGCCTCGAAGTCGCCTCCGCGTGCGGCGGCGAGGAAGGCCTCGACGAGCTCGGCCTGGCGCAGCCGGTCGATGTCGCCCGCCGCGTCGCGCCGCTGCACCCGGGCGCGGGCCCGGCTGGCGAGCTGCCGGGCGGCCGCCGGGTTGCGGTCGACGATCGGGGCGATCTGGTCGAACGGGATCGCGAAGACGTCGTGCAGCACGAAGGCCACGCGCTCCGCCGGGGGGAGCGTGTCGAGCACGACGAGCAGCGCGAGCCCGACCGAGTCGGCCACCAGCGCCGCGTGCTCGGGATCGGACTCGCCCGGCTCGGCGACCGCCTCGGACTGCCCGGGCTCGAACGCGGGCTGCGGCCGCGACCGCCGCGCCTGGAGCATGGTCAGCGCGACCCGTGAGACGACCGTGGTGAGCCACGAGCCGAGGTTGTCGACGCCGCTCGTGTCCGACCGGTTGAAGCGGATCCAGGCCTCCTGGACGGCGTCCTCGGCCTCGCCGGACGAGCCGAGGATCCGGTAGGCGATCGCCCGCAGCCGCGCCCGGTGCTCCTCGAAGCGATCGGTGTCGGTCATCTCGTCACATTCCTTCCGCGTCGTCGGTCTCACCCACCAAGACCGGCGCGACCGCTCCGGTGTGACCGATCAAGCGAGGCAGACAGCATGACCACCGAAGCCCCCATCCTCGTCACCGGCGGCACCGGCACGCTCGGCCGGCTGCTCGTCCCGCGCCTGCAGGCCGCCGGCCGCGCCGTGCGCGTACTGAGCCGGACCGCCCACGAGCCGGCGAACGGCGTCGAGTACGTGACCGGCGACCTCACGACCGGCGAAGGGATCGACGCCGCGGTGGACGGCGTCGAGGTGATCGTCCACGCCGCGGGCGCGAGCAAGGGCGACGAGCACACGACCGCGACGCTCGTGCGCGCCGCCGAGCGGGCCGGCGTGCGCCACCTGGTCTACATCTCGGTCGTCGGCGCCGACCGCGTCCCGGTCGTGAGCGGCGTCGACCGCGCGATGTTCGGCTACATCGCCTCCAAGCGCGCGGCCGAGCGAGTCATCGCCGAGTCCCGGGTGCCGTGGACGACGCTCCGCGCCACGCAGTTCCACGAGCTCAGCCTGACCACCGCGCGGGCGATGACGAAGCTGCCGGTGGTGCCGGTGCCGTCCGGCTTCTCGATCCAGCCGGTCGACGGCGCCGAGGTGGCGGACCGGCTCACCGAGCTCGCGCTCGGCCCGCCGGCCGGCCTCGTCCCCGCCCTCGGCGGCCCGCGCGTGTACGGGTTCGCCGAGCTGGTCCGCAGCTACGCGAAGGCCCGCGGCAAGCACCGCGCGCTCGTCCCGCTGCGGCTCCCCGGCAAGGCGGCGCGCGCGTTCCGCGACGGCGCCAACCTGGCCCCGGACCGCGCCGTCGGCCGCCGCACGTGGGAGGACTTCCTCGTCGCGGACTAGCCGAGCCGCGCGCGCAGCTCCGCATCGCTCACGCCCGCGGTGACCGCGATCCGGCCGATCGGATTGCGGTCGCCGCGCTGCGCGAACCCACCGCGGTCCTGGGTGAAGACGAGCGGGAAGCTGAGCAGGAGCCGGGCCAGCAGCTCGCGCGGGATGCGGCGGTCGTTGGTCCCGGCCTGGCCGTAGTTGCCGTCCGGCGGCGCGATCGCGAGCGGCCGGTAGCCCTCGACGTGGTGAGCGGCCTGCTGCTCGGCGTAGCTGATGTCCGAGAACACGCGCTCGCGCCAACCGCCGAGCACCTCGTCCTGCCCGCGGTAGGCGTAGAACGACCCGACGTCGCCGGGCCGGGGGCCGTACCGGATCTCGCGGTCGCCGGTCCCCTTCTCGACCTGCACCTCCCAGCGCCCGCTGCGCTGGAGGCGGTCGAGCTCCTCCCAGGTCAGCACCGCGGGGTCGTCCTTCTCGATCCGCCCCACGTCGACGAACAGGACGGCGCGGAAGCCGAGCCGGCGCAGGATCGCGTCGCTCCCCGCCCACGTCTCGAGCCGCGCGTCGGCGAACGTGACGACGAGCGGATGCGGCGGTAGGTCGACGGGCTTGCCCTGCACGAACCGCACGAGCGAGTCGAGCGCGATCGTCTCGTAGCCGGCGCGCTCGAGCAGCGTCATCTGGCGCGCGAAGTCGTCCGCCGGCACACGGTCGTAGACGAGCACCGGGACGCCCGCGGTCTCCGCGGCCGGCCACGCCTCCCCCGCAGCGACGTGCACGTCCGGCGCCGCCCGCGCGGCGCGCTCGTCGCGCGGCTCGGGATCTGAGCCGCCGCACCCGGCCACGGTCAACGACACCGCGGCGATCGCGATCGCGGCGCGCACCATCGTCTCCATCCTCGCGCGGAGGCGGGCGGCTGTGACAATCAGGTCGGTGAGGCTCCCGCTGCTCCCGCCCGTCAAGCCGATGCTCGCCAAGCCGGTCGCCGGGATCCCGCCCGGCCAGCTCTACGAGCCCAAGTGGGACGGCTTCCGCTCGATCGTGTTCCGCGACGGCGACGAAGTCGAGATCGGCAGCCGCAAGGAGCGCCCGATGACGCGCTATTTCCCCGAGGTCGTCGAAGCGGTCAAGACGCACTTCCCGGCGCGCGCCGTGATCGACGGGGAGATCGTGATCGCCGGCGACGGCGGGCTCGACTTCTGGGCGCTCCAGCAGCGCATCCACCCGGCCGTGAGCCGCGTGACGATGCTGTCCGAGAAGACCCCGGCCAGCTTCATCGCCTTCGACCTGCTCGCGCTCGGCGACGAGGACCTCACCGGGCTGCCGTTCGCGCAGCGGCGGGCGCGCCTCGAGGAGGCGCTCACGGCCGCCGGCCCGCCCGTCCACGTCACGCCGATCACGTCGGACGAGCAGATCGCGGAGCGCTGGTTCGAGGCGTTCGAGGGCGCGGGCCTGGACGGCCTGATCGCCAAGCACCCCGACCTCACCTACCAGCCCGACAAGCGCGTGATGACGAAGATCAAGCACGTGCGGACCGCGGACTGCGTGGTGGCCGGGTACCGCGTCCACAAGACCGCCAAGGACGCGGTCGGCTCGCTGCTGCTCGGCCTCTACACCGACGAGGCGACGCCGGCCTCGCAGTGGATGGACCACTTCGGCGGGCTCGCCCCGGTGGGCGTGATCGGCGCGTTCCCGATGGCCCGCCGGCGCGAGCTGCTGCATGAGCTCCAGCCGCTGGTCACCGACTTCGCGGACCACCCGTGGAACTGGGCGGCGGAGATGGGCCAGGCACCGGAGGGCGGCAGCCGCTGGGACCCGAAGAAGGACCTCAGCTTCGTGCCGCTGCGGCCCGAGCGCGTGGTCGAGGTCCGCTACGACTACCTCGAGGGCGCGCGCTTCCGCCACCCGCCGCAGTTCGTCCGCTGGCGCCCGGACCGCGACCCGGGCTCGTGCGGCTACGCCCAGCTCGAGCAGCCGACGCCGTTCGACCTCGACGACGTCCTCGCCGGCCGGATCAGCGCGTGAGAGGATCGGCGCCATGAGCATGACGAGGCGGGACTTCACGCGCAGCTCCGCGGCCGGCCTCGTCCTGCTCGGCCTCGGCGCCCGCCCGGCCGAGGCGGACCGCCTGCCGGCCGCCCAGGTGCGCGCGCTGCGCGCCGCGGTGCGCGGCCGCGTGCTCGTGCCCGGCAACAGCGGCTACAACGGCGCGCGGGTGATCTTCAACACGCGCTACGACGGCGTGCGCCCGCCGGCCGTGGTGCAGGTGCGCGACCCGGCCGACGTGCAGGCCGTGGTGCGCTGGGCCGACCGCTACGACGTCCCGCTCGTCGCGCGCTCGGGCGGCCACGCCTACAACGGGGGGTCGACGAGCCGCACCGCGGTGGTGGTCGACCTCGGCCACCTCGACGGCGTCCGCCTCCAGGACGGCATCGCGACCATCGGCCCGGGCGTGCGCAACATCGACGCCTACGCCAAGCTCGCGGCCCGCGGCGCGACGATCCCCTCGGGCTCGTGCCCGACCGTGGGGATCGGCGGCATCTCGACCGGCGGCGGCATGGGGCTGGCCGGGCGGGGACTGGGCCTGACGCTCGACCGCATGCGCTCGCTCGACGTCGTCACCGCCGACGGGCAGCTGCGCCGGGTGCAGGGCGACGACGACCTGTTCTGGGCGCTGCGCGGCGGCGGCGGGAGCTTCGGCATCGTGACCCGCCTGCGGCTGCGCGCACGCGCCGTGCGCCGTGCGGCGTTCTTCCGCATCAGCTACCCGGCGTCCGCCCGCGCCGAGGCGATCGCCGCGTGGGACGACCTCGCGCCGACCGCGCCCGACGACCTCACGTCGATCCTCACGCTCACCGCCTCGAGCGCGAGCGCGTTCGGGCAGTTCTTCGGCTCCGAGGCCCAGCTGCGCCGGCTCGTCCGCCCGCTGTCGCGCGTGCCCGGCGCCTCGCTCTCGACCGGGACGTCGGGCTACCTCGCGCTCCAGCGCCGCTGGGCGGGCTGCGCCGACGGCGGGCTCGCCGCCTGCCTCGACTACCAGCGCTCGGCGTTCGCGGCGTCGTCGGTCTACGTGGCCCGGCGGCTCTCCGCCCGCGGCCGCCGCGCGTTCCTCGAGGCCACCGAGGAGGGCGCCACGCTGATCCTCGACTCCTACGGCGGCGCGATCTCGCGCGTCGCGCCGGACGCCACCGCGTTCGTGCACCGCGACGTGCGCTTCAGCGTCCAGATCCTCTCCTACGCGGCGATCGCGGCCGCCCGCTCGCGTGTCCGCCGCGCCCGCGCGCACGTCGCCCCGTACGGGAACGGTCAGGCGTACCAGAACTACGCCGACCCGGACATGAGCGGTGCGCTGCGCGCCTACTACGGGAGCAACCTGCCGCGGCTGCGGCAGATCAAGGCGCAGGTCGATCCCGCGAACCGCTTCCGGCCGGCGCAGGGCATCAGCGCGTGAGCAGCCCGGCGTCGATCACCAGCGTCGTGCCGGTCACGTAGCGCGCGCCGTCGCCGGCGAGGTACAGCACCGCGTCGGCGACGTCGCGCGGCTCGATCCAGGGGACCGGCAGCAGGTTCCCGGCCGACCGCTCGGCGATCTCGCGCGTCGTCATGCCCTCCATCGCGGCGAGGCCGTCGTTGAGCGGCGTGTCGACCCCGGTCGGGTGGATCGAGTTCACGCGGATCCCGTACGGCGCGAGCTCGATCGCCCACGACTTCGTGAGCCCGGTCAGGCCCCACTTGCTCGCCGCGTAGTGCGACAGGCGCGCCATGCCCCGCAGGCCCGCGATCGACGAGTTGTTGATGATCACGCCGCGCCGCGCCTCGATCATGTGCGGGATCACGCGCCGCCCGACGATCCAAGCACCCTTGAGGTTGATGTCGAGCATCGCGTCCCACTCGTCCTCGGTCAGCTCGTGCGCGAGCCCGTAGGCGCAGATGCCGGCGTTGTTGAACAGCAGGTCGATCCGCCCGAAGCGCTCGATCGCGGCATCCACGGCAGCGCTCACCGCCTCGTCGTCGCGCACGTCGGCGACCGCGATCAGCGCGCCGATCTCCCGCTCCAGCGACGAGAGCTCCTCCGGCGTGCCCATCGCGTAGCCGGGATAGGCGAGCGGCGCGGCGACGTCGAGCGCGACGATGTCGTAGCCGGCTTCGGCGAGGGCGACGCTGGTGGCGCGCCCCTGGCCGTGGGCGGCGCCGGTGACGAATGCGACGGGCTTCACGCGACGCGCGCGCGGTAGGGCTCGAGGTAGCCGTCGAGCGGCACGCCGAGCGCGTCGTTGACGACGTTGGTCGCCACCATGATCGCTCCGAACGCGGTCAGGAGGACGATCTCGGCGGGGCTGAAGTGGGCGTCCAGCCGCGCGCGCAGCGCGTCGTCGACCGAGTGCGGGTCGACCGCGAGCCGGCGCCCGAAGTCCACGAGCAGCTCGTCGACCTCGTCGAGCGCGAGCGCGTCGGGGTCGTCGCCCGCGTCGGCCAGCAGCCGGCGGAAGAACGTCGAGCAGATCAGGCAGTCGTTCTGCACGGAGATCGCGTGGCAGAAGAGCTGCGTGCGGCGCTCGCCGAGCAGCGGCGCGACCTCGTCGTGGAGCGGGTACCACTGCAGCAGCGCCTCGAGCGCCGCCGGCGAGTGCGCGAGCGTCCACTTCATGTTCGTCATGCGGCCGCCGGTGGCGGCGTGGGCGGCGGCGAGCGAGCGCGAGCCCTCCGGGGCGGCGGCTTCGGTCAGCGGCGGGATCCAGGCCATGACGGCCATGATCGCGCACGCCACCGGGCGGCCAGCCGCTCCTTCAGCGGCGGCCGCTCGCGGACGCCCGGCTCGGGCGACCCGCCGCGGTCGAGCCACAGCCTCGTGACCGCCGCCCAGGCCTCGTCCATCAGCGCCTGCGCGGACTCCGGGGTCGGCTCGCCCTTCGCGACCGGGATCGGGCTCGCGGCGTGGACCTGGCAGTGCACGGGGCGGACGACGACCTTCGCGCGGCGCACGTTCTCGGCGCCGAGGATGCAGACCGGCACGACGGTGGCACCGGTCTCGATCGCCATCCGGAACGCGCCTCGCCTGGGCTTGCCGAGACCGCCCCAGCGCAGCCGCGTGCCCTCGGGGAAGATGACCAGCACGCCCCCGCCCTCGAGCACGAGCCGAGCGGTCTCGAGCGCGGCCGGGTCGGACTCGCCGCGCCGCACCGGGAAGCAGCCGCAGCGCGAGACGTACCAGCCCGCTCGCGGGCGGGCGAACAGCTCGGCCTTGCCCATGAAGTTGAGCGGCCGGCCCGCGCGCAGCAGCGTGCCGATCAGGAACGGGTCCAGGAACGAGCGGTGGTTGGCCACGATCAGCACCGCTCCGTCGCGCGGGATGTGCTCCATGCCGGTGCGCGTGAGCCGCAGGTAGGCGATCAGCAGCGGCTTGAGGATCGCGTGGCTGAGCCGGTAGACGAGCCGGTTCGCCCGATGCTCGCGCGTGAACTCGTGGTACTTGGCGAGCGCGCCGAGGTCGTGTGCCGATGGCGCGCTCATCGCGCGCGCATTATGGCGGCGAGGGGTTCCGCCGCGTCAACGGCGGAACCCCAGGCCGGCCCTAAGCCCCCTTCCCCGGGCCATTGCACCGGAAGTCAGGAGGCTGGTGCAAGCCCGGCGGCGTTGATTCTCGTCAACGCCGCCGGGGCACCGGGGTCAGCGGCCGCCCTTCACCCTGACCGTCCTGCCGAGCCGGACCACCGCGCGGGTCGTGGCGCCGTTCCGCTGGTAACGGACGATCACCTTCGCCTTACGGCCGATCCGGCGGTTGCTCTTGAGCGCCACGCGGACGGTCTTGGCGCCCCGGGCGCGAGCGCTCTTGTTCGAGCCCGCGACGCGGATCGAGACGCGCGCCGTGCTGCGATCGTCGTCCGCCGAGCGGACGCGGCAGCGGATCTCGAAGTCACGCGTCAGGCGGCACGTGACCTCGATGTCGGCGGCTCGGCCGCGCGGACCGCGGGCGCCGCGCGGGCCCCGCGGACCGGGCTCGCCGTCCTGGCCGTCCTCACCGTCCTGGCCGTCGGCGCCGGGCGGGCCCTGCGGTCCCTGCGGGCCCTGCGGGCCGGGAGGTCCGGCCGGGCCGGACGCAGCGGAGACGGTGACCGGCCGCGACGTCGAGTCGGCGTCACCGGCGCTGTTGGTCGCCGTCACGCGGCAGGCCACGCCGAAGCCCTGGTCCGCGGCCACCAGCGTGTAGGCGGCCTCGTCCGCGCCCGCGATGACCGCGCCGTCGCGCAGCCACTCGTAGGAGAGGTCGACCCCGTTGCCGGAGAACCCGGACGGGATGCAGGTGACCTCCTCGCCCACCGAGGGCGTGCCCGCGATCGTGGTGACCCCGGTCGGCAGCGGCGCCTCCTCGAGCGCGTCCGCGTCGCCGACGAGGATCGACCGCGTCGCGGTCGTCACGTTGCCGGCCTGGTCCTCGGCCTCGACCGTCAGGGTGACGGTGTCGCCGATGTCGTCGGCCGTCGGGTACCAGCGCATCTGGAACGGGAAGGAGCGCTTCTCCTGTACCACTTCGCCGCCGACGAGCAGACGGGTCTCGTTCATGTCGCCGCGCTCGTCCACGGCCTCGACCTCGATCTCGACCGGGTCGGCCGCGTTGACCGTCGCGTTCTCGCCGGGCCGCAGCCACGTGACCGTCGGAGCGGACGCGTCCGCGCCGGTCGGGAGCAGGTGCGCCATCGCGCGCCGCACGACCTCGTTGCGGATCGACGTGTTCGCGATCTGCTCAAGGCCGAAGCCCAGCGAGACCGAGTCGCGCGTCGAGATGATCGCGCCGCCGTTGGCGTTGGGCACGCCCGTGTAGTCCGCGTCGACGCGCTCCTGCCGGAACGGCCGCTGCGTCGTGTGCACCGAGATCGGCCGGAGCCGGGTCGGGACCTTCAGCCGCGGGTCGGCCGCGCCGGTCAGCGCGTCCTGCGTCGGCTCCACCGTGGCGCCGGAGCCGGCCGTCGTGTCGAGCGAGAAGATCGGCATGCCCGCGAGCAGGCCGGTCGCGCTCGGAACCACGGCGCTGGAGACGAGGTTGGTCGTGCCGACGCCCTCGCAGCGGCTGCCGAACCCGAGCCACCACTGGCCCCAGTCGTTCGGCATGTCCAGCTCGCGGAAGAACGCGGTGTGCGGACGGTCGTCGTCGCCCGCCTGGTTCGGCGGGTAGTCGAAGCCGTACACCGGGTCCTGCCACCAGCTGTAGTTGGAGTACGAGTTCAGGCCCGTCGAGCCGACGCACTGCTGCGGCGGCTGACCCTGGCCGGGCGAGCTGTTGGCGAAGTTGGTCTGCTGCACCCACAGGTTGCGGCCGGCCAGCATCACCTTGCCACCGTCGTTCATGTAGTTGCGCAGCATGTGCGCGTTGCGGACGCCCGCGTTCGTCAGGTGCGTCGAGCCGGTGAGGCTGAACGCGCCGTCGGTGGCAGGCCCGCCGCGGCGGTAGTTCTCGTCGGTGACGCCCTCGCCCACGGCCTGCGGGACGAGATCGTCGCCGGTGTAGAACACGACCGCGTCGAAGTGCGACAGCACCCCGAGGTCGTTGACCAGCTTCGAACCGGCCTCACCGCCCGGACCGGCGGGCGGCTGGTCGATGTCGTACGTCTCGACCGCGTAGCCGGCCGCCTGCAGGGCCGCGACGTGCTCGTCGAGGTACCGCGGGGCGGTGGCGTACGGGGTCTTGTTCGGCGACAGGCCCGTGTAGTCCTCGGCCGCCACGACGAGCACGCGCCGGGCGTCGCCCGGCGGGTCCGTGGAGACCACGCGGTACGACCAGCGCTGCTGCTGGGAGCCCGCGATGACGCGGACGTCGACCTCGTCGCCGGCGACCAGCGGCCGCGGCGTCTGGGCCGTCCCCGGCTGGACGAAGTCGGCCGGGATCTGCGCGCGGACGCGGTGGTAGTACTTGCCGCGGAGGTCGCCGAAGCGCTCGCCGCCCTTCCACTCCTCGGCGCGCAGGGTCAGCTCGCGGTCGTCGCCGCCGGGGCCGTCGTCGACCTCGACCACGAAGTCGACCGGGCCGAGCACGCGGCGGGCGGTCGCCTCGAGGATCTGGTCGGCGCCGTAGGACACGTCGAAGCGGTTCGGCTCGATGTCCGGCGCGCCCTTGACCTGGTACTGCGTCTCGTCGTCGGTCGCGTTGCGCGGGCGGTCGGGGCGGTCACGGTCGAGCGTGCTCACCGCGACGTTGCGCGCGAAGTCGAGGTTCTTCTGGAAGACGGCCTCGACCTTGCCCTCGTCGTCCGGGAACGTGAAGCCGGAGCCGCCGGAGCAGAACGTGCCGCCGGCCGCCGTCTCGCACTCGTCGAGCTCGGGCGTCCACGCCATCGAGCCGTACTTGTTGTAGGCGTGGTCCGTGGTCTCGCCGTTGGTGATGTAGAGGTCGGACGACCGCTGCGAGATGTAGGGGTCGACCGCCGCGTCGCCGTCGGTGCCGGTGATCGCCTTGAACCAGGCGTCGTCGTCCGAGTAGACGTCGGTGATGTAGCCGAACGGGTAGAGCAGCAGCTGCGCCGCCGAGTGGTAGTTGATGACCGACTCGGGCGTGATCTTGCGCAGCAGCCGGTCGTACGCCAGGTCCTCGGGCTCCGAGAGCGGGTACGGGCCGCGGTAGGTGCCGCTCTGCGGGGAGTTGCTCGCGCCCTCCTCGTCGAGGCCCCACGCGGTCGGGTAGTTGCGGTTCGGGTCGACGCCGTCCAGGCCGTCGCCGATCACGCCGTTGGCGTTGTTGTCGCGCACCGTCTTGCGCCACAGGCGCTGGGTCGGCATGCGCAGGGCCGGGTCCGGCTGCGCCGCGTTGGGAGCCCGGATGATGCCGTCGGCCGTCTTGTAGACGTAGGTGCCGCGCAGCGGGCTGGCCGGATCGGTGACCAGCGTGGCGCCGCACATCGGGTTGCCCGCGGTCCGGAAGCCGACGCCGCAGGTGAACGTGTAGTCGTAGCCGTCGGGGTTCTGGATCGGGAGGAACCAGAGCTCGTTGCGGCTCAGCAGCTCGGCGATCTGCGGATCGTCGGCGTGTTCGAGCCACCACGTCGGCATGCGCCGACCGACCTCGGCCGCGATCCACTCGCGAGCGTGGTTGACGGCGGAGAAGAGCATGGCGGGCCGCTCGCCGTCACGGACGTTGCGCGCGTCCTGGGTCACCTTGAGGGCGACGATGTCCTGCCCCTGGCCGGACTGGCCGATGACCACGAGCTTGGCCAGCCCGCGGTACTGCGCGGCGAGGCTGGTCATCTCGTCCTTGATGCCGCCCGGCTCCGAGTAGGAGCGGAAGACGTCGTAGAACTGGTTCGGCGAGTCGCCGCCGGTCTCCGGCTTGTCGACCGCCGCGGCGCGCCGGCCGTCGTCGGCGGCGATCCGCTGGCTGACCTGCGTCTCGCTGACGTGCGGGCCGGGGACGACCTCCTGCAGGTTGAGCCCTTCGGCGCGGGCCTTCGTCGCCTGCCCGTCGAGCAGGTCGACGAAGATCGTCTGCGCCCGGTCGAGCGAGGGCTTGTAGCCCGTGTGGCTCATGTCGACGCCGAGGCCGTGCAGCGTGCCTGCGCCCTCCTCGCCGACCGTGACCTTGTACATCTTCAAGCTGTCCGCCGCCTGAGCGGGCGCTCCGAGCGCCAATGCCGCAAGCAGGACGGGGACGGCCGCGAGGCCGCGTCGTCGCATGAATATCCCCCCTTGGTGAGACTCCTCCTGGCGAGGCGGAGTCAACCAGTCGCGGGCGGGGAACTGCAACACGCTGGGCGTGGACGTGCGTCCACACCCGCGCCTAGCCGAAGAAGACCTCGGCCGTGCGGTAGAGCTCGGAGTCGAGCAGCTTCGGCTCGGCCAGCGCCTCGTCGAGCGGCACGCGCACGATGTCGGTGCCGCGCAGCGCGACCATCTTGCCGAAGTCGCCGTCGGCGACGGCCTCGATGGCGGCGACGCCGAAGCGCGTGCCGAGCACGCGGTCGTAGGCGACCGGGGTGCCGCCGCGCTGCACGTGGCCGAGGATGGTCATGCGCGACTCGTAGCCCGTGCGCTCCTCGATCGCCTTCTCGAGCGCGACGGCGATGCCGCCGAGGCGGACGTGGCCGAACGCGTCGGTGGCGCCGCCGAACTCGGAGACGATGTCGCCGTCCGAGGGCGTGGCGCCCTCGGCCACGACGACGATCGAGAACGTGTTGCCGCGCGAGTGGCGGCGGCGGATCAGCGAGCACACCTCGTCGATGTCGAACGGGCGCTCGGGGACGAGGATGACGTCGGCGCCGCCGGCGATGCCCGAGTAGGCGGCGATCCAGCCCGCGTGGCGGCCCATCACCTCGACGATGATCACGCGGTTGTGGGACTCGGCGGTGGTGTGCAGCCGGTCGATCGCGTCGGTCGCGATCTGCACCGCGGTCTGGAACCCGAAGGTGAAGTCGGTCCCCGCCAGGTCGTTGTCGATCGTCTTCGGGACGCCGACGACCGGGACCCCTTCGTCGACGAGGCGCCGCGCCACGCCCAGCGTGTCCTCGCCGCCGATCGGGATCAGCGCGTCGAGCCGGCGCTGGCGCACGGCCTCATGCACCTGGTCGACGCCGCCCTCGACCTTGAACGGGTTCGTCCGCGAGGAGCCGAGGATCGTGCCGCCGCGGTGCAGGATCCCGCGCGTGTTCTCGTTCGTCAGCTCGACCGCCTCGTTCTTCAGCACCCCCGCCCAGCCGTGACGGAAGCCGACGAGCGCGTGGCCGCTCTGGTTGATGCCCTTGCGGACGATGCCGCGGATCACCGCGTTGAGCCCGGGGCAGTCTCCGCCTCCGGTGAGGACGCCGATGCGCATATGCCGGAAGCTAAGCAAAAGTTCGGGGCCCGCCTTGCGGCGAGCCCCGAAGCCTTCACCTATGCCCGAGACGGCTCGGGCAGCGCGTGCTCGTGCGAGATCTTCGGGAGCCAGTCCAGCCGCTTGGGCAGGTACCAGTTCCAGTCACCGAGCAGCTTCATCGCGGCCGGGAGCAGGACCCCGCGCACGATCGTGGCGTCGATGAGGACGGCGGCGGCGAGGCCGACGCCCATCATCTTGAACTCGACCATGCTCAGGGAGCCGAAGATCGAGAACACCGCGACCATCACGACCGCCGCGCTGGTGACCACGCCGGCCGTCTGCTTGATGCCGTGCGCGACGGCATCCTCGGTCTTCATCCCGCGATCCACGGCCTCGCGGATCCGGCTGATGATGAACACGTGGTAGTCCATCGACAGACCGAACAGGATCACGAACAGGAACAGCGGGAGCCAGCTCGTGATGCCGCCGAAGGACTCGAACCCGAGCAGGCTCTCCCCGTGCCCGTCCTGGAAGACGAGCTTGAGGATGCCGTACGCGGCGCCCACCGACAGCAGGTTCAGCACGATCGCCTTCAGCGGCACGACGATCGAGCGGAACGTGACGAGCAGGAGGATGAACGCCAGGCCGAGCACGAACGCGAACACGATCGGCAGGTGCGCGGTCATCGAGTCGTTGAAGTCCTTCGAGCCGGCGGTCATGCCGGTCACGTCGGCCTGGACGCCTCCGACCTTGCCGATCGTCGACGGGATCACGTCGTCGCGCAGGCTGGCCAGCGCGGCGTTCGAGGTGTCGTCGGTGCCGTTGCCGTTCATCGGGATGTGGACGGCGGTGACGGTCTTGTCGGGGCTCGTGGTCGTGGTGATCGGCTCCGACATCTGGCCGGTGGCCAGCGCGGCGTCGCCCATGGCCTTGATGCCGGCCTGGATCTCGGGCGTGGTCACGTCGTCGGCCTGGACCGCGACGATCGCCGGGATCGGACCGCCGGGGAACGCGGCCTGCATGCGGTCGTAGACCTTCATGACCTCGAGGTCGCGCGGCAGCCCTGAGGTGCCGGGGTTCGCGGTCTGCATGCCGAGCGCGGGGACGGCGAGCGCGATCAGGATGCTGCCGGACACGACGAGCGACACGACCGGGCGGCGCAGGACGCGGTCCAGGATCCAGCCCCAGACGCGCGACTCGCCGTGGTTGCGATGGCGCATGCGGCCGATGACCGGCACGCGGCCCTTCTCGACCTTGTCGCCGAGCTTGGAGAGCACGGCGGGGAGCACGGTGAGCGAGCCGAGGACGGCGATGCCGACGACGAGGATCGTGCCGATCGCGAAGGACGTGAACACCACGCTGCCGGCGAAGAACATGCCGGCCATGGCGATCATCACCGTCAGGCCCGAGATGAGCACGGCCTGGCCGGAGGTCGCGGCGGCGAACTCGAGCGCGGCCTCGGGGGAGCGGCCGGCGTCGCGTTCCTCCATCTTGCGGCGGAGGTAGAACATCGAGTAGTCGACGCCCACCGCGAGGCCGACGAGGAGCACGACGGAGCTGACCGACTCGTCCATCGGGATGAGCTGGCTGATCGGCGCGAGCAGGCCGATCGCGGCGGCCACGGCCGTGAGGCCGAGCAGCAGCGGCACGCCGGCCGCCACGAGGCTGCCGAACGCGACGATGAGGATGAGGAGGGTGATCGGGAGCGAGAGGCCCTCGGCCTTCTTGAAGTCGTCCTCGAACGCCTTCGAGATCGCCTTGTCGGCGCTGGCGTCGCCGAACTGGCCGACGAACACCTGGGGGTTCGCCTTCTGGGCGGCGGCGGTGGCCGCGAGCGCGCCGTCGACGCGCTCCTCGGCGACGTCGTCGTCACCTGGGATCTCGAACGTGATCAGCGCCGAACGACCGTCCTTGGAGACCTGGCCCTCGTTGCCCTTGGCGAACGGGGACTCGACCTTGTCGACGCCCTTGGTCTGCTCGAGGCGCGAGACGGTGTCGTCGACCGCGGCGGTGAACTGCGCGTCGCGGACCTTCACAGAGCCCTTGCCCTGGATCAGGACCTGCTCTTCGGCCGACTCGCGGAAGTCCGCGGCGGCGATCGCCTTGTCGGCGGCCTTCGATTCGCCGTTGCCGTAGTCCTCATCGGCGATCGTCTTCTGGCCGACGGCGCCGGCCAGGAACATCGCGATGACGACGAACGCGAGCCAGCCGAAGATCGCGGTCTTGCGATGTCCGGCGCTCCAGCGCGCGGCGCGCGAAGCGAGGTTGGTGGATTGCACGGTCGGGAGTCCTCCGGGGAGCCTGGGGAGCGGTGTCCCGGAAGCTTCGACGCGCGCGCCGGCACGGTCATTGGAGTGTGCCGGTGTCCGCGAGTGCGGACAGCCTCACCCGGTCCGGTGAGGCTTCCGCACAGGCGTTGTGCCGTCCGTCAGAAGACGAAGGCGATCAACAGGATGATGATGATGATGAGAAGTAGGGTTCCAATCCCGATGTACATGGGGCGGTGCCTACCCGCGACCGCGCATCTCCACTCTGACGACCTCGCAGTCGGCTGCCACCGAATCCGCGGGATCCGCCCGCACACGGTCGATTCCGGGGCCGCAGGTCACCACGTCGCGATGCCCGTCGCGCACGCGGATGCGGTCGTCGCCCTCGTCGCCGCTGAGCGTGTCGGTGGCGGGGTCGCCGCGCCAGCCCGAGAACAGCCGGTCGTTCCCCGGGCCGCCTGAGAGCGAGTCCTGGCCGCGGCCGCCGTGCAGCACGTCGAACCCCTCGCCGCCCGCGATCGAGTCGTTCCCGCGGCGCCCGCGGACGCGGTCGAACCCCGGTCCGGCGTCGACGGCGTCGTCGCCGAAGCCGGCGATGATGCGGTCGTCGCCGAGGCCGCCGGCCACGCGATCGTCGCCCAGCCCGGCGCGAAGGGTGTCGCGGCCGTCGCCGAGGTCGATCGTGTCGTTGCCGCGCCCTCCGAACACGCGGTCGTCGCCGAGGCCGCCGGTGACGGTGTCGTCTCCCGCGCGCGCGAACACGCGGTCGGAACCCCCTCCGGCGGCGATCGTGTCGACCGCGTGGCTGCCGATGATGCGGTCGGGGCCGTCGGTGCCCGTGATGTCGAGCGCGACGGCCGAGCCCGCGACGGCGAGCGTGACCGCCCCTGCGATCACGGGAACCGCCAACAGGCGCTTGCGATAATGGGACACAGGGCCCCACCTCCTGGCTGATCGGTTGACGCCCCGGAAACCCCCGGCGGACCGCCGAGTTGCGGGCCCGCCGGAGGCTCCGGCTCCGGTCGGGAGGTCGGGGCCCGATCTGCGTGCCATACTGGAGCCTCATACGCCTCGGGGGGCGTAGCTCAGTTGGTTAGAGCGCCGGCCTGTCACGCCGGAGGTCGCGGGTTCGAGCCCCGTCGCTCCCGTCGCTAGGAGCCGCCGGAATCGGCGGCTTTTCGTTGTCCGCGCAGCAGCGCCTGCAGGTCGGCCACCGGCCCCAGGTGCTGCAGCTTGTCCGGGTTGACGACCGACCTCACGGCCTGGATCTGGCCCTCGGCGACGTCGAGGGTCATGACGGCGATCAGCGCGCCCTCGCGGTCGAAGTACAGGGCGCCCGGTTGCCCGTTCACCTCCGCGCGGCGCGACGTCATGCCGCCGATGCGGCGAGTGGCTTGGCGCAATCCCGCGGTGAGCGCGCGCGCCACCTTGGCGCGGCCGTGGAGCGCGCGGACGGCGGCGGGCGCCTTGCCGCCCCCGTCGCCGTGCAGCACCACGTCCTGGGCGAGCAGCTTCTCGAGGCCCTCGAGATCGCCCTCCTCGGCGGCCGCGAAGAAGCGGGTCGCGAGCTCCTCCCGCTGCTCGCGCGAGGCCTCGAAGCGGGGGCGGCGCTCCTCCACGTGGCGGCGGGCGCGGGTGGTGAGCTGGCGGGCGTTCTGCGTGCTCGTCCCGATGATCTCCGCGATCCGGTCGTAGGGCTCGTCGAACACCTCGTGCAGCAGG
>Ga0081538_10000951_pt1 | contig 31145 bp, 30 predicted proteins | sample TabmetS5T2R1_FD_71022 | JGI IMG/M metagenome (GOLD analysis project Ga0081538, IMG submission 71022) | Tabebuia heterophylla rhizosphere microbial communities from the University of Puerto Rico - S5T2R1 | ecosystem: Host-associated > Plants > Roots > Rhizosphere ...
GGTGGTCCGGCGCGTGCGGCGGTTCAGCTCGGCCGGTTTCGGGAAGTGGCGGGCCTACATTCCTTGATCGTTTTGGGCCAGTACGGTGTTGAGCGTTGGGATGCGGCACGAGACGAATTCCAACTGCCGCCGAACCCGCCACAGATCAGCACAGTGGCTGCGGAGTTGCCGAAGATCTTGGATTCCCTTGGTCTCGGCGAAGCCAGAGTCGAGGACAAGGGTCGTGCGCTTGCGGTCCATACCCGCACATTGCCCAATCCCAGCGGGGCGCTCACTACGCTGGCGGATCCCCTTGCTGATCTTGCTGCGCGACACGGCCTGGTGTTGACGCCCGGCAAGAACGTCTGGGAAATCCGCCCCCCTGGCATAGACAAGGGCGCGACGTTGCGGGCGATCATTAAGGAAGCGGCTGCGCGTCAGGTGATCTTCGCTGGAGATGATCTTGGTGATCTCCCGGCTTTTTACGCGGTACGCGAACTGGCGACTGAGGGAGTGGCAGGCTTGCTCGTTTGCTCTGCCTCGACCGAGGAGGATGCCCTGACCGAGGTGTCCGACGTGATCGTCGACGGGCCGAGTGGTCTGGCGGCATGGCTGAACGACTTAGCCGATCAGTTAGGCACTGACTCACGATGACCGGCTCGGCGGCAGCCCCGATGAGCTCGAGCACCGTTACCGAGCCCCCTGAACAGCGGAGGACTCTCGCAGTTCTGCTCTTGGCTCAGCTCCTGAGTGGCGCTGGGCTCGCCGCCGGAATCACGGTCGGCGCGCTGCTTGCCGAGCAAATGCTGGGTTCCAGCCGTCTGTCCGGGCTTCCGACGGTGTTCTTCACTATCGGCTCAGCCGCAGCCGCCGTTGGCCTCGGCCGCCTTAGCCAGCGTTTCGGCCGTCGCGCGGGACTCAGTGCCGGCTACCTCGCCGGTGCTGTGGGCAGTCTGGGGGCAGTCGCCGCCGCCGGAATTGGGAACATCGTTCTGCTTTTCGCCTCGATGTTGGTCTACGGCGCTGGCGCCGCCACCAATTTGCAGGCCCGCTACGCAGGCGCTGATCTAGCGGCACCCAAGCGGCGCGGCCGTGCCGTCAGCATTGTGCTTCTCGCGACGGCATTCGGCGCGATTCTTGGTCCGAATTTGGTCAAGATCACCGGTACGTTTGCGACCGAGCTCGGTCTGCCGGCCTTGTCAGGGCCGTTCCTGCTGGCTGCCGTCGCATACACCTCGGGTGCTGTCGTGCTGTGGCTGCTGCTACGGCCGGATCCCCTACTGCTAGCCCGCAGCATTGCCGCCGATGCAGCGTCTCGGCGTACCGAAGCCGCAACCGAATCGCCGGGATCGACCGCTGCACCGAAGACCGGCGAGAGATGGTCGTGGGCGGTTGCCAGTGGTGCTGGCATCATGATCATCACGCAGTTGATCATGGTCGCGATCATGACAATTACCCCGGTTCACATTGCGCACCATGGGCATGGCATCAGCATTACCGGCATCGTCATCGGTGCCCACGTTGCCGGCATGTTCCTGCCGTCACCATTCTCTGGTTGGCTGGTCGATCGTTTTGGCTACCTCGCTATCGCTATTGCAGCGGGCGTCACGCTTTTGGCTGCCGGGCTTATCGCCGCTTGGGCGCCGCCGGACTCGGTAGCGATGCTGGTACTTGCCCTGGTGCTGCTCGGCGTCGGCTGGAACCTAGGGCTGATAAGCGGCACCACACTGGTCACTGATGCCGTGCCGTTGGCTACCCGCGCCCGCACCCAGGGCGTGGTAGATCTCGGCATTGCGCTTGCGGGTGCTGCTGGTGGGCTGAGTTCTGGGCTGATCTTCGCGGCGACGAGTTACGCCTCGCTTGCGCTTGCCGGCGGTCTGATTGCCTTATTGATCATTCCCCTTGTCACAGTGGTACGAGTAGCGCCGCTCAGACAGGCATGATTGGCGTTTCAAGCTGTTCTGTTCGGAAATGAGGCGAATGATGGAGTTGTCGCGGTAGTTGGGGGGCCAGAAATGAATCTTGCGGAGACCGTTCTGCTTGTGATCGTCATTGCGCTGCCGCTGCTGCTCGGGGCAGCAGCAGCGATGCTCAGGAGGCCGTGGTGGTGGGCCGCAGGGCTGGCGGTGATCCTCGCCCTTATCGCGATGATTGCTCCCGAGCCTGAACCGGGGGAGTCCCGCTTGGCAGTTGGCGACCTCCCATTCGTTCTGGCGGTGTGCGTAGTTGTCGTTCTTCTGGTGTTGTTAGGCAACTTCATCGGCCGTCGGCTGGCTCGAAGTCGCCAGGCCCAAGGTGGACAGCGCACTTAACAGACGGGCTCGCTTGTCGATCAGTTGAGCCAGAATCGAGCTGTGTCGTCGAGTGATGACCGGCCTGGCCAGGACGCTGGCCATGACGATGCTGTAGGGCTGGAGAAGCTAGTGGCGGAGGCTCGCCGAGCCGGTGTCGAGGACGCGCGAGTGCTAGATGCGATGCGCAGAGTGCCGCGGGCGGCATTCGTGCCGGTTGATCGGGTCAGGCAGGCGTACCGCGACGAACCTGTGCAGATTCCCCATGATCAAGTGACGACTCAACCCTCCTTATCTGCCCGCATGATCCAGGCTCTTCGGCTTACCGGGACTGAGCATGTCCTGGAGGTCGGCACCGGCTACGGCTACCAGACCGCGCTGCTTGCTCAGCTGGCGTCATTTGTGACCAGCATTGAACGATGGCCCGACTTAGCCGATGCGGCTCGGCGACATCTGGAGACCCAAGGCGTCAAGAACGTCCAGGTGGTTGACGGCGACGGCACTGAGGGTGTGCCGGTTACTGCGCCGTACGATGCCATCCTTGTCTCCGCGGCCTTTCCGCGTGTCCCCGACCCGCTCGTCAGTCAACTTGCCATCGGCGGACGTCTGGTGCAGCCAATCGGATCCGGAGGTGCCGAGCGGGTGACCGCGTTCCAGCGCAACTCCGAGGGTCTGGTAAGGCTGGGCGTGGTAAGTGACGCCAGGTTCGTGCGTCTCTACGGCCGTCATGGTTACGGCTGATCGATCAAGCTGATCAATCAAATTGGGCGTTTTTAGTGCGCGCGAAAGGGTGCACGCTGACCCAACGAGCTGGGCAGATGATCGCTGCTGTTGCATTTAGGCATGAAGAAGATCGGGTTTCTTTCGTTTGGCCACTGGACCGCATCGCCGCAGTCGCAGACACGATCAGCCTCTGACGCACTGCTCCAATCCATCGAGCTGGCGGTCGCCGCCGAAGAGCTGGGGGCCGACGGCGCGTACTTTCGGGTGCACCACTTCGCGCGCCAGCTGTCCTCTCCCTTCCCGCTGCTCGCCGCCATTGGGGCCAGAACGAGCCGGATTGAGATCGGGACCGGCGTGATCGACATGCGCTATGAGAATCCGCTCTATATGGCCGAGGACGCCGGTGCTGCGGACTTGATCTCCGGTGGACGTCTTCAGTTGGGCATCAGCCGTGGGTCACCCGAGCAGGTGATCGACGGGTTTCGCTACTTCGGCTACGCGCCCGCGGAGGGCTCCGACCATGCCGCCATGGCCCGGGAACATGCAGCAGTTTTCCTCGAGGTGATCAAGGGCGAGGGGTTCGCACAGCCCAATCCGCGACCGATGTTTCCGAACCCGCCCGGGCTGCTACGGATTGAGCCACATTCACCGGGACTTCGCGATCGGATCTGGTGGGGCGCCGGGACCCGCCGAACGGCCGAGTGGACCGGGGAGCAGGGCCTGAACCTGATGAGTTCGACACTGCTGACCGAGGACACCGGTGTCCCGTTCCACCAGCTACAAGCCGAGCAGATACAGCTTTTCCGTGAAGCGTGGTCAGCTGCCGGGCATCACGGGGAGCCGCGGGTCTCGGTCAGCCGCAGCATCTTTCCAATCGTCAGCGACATTGACGATGCATACTTCGGTCAGGCCGGCAGCCAGGACCACGTCGGTTATCTGGACGGCGGGCTCGCTCGCTTCGGCAAGACCTACGCGGGGGAGCCTGATCAACTCGTCAAAGAACTAGCCGACGACGAGGCAATCGCGGCTGCGGACACTCTGCTGCTCACAGTGCCGAACCAGCTTGGCGTGGACTACAACGCGCACTTGATCGATAGTGTGCTGCGCCACCTCGCGCCGGAACTTGGGTGGCGGTGATCTCTTGGCGCTCAGCGCTCAGCTTTCTAGTCTGTCCCTAGCAATGCCGCGGTAACAGACTGCCTTTGATTGTGGCACTGCCTGGCTGCTCGACGACGAGCGTCGTCCACCCGCCCTCGGCTGGTCGCACGCACCCGGCAGAGGTGGACAAGTATCGGGACCAGTGCACGCGCACAACATATTCGCCCGCCTCGGGCAGGGAGACGGTCAGCGAAGCCCCGTCACGGCCGATGACTCCTCCTGGCGAGGAGATGACTGGTCGCGGGTTTGTCACGGCGAAAAGGGTCCACGTTGAGCTCGACCAGACTTCTTGCAGGTACGGCAACCCACCGCGCACTAGGGCCGCTTCGTGAGGCGCCACCCAATCGTAGGGCCCATTTGAGAGAGCCACGTGGGAGATGGCGTTGTCGTCCAGCCAGTGTCGGTAGGTATCTGCGTTGAGGCTTCCGTTGTAGAAGATGGGATGCCGCCCGGTGTCGAGGGGTCGCGACCACCCTCGCGCGATGGGAATCACTGGTGCCACAAATGCCACTTCGCCGCGCCGCAGTGTGGGAACGACCTCGATCGGCCCAACAGCTCCATCAGAGGCAAGCTGGTCCAACAGGGGCGCATAAAACGCTGTGCTGAGCGCCGGATCGCCTCGCTCTTCCACTTCCGTGATTGATGACCAGGGCAACAGCAAGACCACACCGGTTGCGGCGGCAATGACAGCACTCAAAGGGACGGCCGCAGCCGCGACCAGAACCGGCGCAGCGAACAACTCAGGCAGTCGTGTCGCGGTGGTACCAACGGGCGTCCTTATCAGATAAGCCGCTGCGACGAGACCGGCCGATAGCACTGCACCCCAGCGGATTACTGGGCGGCGCCAGCACAGTCCGGCCACGGCTAGGCAGCCTAGAAAGCCCAGCAGCGCTTGCGTCCTTCCGAACCATTGGTATCCGCCGTTGCCGAACGCCAACCCGATCGCGACGGTCGGCACCAGACCACTCAGACCCATTACCACGCCATCTCGTCGCCGTCCGGCGAGGAAAAGCGCACCGCCGACTACACCGAGGAACAAACCAGCTACCGAACTCGTGAGCGCTGCCAGGACAGATAGCGTGGAGCTAATGCGCAGGCGGCCCAAAACCAGAGCCAACAGCGCACCAAGCGCTATCGCCAGAGCCAGCCCAAACGTCGTCCGTCCCACGGCGAGATTCCCCGTAAGGAAGACTGCCCCAGCTATTGCCCCAGCAACCGGTCGCGCCACCGCCGTGCGCTGCAACAATGCCGCGAAAATTACGACGCTGGCAACGTACGCAAGCGCCGTCGTGACGCGTACCCCCAGAAACGCCATGACCGGAGGAGACAAGACGCTGTAGCCGAGCGGGTTGAAACCGCCATACCAACGGAGGTTCAGCAGCTCAGGCCAATGCTGCTCGGCCAGCTGTGCATGCGCCATCTGTGCGGAGAGATCACGGCCCATCGGCGGTGCAAGAAGATAGGCAACCGCGAACAGCACGGCAATGGATCCGGCGGCAACGGTCCCCGGTGATCGTTGGTACAGCGAGAGCATCGCCGATCCGATCACGTGATGCGGGCTGGTGATCCTCCTATCCGTGTCGATGCGACCGGAATTCGCGTCGGCTGTTTCATCGTCCTTCGCGGCTGGGGACTTAATGGTCACCGCAGGCTCATCATGACGAACCGGAACCCGCGGCCGACCCGGTGCGGATCGGCCCTACGCAACATCCACAAGCTGATGATCATTAGCAGATAGCCACCGACCAGTCCACCTCCGGCCACTGCACCGCCATTGCCACTAGACGTCCTTCTGCACTGGCCGGCTACCCATCAGCCCAGGCACTCGTAATGCCTCTGCCCACCCATGCCGACGTACGGAGCCCAAGTAACCGATGATCGCAACTAGCAGCAGTAAAGCCCCACCCAGCCCGTCTCTTATCTCAGGGGTGACCCCCGTTGGGAAAATCACCGGGACCAGATAGTGCACGATGAAGCCGCTGGTGTAGCCAGGCTCTCCTCCCATGTGGCGCAGGTACTTCTCAAGCACTGTCAGCGGGCAGGTAGCGGTGGCAATCACGACTATGGCGCTGTACACCACCACGGGGATGTGCACCCAGATGAGCCGAGGCCACCGCCAGGTGAGGAAGGCCCCACCCACGACGAAGCCGAGGAACAGCAGGTGGACAACCACCACAAGGTCAGCGCCAGTGCGGTACCACATCTCCTCACCCGTCGGTACTCGTATCCAGGCCCACCATAGAGCTAAACGGGAATCGGCTCACGGCTGCCGCGCTTCAAATGGGTATCAGTTTCGCTTCGTTGGGGCCCCGCTCTTTATCGCAGTGAGCGCTGTTGTCGCGAGCTGGCAGGAAGACCAGTGGATTGACTTGTTCGATTTGAGGTCAGCCATAACTCCTTGTGCGGGGGAGAGAGATTCAGGGGGCGAGGGGCGGCGGCATGTCAAAACTTGGGGAAATGATCGTGGCACATGGTTAGGCTGCCAGGGTGACTAAGGAGGGTGTCGCCCTGCTGTTGGCTATCGGGGTTGGTGGGTTGGCGCTCATCCAAGGGCTTTGGTTGCTCAGCGGATGGTTGATGGAGCAGTTCGCACTTGTGCTTGGTGACTAGCCCGTCAAGGGCAAGGGCGGTATGCGGGGGCTCTGACTGAAAAAGCTCCGCGTACCCGCTGCATCCGGATGGTCGGATCATGCCGCGTGCAGCGCGGGTTTCCGGCCCAGACTAGACAAACAGCTGGTAGGGCGGGCGGGACTCGAACCCGCGACCGGAGGATTATGAGTCCTCTGCTCTAACCGGCTGAGCTACCGCCCCAGGTGTCCGCAGCCGCAATTGGATCGAGGCTGATGATAGCCAGGATGCCCTTCGACTGGCTCGGGGCGCATCACCTACAGCGGCTCGCGGCACGTCTTTGCAGCCGTTCAGGGCATGTCCTGCACTTGCTCACGGCAGGTCTTGCATTCGCTGCCTGGGCGTCCTCGATAGAGTCGCCGCAGCCCGCGTAAGGCGCAGGTTGGAAGCACAGGAGGATCCGTGGTCGACTACATTCCCACAGAGTTTGAGGTGCTGGATCCCCGCTTTGCCGGGACGAGAGGGGACCGTAACGTCGCCATCCTTTTCTCCGACGGTCGGTGGCTCGAGGGTCCGGCGTACCATCCCGCTTGTCGTTTTGTGTTGTTCAGCGACATACCCAATGACCGGATACTCCGTTACGACGAGGTGAGCGAACGTACCGACGTTTTCCTTACCCGAGCAGGCTTCACGAATGGTCGAACTGTCGACCGACAGGGCCGATTTGTTACCTGCGCGCACGGCGAGCGGCGGGTGACCCGAACAGAGCACGACGGCTCAGTCACATTCTTGGCAACCTCCTACGAAGGGCACCGGTTGAACAGTCCCAATGACGTGGTCGAGCACTCAGACCGATCGATCTGGTTCACCGACCCGAGCTACGGCATCAACGACAATTACGAAGGCCACGAAGCCGAATCGGAGATCGGCTCGCGTAATGTCTACCGTCTCGATCTTGACAACGACAAGCTGACCGCAGTCGCCGAAGACTTCGCCCAACCCAACGGACTAGCCTTCTCACCGGACGAGCGCCAGCTCTTCATCGTCGACAGCGAACTGCACCACATCAGGGTCTTCAGTGTTGATCATGGGGAGCTGTCCGGCGGCGAAATCTTCTGTGCTGATCCGCAAGGTTACGACGGCATCCGATTTGATCATCTTGGCCGGCTTTGGGGTGCCGCTGATGATGGCCTGCACTGCTACGACTCGGACGGTTCCTTGATCGGCAAGCTTCGGCTGCCGGAGGTCACCTCAAATCTGACGTTCGGCGGCCGCCAGCGAAACCATCTCTATGTCACCGCAACTAGATCGCTCTATGCGATTCGAGTCAATTTCGAAGGGGCCTCCTATCCGAGCTGATCCCTCGGTGCGGCTCGGGCGGCCGCGACCTTACGCGGAGCGCCGTGTGCCTCAAAGCTTCGCGAGCGATAGAGTCGGCAAGGCGGCATCGCGCCGAGGGTTTTTCAGGGGGCAAGCTACTTGTGCTGCAAATGTTCGCTCGGACAGTGAGGCTCACTGGGTTAGCGACTCCGTCTGAGGCGCGGCTGCTCGGCGTCGTCATCGCGTCCATCGCTGGCTTGATCTTGCTGTCGACTTTGATCAATCCACCGCCGTGGCTGCAGCTGGTGGCGCTCTTCATCCATTTGATCTCTCTTGTGGTCGGTTTTGGCTCAGTGCTAGCGGTCGACTGGTACGGGCTGCTTTCCCTCTCCCGCCGAGTAACCATCGGTGATGTGCTGCTTACCGCCGAACGGCTAATCCCATTAACCTGGCTGGGACTGGCGGGTCTTGTCGCAAGCGGTGTACTGCTCAAGCCAGATCTAAGTTCCTGGCTCGTGGTGGTCAAACTCTGTTGCGTGCTTGGCGTGGGAATCGTCGGAGTGCTTGCTCTGGCCACGAGCCGTCTCATGGAACGGCAGATGCCAACCCCAACACCGTCCCTGATGCGCCGTGGCATGGTGCTGGCCGGCGCCTCTCAGTGCTTTTGGTGGACCGCCGTTGTGATCGGCTTCGTAACCAATGAATCCACAGCATGAGCAAAGATCGTTAAGACCCGAGGCCGCGCGATAGCGATCGCCCCTGCTATCAGCCCGAGCCCAACAACAGCGGTGATCGATGCCAAGAGGTGTTGCGACCAGGTCCACTGGAGTTCGACATCGGCTCCATTCGGCAAGCCGGTGAAGGGGGCCACGAGAACCCATCCGACGAAGAGCCATCCCAGAGCCAAAAACCAGAGGGGGAGACTCCGCGGGCCGATTCGTCGTGGCTCTAGGAGGCTCATCGCAAGTGGCACCACCCAGACAAAGTGGTGGAGCCAGGAGACTGGAGAAGCCAAAAGCCCGGCGACGCCGCAGAGGTTGACCGCCAGCCGGATGTCACCCAGCCGGTGCCAGAGCATTGCTGCCCAGACGCCGGCTACCGCGACGACCGCTGACACCACAAGCCCGCCGATTGCCGGCGCTGACCCAAGACCAAAGATCCGAACGATGTCGGCCATAACCGACTGGTTTGTGTAGTAGATGATGCTGTGCCCAAGCCCGGTGTCGCCGTGCGCCAACCTGCTCCAAAACTCATACGACGCACCGGGCACGATCACAGCACTCGCGACAGTGATCACAACGCCGGTGATGACGGCAACCCAGAAGGCCCGATACTTCCGCACCACCAGCAGATACAGCACGAAGATCGCCGGAGTGAGTTTGAGGGCACTGGCAATGGCGGTGAGCACTCCTTCCGGCAGCAGGCGTCGCGGAAGCACCCGAGGACCCGGAACCAAGTCCAAGACAACAAGTGCGACCAGAAAGATTCCGAGCTGGCCAAAGGCAAGGGTTTGCACGATCGGCTCGACGACGTAGACCGCTGCTGCGCTGGCGACGCTTAGCAACCAGCCCTGCACTCCGAATCGGTGCAAGATCGCCACGATCGCAACCGCGCCGGCTGCCGTCCAGCCGAGCTGTACGACGGTGGAGGGCAAGATCGCCAGCGGCACCGCCAAAACGGCTGCGAAGGGCGGATACAGGAACTGCAGGGGACCGGGGAGATCGTAGAAGTTGCCACCGGCAAGCAGCACCGAGCCAGCCTGCCGGTAGACCTCGAGATCGACCATGATCGGACGCCACGGGACAAGGCTGCCGCCGAACGTGGTAGCACCGACGTACAACGCAACCAGAACCGGCAAAATACAGATCCCGATGCCACGGGCGAGTCGAACCCAGAATCCCCGGTTGGTGTAGGGCGCTGGCACTTCCATCCCGGCAACCAAGGGCTCTGAGCGTCTGGTCGACGTGCTCGACACTAGAGCCTCGAGCGCGGCGTCTGGCTGGTCGCTGGCGAGCCGGTGACGGACTCAGTGGGCTCGTTGCCGCCGCTTTCGGTACCCGATGGTCCCGGGGATCCAGACGTAGGTGATCCAGACGGTCCGGGGGACTGGGGAGAGCCTGATTGCGGGGAGCCGGACTGTGGCGATCCTGACTGCGGCGGTCCGGATTGGCCGGAACTTCCTGTGGGCGGTGGCGGCGACTGTGGCGGCTGATTGCGAAAGATCAAGATCGCGATCAGTATCGCAAGCGCGGCCAGCAATACCATGAGGAGCCAGGACACCAAGATCGTCCGCCAGCCTGCCCTGTCAAAGCGACCGGGCCATGGCAGTGGCCAGAGTCGCGCTAAACCCGGGCGTACCCGATGTATCCAGTACTGCTGATAGTCGGGGCCAGAGGGGACACCTTGCGGTGGAAGGGTCGCGATCTGTACCGCATCGAGGATCCGATTGGCCAGCTCTGCGGTATCCGGCGATCCGTCGTAAGCCAGCGCCGCCCACGGGGCGACCAAGCGCTCATCGGGAGCGACCGGATCGTCATCTCCCTTGCGGAATTTCTTGGCGAGTCTCCCAGTGTCCTGTCCATGACCCCCGCGAGCCAACACAGTATCGATGTGCAAGGCGTTGATCTCTCCAGCGAACCGAGCGCGAGCCGCTGCATCGGCCGCTGCCCCCTCGGACAACAACATCACCATTGCGGGGGTGTTGGATGCGTCGTGGCCCGTAAAGGCGATACCTGCCGGCGTTGCGTTGAGCCGTGCGTCCAACCAGAAGTCGCCGACCTTCGGAGGATCCTCAGGCAATAGTGGCGTCACCGGGACGTACACCGGACCTGCCGTACCAGGGCTCCCATAGCCCGCATCGCGCCCAAAGCCTTGATCGCGGGCCCCCTCCGGGGTCGGCCACAACGGGTCCGGAGGTTGGGCCGGTGGCTCGGTGGTCGACATCACTCTCCATCTTGCAGCCGTCTTGCAGGGAGTCTGGCCACAGCGTCGTGCGGGGCACGGAGAGTCTATTCGGCTCTTGCAGTACACCTGCCCTTCACATCTCGGTAGCGACATTGGCCTGATGCGGCTGGGGGCGTTTCACGCCACAGGGTCAATACGGCTGTCCGATCAGCGCTGAGAGGGGTCGTTTCGCAGCACAAGCGGCAAAACGTTCAGCCCACCAGACCTGCTCAATCGGGCGGCCGAGACAAACCAAACTCATAGCTGGTTGATAAGCCATCCACAGGTTGGGGTTTGTCCAGGCTCATAGCCTTGAGTTCTGCGTCTGCGAGAATGGCGGTGTCCGGGGAAGTAGCGGGCGATTGAGCATCGCGCCGTGAGTACAGACGCTCACTGACGAGCAAACAGGAGAGTGCGTGACTAGTCCGTCGTTTGGCCAGCCTGTGGAGGAGCGTGCTGACGCTCGAACGTCTGGCCAGCTCGGAAACCAAGCCGCCTCACAGCTACTCGGCGACGCCATCGCTCAGGTACAGCGAGTCATCGTCGGGCAGGAACATATGGTGGAGCAGCTCATGGTGGCGCTGCTCGCTCAAGGGCATTGCCTGCTGGAGGGTGTGCCGGGCGTAGCTAAGACCCTGGCCGTACGCAGTTTCGCCACCGTTGTCGGCGGTGAGTTCGCCCGCATTCAGTTCACGCCCGACCTAGTTCCCTCCGACATCATCGGCACCCGCATCTATCGCGCAAGCCAGGAGAGCTTCGACGTCGAGTTGGGGCCTATCTTTGTGAACTTCCTTCTTGCCGATGAGATCAACCGTGCGCCCGCGAAGGTGCAGGCGGCGATGCTGGAGGCGATGGCAGAAGGGCAGGTCTCCATCGGGGGCACCACCTATCCAGTGCCCCAGCCCTTCATTGTGATTGCCACGCAGAACCCCATTGAGTCCGAGGGTGTGTACCCGCTTCCCGAGGCACAACGTGACCGGTTCCTGCTGAAGGTCGATGTTCCCTACCCAGCCGGCAACGAGGAGTTCGAGATCCTCCGCCGGATGAGTGTCGATCCTCCATCGTCACAGCCTGTTCTGAACCCGCAGCTGATCCTGCAGCTGCAGCGTCAGGCCGAGGAGGTCTTTGTTCATAACCTCGTCGCCGAGTACATCGTTCGGCTGGTTTTGGCGACCCGTACGCCAGCTGAGTTCAACCTGCCGGATCTCACGTCGGTCATCCAAATCGGTTGCAGCCCTCGTGCAACGCTCGGCCTGGTCGCTGCCTCTCGGGCGCTGGCGTTGATCCATGGTCGGGACTATGTGCTACCAACCGACGTGCAGTCAGTGGCGAAAGATGTGATGGCGCACCGCATCGTGCTCGGCTTCGACGCGGTTGCTGACAACATTGCGCCCGCTCAGGTCATCGAGAGAATTGTCGCGATGGTGCCACCCCCCACGCCGGTCTGGAACCAACAGTCGGGCGGCCCGAACCACCAGAATCAAGCTGGCCGCGCGGTGCCCGCGAGCAACTCGTATACACCGCCATCCGCCACGCCGTACCAACAACCTGTGCGGAACGTGCCGAACCAGCCGGACTTTAGCTAGAGGCGTCCATGTCTTACCCGCCGCCAGGCGGTCAGCCCTTCGGCTCACCCAGCTTGCCGCCGCCCAGCGGTACGAGCTTTCCGCCACCAGCTAACGCTTCAGTTCAATTCGTGTCTCCGCCGGAAACTGTGGGGGCTGCTGCCTCGGTAGTCGGTGCGCCGTCCCGGGCCACGATTCCCCTGCACAAGCTGGCACCTGAGGCTGCACTGCGTCGGTTGGAGCTCACCATCGTGCGTCGCCTGGAGGGGTTTCTGCATGGCGATCACCTTGGCCTGTTGCCGGGACCTGGCTCTGATATGAGTGATGCCCGGATTTATGTTCCAGGCGAGGACGATGTACGCCGCATTGACTGGGCGGTCACAGCACGCACCACCGTGCCTTTCGTTCGTGACACCATCGCCGATCGTGAGCTAGAGGTTTGGGCCTTGCTCGATGTCACCCCGTCCATGAACTGGGGTACCGAAGGCGTAACCAAGAGAGACCTCGGCATTGCGGCGGTCGCGACCATCGGCTTCCTCAGCCAGAAGATGGGCGATCGATTCGGCGGCTACATCTTGCGCCCGGAAAGCCTACGGCGACTGCCAGCCAGATCGGGTCGTTCTGCGCTGTACGCCCTGCTGCGCAAGATGTTGACCGAGCCGTTTGTGCCTGATCACGCGACCGGCCCGATGACGCTGGCGGCGAGCGTGGAAAAGCTGTCCCGACTCCAGCGGCGCCGCGGCCTGCGGGTTGTGGTCTCAGATTTCCTGACGCCGGGTGATCACGAGCTTGACCCGAATGTAGAGCCGGAATGGGAACGCTCGATGCGACGGCTGGGGGTACGCAACCAGGTGCTGGCGGTCGAAGTCGTCGATCGCAGGGAGATCGAGTTTCCCGATGTCGGTGACATGTTGATCCGTGATCCGGAGACAGACTTCGAGCGCTACGTGAACACCGGGGATTCAGACGCGCGAGCCAGAATGGATGCGGCAAGCGCGGCGCAGCGGGAACGAATCCGAATCTCACTTCGTCGTGCAGGTGTCGGGCACATCCAGTTGCGGACCGACCGGGACTGGGTGCAAGACATCGCCCGCTTTGTGTTGGCATACCGTCGCGTGGCGAGCATGCTGCACGCCCCGCCCCAGGGAGTTACGAAATGAGTTGGGCGCTGCTCCCGCAGCAGGTGATAGCGCACTTGGCGTTCATGTCACCGAATCGGCTGCTGATCCTGCTCATCATCCCGTTGCTGATCCTGGCCTACATCTTTGCCAGCCTCCGTAAGAACCGCCGCGGCATGCGCTTCACCAACACATCGATGCTTGATGTCGTCGTACCGAAGCAGTCCCAGTGGCGGCGGCACGTTGCTGTTGCGCTCTCGCTGTTGAGTCTGATCACTCTTACTGCGGCGTTTGCGCGGCCGAAGACTCAGGTCGATGTGCCGCGTGAGCGTGCCACGGTGGTCGTAGTGATTGACGCCTCGCAGTCGATGCAGGCGACCGATGTCAGGCCGACTCGGCTCGATGCTGCCAAGCAGGCGGCGATCGAGTTCGTCACCGAGCTGCCTGAGAAGTACAACGTCTCGGTGGTTTCGATGGCCGGATCCTGTGCCATTTTGGTGCCACCGACTACCGCTCACGGCACGGTTCTGAATGCGATCAACAGCATCCAGCTTCAGGACTCGACAGCCATTGGGGAAGGGATCACAACGGCGCTACGGGCCTTGCAGCAGGCTCCCAAAGATCCGGACAACCCCAATTCCATTGCGCCCGGCGCCATTGTGTTGCTGACCGACGGTTACAACACCACTGGCCGTGCGCCACAGCAGGCGGCGGCGGAGGCGAAGGCGGCCAAGGTGCCGATCTACACCATCGCGTACGGCACTGAAAACGGCTATGTCGATCTTGAAGGCGAGCGGTTCCCAGTACCGGTTGATCATGAAGAGATGCAGCGAATCGCCGCCGCAACCAATGGCGAGTACTTCGCGGCCGCCAGCGCCGATCAGCTTAAGACGGTGTACGAGAACATCGGATCCGATATCGGCTATGAGAAGGCCGACCGTGAGGTGACCGCTCGTTTTGCTGGCTACGGACTGGCTCTTGCGGTGCTAGCTGCGCTGGGGGCCATCTCGTTGGGTGCAAAGTGGCCGTGATGGACGTCTTTCTCAAGAAAGTGGTCAGAAACGGCAACGGATCCGGCCTGATCTGTGTCGTTCCTGCCCACTCTTGCAAGAGCGAGCGGCCCCAATGACTCCATTGCTGTCGTTTCTTGCTCCGCAGCGGCTGTGGCTCCTGCTGCTGATCCCGCTGCTGGTTGCTTTTTACCTGTGGATGGTGCAGCGCAAGCGAAGCCGCGGCAAGCAAATGGGCAAAACCATGTTCGACCTGGTGATTCCGCGGGATCGCACCTGGTTGCGGCATCTGGCGGTGGGCCTGTCGATTCTCAGCCTGCTGACCCTGACGCTGGCTTTTGCCAAGCCGAAAGATCAGGTCTCTGTGCCGCGGGAGCGGGCAACCATAGTGGTCACCATCGACGTGTCGCTGTCTATGGAGGCCAAGGATGTCGATCCCAACCGGCTGGACGCGGCGAAGGCCGCCGCCGAGCAGTTCGTGACCTCGCTGCCGCCGAAGTTCAATGTTGCAGTCGTGACGTTTGCCGGCACCGCGACCACCCTGGTACCGCCAACCCTTGATCGCGGTTCGGTTACGGCAGCGATCCGATCCTTACGTCCGCAGGCTTCCACCGCGATCGGGGAGGGCATTTATACCTCGCTTGCCGCGCTGGCGCAGGTGCCTCCCGATCCGGACAATCCCAAGGCTGTTGCGCCGGCACGCATTGTTCTGCTCAGTGACGGTAAGACCCAGGTCGGTCGGCCATCCGACCAGGCCGCGATGGCCGCGGATGCCCAAAACGTCCCGATCTACACCATCGCCTATGGCACACCGGACGGGTACATCGACATTGGTGGCAGGCGGGAGCCGGTACCCGTCGATCGCGCCGAGATGGCGCGCATCGCGAAGATCTCTGGAGGAGAGGCGTACACGGCGGAGTCGGCAGGCGAGCTGAAGGATGTCTACCGGGATATTGGAAGCTCGGTTGGCAAGGAGAAGGTAGACCGTGAGGTCACCTCTCGCTATGCCGGCTACGGATTGGGTTTCGCGATTCTCGCTGCCCTCGGCATGATCTCCCTCGGCGCCCGGTGGCCATAAGGCGGGAGTGAAAGGGCGGCCCTTCCGGCCAGTGCCCAGCGTCACCTGGCGTTACCTGGTACAACGCACCCGCCGGCTCGATCGCGAGACTAAGGTTCAGGCATGGGGAGCGTGGCGGAAAACTTGGCCGCGGTGGAGGCTCGTATCAAGGCGGCGTGCACCAGAGTAGGGCGAGATCCAAGCGAAGTGCGCTTGCTGCCGGTAAGCAAGAGCCAGGGCATGGATCTGATCGTCGAAGCCTATGAGGCCGGCGTTCGGCTACTCGGGGAAAACAGGGTCCAGGAGGCGGCAGAGAAGGCGAGGCATTTCGCCGATCATCCCGACCTGAAATGGGCGATCATCGGTCATCTGCAAACCAACAAGGCCAGACAGGTGGCTGCTATCGCGTCGGAGTTCCACGCGCTCAGTAGCGTCAAAGTGGCCGCGGCCCTTGATCAGGCGTTGGATGATCAGGGCCGCAGTCTCGACGTCTTCTTGCAAGTGAACTCATCTGATGAACCTCAGAAGTTTGGTCTGCCACCCGATGAGGTGGAGCCATTCGCTATTGCGCTTAGGGCGTACGGAACGCTGCGAGTTCGCGGCCTTATGACCTTGGCTGTGCTGTCAGATGACCAGCGTGAGATCCGTGCCTGCTTTGAAACAATGCGTGACCTGCAACGGCGGCTGCAGGGTCGCGGTGATTGCGCTGGGAGCTACGAAGAGCTGTCCATGGGTATGTCCGGTGATCTTGAGCTGGCGATCGAATACGGGGCGACGACGGTACGGGTGGGCCAGGCGATCTTTGGACCCCGACCTGCGCCGGATACAGAGTGGTTGCAGCAGGCCTAAGCTCTGCTGATGCAAAGATCGGCAGCTGCGCTCGGTAGTGCTGTCTTCTTTGTCGCCGCGCCGGGCGTGGTTGCTGGGCTGGTGCCCTGGCTAATCACCGGATGGCAGGTACAGAAACCGATATCGACCATCGCCGTCGCCCGGATCGCGGCAGGCACAATCATCCTGGTGGCGGCGGTCATAGTGTTGGTGCGCGCCTTTGCCCGTTTCGTGGTTGAGGGCAGAGGCACTCCGGCGCCGATCGGTCGAACCGAACGGCTTGTGATCGGTGGCGACTACCGGTTTGTGCGCAATCCCATGTATCTCGCCGTTGTGTCGGCAGTGTTCGGTCAGGCGATGATCTTCGGCTCGGTCGCAGTGCTGCTGTACGGCATTGCGGTCTGGGCCGTCATGGCGGCATTTGTTCGTTGGTACGAGGAGCCGTGGCTGCGGCAGCGCTACGGGCAGGAATACGCCCGCTATTGCGCGGCGGTCCGCGCCTGGCGGCCGCGGCTGCGGCCATGGCGGCCTGATGTCGATCAATCCGGCGAAGTGAGCTGACTCAGCGCCGGGCCATCCGGTTCCGATTGCGACGCTGCCACGTCGGGCAGATTCTCGATATGGATTGGCGGCACCGCATCTGCTGGCTCGAAGCCGAAGATCCGGCCCAGGAAGTAGACCTGAGCCTCGATTGCTGCCTTGATCGTTGCTGCCCTCCGAAAGCCGTGACCTTCCCCCTCGAACATGATCAAGGCGACGGGCAACTCCCTGCGACGCGCTGCGTCGGCCATCATCTCGGCCTGCTGGGGAGGCACCACCATGTCTTCGGTGCCTTGCAGCAGGAGGATGGGCGCGGAAAGCTGATCCAGATGGTTGATAGGTGAGCGTTCGAAATAGATCTGACGGTCTTCTGGATAGGGCCCAACCAGGCCGTCGAGGTAACGCGACTCAAATTTGTGGGTGTCTCTCGCCATCGCTTCCAGATCAGCGATACCGTACTGGCTGATGCCGGCATGAAAGACGTCTGACGTGGTAAGCGCGGCTAGCGTCGTGAAGCCGCCAGCGCTACCACCTCGGATCGCGAGCCGAGCCGGATCGGCGAGCCGTTCGGCTCCCATAGCTAGGGTGCCCGAGATGCAATCCTGCACATCGATGATGCCCCAGCGGTCTTTCAGCCGATTTCGATACTCCCTCCCGAAGCCCGTGCTGCCGCCATAGTTCACGTCGAGTATCGCGAAGCCCCGGGAAGTCCAGAACTGATAGCCGATCTTGAAATCCGGCGCGGCGAACCCGGTCGGACCACCGTGAGACAGCGTGATCATAGGTGGCAAAGTGCCGGCCGGCGCTTGGCATTCGGTGTTCACAGGCGGATAGAAATAGCCGTGGACCTCGCGGCCCTCAGACGTCCAACTGACTCGTCGAGCGAGTGATAGGGCATCTGTAGGGATGCTGATCTCGTAGGACGACCTCACTGTTGTCCAGGTATCGCGGTCGAGGTCGAGGAGTGCCAACGCGGCCGGTCGGTCAGGGAAGCTGAGCAAGGCAGCAGCACTCCGTCGGCCGACATCCAGCGAGGTCGCAGCGATGCCGAGGCCAGCTGTCGACCGGAGCGTGCCGTCGGAGATCCGCAGCAGCTCGATGCTCTGGTCGCCGCTGCGGTTCAGGGTGCACAGTAAATGATCATCATCGACGATCGCGTACGGACGCTGGCCGAGCGTCCATTGCGGTGCACAGAACTCCGCGTCTGTCTCATGGACCGGCTGCACTTGGCCGTCGCGCCACAGGTAGAGGTTCCACCAGTCCGTGTGATCGGAGGCGAAGATCAACTTCTGCCCGAGCCAGCGAGGCTGTACCGCAGACTCGCCGATGCCGCCCGCGATGACTTGACTGTCAACGATCCCGCGACCACTCAGCGATCCGATCATGATCGTCGTGGAGTCCCATGGCATGTTGGGGTGGTTCCATTCCGTCCACGCCAGCCGCCCGCCGGTGGAAAGCTCCGGAGTGGAGTAGAAATCGGCACCGCCGCGGAGCACCGTGCCGCCGTTCAGGTTGGGCCCGTCAAGATCAAGAGCCACGATGGTGTTGATGGGTTCCCCAGTAGCGGAATGATCTTCGCGCACAGCAAGCACCAGGCCGCGGTCGGGATGGACTCGAATATCGCCGAATCGGAGCTGCGCCTCCGGCGTGATCGGCTTGGGACTTCCCTCATTTCCGATCACGTACAGGCGGCCGTCGCTGAACTCCGAGTACACGACAGTTCCGCCAGACACGTGATACTCGCCGCCGCCGTACTCATGCACCCGGTTCCGCACATAGGTAGGTGCGGGAGTGATCTCGACCGGCTCACCGCCGGAGATAGGCCGGCGCCACAGGCTGGTCCGGCCGCGCTCATCAGCCCGAGACTCCAGCCAGTAGACATGGTCGCCATCGATCTGTACGGCCGAAAGTCCCACCGAGGAACCGACCAAATGATCAATAGAGATTGGCGACACCCATGATCCGTACGGGGTAATCCTCACAGGCTCAATCTATTGGTCAGCAGTTGCCGCAGCTGCTACTCGAGATGTGGCATTAGCTCGTCGACCATCGCACCAAAGCGACCGACCAGCACCGACAAGTGACCTTCGCCATCGAGTAAGTGGGGCACCGCACCGGGGATGTTCCTTGCCAGCCACTCCGCGTGATGAAAGGGCACCATGAGGTCCGCGCTACCCTGCCAGACGTAAGTCGGGACAGTTAGCTCACGCGGGTCAAAGCCCCACTCCCTAGTGAAGGCCAGGTCATCGTCTATCCAGCCGTCGACTTCGACCACGCCGTCCTGCAGTCCACGGATTACGTCGAGCCCAGCCTCGCTCCGGATTACGGCGCGGTCGACCTCAGGTAGCAGCGTCGCCAGTGTCTCGATGATCCCCTCAGGGTCGGCGTCGATGATGCCCGCCCGATCGTCCATGACGAAGGGTCGGAGTGCCTCCTCGCCCTTTAGCGCCAGGTTGAACTCCTCGACGTTGGCCTGACCCATACCGTCGAGGAAATCCGGCTCCCCGATGTACGGCTTGATCCCGCATACACAGAGGACCGCCGCTACTCGGTCCGGCAGGAGCGCGCCAGTGGCCAGAGCGTGAGGGCCGCCGCCGGAGTTGCCACCCACCAGGCAGCGGTCGGCATCCAGGTGGTCGAGGATCGCGGCTACGTCCGCGGCGACGTCGGCGACCGAGCGCCCGAGACATCGGGTCGACCCGGCGGCGCCGGCGCGGGTGTACGTCACGTAGCGCAAGCCGCGGGCATGCGTCTCTTTCTGACGGTACCGGAACTGCCGTGCACAGCCCGGCGTGCCGTGGTGCCACACCAGGGGTACGCCGTTGGGCGGCCCCGACACGTTTACCACCAGCACCCGTCCGTCGGGCAGGTCCAGGGCGATCGTCTCGGGCGCGTAACTCATGCTGGCCATCTTGTCAGGGGCAACCATACGGAAGGACCGTTCTTAGACCCGGTATGCACGACCCGTTCAGCGCTCGTCGGTCCACCGCCAGCTACGCCTCACATATCAGCCGAGGTATGCGAGTCGGCCCCTACCTGTTGGTGCTGATGTGGCTCATGGTGCAAGATAGTGAGCACAACCGATCCGCCAGCAAGACCGGCCTGAGGATGCAGGGGAAGGCAGCCCTCAGGTTGTCTTTGGTCTCGCACTGGAGGATCGGCATGAGCACCACTCGTGGAGTCTTGTACGTCCACTCCGCGCCGTCAGCACTGTGCCCGCATATCGAGTGGGCCGTGGGCGGCGTCTTTGGCATGCCCATACGATTCGACTGGATTCCACAGCCGATCGAACGTTCCTGCTATCGCACCGAGCACTCCTGGACCGGTCCAACCGGCACAGCTGCTCGACTGGCGAGCGCCCTTAAAGGGTGGCAGCGGGTCCGCTTCGAGGTGACCGAGGAACCCACCTCGCGTACCGAGGGCGAGCGCTACTCCTATACGCCAACTCTCGGCATCTTCCACGCCACAACCGGCCTACACGGCGACATCATGATTCCCGAAGATCGGATCAAGCATGCAATAGCGGTGTCATCCCTCGGTGGCATCGATGTCACCGATGCCCTCTATGCCCTGCTTGGCAGGGCCTGGGACGAGGAGCTCGAACCCTTCCGTTGCGCGGGTGACGGCACACCGGTCCGCTGGCTCCATAAGGTCGTCTAGGCTCCCTTACCCGCCGCGCTGTGCCGAGCTAGAAGCCGAAGAGCTTTTCACCGGCCACGTAGCGAGAGTTGACGTCGACCAAGATCTTTTTCAATGTCTTGAGATTTATCTTGTCGACCTTGGTAAAACGAATGCAGCTCTTGCCGCAGCTGACCGATCCCAGTTCACCGGCATAGCGCTCGGCGGGATACTCGTTGTCGATCAGCACGCTCACATACAGGCTGAGATACCGCTTTTGCGCGGCGAGAGCGATAACAGGCCAGACCCCCGGCTCCTTCATCGACTTGGTCTGGTACGACTGCTCACCGTAGCCGAGCATCCGCACATTACCCATCCCATTGCTTACGCCTGGGGTCAGTGCTGGCGCATGCTCCCGAATGAACGCATCCATTCGACGCAATTCGGCTTCGCGAGAGCCGGCGGCGAGAAAGTATTCCTCACGCAAGGCCGCATCGATTTGCATTGGCTCAACGTACCTACAAGGGCCTCCAAACTTCCTCTACCGCTTACAGGATCGGCGGTAGAGAGGCGTTAGAGAGGAATGTTGGTGTGCGCTCCGCGCTGGCCCGTGTCGGCGTCTCGAATTGCGGCAGCTAAGGCTGATCTAGTGCCGTCGGGCGCCACGATCTCATCGACAACGCCGATCTCCACTGCCTTCTCTACTCCACCGGCGATGCGCTCATGTTCGGTTGCCAACTCGGCCTCCACCTGGGGGCGTAGGTCGTCGGCGACTTCGGCCAGTTTGCGGCGGTGCAAAATCCGTACGGCGGCAATCGGCCCCATCACCGCGACCTCGGCACCCGGCCAGGCAAAGACCCGAGTAGCGCCAAGCGAGCGAGCGTTCATGGCGATATACGCACCGCCGTACGCCTTTCGGGTCACCAGAGTGACCCGCGGCACCACCGCTTCACCGAAGGCATGGAGCAGCTTCGCCCCGCGACGTACCACGCCATCCCATTCCTGCCCGACACCGGGCAGATAACCGGGCACGTCGACGATCACCACCAGCGGCACGCCGAAGGTGTCGCACATCCGGACGAATCTGGCTGCCTTCTCCGCACTGAGAGCATCTAGGCAGCCCCCAAGTCGTAGCGGGTTGTTGGCGATCACGCCGACTGTGCGCCCGCCAAGACGCCCCAGCGCAATGGTGATGTTAGGAGCCCACCGGGCGTGCAGCTCGACGGTCGAGTCTTTGTCCAACAAGCCATTGATCAGTGGATGAACATCGTAGGCACGCTTCGGCGACTCGGGTAACAAGGCAGCAAGATCAACGTCCGGCACCGTCATTGCCGTCTGACCTTGGTCGGCAAGCAGCGTAGCAAGTGCCCGACCTTGCTCAACGGCGTGCGCTTCGCCCTCCGCTACTACATGCACCACACCCGATCGGCGGCCGTGAGTATCTGGCCCACCAAGCCGCAGCATGTCGACATCTTCACCGGTGACCGAGCGCACTACATCGGGACCGGTGACGAAGATCCGGCCCTCCGGCGCCAAGATCACGAAGTCGGTGAGCGCGGGTCCGTACGCGGCACCGCCAGCCGCAAAGCCCAACACGATGGAGATCTGGGGAATCCTGCCCGATGCCTGCGTCATGGCATGGAAGATCCGACCAACGCCGTGCAGGGAAAGCACACCCTCAGCTAGGCGAGCACCACCGGAATGCCAGATTCCCAGGATCGGTACCCGATCATGCATGGCTCGCTCATAAGCCCGGACCACCACGTCGCAGCCTTCGACACCCATAGCTCCGCCCATCACCGTGGGGTCTGAGCAGAAGGTGACTACCCGGCAACCGTTGATAGTTCCGGTCGCCGCGAGCATTCCGGAGTCGTCATCCGGCGTGATCAACTCCACCGAACCCGGATCAAGCAGCGCTCGTAGCCGGAAGTGTGGGTTGCGCGGATCTTGATCACGCGGAACCTTGATCTTTTTTGGCGCGTCGGAGGGAGCCGCAGGGGTTTGCCGAGCTGACGCGGGGCTTGAGGCAGTGCCCCGGTCGGTTGTCATTGTCATCTCAGGCCTCCAGTGGCATAGGCATTGGTGAAGGCAACAGCAACGTTGTGACCGCCGAAGCCGAACGAGTTGTTGATCGCCGCTAGGTCACCGCTTGGCAGATCTCGCACCTTGGTGGCGATGTCGATACCAAGATCGGGCTCTGGGTTGTCCAGGTTGATCGTGGGCGGAATCTTGTGGTGATAGATGGCCAGCAGCGTGGCTAACGATTCCAAAGCCCCCGCACCGCCGAGCAAATGACCAGTCATCGACTTGGTCGCCGTGACGATCGCCTCGGTCTTTTCACCCAGTGACTGGCGAATAGAGCCGGCTTCTGTGACATCCCCCTGAGGTGTGGACGTTGCGTGCGCATTGACATGGACGACGTCGCCAGGGACGAGATCCGCCGCACGAAGTGCCTTGGTCATAGCCAGGGCCTGACTGCCACCGGTCGGATCGGGCTGGACCATGTCGTGAGCGTCGGCGGTGATGCCAGCCCCGGCGAGTTCGCCGTAGATGTGCGCGCCGCGAGCCTGCGCATGCTCCAGCGTCTCGATAACCAGCATTGCTGCACCCTCACCAAGCACAAAGCCGTCGCGATCCACATCCCAGGGCCGGGATGCGCGTTCGGGCTCGTCATTGCGACGGCTCAAGGCCTGCATTTGCGCGAAGCTCGCGATCGGCAGCGGATGGATGACGCCCTCCGTACCTCCGACGACGGCAACGTCGGCGCGGCCCAGTCGCAACATGTCGAGGCCGAGCGAGATCGACTCATTGCTGGACGCGCATGCTGAGACTGGAGTATGTGCTCCGGCTCGCGCGCCGAGCCGCAAGCTGACATTGGCAGCAGATGCGTTGGCCATCAGCATGGGGATGGCCAGCGGGCTGACTCGTCGGGAACCTTTTTCTTTTTGGATGTCCCAGTTGTTAAGCAACGTGATCATCCCGCCGATGCCGGTAGCGATGGCGACGCCAAGGCGCTCTCGGTCGACAGGGTTCTCCTCCCGGAGTCCGTATCCGGCGTCTTGCCAGGCCTCCATCGCTGCAACGACCGCAAGTTGCGCAGACCGGTCCAGCCGGCGTGCCTCCACCCGTTCCAGCGTCTCGGCAGGATCAGCGATCGCTTGTGCCGCGATCTTCACTGGCAGATCATCAGCCCAGTCGGCTTCGATCTTGTGTACGCCGGACTTGCCGGCCAGCAGACCGTCCCAAGTGGTAGGGACGTCGCCTCCGAGTGGGGTGGTGGCTCCAAGGCCGGTTACCACGACGCGGATGCGTGACATTGCGGTATCTCCTGCGAGGGCGTGTCGAGTTATTTGGCTGGTTCTAGGGCCGTCATTGGTTCTCGATGGCCCGAACACGATCAGCGGTGATGATCAAGCGGCAGCACGCTCGATGTAGGCGACCGCGTCGCCCACGGTCTTAAGGTTTTTCGCCTCTTCATCGGGAATGCTGACACCGAACTTCTCTTCGGCGGCGTAGATGATCTCGACCATCGATAGCGAGTCCACGTCAAGGTCATCGGTGAATGACTTGTCGAGCTGTACGTCATCGACCGGCACGCCGGCAACCTCGTTGACGATCTCGGCAAGATCGGCGCGGACTTCCTCGGTGGTGGACATAGGCATTGCTCCTTCAGTGGTGGGTTGGGATGGTTCTCGGGCGTGAGCATCAATCGGTCGCCCCGACCTGTAGCAGATCTGTTTAGGGCAGGATGATCACCTGACCGGCATAGACCAGGCCGGCACCGAAGCCGATGATCAGGCATGTCTGGCCCTTGTGGGCTTCGCCTGACTCAAGCAAGGCCTCGATGGCGAGTGGAATCGATGCAGCCGAGGTGTTGCCTTGCCGCGCGATATCCCGGGCGACGACCACCCGGCTCGGTAGCTTCAGAGCGCGGAACATAGCGTCGGTGATCCGCATATTCGCTTGATGTGGTGCGAAGACATCCAGGTCCTCAGGGCTTACGCCGGCGGCATCCAACGCCTCAGCCGCCGTCTTGGCCATCGTGTAGGAGGCCCATTTGAAGACCGGATTGCCTTCCATCCTCAGGGTCGGCCAGCTGGCGCCACCTTCAGTGGGTCGGTATGACTCGGTGTCCCAGGCGAGCGCTGCGTCCCACGGCTCGGTTTGCTGGATCAGCGGAGCTTGGTCACCGTCAGACCCCCAAACGACCGGCCCAATGCCAGGAAAATCACTCGGTCCGATTACGGCTGCACCGGCACCGTCTGCGAACAAGAAGACTGTCGACCGGTCCGATCTATTGGTTATATCAGTGAGCCGCTCGACGCCGATGATCAAGACATATTTCGAGGCCCCGCTGCGGATGAAGGAGTCGGCCATTGCGGTGGCGTAACAGAATCCCGCACAGGCTGCCGAGATGTCGAAGGCCGCAGCGCTCTTCGCTCCCAGTTCGCTAGCAACGGTGGTGGCGATCGCCGGCGTTTGGTAGAGGTGGGTGACAGTCGAAACGATGACAGTGTCGATCTGACCAGGCTCAACGCCCGCTCGCTCCAGCGCCTTGCGGGCAGCGGCAACCGACATCATCTGAATGGTCTCGTCCTCGGATGCCCAACGACGCTCGATAATCCCTGATCGAGTGCGGATCCACTCGTCGGAGGAGTCGATCATGGTGCAGATTTCAGCGTTGTCTACTACCCGACGTGGCCGATAACCACCCAAGCCGAGGATCGCGGAGTACTTGGCCCCGGCTGCCAGTTCCAGCGTCATCGACTGACCTCAGTCGCGTCGGCAGATTCGACAGTTGGATGCAGCCGAAGAAGCGGTTGCCCAGGCGCGACAGGATCGCCGTCCTCGACCAGCCACTCGACGACAATGCCACCATGCGGCGCGTTGACCGGCATTTCGTCGCGGAAGTTCTTGACCATCCCGACCGTGCTATTGCTGGGCAGGAGCGTGTCGGTCTCGATGTCTTCGGTGCGAATGAATTGTCCCTTTCCGGGGGAGACCACGAGCCGCCAGCTTGGATTACCAGGTAGCGGGGAAGCGGAGGCCGCAGCGCCGTGCTTGTGCACGAACTCTATTGCCTCCTCTAGCTGATCAGGGGTGTTGAGGGCAAAGATGTCCGTGCCCTTCAGGTTTCGCTTGGCAATCCCAGTCAGAGTGCCTGCTGGTGGCATCTCGAGCAGTCCTGTAACACCCAGGTCGCCCATCGCGGCCATGCAAAGGTCCCACCGTACCGGCGAAGCGACCTGTTCCACCAACCGCCGCAGTACCTCCCGGCCGTCGTGCACGACCTGACCATCAGCATTCGACAACAAGCGGGTTCGCGGATCGTGTGTAGAGATGGCGCGAGCCAGCACCGCTAATCGGGCGACGGCTGGCTCCATGTGCACGGTATGGAACGCTCCCGCGACACTGAGCTCGATGAGCCTGGCACGAGCAGGCGGATTGGCCGCGAGGGCGGCCAGCTGATCCTTCGTGCCGGCGGCGACGATCTGCCCGATGCCATTGTTATTGGCGGCCGTCAACCTATGCGCTGCAAGTGCGGTGAGTACGACGTCAGGATCGCCACCAATGATGGCCGTCATGGAGGTCGGGGTTGCAGCGCTGGCCTCGGCCATTGCCCGGCCGCGCTCGCGTACGAAGACCATTGCCTGCTCTGCGGAGAGAACCCCGAGGCCTGCTGCAGCGGTGACCTCACCGACCGAGTGACCAGCTACCACTCCAACGAGCGGATATCCGTCGGCTGGATGGGGGAACAGCTCAAGGGCGGCAAGCAGGCCGGCGGCCACCAGCAGCGGTTGCGCGATCGCGGTATCGCGGATCGTTTCGGCGTCTGCCTCGGTGCCGTAGTGCCTCAGATCCAAGCCCGATACTGCAGAGAGCCAGTTGAGTCGGTCAGCAAAGGTAGGCAACTCAAGCCAAGGGCCCAAGAAGCCCGGTGTCTGCGCCCCCTGACCTGGCGCAACAATGGCGAGCACATATGAACTATTTCCCGAGGCCGCATGAAAGGCCGTATCGGGACGCCACGAATCTTCGGACGTCCTATTGTCAGTTTTGAACAACTTTTCTGAGCCTTGCTGCTCGCGCATCGCGCGCTTGGCATTCGACGTCGTCGTCGCTCTTCAGGAACAAAAGGCGCGTTCGCTCATCGCTCCACCGATGGTCGGGCGCGCGATTTGCCGACGCTCGCAATATGCGGTCCACTTTTGTAGCGCAGCGCTATTGCCGTCGCTCTCGTAGCAGCATGATCAGACGGTGGGGCTGCGCCCATCCTCTTGGCGAGAGCGGGCGAAGAGCCGGCCGAGCGTGACCGCCAGCCGCAGGGCGTACGCGTCGCGTGTGTCGGTAGGGCTGTAACCGGTGACCTCATGGATCCGCCGCAACCGGTAGCGGACGGTATTGGCGTGAACGAATAATGCCCGAGCCGCGGCCTCCACTGAGAGCCCTTGATCCAGGAAGGTGATTAGCGTCTCCAGCAGGCCGCCTCCCGCCGCCTGGAGAGGCTGGTAGATGTCGTTGGCCAGCGCTCTGCGAGCATGACCATCTCCCGACAGCGCACGTTCGGGCAACAGGTCACCGGATGCCACCGGACGCGGCGCTTCGGGCCAGCCGGCTGCGGCACGGTAGCCCGAAATCGCCTCTCGGGTACTCGTCGCCGCGTCCATCAGATGTTCAACCGGTGGTCCGACGATGACCGCTCCTGGGCCAAACAACGTCACGAACTTGGTCACAATGTCGACTGCTTGATCAGGTGCGTTGACCGCTGGGCCGCCCAGCACCACGACCATCCTGTCGCCTTGAACCGCGCCAAGCATGTCGGTCCCTGCGATGGCAGCGGTATGCCTGATGGCCTCCAAGGCTTGAGTCGGCTCCATTTCAGGAGTCGGGCCGACAACGACTACCACGCCACTGGTTGAATGCCACCCCAAAGTCGACGCGCGTGACAGTACCGTCTCGTCTGCTTCTCCACGCAACACCGCATCCACGACCAGCGCTTCCAGCCGTTCATCCCACGCACCCCGAAGCTCTGCGGCACGGGCGTAGATCTCGGCCGCCGAAAAGGCGACCTCTCGGCTGTACTGGTCAATCGCCGCGTGCAGGATCGGACGGTCGCCTTTGGGCATCAACTCATCGATCTGGTTTTCAACAACCTCGATTGTGGTGCGTACCAGTTCCACTGTCTGGTAAAGGGAAATCTTGCGTGCCAGCTCACGAGGTGCCGACCCAAAGACCTCCGATGTCGCCGGCAGCTGCGGACCCGGAGCCGCGAACCACTTCACGAATCCATCAATGCCTGCCTGCGCCACCAGGGTGATCCATGATCGGTGCTCGGCGTCTAGCCGACGGAACCAGTGGTAGCGCCCCTCCATCTCGGCGATGGTGGCAGTCGTCATTTTGTCCGTAACCCCAGCCAGCCGCTTCGCAATGTTGGCTCGAGTCTTGGCCGACGGGAGCAGAGATCGATTGATCCCTCGAGTGCTCACGGCCATAGGGTGACTGTAGTGCTGAGTTGAAAGTGCAAGCCAAGGTTGAGAGTCTGACAAGTCGGGGAGATCGGAGGCCCGCGGCCACGTGAGTGATCTTGATACGCGGCCACAGGAGTACCTGTGTGGTGGGCGTACTGCCGGCGGGCCTGAGGAGTTGTTGCTGACAGCTCGACGAGTCCCGCTCGGCAAGACGACCGAGGTGGCGCGTGCTCTGCCCGACAGGCAGATCCGAATGATCGGCGCATGGTGTTTTCTTGATCATTACGGTCCGGAGGACGTGAGCGGCTCGGCCGGCATGCAGGTCTGGGCACATCCGCACACCGGACTGCAGACCGTCAGCTGGCTGTTCGACGGCGAAATCGAGCATCGCGACAGTCTTGGCTCGCGGGCGATGGTACGACCGGGGGAGCTCAACATCATGACGGCCGGTCACGGCATCGTGCATAGCGAGATCTCCCAGCCGGACAAGCCGCCTTTGATGCATGGTGTGCAGCTCTGGGTGGCGTTGCCTGATGCCGTGCGGGATCGTGAGCCAGCGTTCGAAAGCTACGCCAGTCTGCCAGACCTGATTCGGCCAGGCCTTTCCGGCAAGGTGCTGATTGGCGAGGTGGCCAGGACTAGGTCGCCGGCACTTGCGTATTCACCGCTGTGTGGTGCGGAACTGAGACTTGATCCGGGCGCCGATGTCGTGATCCCTGTCGAGGAGAGCTTCGAGTATGGCGTCTTTGTGGTCGCCGGAGCGGTGGTCGCAGAATCGACGACGGTGGCAGTCGACCAGCTGCTCTACCTCGGCGATGGCCGGCTAAGCCTGCACCTTCGCAGCCCTGACGGGGGCCGTCTGATCATGCTCGGCGGCCAACCGTTTGCCGAAGACATTGTGATGTGGTGGAACTTCATCGGACGCAGCCACCAGGAGATTGTGGCGTTCCGATCGGCCTGGGAGCAGCGCGACGTGCGCTTTCCGCCTATCCTTAGCCGCTCGGAGAAAGCGATGGAGGCCCCGCCGATGCCCACCGTTCAGCTCAAGCCGCGGTCGCGGAGGAGCGCCACCGAGTGAACCCGGTGGCAGCCTTGCGGGAGATCGGATTCCTGCTGGAACGTTCCCGCGCCGATACCTATCGGGTACGTGCCTATCGCAGTGCCGCCGACGCGATCTCAAGACTTAGTGAAGAACAGCGGCGAGAACGCCAGGCGCAAGGCACCTGGGCGAAGGTTCCCGGTGTTGGACCGAAAACCGCGACTGTGATCATCCAGGCCATGAATGGTCAGGTGCCCGAATACCTGCAGATGCTACGAGAGGAAAAGCAGCCCCTTGTCGAGGGCGGGCTGAAGATGCGTGCCGCCATCAGAGGTGATCTTCATTGCCACTCATCCTGGTCCGATGGTGGCAGCCCTCTCGAGGAGATGATGATCACGGCACGGGCGCTCGGTCACGAGTACTGTGCCATTACTGATCACTCCCCGCGACTCCAAGTGGCACGGGGCTTGAGTGCTGATCGGTTGCGTCAGCAGATGGCCGTGGTGGCCGACCTCAATCAAGTCATGGCACCGTTTCGTTGTCTGCAAGGCATCGAGGTCGACATCCTCGAGGACGGTGGTCTTGATCAAGAGGATGGACTGCTGACTGAGATGCAGGTTGTCGTTTCGAGCGTGCACTCCAAGCTTCGCTCGGATTCGGAGACCATGACGCACCGGATGGTCGCAGGCATAGCCAACCCGCGTACCAACATCTTGGGTCACTGCACTGGCCGCCTGATCGAGGGCGAACGTGGTACCCGGCCCGAGTCGGTGTTTGATCCCGAGGTCGTCTTCGAGGCCTGCCGCACCTTCAACGTCGCCGTTGAGATCAACTCGCGCCCGGAGCGCCGTGACCCGCCAACGAGACTGTTGAAGATGGCCATCGATATGGGCTGCCTCTTCTCAATCGACACCGATGCTCACGCACCCGGCCAGCTGGAATTTCAGGTATACGGCTGTGAACGCGCCGAGGATCTCGGCTTGGATCCGGCCCGCGTGATCAACACCTGGCCGGTCGACGAACTGCTCGACTGGTGCGCCAAAGCCTGATCGGCGGACTTCCACGCAGGTCGCGGCGCCCTTCGACAGGCTCAGGGCGCATGTGAGTACAGCGGGCAATTCCAGTAGCGCTGCCGGTATAGCCTGAGGGCCTGTCTGCTCAGCACCGTCAGCGCTGAGCGTCGAAGGTGAGGGACCAGTGGTCGAGGAGGATCGGCGGATCGCTGAGCCAGCCGATCCGCGGCCTGTCCCAGTCTTCTTCCTGTCCGACTCCACCGGAATCACCGCGGAGACGATGGGCAACGCGCTGCTGATCCAATTTCCGGACCTACGCTTCGAGCGTCGCCTCATCCCGTTCATCTCGACTGTGGAAGAGGCCCGCCGCGTGGTGGCGATCTTGGATGCTGCTGCCGCGGGACCCGTGACGCCCTTGGCCTTCTCGACAGCGGCCGTTGAAGAGGTCCGTCAGGAGCTCGTGCGCACCAAATGCCCGCTAATCGACTTCTTCGATTTGCACATGGAACGTGTTGAATCGATCTTGGGTGCCAAAGGCGTACGGGCTGCGGCGCGGCTGCACGGTATGGGAGACGTCAAGCGCTACAACGCGCGGATGGCGGCCGTCGAGTACGCGATCGAACACGATGACGGACAAAGCATGCGAGCGCTGGACAAAGCCGATGTGATCTTGGTTGCTCCGTCTCGCTGCGGTAAGACACCAACAACGATGTATCTCGCCTTACAGCACGGCATCTTCGTCGCGAATTATCCGCTGGTCGAGGAGGATTTTGAGACCGCCGAACTGCCACGACCTATCCGTGGGCTGCGCAATCGGTGCTTCGGCATGACAACAACGGCGGCGCGGCTCAGCCAAGTCCGGCACCAGAGGCGGCCCAACTCTCGCTATGCCTCGCTCGAGCAGTGCAC
>Ga0081538_10000952_pt1 | contig 31074 bp, 25 predicted proteins | sample TabmetS5T2R1_FD_71022 | JGI IMG/M metagenome (GOLD analysis project Ga0081538, IMG submission 71022) | Tabebuia heterophylla rhizosphere microbial communities from the University of Puerto Rico - S5T2R1 | ecosystem: Host-associated > Plants > Roots > Rhizosphere ...
CCCGAGCCCCGCCTTCTCGCATAGCGATTCGATGTCGCGCATCGACAGCCCGCGCACGAACGCGCCGATCACCATCGCCCGCAACGGCTCGGTGCGCAACACCTTCGTGCTGCACGGAAACAGCCTGGAGACGAAGGCTCGGCCGCCTCCCTGATCTGCGGGATCTCGACCTCGAGCTCGCCCTCGAGCGTCTGCACTTTGCGCGGGCGAAAGCCGTTGCGCAGCCCCGAGTCGTAGTTGCGCAGCCCGCGCTGATGCGCCGGCCGGCGCTCATAGCACGCCCTGCCCAACCAGGCATCGAACTCGTCCTCGACCGCGCGCTGGATGATCAGCCTCGCCCCGAGCCTCGCGAGCTCAGACGGCGACTCGCGCGGGTTCTCACCGACCCCCACGGCCAACAACCGGTCGATTTGCTCCTCAATCTCCGCCGACGGCGGTACGGTGCGTCTCACGGCGTAGGTCCTCCTTCTTGAGGGAACCTACGCCGTGCCCTTGACGGGCCCCGCTATTTACAGCAGTTCGGAGACGCGACCCTCACGCCGGTCGCTCTCGCAAAGGACGAGAACCACTCGTCCGGGGCGACCCCGTCCGGACACTCGCTTCCGGATGCGGTAGCGGGAGCGCTGCGGCGCCCCCGCGGGAGTGGACGGGACTCGATCAGAGCCGCAGGCCGGTGGTGGCGGACATCATCGGTGCCCGGCGCATGTGCACGGTGGCGATGATCTCCTCGGGGTCGATTCCCTGCAGGTAGATCGAGGTGGTTCCGAGGTTGGCGTGGCCGAGCTGGCGCTGGATGCTGTTCAGCGCCACGCCCTCGCGAGCGAGTTCGAGCGCGTGCGCGTGACGGAGCTGATGCGGAGCGAAGCGCCGCCTGACGCCCGCGCTGGCCGCGAGTCGGCGGAATTCGGCTCGCACCGCGGAAGCGGAGCACAGTCGCCCGCGAGTCGGGCCGTCGATGACGCAGAAGAGCGGACCCACCGGCAGATCGAGGCGCGCGTTCATCCACGGCTGCAGCTGCTCCCAGCCCGACTCGTCCATCCCGACCTCGCGCCGCCGGCCGCCCTTGCCGTTACGGATCAGGATCGATCCGCACCGATGGTCGAAGTCGTGCTCGGCGAGCGAGAGCGCTTCCTGGATTCGGAAGCCGGCGCGCCACAGCACGACGATCATCGCTCGCACGCGCCAGCCGTGACGGTCATCGGACGCGTGGCGCATGACTGCCACGATCTCATCGACCGTGGGCGGGTCGGCTGGGTAGCGCATCCCCTTGTTGCGCGGCGGGCGACCGGCGTGGTAGCCGGGGAGGGTGGCCGGCGAGCGGCGCCGCCCCGCGGCGTCGAGCCCTGACAGGACGGTCATGAGACCTCCTCGATCAGACAGCAGAAACGCCACTGCCCTACACCCGGCATGAAAGCCGGGCTCTCGCTCACGACGCGAGCCCAGGCGTGTGCGCGAGTCCGGCCTCACGCTTTGAAGCGACCGCCGGTCGTCCCGAGCGGGCACGTGGGACTCGGTCGTAGATACGCTCGCAACCACGCGGCTGCGGAAGTGGGTGCGAGCGTGGTTTGGCCTACGCGGACATGAGCCGCTCGAGTTTGTCGAAGCTGTCCGTCCAACCGTCTCGGTGAAGCGCGCGACGCGCCTTGGTCTTGAACGGGCCTTGGGTAAGGGCAGCCTCCGTCGCTTCACCTAGCAGATCCCGAAAGGCGAGGGCGACCAGTGTCTCGACGTCGTGAGGATCGGGGTCCTCCCAGATGAACGTGTAGGCAAGGCGGGCAGGTGGGTCGACCTCGCGGAATTCCCCCTTTAGATAGAAGGAGCCGCCCTCCGGCGGCTGCATCTCGATCCGATAGCTCTCTCCGACACGAGGGGCGAACTCCAGGCTCGGGGTGGTGAAGCCCTCCGGCCCCCACCACTTCACGAGCTCGCTCGGATCGCAGAAAGCCTCGTATGCGACCGAACGCGCGGCGGGGAGAACCCGCTTCATCGCGAGGGTCAGCTCTCCCGATGGCGTCGCCACGTGTTGATCCAATCCGCCGCGGCCGTCCCGGACAATTCGACGAGGTCGCCAGTCGACGCTCCGGCGCGCTTAGAAAATGGTCTCCACCTCGTCCAGCAGCGCGAGCGCCTCCTCGATCGAGTAGGTGGCGTGGATCTTTACGGTGTTCCACTGCATGAGGCGGCTCTGGAGGGCGAAGCTCCTGACGGAATCAATGTCGTCCGCCTCGACGACCGCGAGGATGATGTGGTCCGGGCCGAAGATGCGCAGCGTGACGATGTTGATTCTGAGCTGCTCGGCGAGGCGAGGGATCTGGCCGGCACCCGCCTTCAGTATCTGCCGCGTCTGAGCATTGGAAACCGGGCAGAGGTCAGGCGGATGCTCGGCGGTGACGGCGAAGGTTCCCATGACTTACCTCCTTTTTGGCAGTTACGAATCGGCTGTGGTCGTGACGACTTCCACCTGGGCTCCACGCGCTGCCTGTCGCCTTCCTCGCGCGGGGCCTCGCTGGTGGCGGGAGCGCGCGCCGCGCAGACGAGCGCGGAGCGTCGCGGACGTGGCCCCGAACGTCAGAAGAACTGCCGGGATGATCGAGGCGAGCGTCTCCTCGATGGGGATGCCACCGATATGCGCGAGCGAAAGGCTCATTACTGGAAGATCTCGGTTGTGCAGTCGCCGCCGTGGAGACGGACCTCGTGTGCTCGCGCGGGGCCGGTGGCGCGGTCGTGGAACTCGACGAAGACGGCGGGGTCGACCTCCATCCCGCCGGCGGGGTCGCAGTTGACGCGCAGCAGCCACGAGCGAAGCCCGGGGTAGAACTGGTTGTCCCAGGTCGAGTAGAGCGAGTTCGTGACGTACAGCCGGTGGCCGTCGAGCGACAGCTGGATCATCTGCGGCCCGCCGCCCAGGTCGCGGCCGGCGGCGCTGGGCTTGCCCAGCAGCCCGCCGAGCCAGAGCCGGCCGGTCAGCCGCGGGTTGGCAGGATCGGAGATGTCGTACTGGCGCAGGTCGCCGTGCAGCCAGTTCGAGAAGTACAGGAAGCGGTCGTCCATCGAGACGAGCAGGTCGGTGATCAGCCCCGGCACGCCGCCCGGAAGCGGCCAGCCGTCGAGCTCCTCGTTGTCGACCTCGATCACGGGCTCGGCGTCGTAGGCCCCGTTGGAGCGGTGGAAGCGAACAATGTTGCTGGCGAGCGTCGCGCCGACGAAGCCCTCGTCGCTGTCGGGGTCGTGTAGCCAGCGCACCTCGAGCGGGACCAGGCCACGCTCGCCGAGGTCGAGCGTCTGCTCGAGGCGGCGCTCGCTGAGGTTCCAGAAGTGCAGCCGCTGGCCGTAGCGCCCGGCGGTGACGTCATCGATGTCGAAGCCCTTCTCGTAGGCGTTGGGCTCGCCCCACTCCGACGAGACAAGCACGTTCTTGCGCGGCTGGTACCAGAAGTCGTAGCCCAGCCCCGGCGTCGGGCCGCCGTTCTCCCAGCGCCCCTTGACCTCGAACGTGCGCGCGTCAAGGACCGCGAACCCGCCGGCGCCGGCGCCGTCGCGATCGCCGAGCATGCTGACCACGACGTTGTCGCCCGGCATGCAGTGAACCGTGTGCGGCCGCGTGTAACCGGTCTTCTCCACCAGCTCTTGCGGCTCGATGACCCTCTCGATCACCGGCCGGCGTGGGTCGTCGGCGACGTTGAGCACGTGGATCCGCGATGAGCGGAAGCCCGGCACGATCAGGTGCGAGCGGTCCGGCCCGTGGCACGCCGAGCTGCAGCGATTCCAGCCGAAATGGTGCAGCTCGTCGCCCACGTTGGGCATCGGCGTCTCGTGCACGATCCGGCCGTCCTCGGCATCGACCACCGCGAGGAAGTCCGGCCTGTCTACGCCCGTGCCCTCGTGCAGGCAGGCGAGGTAGAGGAACCCCTCGGGCCTGGCGTGACGCGCCTCTTGAGGTGACGCGTAGAACGAGACGGGGCTGCTGTGCTGGTCGGGCGCGCTCGCCATGAGGGCTCCTCGGGCTCGCGGCCGGGCGTGCGCGGGCGAAGTGGGTGCTACTCGACGACCTCGATCAGAGCGACGATCTCGTCGCGCGTGATCCGGTCGGCGAGTTGCGGATGGTCGCTGCGGAGATGCTCCAGCGTGAGGTCGACGACCTCATCCTCGGTCTCGCCGCGAACGATCTGGCCGCACTCGCATGTGATTTGCCTGGCCATCGGTCGGTATCGAGGAGCGATTGTCGGGTTCCGGCCTTTCGCGTATGTTGACCGAAACGTTGGAGCGAGGTTGGAGCGCGCCGACAACACCTACGTGCAGCTCTGCGGGCGCTTCGTGGTCGAGCTCCACGGCCGCCGCGTCGAACAGCGCCTCCCCAGCCGGCAGGGCCGCCTGCTCTTCGCGTACCTCGTGCTCCAACGGCCGCGCGAGGTCGGCCGCCACGAGCTGATAGAAGCGATCTGGGCCGACGCCCCGCCGGCCAACCACGCCTCGGCGCTCACCGTGCTGCTGTCCAAGCTGCGCGCCGCCGTGCGGACGGACGTCCTCGCCGGGCGCGGCAGCGTGCGCGTCGCCTTGCCGCCTGGCGCCCGGGTCGATGTCGAGCACGCGCTGGCCGCCCTGCATCGCGCCGAGTCGGCCGTCGTACAAGGCGAGTGGATCCGCGCCTGGAGCGCCGCACTCTGCGCCCGCTACGTCACCGAGCGCCCACTGCTGCCCGACCATGACGACCTGCCGTGGATCGACTCGTGGCGGCGACGACTCGACGACGCGCACGACGGCGCGCTGGAAGCGTATGCCGCCGCGTGCCTGGGACTCGGCGGCACCGAGCTCGCGGGCGCCGAGCGCGCGGCGCGACGCCTGCTCGACCACAACCCGCTCCGCGAGACCGGCTACAGGCTGCTCATGCAGGCACTCGCCGCGCGCGGCAACGTCGCCGAGGCCCTCCACGTGTACGAGCGCGCGCGCACGGTGTTCCGCGACGAGCTCGGCATCCCGCCCGGCCCCGCCATCCACGAGATCCACTCAACGCTGCTCGGCCGCCACGGGTGAACGCCTGGGGCGACGCGATCGGCCTCGACCCGCACTCGACCGCCCGCACCATCGGCGAGCAACGGAGCCCGTAGCTCAGCGGCGCGGACTGCGCAGGGCTTCGCCGACAATGGGTAGACGCGCTTGCGCGTTCGGCTGGACGCAGTCGTCTCCGCCGAGGCGTACGAGACGACCGCTCTGGACGAGGGCCAGGCGTCCGCCGGCGCGCAGCCGGCCCCCACCGCGCTCCCGCATCCGTGAAAAGCAGCGGTTACGCTGCCGCTATCGCGTTCCATGCAACTCGACACTCGCGTCGTCGAACGGCGCGGTTGCTCGCGCGCTCCTGCATTCGCCTGCCACCAGCAGTGAGCGCTTCCGCGGAAGCGCTGTCGCTCCCGCGCGAAGGCACGAGCCGATCACTCGGCGTCCCACGTGAAAGCAGCCGCGCGGCAACGCGTGGCCGTCCGTCCTTTCCCTGCCGCAGTCGTCCCGGGCGTGAAGGCGCGCTGATCCGATTGCGAGCGCTGCCGGCGGCAACGACGAGCCGGAGGCATGGTCCGGTCCGTCTACACCTAAGAGGAACTTGCAGCTCGCTCTCCGTGTCCAGCCGCTCACCCGCGACGACGTCATGACCGCCGGCGAGGTCGCCGACCTGCTCCGAATGCCGCTCTCGACCGTCTACGAGCTCGCTCGCCGCGGCCTCATCCCCGCCCACCGGATCGGTCGCCGCTGGCGCTTCGTTCGCCGCAAGATCGAGGAGTGGGTGCTCGCAGGCCGAGCCCGAGAACGCCGCCGAAGCGACCGCGCGCCCTAGTCCGCAGCGCTACTCCGCTCACCAGCCGTAAGCGCCCACAGATAGCCCGAGAACCAAGAAACCCCGCCATTGCGGGGCTTCGGTCCTACGGGAGCGACGGGACTCGAACCCGCGACCTCCGGCGTGACAGTGCTGGGCTCACCAGGATGAACTCCCTGCAAACGGCACGTCAGTGACCCCGACGCGCATCGAGATCGTCACGTTTTGCGCGTCGCAGCCAGCCGCATCAGGGTGCGGGAGACCGCAAGTGCCAATCGCGCACCATCAGCGACCGCAGCCAAAGCAAGCATGGGCCAGGATTGTCGCCCATCGCGCAGACGGACGCCGACACGACGTGCGGAGACTCTTGCCAGGCGGCCCTGATCGCGGCGAACTCGTCGAGCGCGGCATCGCGCCGCTCGCCAGTGGCGCGCACGTAGCGCGTCGTCGCGTTTCTTGGATTCGCGATCGCCCGCGCGCAGGCTGCGCCGGGGCAACACGGCCGTCGGGCGCCACCCACGCCAAACCACGTCGCCTCGGACAGGCCCTGACCGAGGCCAGCCGAGAGCTCAAGCGCACAAGCAACCAGGGCGGCCACAAACCAACGCGCGCCACGCGCTGCAAGAGTCCGAAACCCGTTCGGATCGCCTTGAGTGATGTGAATCGCTGACGCAGTGCCCGGATCCGAGTATGCCATGCGGCCGGGCGCAGGGCGGACATCTCCCAGCGGAGATCGATGATCTTCATGTCTCCCTCGCGGAGGTCGGGATGTGTCAGAGCACCTGCGCGAGGAATTGGCGCGTGCGCGCATGGCGGGGCTGCTGGAACACCCGGCGCGGTTCGCCCTCCTCCACGATGCGGCCCTCGTCCACGAAGATCAGCCGCGTGCCGACCTCACGGGCGAAGGACATCTCGTGCGTGACGATGACGAGCGTCATACCACCGGCTGCAAGACGTTGCATCACCGAGAGCACCTCCTTGACGAGCTCCGGGTCAAGCGCCGAGGTGACCTCGTCGAAGAGCATCAACTTGGGGCGCATCGCGAGTGCGCGCGCGATCGCGACCCGCTGCTGCTGGCCGCCCGAGAGGTGGCCGGGATGCGCGTCGGCCTTGTGCTCGAGCCCGACCTGGCACAGCTCCTCTAGCGCGCGGGCGCGCGCGTGCGCGTGCGACATGCCGAGCACGTTCTCGAGCGCGAGCATGATGTTCTGGCAGGCCGTCCTGTGCGGGAATAGGTTGAACTGCTGGAAGACGATCCCGATTTGAGCGCGCGCCCGATTGAGGTTGGTGCGGATGTCCGTGAGATCGGTCCCGCAGAACAGCACCCTGCCGTCAGTCGGCTCCTCGAGCATGTTGATCGTGCGTAGCAGCGTGGACTTGCCGGACCCGGACGGACCGATGATCACGAGCACCTCGCCGGGCGTCACCGCAAGGTCGATGCCGCGCAGCACGTGCGCGTCGCGGCCGAACCACTTGTGGATGCCCTCGAGCCGGATCAGCGAGCCGTCCACGTTCATCGCCTACGCCCCGATCACCGTGAGCCCGCTGTGCATGCGCCGCTCGAGCCAGGTGACGAACCGGATCATCGGCAGCGTCACCGCGAGATACCCGGCCGCTGACGCGAGGAACGGCGTCGCGTTGAACGTCTGGGCGAAGATGTCGCGCCCGGCGGTCATCAGCTCCTGCTGGCTGAGCGTGAGCCCGAGCACCGCGGTCAGCGAGGTGTCCTTGATCAGGATTACAAACTCGTTCGTCAAGGGCGGGATCACGCGACGGAACGCCTGCGGCAGGATCACCAGGCGCAGCGTGGCGGGATAGGTCATACCCAGCGACCGCGCGGCCTCGAACTGCGCGCGCTCGATCGATTGGATGCCGGCGCGGAAGATCTCCGCGGAGTACGCGCCGGCATTGAGCCCCAGCACCAGGATCGCGACCTCGTACGGGCCGAGGTTCAGCCGCAGCCCTAGCGCGATGCCGAAGAAGAAGAAGCTGAGCTGCCACAGCAGCGGCGTGCCGCGAAAGAGGTTGATGTAGAGACGCGCCGGGGCTCGCAGGACTGGGCGGGTCGAGAGCACCAGCACCGCCAGCACGATCCCGAGGGCAATCCCGATCGCCTCGCCAGCGAACGCCAGGATCACCGTGTTGAGCGCGGCCCGCAAGAACCGCGGCACGAACTCACCGAGCAGGTCGAGCTCGAGGAAGTTGCGCGCGAAGGTCTCGACATCTCCGCTACGGAACCACAGGAACAGCGCGGCGAGCAGGATGGCCTGAGCCCCGAGCGCGGCGCCGGAGATCGCCGCTTCGCGGCTCGGCTTGGTCGGCGCCCGCCGGAACGTCGCGGTGCCGGCAACCGCCGCCACCGCGCCGAGGGCGAGCGCGATCAGCAGCATCGTCAGCTGCGCGCCGCTCGTGATAGCCGCGGCGATGCGCGTCGACGGTGTCCACCCGTGCGCGCTCACGACGGCGAGGGTCCCTACCAGCAGCACCAGTAGCGCGCCGGTGCCGGCCAGCGCGACGACGCTCGAGAGCGGCGTCTGCTGGCCGACGAACCACCGCACCCCGTGGCGGGGACGCTCGTCCATCTCGGCCTAGGTCCCGGCGGTCAGGATGCTGCCCTTCGGGGGCAGGTCGGCGTAGCTGTCATAGACGCGCTGGTAGGTGCCGTCTTGCTTGATCTCACGGAGCGCTCGGTTCAGGGCGTCGAGGAGGCCCGCGTTGCGAGGGTCGACGGCGAAGCCGTAGCGCTCCTGCGTGTCGATCGTCTGCATCAGCGCGAGTGCCTTGCGCTTGTGGGTCTCGGTCACAGCCGACGGCTCGTCCATCATCACGGCCGCGACGGCCCCAGCCTCGAGCGCCGTGTAGATGTCGGGCGCTTCCGGGAAGGACCGGACGTTCACGCCGGCGGGAACGTTCTTGCGGGCCCAGGACTCCCCGGTGGTGCCCTTCTGGACCGCGACAACATCGTCGCTGGACAGATCCTCCACCAAGCGGATCTCCGGTGTTCGCTTCGCGTTTACCACCAGCGCCTGCTGGGCGGCGTAGTAGGGCTCCGTGAAGTTGACCTGCCGCGCTCGCTCCGGCGTGATCGTCGTGGCCGCAGCGGCCATGTCGAACCGGCCGGCGGCGACCTGCGTGAACAGCGTGTCGAATGAGGTGTCGACCCACTTCACGCGCAGTCCGAGCTTGCGCGCGAGTGCCTCCGTCAGATCGACGTCGAAGCCGGTCAGTTCGTCGCCCTCGCGGAACGCGAACGGTGGGAACGGAATGTCGGATCCCACCGTGAGCACGCCGTTTGCGATCGTCGGGACGGGCGCCTTCGCCGCTGCCTGGGACCGCTTCGGCGGATCGTCGCCACCGCACCCGGCGGCCAGCATCGCTAGCGCGGTAACGAAGCCGATGACTCGCGCAGCCCTTCTATCGATGCCTTTCATGACTCCTCCTTGGCCTGATCGGTCGTTCGCGACCGTACGGCGACCCGCGCGCAGTCGCGACGGGAGGTGCCCCTGCTCTTTTGAGGGGAAAAGACCAGGGCTGCACCCTGTCGAGGAAGGCGTTTGGCGGCGCGATCCTTGCCTCGATGAGCACGCGCCTGGAAAGCACGCCCCCGCTCGCACTCGAACCCGACGCCATGCGCGCGATGGGCCATCGCGTCGTCGAGCTGCTGGTCGAGTCGCTCAGCGACACCGACCGTCCGGCACTGCGCCGCGCGAGCGCCGCGGAGATGGCGGCGCGTCTTCCATTCGGCGCGCCGGAATCAGCGACGGACTTCGACGAGCTCCTCGCGCGGCTGCAGCGCGACGTCGTGCCCTACACCGGGCGCAGCGACCACCCGGGCTACATGGCCTTCATCCCGACGTGTGGGACGTTCGCCTCGGCGCTCGGCGACTTCATCGCCTCGGCGCTGAACGTCTACGCCGGCTCATGGATGGAGGGGGCCGGCGCCAGCCGCGTCGAGCTCGTCGTGCTCGACTGGTTCAAGCATTGGATCGGCTATCCGCGCGAGGCGGCCGGCCTGCTGGTCAGCGGTGGGTCGGCGGCAAACATGACGGCGCTTGCGTGCGCGCGCGAGGCGCTCCTCGGGCCGATGGACCACCGTGCCGTGGTGTACATGGGAGACCAGGGTCACAGCTCGATCGCGCGGGCCGCCCGCGTGCTCGGCTTCCGCCCGGATCAGGTACGAGTGCTTCGGAGTGACGGCGACCAGAGACTGCAGCCCGAGAGGATCGCCTCCGCGATCCGAGCGGATGTCGCTGCCGGCCGCCGGCCGCTGCTGGTCGCCGCCGCGGCGGGAGCGACGAACACCGGCGCGATCGATCCGCTCGCCGGCTTGGCCACGGTCTGCCGGGAGCACGGTGTCTGGCTTCACGTCGACGCCGCCTACGGCGGCTTCGCCGCGCTCAGCGAACGCGGCCGGCGCGCACTTGCCGGCCTCGAGCTGTCCGACTCGGTGACGCTCGACCCGCACAAGTGGCTCTACCAGCCGGTCGGCTGCGGCTGCCTGCTCGTGCGCGAAGGCCGCCTGCTCGAGCAGGCATTCGCGGTCACCGCCCCGTATCTCGCCGATGCGGCTCGGCACGACGGCGAGGTGAACTTCGGCGACCTGGGAGTGGAGCAGAGCAGGCCGTTCCGCGCGCTGAGGATCTGGCTCTCGGTCAGTTTCTTCGGCGTGGGCGCGTTCCGCGACGCGATCGACCGCGCCCTCGACCTCGCGGAACTCGCTCGCCGCCGCGTCGCCGAGCTCCCGGCGCTGGAGATGATCGCGCCCGGTGAGCTGGGGATCACTTGCTTCCGGCGCCGCACGGCCGGTGGCGATGAGCAGGCTGCGCGTGTCAACGCGGCGCTGATCGCGTCCTGGGAGGCGACCGGATGCGGCCTTGTCTCGTCCACGCGGCTGGGCGGGCGCTATGCGGTGCGTTTGTGCGCGCTGAACAACACCACCTCCGCTGCCGATGTCGTGCGCGTGCTGGACTTCTTCGCGGCGACCTCCGTCGTGCCACGGAGCGTCCGCGCAGCTCAGTGCTGAACTACTAGCCGAGTAGCGCCGATGCGCGCGCGGCGAGGACGTCCATGCCGAGCGCCGCGCACGCCTCGACCGCCTGCGCCGCCAGTTCCGGGTCCCCGAACAAGACTGCGTGATCGTGGAGCGCGAGCGCGGCCCACGGCCGCGCCCCCATGCGGGAGTTGGCGGCAACAGCCGCCTCGAAATGGCGAGCTGCCGCGGCGTCGTCGCCCGATGCCGATGCGAGCAGCCCGAGATAGCGCGAGACGGCGCCGAGGCTGAGCTCGGGCGTGCTCGTGGCGACCCGGTCGACGTAAGGCAGCAGGCGTGCGTAGAGCTCCGCGGCGGTCGCAGACTCGCCGAGGATGTGCGCCGCCTCGGCGAGGAACGCGACGCTCGCCAGCCAGGTCTCATCGAAGCCCAGGACGTTGAAGCCGTCCGCGGCCAGCTCCGCAAGACCGGAGCGAGCCTCCGCCTCATGGCCGAGCTCCGCGAGGACGTGCACGTGCGCGCAGCGGCAGATCGCGTAACTCCTGGCGTGCTCCTCCACCGCTTCCCGCACTACCGGCTCGACCTCGGCCAGCCGCCCCTGCAGCCGACGCAGCACCGCGGCCTGCAGCACGTACGAGACGGCTGCGTCCCAGGCCTGCGCTTCGCGTCCCACCCGCAGCGCCTCCGTGATGAGGTCTTCCGACTCCGCCAGCCGCCCGTCGTGCAGGGCCAGCACCGCCCGGTGCTCCGCCACGAACCACTGCTGCGCGGGCTGACGCAGCTGGGCGGCCAGGCTTGCCATCGCCTCGACGTCGGCCTCGGCACCCGCCCTGTCCCCTAGCTCGATGCGCGCGCCGGCGCGATTCTCATGACCATCGAACGCACGCTCGAGGTCGCCTGCCTGCATCGCGACTTCGATGAGCTCGTTTGAAAGATCGAGCTGCGCGATCGCGTGCTCCGGCGAGCGATGCGCCTCTATGTAGCCGGTGAGGGCATAGGCGAGCGTCGCCAGATCCCCCAGCCGACGCGCCGCCTCGAGCGCCTCGCGGGTCATCGCCCGCCGTCGCCGGGGATCGGGCGAGCCGCGCAGCGGGCCGCCACCGAGCCGGGAGAGCAGCCGAACCCGCAGCGGACTGTCCTTCTCGCCAATCCTGGCGGCCGCGCGCTCCAGGAGCGGCACGAGGTCCGGGTCGTCGCGTGAGACGCCCCACACGAAACGCCCCCCATAGCCGAGCGCCGCTCGGGCCAGCTGCTCGCGGAGATCCAACGTGTCAGCGAGCTCGGCCGCCTCGTGGTACGCGCGCTTGGAGGCTGGCGTGTCGCCCGCCCGTGCACGGGCGTCCCCGAGCGCCAGCAGGAGCTCGCAGCGACGGGCGCTGTCCTCGACGCCGAGCGCACCCAGCGCGTCCTCGGAGTGCACGGCGGCGTCCTCGTAGGCGAGCTGTTCCAGTGCGCGCTGGGCGCTGGCGAGCGAGTACTCAAGCCCCTTGGCGCGATCACTCGCCGCGAGGAAATGGTGCGCAAGCTCGGCGGGTTCTCCCTCCCCTGAGGCCTCGAGGGTCGACGCGACACGGCGGTGAAGGCCCGCCCGGCGCGTCGCTCCCGCCCCGTCGTAGATTGCCTCGCGAACGACGGCGTGCGCGAACGCGTGGCGTCCGGCGGCGATCTCTTCCACGAGCCCGGCCGCACTGGCCTCCTCGAGTGCGGCGAGCACCTCGTCCGCCGGTCGCCCGTCGACGGCCGACACGAGGTCGTGGCCGAACTCGCGGCCGATTACCGCGGCCGTCCGAAGCGTCGCCACGGTCTCCGGAGCCAATGCCGAAAGTCGTGTTCGGACGAGCTCCTTGACGCTGTCGGGCACGCCGAGTCGGCCCTCGCGGGCAGACAGGGTGAGTTCGCCGTCGCGGTCGACGAGGACGCCGGTCTCATCCAGATGGCGCAGCAGCTGGCCGACGAAAAGCGGGTTGCCCGCGGTGTCGCGGCGCATCGCGGCGCCGAACGGCAGCGATGAGGGACGACCCAGCAGCGCGCTGATCATCTCGGCGACCTCCGCGTCCCCCAGGCCGGCGAGCGCTATGCGATCGAACGGCACCTCGCGTGCAAGATCGGCCAGCGCCCTGACCACATGCTCGGTGCCCGCCACCTCGGTCGTGCGGTAGGTCCCGAGCATCAGCAACCTGGCATTCTCCGCTCCTCGCGTGACGTGACGCAGCATTTGCAGGGTCGGGTCGTCCGCCCAGTGGAGGTCATCGATGACCAGCAGGATGGGAGCGCGGCCGGCAGCGGCGGCCAAAGCGCGAGCGACCGCGTCGAAGAGGACATAACGTGCCGCAGGATCGTCAGCGCTCGCCGGAGCTGCACCTCCGGACGCCAACTCTGGCATCACGCGACTCAGGACCGCCGCCTCCTCGCGCAGCACGTCATCGGGCAGGTGCCGCAGGGCCTCGACGAACGGCTCGTACGGTACGAGCGCCTCCGCGTGGCAGCGGCCGAGCAGCACCGTTGCTCCATCTTCGTGTACGTCCCGTGCGAACCGCGCGGCCAGGCTCGTCTTGCCGACTCCTGGCTCTCCGGGCAAGACCACGAGCTGTGCCTCGCCCCTGCGGGCGACGGCCCAAGGGCGCCGTAGGCGGTCGAGCTCGCATGCCCGGGCGACGAACGGACGCTCGGCGGCGCGCGCGAGCGCCGCAGGCAGTCGAGCAACCCGATCTACCGGCGGCCGCGCCGCAGCGATCGCCCCCGGCCCAGACGCGTCGCCGGATAGGAGGCGGTCGTGCAGCGCCACGATCGAGGGAGCGGGCGCAGTGCCGAGCTCGCCGCGCAGCAGCGTGCGCAGGCGGTCGTAGGCCAGCGTCGCCTCGCCGACGTTCCCGCCCGCGGCAAGCGCCTGCATCAGCAGCGCGTGGGCGGACTCGCGGTACCGGGCTCGCTCTACGAGCCGGCGCGCTGCGCGCTCGGCCTCGGGAGCGCGCCCGGCATCGAGCGCGGCGCGCGCTTCGATCTCGAGCGCGCGCAGCGACAGCTCGTCGAGCGTCGCGCGCCGCTCGTCGATCCATGGGGCGCGCAGGCCCGCGAGCAGTTCGTCGGCGGTCAGCTCCACCGCACGCCGCGCCGCCCGCTGGGCCTCCGCGCAGTCACCGCGCGCGAATGCGCCCTCGGCCTGGCGCACAGACGCCTCCGCCTCCTCGACGTCGACCGTCGTGCCCGCGGGCAAGACCAGGCGCAGGCTCTCGCGTCCTGCGACGCTATCGGGCCCGAACACGCGCCGCACGCCGCTCAACAGCGACCTGATCGAGCTGTCGCGAGAGGGCGGCGCGGCGTCGGGCCACAGGGCGTCGGCGATCGCCTCGCGACTCAGCGCGTGACCGCGCTCCAGTACGAGCAGCGCGAATAGCAGGCGCGCCTGGCGAGAGGGCAGCCGCTCGTCGAGCCGCGTCCCATCGTGCTCGACGGCCAGTCCGCCGCACAGCCGCACGCGCGGCGCAGCTGCCCGCCAGCGCACGGAGTGCGCGACGACGGGCTCGTCGAGCCCCTTGAGCCGCACCGGCCCGATCGCCTCAAGCGGAAGGCCCACGCGGCGGCCGGCGAGCAATCGCACGACGTCGGAGGCCAGTACCTGTCCGCCCTGGGCGGCGTCGCACAGCCGCTGCGCGACGACGACGGGCGTGCCGAACAGGTCGGGGCCTTCGTGGATCGGCTCGCCGGCGTCGATGCCGACTCGCAGCTCGAGCCGATCGGGCTGCTCGCTCACAGCCTGCTGCATCGCCGCTGCGCAGGCGACCGCCTCGCGGGCGCTAGGGAAGGCGACCATGAGCCCGTCACCGAGGCTCTTCACCTCGCGCCCGCGATGGTCGGCGATCGCACCCCGTAGCAGGGTGAAATGCGAGCGGCGCATATCGTCGGCAGCATCGTCTCCGAGCTCGGAGAGCAGACTTGTCGAGCCGACGAGATCGGTGAACAGAACCGTCAGGACCTCGGGTTCCTGCACCACGGCGAGATCGTAGATCTCGATTGACCGTATAGCTACGGTCGCTCGAGTGGCGAGTTCGCGCCCAGGGCGGGACCGCGGGTCGCCTCAAGCAGTGCGACCAGCTCAAGCCAGCCCGCGAACGGCCGGCCGGGTTCCGACCCGTGATGGATGACGCCGGCGATCGGCTCGCTTGTCGGGTCGATTTCGATCCACACCCGATCCGGGGCGACTCCGCTGCACACGGGTCGATCATTCCGGCTCCCGCGTATACCCGCGACAGGGATGCACCCTGCTCATTGACGGCTCCATCTCCAACGATTCGCCAACGCTTCTGGAGCGGCCGCGGCCCACCATGCGAACTATGCGAGCCACGGAGACCGCGACACCGATCACAGCGCTGGCCTGCGCGACGGCCGTGCTGGGCGAAGGCCTCCCAGCCGCTGCCGCCGCGCGACTGGCCGGCCTCGCACCCGAGGACGGCGAACGCGCCGCGGACGCGCTGGTCGCCGCCGGCATCCTGGCTCCTCACCGGCCGCTGCGTTTCACCCATCCGGTCGTGCGGGCCGCGATCTACGCGTTCTTGCCACCTGGAGAGCGCGCCATCGCCCACCGTCGTGCGGTCCGGGTTCTCGCGGAGGCCGGCGCCCCTCCGATGGCGCTCGTCGCCCACGCGTGCGCGGTCGAACCGGCCGGCGATCCCTTCGTTGCTGAGGCGCTCCTCGCAGGCGGCCGCAGCGCACTGGCAGCCGGCGCGCCTCGCGCGGCAGCCCTTCTACTCGTGCGCTGCCTGGCGGAGCCTCCGCCCACCGGCCGACGCGCCAGCGCGCGGGTGCTGCACGCCCGCGCGCTCCAGCTGTTGGGTGATCGGCGCGCCCCCGCGCTGACCTCCGAGGCGCTCGCTGCTGCCGAACCGCATCAGCGACCGGCCATCAGGAACGACCTGATCGATGCGCTGTGGCTGACCGGTGGCGCCGACGCTGCGCTTTCGCTGGCGCACGAAACGTCAGGGACCGTTCCGGCCGGGATCGCCGCGGCGCATGCAGCGCGTGCCGGCTCGTTGGCCGCGAGCAAGATCGTCCGCGCCGCCGCGAGCGGCGTGAATGGCGCGACGGCATTCGAGCGGTGTATGGCAATCGCCGCACTGATTGCCTGCGACGAGCTGGTGGCCGCAAGACGCGCACTCGAGGTCTGCATCCGCACCGCCTCCCGGCGCGGGGCGACCGCGGAGCTGACCCTGCTCGAGCGCCTGCGGACACGCCTGGACGCGATCGACGGGACCGTGCTTGACAACACACCGCCGCTGCCCGGCCCCGACCCTGGGCCAGCCCCGTGGCAGGCATGGCTCACGAACCTCGGCACCGTCGAGCGCTTCGGCACGCCATCCGCGACCGCTGCGGCGCTGCTCGCGGCGGGCAGCGACCTTGGGCGGCTCGAACGCGCCGTCACGATCGCACGCAGCTCTCCGCGGCGGGTCCTACTCGGCCAGGCGTTGATCGCCCTCGGTCGCGCGCTACGGCACTTCGGGCAGCGCCGGGCCGCCCGCGCGGCGCTCGGCGAGGCGCTTGCGCTTGCCGAGCGCCTGAGGTGCACACCGCTCGTCGCGCAGGCGCGCGACGAGTTGCGCGTCGCCGGCGCCCGCCCGCGACGAGAGGCATTGAGCGGGCCGGCCTCCCTGACTCCGGCCGAGCGCCGCGTCGCGAACACAGCCGCGGCGGGATGGAGCAACCGCGAGATCGCCGCCCGCCTCTTTCTCTCACCCAAGACCGTCGAGATGCACCTGGGTCGCGCCTACCGAAAGCTCGACATCGGATCGCGCGGCGAACTGCCCAACGCGCTTCGCGGGGCTCTCGCCGAGGCTGCGTAGCCCCAGTGGCCCATCGCACCTAGGAGCTCGCCGGCTCGGACCGGCTTGGCTTGTAGACGGGTCCGATGGTTCGCTGGAGCGGCGTCGCGGGCGCGTGAAGGCAGGGTTCCTCGACGAGCCGGCGGCGATCGTGGCGAAGGACCGGCTCGTGCGCGAGGTTGAGCAGCAGCTGACCGATCAGGCCACCGCGGCGGAGCGTGCTGCGAACGCTCCACCTTCGTTCCGCGAGATCGCCCTCGCGTACCTGGAGTGGCTCGAGCGCGTGCGAGGTGCGAAGCCGGCCACACTGGCCGATCACCGGTACCTGCTCGCGGAGCCGGGCGCTCGTCACCGTCGCGGCGCCGGTGCGTCAGCGGGTCACATCATGGCCGCGCTCGGCGACCGACCCGCCGGCGAGGTGACGACGCGCCACATCAACGAGCTTCTGTCGCGCGTGGCGACGACTGGCGTCTCGCCGCGCACGGTCAACAAGCACCGCCAGCTGATCTGCTCGGCTTTCAGTTACGCGTGTCAGGAGGCGACGTTCGGCCTGGAACGTAACCCCGCAACGGCCGCGGATCGTCGGCCCGAGCCGGAACGCGCGCGGCTGGACTTCTTCTCGCCCGAGGAGGTCGAAGCGCTCGCACGCGCGCTCGCCGCGGGCGCGCACCGCGACCCGAACGCGCCGCCGGTCGGCCATGCGGAGGCGGCGGCGCGTGCCGACGACGACCGCCAGGACGCCGGACTCGTGCGCGTGGCCGCGTATACGGGACTGCGCCGCGGCGAGCTCGTCGCGTTGCGCTGGCGCGACATCGACTTCCCGCGGCGCAAGATCGTGGTCCAGCGTGCTGTGAGCGCATCCGTCGAAGCGCTGTCGACGAAGTCGCGCCGCGCGCGCGAGGTCCCTCTGCCCGACCAAGCGGCCGGCGCGCTGGACCGCCTCTCCCAGCGCGGCGACTTCACCAGCGCAGACGACTACGTCTTCGTCAACCGCCTTGGCCGTCGGCTCGACGGCTCAGCGCTTCGTCGCCGGGTCGAGCGCGCCCGCGACGCGGCCGGCCTGCGCCCGCTGCGCTTTCACGACCTTCGACATACGTACGGCTCGCTGCTCGTCGCCGGCGGCGTGGACCTCGCCTCGGTGAAGGCGGCGATGGGCCATTCCCGGATCACGACGACCGAGCGCTACCTGCACGCCCGCTCGGCGAGCGAGCTGGCAGACCGCTTCACACGTGCCTTGGCGCCGGCGGAACCGGCCGCGCCGAGCGCTGCGCACGCCGCATGACGCAGCCACCTGTCGGCCGGACGACGGACCCCGACGGGCGCGAGGTCGTGTTCGATGCCGGGACGCACCTCCACCTTGCACAGGGTCGCAGGGCATGGCTGCTGGACCACGTCGACGCGATCCTCGCGACCGTCGAGGCCCCGGACCATCGCGACGACGACCCTCGCCCAGGCGCGAGCGCTTCTACCGACAGCACGTCCTGCAGCCGGGTCGCTGGCTCCGCGTGGTCGTAGACTTCAACGACGATCCGGCTTGGATCGTCACGGTCCTCGTCCAGGATCAGGACCCGCGAGCGAAGCATCGATGACCCTCACGATCGCCGGCATCACCTTCGAACACCACGAGTACGACGACCGAGGTGATGTGCTCTACCTGAGCACGGCCGGCTACAAAGGTCCGCCTGCACGCGCCGACGCCACGCCCGAGGGCCACAACGTCGAGTACGACGCCACCGGGCACGTGGTCGCCATGACGCTCGTCAACGTCCGCTGGCTTCTCGAGCGCCACGGCGAGCTCACGATCACCTGGCCGGCCGGACACGTCCAGGCGGACGAGCTCGCACCCGCACTGGCCTCCGCGGCGTAGACGATCAGGTGCGTCGGAGCGCCTCGAGGCGCTCAACGATCGCGGCTAATTCCTCCTGCTGCACGCGCGCACGCGCAAGCGCTTCAACGAGCTCGCGTCCATCGAGCGAGCCCTCCTGCAGTCGACGAGATCTATATGCCTTGACCTCACGCTCGACGAGCTCGCCGAGGATCTCCGACAACGGACGGTGGCCGGCCGCCGCACGAAAGTCCGCCCACACGTCATCGGCGACCGCAACGCGTGCCATCCGGTCACGCCGCGGCGAAGGACTAGCGCGCTCCGCCGGTTCTCGCTTTCGTTGTCGTCTCCGCCGCGACACAACACAATCGTATACCTGTAGACGATGCATCAGCGATGCAAGTGCGTCTGTCTCGTCGTGGAGCTAAGTGTCAGCGTGGAGCCAGTCGGTTCGCTATCAGTTGTGAGGACTGTCGCTCGCTTCCGTGATTCGTCCATTCGCTCAGATTCGAGAGCTCTCGCTCGCATGGGGGGATTGGTGTCGGTGGCTGTCGCATCCGTCAGCGCTGGCTCTACGTTCGTGCAGGCGATCAGGCGGGCCGTCCACCGCTGCCGCTCCCACGCGGCTGGGGCACTCAACCCGCCTCTGTCGCGAGCGTCGAGATCACGCGAAACGAGCAGTCGGCGCGGAGGCGTTCCCGCAGGAACGTCGGCTTGCGCTGGTCGTCCGACTCCGCAGCCAGCGGGCGCGCCAACCGGTGCGCCAGGACTACTCCCTTGCCAGGAAGCAGGAGTCTCGCGCTGCGCGCCTGGTCCTCGTCCAAACCGGTAGCGCGATCTGTATCGACCCCGCTCCTGCCTTCTGCCCGAAGGCAAGCACGCCTGATCGTCTACCGTCAGCAGATCGGCTGGATGCTCCCCGTCCGCGGTCGCGTCCCGGATCGCGTCAGGGCCGGACGGAGGTCATGGAAAGCGCTCGGACCGCTGTTCACCTCCGGGGGCGTGCCACAACCATTCCACCTCACTGTGACTGGTGACAGCGACCGAGCCGAAGACTGCGACCGCCGTTCCCGGGCGACGGGCTCTAACGCTAAATTGCGCGCGGGGCTAAGGCTGGGCCCCGTGCGCCGACCGACGCGCCGGCATTGCTTGCAGCAAGAGCATTAGTGTCCGTGGCGGCGCCCGGCTGCCGGTAGCAGGCAGGGAACAGCACGCCGCGCGGTGAACGGATTGGCGGCGCGCCGGGCTTCACTCCGATGCCGGTAAGCGTTGACTAGGTCGAGTCAGGCCCACGAGAATCGCCGCTGCAGCGCCAGGCCGGCCCCTTCGTGGCGCTGAGGCCTTCGGTCACCCGCCGGCGTTCGGCCGGGAGGGCAACGCCGCCGAGTCGACCGCCCGCTCACACCGTCGCAGGCGCCGCGAGGGCGAGCCACCGACCGACGGTCCGAGCTCCCGCCTGCCCAGCCCGATCGCTGAGACGGGACGCCCGCTCCAGCATGTCCGGTTGCCGCGGGACTGCTTCACGCGATCACGAGGATGAGGTCTCCCTGCTCCACTCGCGTCCCGGTTGCAGCCGCGACTCGCGCCACGTTGCCGCCCAGGGGAGCCGTGATCGTCGACTCCATCTTCATAGCCTCGATCATCGCCACCGGTTCACCGGCTTGCAGCGTCGCGCCGACCTCGACCGCGAGTGTCACCACGCCGGTCATCGGGGCGGCGACGTGGCCGGGGTCGCCGGGATCGGCTCGCTCGACGGCGACGGATTGGACCTCGATGGAGTCGTCGCGAACGTCGAGTGGGCGAAGCTGGCCGTTGAGCCGGGCCAGCACCGTGCGCATGCCGCGCGCGTCAGGCTCGGAGACCGCTTCGAGCTCGACCACAAGGCGCACGCCCGGCTCGAGGTCGACTTCGAGCTCGTCGTGGTCGCTGAGGCCGTAGAGGAAGGCGCGCGTCGGCAGCGCCGACAGGTCGCCGTAGTGCCGCTGCGCCTCCTGCTGGTCGCGAAACGGTCCCGGGAAGAGATGCTCCGAGAGCGCGCTGCGCCGCTCCTGGCCGGGCTCGCCGAGCCGGCGATCGTGCTCGGGCTCCGCGCCGCGCGTTCGTTGCGCGGGTCGTGCGCGCAGGGCTGCGCTGCGGAACGGCTCGGGGAAGCCGCCGGCCGGCTCGCCGAGGTCGCCGCGCAGGAAGCCGAGCACCGACGCGGGGAGGTCGTAGCGCTCGGGGCGTTCGCGCAGCTCGTCCCAGTCCACGCCGGCCGAGACGGCGAAGAGCGCCAGGTCGCCGACGACCTTGCTCGTGGGCGTGACCTTGACGATCCCTCCGAGCACAGCGTCGGCTCGTGCGTATGCCTGTTCCACCTCCTCGAAGCGTTGCCCGAGGCCGAGCGCTTGCGCCTGCTGCTTGAGGTTGGAGAGCTGGCCGCCCGGGATCTCATGGCGGTACAGCCGGCCGGTCGGAGCACGCAGCCCGCTCTCGAAAGGCGCGTAGGCGTTCCGCACCGCCTCCCAATAGGGCTCGAGGTCGAGCAGCGCGTCGAGCGCGACGCCGGTCGCGCGCGGAGTGTGGTCGGTCGCCCCGACGATACTCGCGATCGACGGCTGGCTGGTCATGCCCGCCATCGGCGCAAACGCGCCGTCGACGGCGTCGACGCCCGCCTCGATCGCCGCCAGATAGGTCGCGAGCTGGCCGCCGGCCGTGTCGTGCGTGTGCAGGTGCACCGGAACGTCGAACTCGCTTCGCAGCCGCGACACGAGCGTGCGCGCGGCGGGCGCGCGCAGCAGGCCCGCCATGTCCTTGACCGCGAGTAGGTGCACACCCGCTTCGACGAGGTGCTGGGCGAGGCGCAGGTAGTAGTCGAGCGTGTAGCGCTCCTCGCGGGGGTCGGAGAGATCGCCCGTGTAACAGAGGGCTCCCTCCGCAACGGCGCCGGCTTCGAGAACCGCGGCGACGGCGACCCGCATCGGCTCGGCGTTGTTGAGCGCATCGAAGATGCGGAAGATGTCGATCCCTGCATCGACCGCCTCGGCGACGAACGCGCGCACGAGCGAGTCTGGGTAAGGCTCGTAGCCGAGCAGGTTGCGGCCGCGCAGCAGCATCTGGAGGCAGATATTCGGCACCGCTTCGCGCAGCCGCACGAGCCGGTCCCACGGATCCTCGGACAGAAATCGCAGCGCCACGTCGAATGTCGCGCCGCCCCAGACCTCCAGCGACAGCAGCTCGGGCAGCGTGCGCGCGTAGTGCGGCGCCACGAACAGCATGTCGATCGTGCGCAGCCGCGTGGCGAACAGCGACTGGTGCGCGTCGCGCATCGTCGTGTCCGTCACCGCCAACGCCGGCTGAGTCCGTAGCGCCCGCGCGAACGCCTCCGGGCCGAGCTCGGTCAGCTGCTCGCGCGAGCCCGGTGGCGCGGCGCCGGCGGCCAGTGCCGGCAGCTTCTCCGCTGGGTCAGAACCCGTAGGCGCCGGCCCGTGCGGCCGGTTCACGGTCACCTCGGCCAGGTGGCGCAGCAGCCGCGTCGCGCGGTCGCCGCGCGGGCTGGCCGTAGCCAGCCACGGGCGCTCGTCGACCGTCGTCGTGCGCGCGCGACCGTGGCGAAACTCGTCGTCGTCGAGCACCGCCGCGAGGAATGCCTGATTGGTGGCGACGCCGCGCACGCGCACCTCCTCCACCGCCCGCCGCGCACGGGCGACGGCCGTGTAGAAGTTCGGCCCGCGAGCGGTGATCTTGAGCAGCAGCGGATCGAAGTACGGCGTCACCTCGGCACCCACGTACGCCGTCCCCTCGTCGAGCCGGATGCCCGCTCCCCCAGGGGCGCGGTAGGTCGATATCGGCCCGCTGTCCGGACGGAAGCCGGCCGCCGGATCCTCGGTCGTGATGCGGCACTGCAGGGCGACGCCGCGCTGACGAATGCGCCCCTGCTCGAGATCGAGGTCCGCGAGCATCTCGCCCCCCGCGATGCGCAGCTGCGAGCGCACGAGGTCGATGTCGGTCGTCTCCTCGGTCACGGTGTGCTCGACCTGGATGCGCGGATTCATCTCGATGAAGACGTGGCGGCCGCTCTCGGGCTCGACCAGGAATTCGACGGTGCCCGCGCTGACGTAGCCGATCGCACGCGCGAACCGCACCGCGTCATCGCAGAGCCGCTCGCGCAGCTGCCTCCCAAGGCCGGGAGCCGGCGCGACCTCCACGACCTTCTGGTGCCGGCGCTGCACCGAGCAGTCGCGCTCGAAGAGGTGTACGACGTTGCCCGCCGCGTCGGCGAGCACCTGCACCTCGACGTGCCGCGGACGCAGCAGCGCCTGCTCGAGGAAGACGGAGGGGTCTCCGAACGCGCCCTCCGCCTCGCTCGTCGCCGATCGGATCGCCGCCTCGAGCTCGCTCTCCGCATGCACGAGGCGCATGCCGCGCCCGCCGCCGCCCGCCGCCGCCTTGACGAACAGCGGCAAGCCGAGCCGTGCCGCCGCACTCAGAGCAGCTCGCGGGTCGGCGAGCTGGTCGGACGCCTCGAGCACCGGCACGCCGGCGTCACGCGCGGCGTCCCGTGCCCGGAGCTTGTTGCCCGCGATCGCGAGCACGCGCGGCGGCGGCCCCACGAACGTGATCCCCTCCCGCACGCACGCCGCGGCGAGCTTGGGGTCCTCCGAGAGGAACCCGTAGCCGGGATGGAGCGCGTCGGCGCCGACGCGCCGCGCGAGCGCGACGATCGCGTCGACGTCGAGATAGGCGCGCACCGGATGGCCGCGCTCGCCGATCTCGTAGGCCTCGTCGGCCTTGACGCGATGCACCGAGCCGCGATCGTCCGGCGTGTGGATCGCGACGCTGCGAATTCCCAGCTCGTAGGCCGCCCGGAAGATCCGGACGGCGATCTCGCCACGATTGGCGACGAGCAGCTTCGTGATCATGACGGCATCCGCCTATCGCACCTCCAATGCCGACCGCACCGCGCGGCGCTCGAGCTCCGCCAGTCCCGGACCGGTCCCGATCGCCATCACCTCGTCGCCGGCCGCGACTGGGGCGCCGGGCTCGGGAAACTCCTTCCCCGGCACGGCCAGTACGCGCGCATCGCAGTCTCGCTCGAGGCTTGCGACATCGGTCGCCAGCTCGGCGGTGAATGCCACGACTTGCATCACCTCGCGCCCGATCGGCAGCACGGCGGTGGCACGACGACCGAGGATCGCGGACACGAAGGCGGGCGCGGCCAGCGCCGACACGCTGCGTGAGAGCTGGATGTCGCTCGCACGCTCGACCCGCATCGCGAGATCGTGATCGGCGAGTCGGAGCACGATCCGCAGGCCCGCCATTCGCTCCCTCGCGAGCATCGCGCACTGCAGGTTGGCCATCTCGTCGCCGGTCATCACCATCAGCGCGCGGGCGGACTCGAGCCGGAGCAGGTCCAGCGTCGCGGGCGACCCCGGGTCTCCGACGACGATCGGAATCCGGTGCCGGCGTACGAGCGCCATGTCCACTTCCGCCTCGTCGCGGTCGACGATCACGCACGGCACGCCGGCCTCGACGAGCGCCTGGACGACCAGGCGGCCCGTTCGCCCGATGCCGCACACCACCACGTGGCCGCGCTTGGACACCGGATACCGGCCGAGTGCGCGGCTGATTCGCGCGCCGACGACGGCGTCGGTCACGAGAGCGAACATCAAGGCGAGCATCAACCCGCCGAACAGCATCAGGAGGATGTTGAACAGCTTGGCCTGCGTGGGCGCATCGAGCGTGGTGATGTCGCCGTAGCCCGTCGTCGTGACCGTCGTTACGACGAAGTAGAGCGCATCCAGCAGGTCGACCTCCAGCAGAGCGTCGAACACGACCGCGCTCGTCGCGGCCACGAGCAGGAACAGCAGTCCGACCACCACCAGGCGGCGGTCGATGATGCCGACGAGTGTGCGGAACACCAACCACCCGGCGCGCGCGGCGCCGCTGACGAGCTCCATCCAGCCGGTCGAACGCTGCGAGATCCGTAGGTCGAGCGCGCCGCGCGGTTCCGCGCTCGGCTCGGCGGCCACCACGCCGCCCTTGTCGACAAGCCCCACGACGCGGCGGGCGTTGACAGGGAACAGCCTGGACTCGGCGCCCCCGCTGCGCGCCTCGGCGAGAGCGAGCCAGCAGTAGGGGTCGTCGCGGTCGACCTCCTGCACGGCCATCTTGCGGTCGCCGACGCGGAGCCTGAAGTCGGCGCTGCCACGCAGCGCGGCCTCGACGAACGCGGGGGCGGCGATCTCCTCCGCGGAGAGCACCGTGACCTCCCCGATCAGCTTCGTCACCGTCGCGGCGAGGGAGGTGCTCGACAGGCGTAGCACGATCCTCGCGCCTGGCGCCAGCTCCTCCAGCTCGAGCGCCGCGTGCAGGTTTGCGAGGTCGGCGTTGGCGACCAGGCCGCAGGCCCGCGCGTCGGCGATTCCCGCCCTGCGCAGCGCCTCCGGTCTTCGTGCGTCGCCGACGACGAGCGGCACCCGCGCCGCGCGCGCCGCGCGCGCGAGTGGAGCGTCCGCCGTGACGGCGACGGCCCGCACGGGCATGCCCACCGCGACCAGCTCCTCGAGCACACGAGCCCCTACGCGGTCGTCGCCGACCACGACCATGTGCCCGTCCGGAGCGGTCATCGGCGCGGCCGCCGAGCGCTACTCACCGCCTCCAAGCAGGCCTGCGGTCCGGAGGAATCGCTCGGCGACGATCGCCGGGTCCTGGCCGTCGAGCTCGACGTCGCGGTTCATCTGGATCATGGCGCTGGTGGTGAGGCGCTCGTTGACGTCGTTGATGATGCGCATGAACTTGCTCCCGCCGAGTTCATGGAGCTTGTCCTCGTCGATCACCAGCGCGACGTGCTGGAAGCCGAACACGCGCTCGGTGTCCTCCAGCAGCTTGTAGCTCCCGCTTGCGAGCTGGCCGTCGGTGGTGAAGACGTTCGCGGCGTCGATCTCGTTGCGGTCGAGCGCGCGGTACTGCTCGCCGATCGGGATTTCCTCGAACTCGGTGTTGTCGAGCCCGTAGACCTCGCGCATCCCGGCGAGGCCCTGCCGACGCTGCTCGAACTCGGGCCGGGCGCCGAGCGTGAATCGTGGCAGAGCGCGCAGGTCGCCGACGGTCGCAAGCCCGCGGCGTTGCGCGAAGAACTGCGTCGTGGCGATGGCATCGACGTTTTCGAACGCCGTCTGCTCGCTGATCGCCTGCCCGCGTCCGGCGTAGAACTCCTTCGCGAGCGCGTAGGTCTCCTCCGCAGTGTCGCCCGCGTCGTCACGTCCCGCGGCGACCGTGACCGCGACGCCGAGGTACTCGGGATAGGCGTCGATCGCGCCGCTCTGGAGCTCCTTGTCGATGACCTCGGTAGGTCCGATGTCCTTGCGCAGCTTCACGTTGATGCTCTTCGATAGGAGCGCCTGGCGGTACAGCTCGCCGACGATGAATGCTTCGGTGAAGTTCTTCGTACCCAGCGTGAGCACCAGCTCGTCGCCCTGCGGCTGGGCCGACGCTTCCTTGTCCTCCTCGTCGTCGCCACACGCCGCCGCGACCAGCGCGAGCGCGAGCAGCAGCAGCCCAAAGAGCGCCGGCAGCCGCGTCCTCATCCGCGCTCACCCGCTCCGACGGAGATGTCGATGCGCTCGGGGCGGCGCCGCGCGGCGCAGCCGCCGGCGACCGTGATCTCCAGCAGGCCGTCCTCCAGCAGGGCCGTGACGCTGTCGCGGTCGGTTCCCTCCGGCAGGTTGATCGTGCGCCGGAAGCCGCCGTATTGCCGCTCGCGCACGTAATAGGCCTTGTCCTCCACGTCGGGAGCGCCGGTGCGCTCGCCGAAGATCGTCAGGGCATCGCGCTCGAACGAGATGTCCACTTCGTCGCGCGCGACGCCGGCCAGCTCGCAGCGCATGACCAGGTCGTCGCCCTCGGCGAAGATGTCCATCCTCGGAATCCACGCGGTGGAGTGAGTCCGGCTCTCCTGGGGCGCGTCGACGCCGGCGCGCCAGAACTCGCGCATGCGGTTGAGCTCCGCGACGGTGTCGTACAGTCCGTGGAAGCGCTGCTGTTGCTGTCGATCCACGATGTCTCCTCTCGCCTGTCAGTTGCCGCCGGCGATTCCCGGGCGCGGCCGCGGCGCCGTGGCGTCCGGAATCGTCACGGTCGCCCTCGGCTCCGCGGCGGGCAACGCCTCACGGCGCAGCGCCTTGTAGAAGCTGAACGCCAGCCCGATCATCACCAGCGCGAACGGTGCTCCGGCGACGATCGCCGCTTGTTGCAGCGTTTCCAGCCCGCCGGCGAGCAGCAGCGTGATCGCCACCCCGCCCATCGCCGTGCCCCAGAACGCGACGATCGCGCGCGGAGGCTCCAGGATCCCGCGACAGGTCAGCATGCCCATCACGATCGAAGCCGCGTCCGCGCCGCTGACGAAGAACACGGCCACGAGCACGATCACGACGAACGAGGTGATCGCCGAAAGCGGGAACTGATCGAGCAGTGTGAACAGGGCGACCTCCGGCTCGGCCACCGTGTCGATCAGGTTCGCGTCGCCGCTGAGCTGCATGTCGATCGCCGAGCCGCCCAGGATCGCGAACCACACGAAGCTCACGCCGCTCGGGATCAGCAGCACGCCGATCACGAACTCGCGGATCGTCCGGCCCTTGGAGATGCGCGCAAGGAAGGTGCCGACGAACGGCGCCCAGGAGATCCACCACACCCAGTAGAAGAACGTCCAGCTGCCGAGCCACTCCGAGCCACCGGAGACGCCGGTTTCGAAGCTCCTGGAGACGAGACCGCCGAAGTAGTCGCCGGTCGCTGAGACGAGCGTGCCGAGGATGTAGACGGTCGGCCCGACGAGCAGGATGAACAGCAGCAGCGCGACCGCGACCACCATGTTGAAGTTGCTGAGGAACTGCACGCCCTTTCCGACGCCCGACACTGCCGAGATCACGAACGCCAGCGTGAGCACCGCGATGATCATCACCGCGAGCCCGGTCGTCGCCTCGACGTCCCAGACGAAGTTGAGCCCGCTGTTGATCTGCAGTGCGCCGAGCCCGAGCGAGGTCGCGCTGCCGAACATCGTGGCGAAGATCGCGAGGATGTCGATCGCCTTGCCGAGCGGCCCGTTCACGCGATCCCCGAGCACCGGATAGAAGGCCGAGCTGATCAGGTTCGGCATGCCCTTGCGGAAGCAGAAGTAGCCCAGCGCGAGCCCGACGACGGCGTAGATCGCCCACGCCTGCAGCGCCCAGTGGAAGTACGTCCATTCCATCGCGAGCGCCGCGGCTGCCTCGCTGTTCGGCTTCGCTTGCCCGAGTGGCGGCGCGGCCAGGTGCGAGATCGGCTCGGCGACGCCGAAGAACATGAGCCCGATCCCCATCCCGGCGCTGAACATCATCGCGATCCACGAGGCCGTCCTGAACTCGGGACGGTCGACGTCCCTGCCCAGCCGGAGCCGCCCGTACGGACTCACCGCCAGGAACGCGACGAAGATCAGGAATCCCGCCGTCGAGAGCACGAACAGCCACCCGAGGTTCTCGAGCAGCCAGCTCAGGACGTCTCCGACAACGGTGGCGAGATCGTCCTGGAACAGCACGCCGACCAACACGAACGCCACCGAGATTCCCGCAGCAATGGCGAAGACCGGTGTATCGATCCTCCAGCCCTGCTTCTCCATCCCTTATCTCCTCTTGTTGGTTCGACTCATGGCCGGATCCCGAACCCAGGTGACCGCTCGGGGCTCGTCGTGACCATCAACACAGCCGTGAAAGCGCCCATCGCGGACCTGCCCTTGGACGCCGCACGGCGTCCCTGCCGGACGACGCACGCCGATCACCGGTGCAGTCCGGCGCTCGAGCGCCCGGCCGTTGCGCGACGCTCACGCACGATCCAGCGATGACTCTCGGCCTCCGCGTCGGGCCTTACGGGCCCCGCGCGTCCAGGTTCACGAACATCGCGGTCGCGAGCGTCATGCGGCGACAGGGGCTGGGCCGGCTCGCCGCCGCGGAGCCAGGATGGACAGCCCACCGCAACCCAACCCGACGCGAGGACCCGCTTGCGACCGAGCGCGAAAGTTCTCCCAGGGGCATGCGCCGCGACCATCATCGTCTCGGCGAGACCGACCGGCCGCTGGTCCTCGCCGCTCCACGCCGATGCCTCAGTTCACTGCGTGAACTGATATATCTCACGTCGTTCATGGTGAGGCCCATGCCCGGCAAAGTCAAGGAAAACGGCTCTATCGGCTGCTAGCCGAGGCTTGAGTCGCCTTCGCTGCGCCACGATGGGTCGTCTACCCCCAGCCCGAAACCCTCGCTAGTTCACGTAGTGGACCCGGCTGTCGCGATATGGCGAATCGGCGAATCAGCCGCCGCCGAGCTCGGTCTCGATCTCGGCGACGGCGACCCGCGCGTGCTCCAGCGCGGCGCGCCGGCGTACAACGTCGAAGCGGAAGCTGGGACCGGTGACGTTCACGGTGCCGATTAGCCGGCGGTCGGCTCCGAGTATCGGAACCGACACGCTCGCCAGACCGTCCTCGAGCTCGTCGACGATCACGGAGTAGCCCTGCCGGCGGACGCGCCCGAGCTCGCGCTGAAGCTCGCCCGGATCGGTGATCGTCGCCGACGTACGTCGCTCGAGGGGCCGCGCGAGGATGCGCCTCAGTCGCGTCGGGTCGAGCGCGGCGAGAACGATCTTGCCGCCCGAGCTTGCGTGCAGCGGGTAGCGCTGTCCGACCCAATTGACCGCCTGGATCACGTGCGGGGCATCGATCTGCAGCACGACATCGAGCGCCTCACGGCCGCGCAGCACGCTGAGAGTGATCGTCTCGCGCGTCTCCTCCGCCACCCGCTTGAGCGGCTTGCGCGAGACCACGGGCAACAGCTCCGCGTGCTCCGCTGCGGTTCCCAGCCGGAGGAGATCGCGCCCGATCACGTAGCGCCCGTCTTCGGGCCGACGCATGAGGAGACCCTCGTTCTCGAGCGTGTGAACGAGTCGCAGAGAGGTGGCGTGCGACAGACCAGTCATCCTGGCCAGCCCGGACGCCGTCTCGCCATCCGGCCGCGCGGCGGCCGCGCGCAATATCGCGGCGGCCTTCTGGACGGACTGGTTCAGCTTCATGCCTGCGTGAACGTAGCGGAGCCGCCCGGCCGGATTCTGCCGCGCTGCTTGCCGTCGTAGACGAACCCAATCTCGCCCTACTCGGGGTGCTTGCGCACCGATCCTCGCTCCAGAGTGTGATATATGACGCGAATCTTGGTGGCCCAGCCGAAGCAGCGCGGGTGAGCCGGGCGATCGCGGACGAGCGTCGCGGTCGTCCCGGAGGCGGCGGGAGCAGGTCGTGCATCGGTTGCAGACGGGCGGCCCCCGGGAGCTGTTCATCCCTGCCCGCGATGCGGCGGGACGGGCCGGTTCAAGCCGTACGCGCTCCGGTGCCCGACGGGCCGCCGTACGGACCAGGCGACCGACGTCGCACCAAGCCAACCCGGGAGCAACGAGATGACACTGCCATCAGCGACGACGGTGACGAGCTCGAGGGCCGCCCCCACGTCCGAGCGCGGCTCGGCGCGGTTCGAGGGGGGCGCCCGGCTGCTGCTCTCCTGCATCGAACGCCCGGGCATCATCGCCGGGGTGTCGCAGTTCCTTGGCGGTCGAGGAGCCAACATCCTGGAGTCCGATCAGCACACGACCGAACCCGATGGCGGCCTCTTCGTCATGCGGATCGAGTTCCGGCTGGACGCCGGCGACGTCGACCAGCGGGCGTTCGAGGAGGCGTTCGCCGCCGAGATCGCGGAGCCGTTCGCGATGAACTGGCGACTCTCGCTCGCCGCCCGGCGCAAGCGCGTGGCGCTCCTCGTCTCGCGCTATGACCACTGCCTCGCCGAACTGCTCTGGCGCTGGCGACGCGGAGAGCTCTTCGCCGACATCCCCCTGGTCATCTCCAACCACCCCGAGCTCGAGCGCGAGGCGGCCCGATTCGACGTGCGGTTCGAGCACATCCCCGTGCAGCGCGACGCGAAGGCCACGGCCGAGGCGGCGCTGCTTGAACTGCTCGGCGGCTCCTACGACCTGATCGTGCTCGCGCGCTACATGCAGATCCTCAGCAGTGAGTTCTTGAACGCGGTCCGGACGCCGATCATCAACATCCACCACTCTTTCCTGCCCGCATTCGCCGGGGCCGACCCGTACGCGCGGGCCCACGAGCGCGGAGTGAAGATCATCGGTGCCACGGCGCACTACGTGACCGAGGAGTTGGACGCCGGTCCGATCATCGAGCAGGACGTCGTCCGCGTCACACACCGCGATACCGTCGAGGACCTGGTCCGGAAGGGAGCCGACCTCGAGCGGCTCGTGCTCCTGCGCGCCGTCCAGTGGCACCTGGAGGATCGCGTCCTAGCGCACGGCAGCCGGACCGTGGTCTTCCCCTAAGACGCACAGGCCGCGGCCACGCGGCAGTCGCCCCGAGGACGAAGGCCGCGGCCATCAGACGAAGTAGAACGTGAGCCCCAGCACCGCATATACCGCTAGCAGCTGGAGGCCCTCGAACCAGGTCGACTCTCCCTCCTGGGTGACCTGTTGGGCGATCAGCACCGCGAGTACGACCGCCCCGAGCTCGAAGCCGTTGAACACGAGCGCCATCGGGAAGTCGCCGACGAACAGCGACAGCAGCACGAGCACGGGCGCCGCGAACAGC